>Ga0209303_1000082_pt1 | contig 118399 bp, 109 predicted proteins | sample SidtaG_3_FD_187449 | JGI IMG/M metagenome (GOLD analysis project Ga0209303, IMG submission 187449) | Marine algal microbial communities from Sidmouth, United Kingdom - Sidmouth_Asex1 metaG (SPAdes) (version 2) | ecosystem: Host-associated > Algae > Red algae > Unclassified | place: Sidmouth...
TCCGGACCTTCGCCGCCCGCGTCGTGTCTGCAGCCAGCCTCGGTGACGAACGAACTGCTTCAGAAGGGCCGCTTGCGCGGCCCTCTCTCGCTTACGAGCCGGCTCACACACGGTAGTCCGGCAGCGTGAATGAATCGCAATATGCTGGCTGCGCGCGTGGCGGGCAAGCATGAGACATTAACGACTCAGGTACGTCGGTTCGGTCATGTTCACGATCCAGGTAGACCGGGCGCTCCCGCTTTGTGGGCTCCCTCCGTCCCTGAATGGGACCGGTCAGACGACGATCGCTGCCATGCGCTCGGCCTTCTTGATCCGTCGATGCCTTCCCCAAGCTGCGTGACGATCATTCCAGATGGCCTACCTTCTTACGTGCCGTTTTCCTTCCCTCATATTTTGCGGCCTGTTGCTGAGCGGTTGCAGTGACGGAGGAGAAGGGCCAGGCGGCTCGCAGGGACCGAACGCTCCCGTCGATGACGCAGGCTCCCTCAACGCCGGTCTGTCCGGTCGCCTGATGATCGATGGCAAGCTGATTGACCTGCCATCGGGGACGACATCGGTACCGATCGGCGTGGGCAGTGGAGATCGGCTGGTCACACCTCGGTCCGATGGCTCCGAATACGTCGAGCTGGTCGACGATTGCGAGTTCGACTTCGACAACGCCATCAGTGCCAGTTGCTTGGTGTACTGGGATCGGAGCGGCATCAAGACCGCTGACTTCTCGACCCGTCGCGAGATGCGGGAGAGCCTGCCGCGAGTGTCTCCCGATGGCAGCTCGCTGGCCTTGTTCATCGAGTACGACCAACAGGAACTGGTCATCCTGGACCGGGCTCCGGTGCTGATCGACATGACCCGCACCGGTGTGGACGATGCCGCCTGGGCCTCCGATGGATCTCTCTACTACACCCGCGAAAGCACGGTGTTCAGGATTTCACCGAACAGCCTTGATGATCCGTCCGCTGATCAAGTCATCTTGCGCATCGATCCCACTGTCGATGGCGCTGCCCAGGAGATTGCGCCCAGCCCCGATGGCCGACAGCTCGCACTTACCCGCATCACGGACTCGACGTTGGTGTCTCGCGACACCAGTGTCTGGCTCATGAACAGTGACGGTACCGATCTCAGACCGTTCATCAGCGGGCCGAACTCGAACGGTGACGGTGACGGAACCGGCGACAACCTTCTGAATCCCGTCTGGTCGCCGGACGGCGCCTGGATCTTGGTCAGGCTGAAGTCCCCGAACGTGGGCGCCACCTTCTTCGAGAAGGGTCTGTTCGCCGTCAGAAGCGATCAGGCGAACTACACCTTGTCCGCCGAGGGCAATACGGCTCAGCAGGTGAAGGTGCAGACGTTGTGCTTCAAAGAAGCGGTGAACCCAGCTGCGGCCATCGAACTGCGGTTGGACATCGCCGTGCGAAACGATTTCGATCCCACCGCCATCGAAGCCGAGCAGGCAACGATCTGCCGATCGGCATCGCCGCAAAATGCATCGAGCCTGTATCCGCCTGCGTGGATTCAGTAGTGGCTCCGGGTGGCGCAGCCGATGGCATCGAAACCTGGCCGCGATCCGCGAAGTGACGTCCGGATCGGCCGAGTCGTAACGTCCTGTCCTTCCACGGCAGAGCAAAGAGCATGGGTTTCTGTTCTTGGGCAAAGCCTGTGCCGAAGAGCGTGACTCCCCGCCAGCCTGCCGGCCGCTTCGCTGGCCCAGACTTTCTCGGGCGAATACCGTATGGGGATGGATCTGTGCGGCACGCCGCCGCTTCTCTGGTTAGTGGGTCTTCATGAAACGTCCTGCATTGGTAAAAATCGTCGACCTGATCTTTTTCGATCCTATTCTCGAAATCGGACGATGGATAGTAAGGCTGGTCTGCAAGGAGGTGCCGCGATCCAACAGGGTACTGCCGATGCCTGCAGGCAGCCTATTTCTATTAACTGTATTCATGATATTTCTTGCGCTTCTGCAGATATTCGTTTAGTGGTCTGGCGTCGATGTCGCCGCCATCGTCTCTTCAAATACGAGCAGCTTAATCGGCACAGCAACGAGAGCTTCCAGCAGCCTGCTTGTGGTCAGTCGTAGGCGAACGGACCGGTGCCGCGCCGTGGATCCGGCTTGACCGCCGTGCTCGGCTCGGCTTGCCAAGGTCGCTGGTAGTCCGTCAGCGTGACCCGACGCTGCAGCAGCGCCTGCGCCTGCTCGTCGGTCAACGGCTGGTACTCGCTGACCTTCTCGCCGGCATGCTCGATCCAATGGCGCTGCGTCATCGGATCGCGCAGCAGACTCATCCAGCAGGCCATGTCCTGGATACCGGTCGGCACCAGCGTCGCATCCTCGATCTCGAGGGGAGACTGGACTGGCAGGGCGATCCGGACGAGATGCACTTTCGCCTCCCCAGCCGCTCCCTGCGCGGCGACAGGGGGTGGATGCTGTTCGGATAGACGGCGGCTGAGTGTGACCCCGCGCGACGCCGCATCGACCCGAATGCCGCGTCCGGGTACCGGAATACGCACGTGCGTAATCCACCGATAGATCGAGGTGGGCCGACGCCGGTGTCATCCGCCTCTACACGGTCGCAATACCTGCCATCCGCAGTGGCGGGCGGCAATTGCGCTGGTAGCCTCGGTGGACGCCCATTGCCATGGATCGCCATCGCCCGGGTGCAGAGCACCGGGTTCTGAACGATCTTGCGTGACGCCGCGAGCCCGACCGGCCGAACAACCAGGAGGAACGTGAACATGCCCACACGCTCGCTCGTGATCCCGCTCATGACTGTCATCGCGATGCTCGCTGCCTCGCTGGCAACGGCTCAGGACACAACCACCGACACGCCGCCCGATGCCCCCGGAGCGCCTCGCGCCACGTTCTACGATGGCGCGGGCGGCGAGGTGTTCTGGCAACGCGCCAATGACGATGGAGGCGTGCTTGCCTACGAAGTGTCGATCGACGGACGCGTCGTGGCAACCCGCGATGCGACGAGCTACTACAACGCGTCGCTGGACGACGAACGTCGCTACGACATCGCCATCGTCGCGATCGACACGGTCGGTCAGCGCTCGATGCCGGCACGCGTCACGCTCGGCGCTCGCCCGGATGATGACGATGGCGGAATGCCCATCGATGGCGAGCGCCCGCCGGCGCCCGGCAACCTGCGCGTCGTGGTGTACTCACCGGGCGTGGCGGAGCTGTTCTGGGATCGCGTGCCCGGGCGCGACTTGCGCTATGAGGTCATCGACGCGAGCGGCAATCCGATCGACACCACCTCGGGCACCAGCGCCTTCTTCGGCGATCTGGAGCCGGGCACCCGCTACGACTGGCAGGTCGTCGCGACCGGTTCGGACGATTCGCGCTCCGGCCCGGTGGCCATCCGCTTCCGCACTGATCGTGTCGGCACCTTCGCGGCCGATGAACCCGGCAACGCTCCCGCCATCGCGCCACGCGACCTGCGCCTCGATGTCTACTCGTCCACCTTCGCCGAGCTCTTCTGGACGCCGTTCGTCGATCCGACGCGGTCGGCGGTGATCGCCAATGAGATCCGGCGCGACGGCGTGCTGCTCGCCACCCTGAGCGGCAGGGTCACCCGCAGCTTCATCGATGATGATCGCGAGCCGGGCCGGGACTATGCCTACGAGGTGACGGCCATCCGCGCCGACGGAACCCGGGCGAGCGCTCGCCTGGCGGATGCCGGTGCGCCACCGGCGGCCGGGCCCGAGCCGGAAGGCGACGCGCTGCCAGATGCGCTGGCGCGAGCGATTGCGGTCGAGTTCGAGGTCATCAACGTGGTGGCGATGGAGCGCCTCGGCTCGTTGGCGTTGCGCATCACCGGCGCATTGCGCACCGGCGAGGCCGAATCGCTCGGGCTGGTGTTCGACGCGACCGAGCCCTTGGTCGGCGGCAGGGAACAGGTGATCTGGCGGTGCCCGGGCGGCGGGCGGCTGCTGCAAGCGGAGCCGTCCGGGCAGGTCGGCGTCAACAACGTCGGTGCGGTCGTCGTGGACTGCGCGATCGGCTCGCTGGTGTTGAACGGATACTTCTCGAACAGCCTGGGCGACAGCCGTGGTGGGCGGCGGCTGTTCCTGAGCGGGCTGGTCGTCGACGATGCCAGCGATCTGTCGACGCTGTCGGTTCAAACCGGCCGCATCCGCTTCTTCCCCGGTGAACCGGCAAAGAATCGGGTTGAAACGACCGAACTGGTGGTCGAGCGCCCGATCGATCCCTATCGCGTGCAGCGTTTGATCAGCAACGGCCGAGGCGCGCGGCTGCCAAACGGCGAGCGGGCCTTTACCATCTGGTCGCGAGGGGTGACCGGCGGGCTCGCTGCCGGGCCGGGCGCGGCGCCGGACAGCGATGTGGACGATTCGGCCATCGAGACCACCGGCGCCTTCACGTTCACCGAGACCGGGCTGGCAAGCGGGCAGCCACTCGGCGGGCGCCTGCTGATCCGCTCGGGCGTGAACAGCCTGAACGTCGATGCGCTGACCGAAGACCCCACACGCGTGCGCATCATCGCCGACGTCGATGGCAGCACGACGAGCTACGACCTGCCATGGTCCGACACCGTGCGGGTTCGCCCGATCGATGTAGAGCGCGGCGCGGATCTCGGCCTCTAAGCGCAGAGGTCGCGCGCGACTCGCTCCGTGCGAAGGGGATTACGCACGTGCGGAATGCGCGGGCCCTGTCGGGCCGGCCCGGCTATCCACGCCATACATCGAAGCGGCCAAGGTATGCCGTTTTTGAAATCGGCGCGCCGATCGTCGAGGCGATCTTCGCCTTCGCGGCCGAGCAGCGGGCCGACCCGGCTCTGCTGCCCTCGAGCCCGTTCCCCAAGGCGCTGCAGTACCTGGAGAACCGTCCCGGGGAGCTGGAGGAGTTCCTCTCCGACGCGGCGGTGCCGATCGACACCCATCACCTCGAGCGCGGCATCCGCCCGATCGCGATGGGGCGGCGCGCGTGGACGTTCTGCTGGACGGAGCTGGCGGCCGAGCACGTCGGCGTCATCCAGTCCCTGGTCTCGACGTGCCGCCTGCACAAGGTCGACCCATGCACCTACCTCGTCGATGTCCTGCAGAGGGTCGGGACGCACCCGGCAAGGGAGGTGATCGAATTGACCCCGAGGGTGTGGAAGACGCGCTTCGGGGACGCGCCGCCGAGATCGGCCCTCGCCCGACCCGGGTAGCGCCCGGGGACCGCGAAGAAGGCGGCGACTCACCCGACCGATCGTCACCGACGCTGGCAGTAAGCCCGAGCCGCCGTTCTGAGAACGGGCCCGATCACGATCGCCAACGCGAGAGTGCCGACGTCGCCGACACCGCGTCGGTTCTCGCTGCGGATGCGATCCGCGGATCGAGTTGGACGGACCCTCGAGCGTGGGACAGAGCGCTCCGCTCGGGACGGATCTACCCGGGAGACGACGGTGCGCGATTCCATTCACGGAAGGGGGCCGTTCCGGCCCTTTCGCAACCGTCTGTCTTCCATCTCGCTTTCGTTCATGCTTGCACCCGGGGTGGAATGTCGATTCGCCCCCGAACGCTCCGGCTTCCGGCAACCGGCGCCCCTCTTGATGAATGGACATTGTCTCTTGGTTGCATCCAGGCTCTTCCCTTCCCGGCTCGTGGCAACGTGTCTTGCCACGGCTTCCATCGGTCTGATCGGTTGCTCCGGGGGATCGTCTGGAGAAAGCTCCATCGGTCCGTCGCAGGGTGTCACGGGGCCGAACGGTCCGATTTCAGGTCGCCTCTATTTCGACGGGCTGCTGGACGAGGACTACCTGGATCTGAGCACGGGCCGCGTCGTCGACATCGAGCAGGGCGATTCCTTCATTCCCCGCGCCGATGGAAGGGAACTGACCTCCCGGCAGGAAGTGCAGATACAGACCGACTGCTACTTTCTTCCCCTGGATCACGAGCGAATCGGCATACACGACGCGCTGACCGGGGATCGCACCTCGTACTTCGACGTGCGTGGCAAGGTGGACAGTCCTACCCTGTCCCCGGACGGATCGATGGTCGTGATGGGCTGGGCTGACGACACCATCAGCGATGGGCCGTGCGAGCTGCAGACCGAGTCTCGCTTCTTCACCGAAACCTGGCTGTTCACCCGAGCCGGGGTGCCGGTACGTCGAATGGCCTCGGACATCGTTCCGATGTGGCTGTCCGACACCGAGGTTCTCGTGTTGCGAGACGATGTCCTGTTCAGGGTGAGCGCGCTCAACGAAGGTCAGGAAACGCGCATGGCGGATCTGGGTGCGGTCGGCGAGAAGGTGGGCGTCGACCACTTCTCCCGCAACCCGGTGGACGGCACGCTCGTCTTCGAGGTGATTCGCAGGAACTCGGCTGGTTCGGTATCGTTTCGCTTCTCGGACATCTGGACGTTGAACGATGATGGCTCGGGTCTGCGACAGCTGTTGAGCTCCCGGATCAGCGAACAACTGAACGTACCGATGTGGGCGCCGGACGGCGATCAACTGCTCGTCGCGCAGGACGCCGCGGGAGGCGGCGTCATCCTGGAGAACGAACTCGACGAGTACGACGTCGAGATCATTCCAGCCGATCGCGCCACCGAAGTCATGTACGCGATTCCCCGGGACCGCCTGGACGAAACGCTTCCGCCCGCGCGCTTCACCCGCGACGGTATCCGTCCGATCGTCCGCCTGCTCGGCGGGTCGAACGACGTGCGGTTCTTCGACGTGAATCCCGGTGTGCATTACTGGCTGGCACCTTCGCCGGTTGACTGACCAGGGGCCCGCCTTCCATTGGCGCCTTTCATCCTGTCGCTGCAGCGATGCATAAGGAGGTGGACGATGCGGCGGTCAGCTATGGCGCAGGCGGTGCAGCGGTCGTATCGGCAACTTCGTGCCGCCGAGCGCGGCGCCGGCGTTCTGCGGCTTTACGGCAACGACGGTGGCGATGTCATGAACTTCGACATGGCCGGCGACCTGGTCGAGTTCGACGACATCCGCTGCAGCACCGTGCTGCTGGCCGACGACGTCGCGTCGGCACCGCCCGCCGAGGCGGAAAAGCGTCGCGGCGTGGCCGGCATGGTGTACGCGTTCACGCTGGCGGGTGCAGCGGCCGAGGCCGGCCAGGATCTGGACGCGGTCACCGCGGTGGCGCAGCGCCGACGCCTGCCGCTCGATCGGCGTGGCACTCGGGCCCTGCGACGAGTCGGGCCGCTGGCTGGAGCGCGACTTCTGCGCGGCCTGCGGCACACCGATCGGCTTGCGGCTCGAAGCGGTGCCGGGCATTCGTTCGCTGGCGCTCGGCAGTTTCGACGAGACGGCCTGGTACGCCGCTGCGGACATCACCACGCGCCACGTGTTCCTGCGCTCCGCCATCGGGCTGGTCGAGCTGCCGGCGCACGTGGCGCAGTACGACGCCCACTTTCGCGCCTGACGCCTGACGCCTGACGCCTGACACCTGACACCTGACACCTGACACCTGACACCTGACACCTGACACCTGACACCTGACCCAAGGGTGCCACTTGGTCATGTCCCGACCCCTCGACATCGACGACCGGTGGAGACTCGTGGCACAGCGGATCGGAAGGGCGGTCGCAGCCTGGAAGCGCTGGCCCGGTGTCCGTGGGCCGGGGGGTAGGGGTCAGGGCGCGTTGCCCGGATTGTCGTCCACGGTCCCGGCGACGTACTGATCAAGATCGACGATCGCACCGGTCATCATGGTCGCGTCGTGAGAGATGAGGAACGATACCAGCGCGGCAGGGTCTTCCGGCATCAGGAGGCGGCCGAACGGCTGCGAGCGACCGAGCGTCTCAGCCCAGTCCGGCGCCATACCGTGAAGGTGGGTCTGCACCTCCTGCTCTGCCGGTGTCAGCGTCCAGCCGAGGTTGATGCCGAACGCGCTGACGCCCTGCCACTTGAGGGTGTTGGCGATGCCCTTGGTCAGCGCCACCAGTGCCGCCTTGCTGGCCGAGTAGCCGAGCAGGAACGGCGGCCCGCCGTAGGCCAGCATGCTGGTGATGTTCACGATCGTGCCGCCAGCGTCAATACGCGGCGCCAGTGCCTGGGACAAGAACAGCGGAGCGCGCACGTTGATCGCCATGAGCCGGTCGAACGTGTCGAGCGTGATGTCGTGAAGACCACCTCGGCTGGTGATGCCGGCTGCGTTCACGAGCACGTCGAGCCTGTCTTCGCCGAGGCTGGCGAACAGCGCATCGCGCGATGCCTCGACGTCGACCAGATCCGTCGCTACCTCGCGCACTGTCACCCCTTCGGCGCGTTGGCGCAACGCACGGGCGACACTTGCGAGTCCATCGGCGTTCAGGTCGAGCAGGACGAGATCGCGCAGGCCGTCGTCGACGAGGCGTTCGGCGACCGCGAGGCCGATACCCTGGGCGGCGCCTGTGACGAGGGCTCGGCTGACGGAAACGGTGCGGGGCATGTGAGGGTCTCCACGAGGGGGGTCTTGACGCACGCCGTGATCATCAGCCACGCCAGCGACGCTCCGGAAGACCGCGGACGCCCAGCCCGTGCAGCGCGAAAGTAGCGCCGCGCAGCGGGCCGTCGCCGGGGTACTTCGGCAGCGGCGGTTGCGCCATCGAGGTCACGTACAGCGTTTCCAGGTTCGCGCCGCCGAACGCGACGCTGGTGGTCTTGACCACCGGCATCTCGATCAAGCGATCGAGGCTGCCATCCGGCGCGAAGCGCATGAGCCGACCGTCGAACACGAGCGCGACCCACAGGTAGCCCTCGGCATCGACCGTAGCGCCGTCAGGCGCGCCGCCGGGGCGTACGTCCGGTTGCACGAAGACGCGCCGATTGCTGACCGCGCCAGTATCGGTGTCGTAGTCGTAAGCATAGACGGAGCCCTTGAACGAATCGGCGAAGTACAGGGTGCGCCCGTCCGGACTGAAGCACGGTCCGTTCGAGCAGATGATGTCGCTGTCGAGCCGGCGCGGCACGAGATCCGCATCCAGGCTCCACAGCGACCCGTTCGGCTGCTCTTCGCCCATGTCCATCGAGCCGCACACGAAGCGCCCTACCCGATCGACCTTACCGTCGTTGAGCCGATTGGTCTCGTTGCTTGGCTCCGGATCGACCAGCGGCACGCACTCGTGCGTGGTGAGATCGAGTCGGTGAAAGCCGTCGATCAGCGCGAGCAACGCGCCGCCGCGTTCGTCGAGCGCCATCGAGCCGACATGCGATGGCAGCTCCCAGGTAGCGAGCTCGCGTCCGTCCTCGGTGCAGCGGTATAGCTTGTCTCCGAGACTGTCGATGAACCAGAGCCGCTCGCTTGCCACGTCCCAGAGCGGCGCCTCGCCAAGGCGCGGCTTGACGTCGATGAGCACGTCGATGCGTACATCGGCCATCAGAAATTGACCGACCCATCGCCTTTCAGGTCGAGCAGCTCGCGCGCTTCGGCGGGCGTGGCAAGCTCGCAACCCATGGCCTCGAGGATCGACTTCGCACGCGTCACCTGCTGCGCAGCCGACTCGGCGAGCTCGCCTGGGCCCAACCAGAGCGAATCCTCGAGACCGACGCGCAGGTGCCCTCCCATGGCCACCGACATCGATGCGATGCGCAGCTGGTTGGACCCTGCGCCGAGCACCGACCAGACGTAGTCGCTGCCGAACAGCCGATCAGCGGTACGCCGCATCATCGTGACGTCCTCAGGATGCGCGCCGATGCCGCCGAGCAGGCCGAACACCGATTGCACGAAGAGCGGCGTCTCGACCAGGCCGCGGTCGAGAAAATGCCTGAGAGAATAGAGATGGCCGATGTCGTAGCACTCGAACTCGAAGCGCGTGCCGTTGGCTCGGCAGGTGTTCAGCACCTGCTCGATGTCGGCAAAGGTGTTCTTGAACACGAGATCACGCGAGTTCTCGAGGTGCTCGCGCTCCCAGTCTTGCTGCAGCGAAGGGTAGCGATCCAGCATGCCGTACAACCCGAAATTCATCGAGCCCATGTTGAGCGACGCAAGCTCGGGTGCGAAGTGCGCGGCGGGCGCCACGCGCTCGTCCACGGTCATGAATGGACTGCCGCCGGTAGTCACGTTGACGATGCAGCCAGTGCGCTCACGGATGCGCGGCAGGATATGACCGAATGCCTCGACGCTCTGGTCCGGCCGGCCGGTCCCGGGGTCGCGCGCGTGCACGTGCAGGATCGCGCTGCCGGCGTCCGCGGCGCGCTCGGCTTCGGCCACCAGCTCGTCGGGCGTGACCGGCAGGTGCGGCGACATCGACGGGGTGTGGATCGCGCCGGTCAAGGCGGTGGTGACAACGACTTTTCTGCGCTGAGCCATATGATCGGGAATCGGTTTCGGGAATCAGTCGTCGTCCGCGCGCGCCTTGTGCAGGGCGAGCGCCATGAGCCGCTGGTCGCGCCACTCGCGGCGCTCGGTCAGCGCGTTCCGTGGCACCGATGCGCGCCGTGCCGAATCGAGCCGCCCGGCCAGGGCTGCATCCCAAGCCACGCGAGCACCACGGCTCGCAGCGATCGCGGCGTAGGCCGGGCCGTAGCGCTCGAGGAAGTCGAGTACGCCGCCCGGCGCGTTGAGATCGATCGTCTCGATCGGACCCATGAAGCTCCAGCGCAGACCGAGCCCATCCTTGACCGCCCGATCGACGCCCTCGACCGAGACGATGCCTGCCTCGATCAGGCGCATCGCTTCATCGAGCAATGCGCCTTGCAGGCGGTTCATCACGAAGCCTTCGAGCTCCTCAGTCAGCACGATGGGTTGCTGTCCAATCGATGTCATGAGGTCGGCAACGCGATCGATGACGGCAGGCGCGGTGTGCGGCCCCGGCACGAGCTCGACGGCCGGAACCAGGTGCGGGGGGTTCAACGGGTGGGCGACCAGACAACGCGCTGCACCCTCGCCTGCCGGCACGAACACCGAGGGCAGCAGTGCCGAGGACGAACTCGCGATGCTGGCGCCCGGAGGTGTCAGCGCATCGAGCTCGGCGAAAAGCGCGCGTTTCAGATCGAGCGTCTCCGGCGCGTTCTCCTGCACATGATCGACTCCGTCGAGCGCATCAGCCAGCGTATCGGCGACACAGATGCGTGTCGCGACCTGGTCCGCGTCGCCTTCGCCGAGCAACCCGAGCGTGGCCAGTTCGTCAAGCTGTGCGAGCACCTCGTTACGTGCCTTCTCGGCAGCACCCGCAGCCGGATCATGCATCGCGACCGTGCAGCCGCCGCGCGCGAACGCGATGGTCCATGAGCGGCCGATCATGCCCGTGCCGATCACGGCGATTCGAGCGACAGACGGTTCAGTGCCCGCGCCATGGTCCTGCGACTCGGGCTCGGCGCGGGCGTCGCGCTGTTCGCTCATGACGAGCTCACAGCCCCGACGCACTCACTCGCGTCGATGTCGAGTCGCTTCATTCCCTCGCCCGCGAACGGCATCACGTCGGCCGCCGCTACCTCTAGCGTGACGGCACTGCCAGTGGCCAGCGTGTCGAACCCCGGCAGCAGGGCGCGCAATCGCGTGCCGGCGACGTCCACGCGCGCTACCGAGAATGCACCGAGTGTCTCGACATCTGCAACCCGCCCTGCGAAACGCAACGCGGCCCCTTGTGCCGCCGCGCAAGACTGCGCTCCTGGCTGCACCACACGTACCGCATCGGGGCGAAACGCCAGCGCGCCACGCCCGGAGGCGCTCGGCCTCGAGAGCGACTCGCGCAAGTCGTCCGTCAGCACCACGCTGCCGTGCGCACCGGCCAGAGCGCCGTCCGCGAGCTCGCCGTGAAGCACATTGATCGGCGGCGCACCGACCAGCTCCGCCACGTACAGCGAGACAGGCCGGTCGTAGATGGTATCGGGCTCGGCCACCTGCACGACCCGACCACGCTCGAGGATGGCCATCGAGTCGGCGACGCTCATGGCTTCTTCATGATCGTGGGTGACATAGATGAAGGTGTAGCCCAGCTCTCGTTGCAGGCGCTTGAGCTCGACGCGCATGTCCTCGCGCAGGCGCGCGTCAAGCGCCGCGATGGGTTCGTCCATCAGATGCGCCCGCGCCGGACGGATCAGCGAGCGTCCGATCGCCACGCGCTGGCGCTCGCCACCGGACAACGCTGCCGGCCTCTTGTCGAGTATCGGCCCGATCCCGAGCGGCTCGGCGACCGCGGCAAGTCGCGTCGCGATGTCCCTTTCAGCGAAGCCTTGGCGGCGCAGCGGAAACGCGATGTTCTCGCGCGCGCTCATGTGCGGGAACAGCGCAAGGTTCTGGAACACCATCGCGAAGTCACGCTCGCGCGGCCGCTTGTCGGTGACGTCGACCCCATCGATCAGGATGCGTCCCTGGTCTGGCGTCTCCAGGCCGAGCAGGAGGCGCATCAACACGCTCTTGCCGGCACCCGGTGGGCCGAACACCGACTGGAAACTCCCGGGCTCGATCACCAGATCGACCGCGTCGAGCGCAAGCGTGTCACCGTAGCGCCGGCTGACGCCCTGCAACTCGATGCTCATGACGACACTCCGGTGATGCCGCCCCGGGGGCCAGGCTCACCCACGAGCTGACGGCTTGGCTCGCCCATCGGTTCGCTCGGCAAAGCGCGCTCATCGTCTGCATCGAACAGGTAGAGGTTCCGCTCGCCGAGCACCAGATCAACCGGCACTCCGGCACAAAGCGGTACCGAGCGGTGCCAGGTGCCGCGAAGCTGGGTACCGGCCAGTTCGAAGTGCCCGATGCGACGCCGCCCGACCGTCTCGATCAGCGTCGGTGCCAGCGACCAGCGCATGACACCGGGTCCATCACTACCGGGCTCGGCACCGCTCGATGGCCCGTCGACCGCCTCGGGCCGGAAGCCGAGCAGCAGTGACGTCGAGCGCAAGCCACCGCGTGCCAGTCTATCGGAGACAGCGCCACGGTAGCGTGTCGGCACTTCGAGCGAGGTGGCGCCAGAAGCGTTGCCTCCGACGCGCACGCGGCGCCCGCCCTCGACGAGTTCGGCCGGCAGGATGTTCATGCTCGGAGCACCGATGAAGCGCGCCACGTAGACGTTGGCGGGCTCGCGGTAAATGTTGCCAGGTGTATCGAACTGCTGAAGCTCGCCGTTGCTCATCACGGCGATACGGTCGGCCAACCCCATCGCCTCGATCTGGTCGTGGGTAACGTACAGCATGGTCTGACCCAGTCGTTGCTGGATCTGGCGAAGGTCGGAGCGCATACGCTCGCGAAACGCGGCATCGAGGTTCGACAAGGGCTCGTCGAGCAGGAAGATCGCAGGCTCGACGATCGCCGATCGACCGATCGCGAGCTTCTGCAACTCGTTGACCGAGAGCGTGGCGGCGTTCTGGTCGAGGCGCGCGGTCAGCTCCATGAACTCCGCCATGCGCTCGACCGCGCGGCGACGTTCGCTCGCGGGCCTGCCTTGCACCAGCAACCCGAACTCAAGGTTTCGGCGCACGCTCATGTGCGTGAAGATCGCGTAGTTCTGGAACACGAAACCCACGCCGCGCCGCTCCACCGGCTCGTCGGTAACGTCGCGATCGCCAAAACGGATGCGCCCGTCGCTGACGGACTCGAGGCCCGCCACCATGTTCATCGTGGTGCTCTTGCCGCAGCCAGAGGGCCCGAGGATCGCAACGAATTCGCCGTTCTCCACGGCCAGGTCCATCCTCTGCACTGCAGTGAAGTTGCCGAAGCGCTTGCCCACCCCTTCCAGCGTGATCGAGGACATCGCTCAGGCCTCCGCTGGCCGAGCGGCCAATGGTGTCCTCGCGCCAGCGTCCACTACGTCGCGGTTCGCCGCCTTCGCCGCACGATTGATGAGCAGGCCGGCTACCGCGCTCAACACCACGAGCACAGTCAGACCGATGGCTGCGACGTAGGACCACTCCAGATCCTGGAAGGTCAGCTTGTAGAGGTACAGCGACAGACTTTCGGTGGCCACACCAGGTCCGCCACCGGTCATCACGTAGAGCATGTCGAAGATCTTGAAGCACTCGATCGTGCGCAACGCGAGCGCGATGATCATGACCGTCTTCATGCGCGGCAGCGCAATGTAGCGGAAGCGATGCCACCAGCCGGCACCGAGGATGCGAGCCGCGCGCAGCTGATCTTCCGGCACCGCCATGAGCCCGGCGTACAGAAGCAGGAACATCAGCGGTGTCCACTGCCAGACGTCGGCGATGATGACCGCCACGAAGGCGCGATCGACGTCGCTCAGCCAGTTCAGGTTCGAAGCCTCCGGCCAGAAGGTCGCAAGCAGCGCGTTCAGCGGTCCCTGCTGCTGAAACACCAGGAAGAAGATGTAGCCCGCCACCGCCGGGACCACCATCATCGGCATCAGCACGATGCTATAGAGCACCGGCCGCCCACGCACGCCTTCAACGAACATCGTGGCTAGAAAGAGTCCGAGCAGGAACTGAATTGGCACCGCTATCACCACGAACAGCACGGTGCGCCAGATCGCGGCCCAGAGATCGCTGTCGACCGCAAGGTAGCGGAAGTTGTCAAACCAGTTCCAGCTCCTCCACGCCTGGATCCAGGACTCGCCGTCGAGCGGGGTCCACCAGGTCATGCTCACGTAGAGCTGCATGAGCAGCGGGAAGGCGACGATGAACACCAGCAGAAGCTGAGTCGGCAGGAGGAAGCGGTTGGCGAGCGTCAGGCGTTCGTCGGCCAACGAGAGAGTCGGTTCGCTCATTGCTGCGTCTTCGCCCATTGCTGCATCATTGCTTCAGTGCCCCGAACGTTAGCCCGCGCACCAGGAAACGCTGAATCGAGATGCCGAGAATCACCGGAGGGATCGCCGCGATCAGGCCAAGTGCGGACTTCGCGCCGTAGAGTTGCCCACCCATCGCGGTGGCGAGCGAATTCATGTAGACCGGGATCGTGGTCCAGTCCTTCCTGGTGAGCAGCAGCGCTATCAGGTAGTCCGACCAGTTCAAGATGAAGATGAACAGTGCGGTGCTGGCGACTGCCGGCGCCACGATCGGCAACGTGATCTGGCGAAACGCTTCGAACGCGGTGCAACCCTCGACCATGGCCGCCTCCTCGATCTCACGTGGCAGCTCGTCGAAGTAGGCCTTCATGAGCCAGAACGAGAACGGCAATGTGACAATGCCGTAGATCAGCGACAGCCCCCACCAGGTGTCGGTCATGCCGAGGAAGGACCACATGATCATGACGGGGATCATCACCGCGAGCGGCGGGAAGATGCGCAGTTGCAGAAGCGAGAGCCCGACCGAGCTACCGGCCTTCTCGCGCGCCACTGCGTAGGCAGCCGCGGTGCCGGCGATCAGCGCGATCAAGGTGCCGAGCGTGGAGGTCAAGAGGCTCGATATGATCGGCATGACCGCGGTGCTGGACAACGACACGATGCTGTCTTCGGACTCCCCGGTGAAGATGTAGCGGAAGTTGCCCCAGGTCGGGTTCTTCGGCAGGAAGCTCGGGAAGCCACTGCTTGGCGACCACTCTGACGGCGGCTTGAAGGCCATCGTGGCCATCCACGAGAGCGGCAACAGGGCGATGGCCGCAAATAACGCGACCGCCACCGTGCGCAGCAGCAGGCCGGACGGCAGCCAGCGCCGCCGTCCGACCAGGGCTGCGGGATGGGTGGTCGAACTCACGCGTCAGGCGTCCTCGACGAGCGTTGGCCAGGCCGAGCGGCTCGCCTGGATCTTCGGCACGAGCTTGTCCTCACCCTTTCGCTGGATGATTCTCTCCCACTTCCTCTGCGCGGCCTGCATGGCCTTTTCGGGTGATTTCTGCCCGGTCAGCGCAGCCTGAAGCTCCTCGTCGAGCGCGTTGTCGAACGCCGTCTGGCCCGCGAAGTTGATAGTCGGAACCGAACGCGCGACGGTCTCGCGAATCGGCTCCACCATGTACTCGTGATAGGTCTCGATGACCAGCGGGTCTTCCAGATTCGCCTTCTGGAACGGATCGAAATAGCCGCCGGGGTTACCCGACATCCAGCTGAAGGTTCGCGTGGACGACAGCCATTGCAGCAGCAGGTAGGCCGCTTCCGGGTACTCGCTCTGCGAGGACACCTCGCCGCTGATGTTGTAGTAGAGCGGTGCGCGGCGCACCAGCTTGTCGCCATGTTGGACGCCGGGCGGCAGGTGCGCAGAGAGCATACCGGCGGCCGGGTTGGCGGGCGTACCGTCCTCGTTCATGCGATCGACGAACTTGGTCACGTTCGTATAGGTCGAGATGTGTGGTGTGGTACCTGAACCGATGCCGCCGTAGCCTTCGGCGAAGGTCCAGCTCAGTACGTCCGGGTGCGACCAATCCTTGAGCTTCACGTACTCGGTGGCCGCCTTGATGCCCTCGTCGGTATCGAGGTTCGGCACGCCGTCCTCGTCGAAGAAGTACATGTTCGGTACCGCCTGCGCTGCGAAGCGCGCGTAGAAGCGCGGCAGTCCCCAGAAGGGCGCCATGTCGTTACCGTTGCCGTACATCGGCTGCCCGTCGAGGCCGGTCCGGCCGGTGAAATACGCCGAGATCGCATCCGATTCGGCCCATGTCGCCGGCGTCGCGAGCTCGAAGCCGAAGCGGTCGGAGAATGCCTTCCGATGCTCCGGGTCCTCGAACATGGCCTTGTTGTAGACCCAGGTCTGGAAGTCGCCGTCCAGCGAAACGGTGTAGTAGCCGCCGTCGTACTTGTAGAGCAACTCCTCGGTCTCGGGCGTCGGCGTGCCGCGCTCGGCGTCGGCCCAGTCGGGCTGGTACTTGGCGACGAACTCGTCGAGCCTCTGCGCCCCACCGGCCTCGACAAGATCCCCGATCGAGTTCCACGGCTGGGTGTAGATGTCGTAGGCCGCCGAATTCGTGGTCACGTCCTGCAACACGCGCGTCCAGATATCGCCCGCCGGCGAACCGACGATCTCGAGCTCGATGCCGGTTTCACGCTCCCAGACGTCCTTTACCGTCGGCGCACCGTCCGGAAATGGCTTGGTCAACTGCCCGATCGCGCCGTCGGTCAGCAGCATGACCAGCTTCTTGGGCGCGCGGCCGTCCGCGACGAGTCGCTTGATGCCCTCGATCGCACGGCCCTCGGACATGCTTTCGTTGTACTGGTAGCGCTCTGCGCCCGGGAAGCCGGTCGGCCCGCCGGTCATGCCGGGTGCGTAGCCGTCGTCGGCGAATGCGGTGCGCACGAAGCGCGGCGCGATACCGACCGTGGACAGCGCAAGGCCACCCTGCAATATCTGTCGACGGCGCCGGTCGGTCGGCAGGGCGCGCGAGCGGAAGGGGACGGGCATGCGATGTCTCCGATGCGGTTCACAGGGGACCACTTTCAATGGAAACGTTTACTCTTGTCAAGCGATCAAGTGATCGAATTCGCAGCGCACAACGCTCGATCAGCGGCCGGAAGCACTCGATCAACGATCGTTCTCGATGCTGTTATCGTCATCACCCATGCAGGATCCAGGTGTTCGCTCTCGGATCCGGTTGACAATCTAATCGCGTCGCAGAGATACTCACGACCCCGGAAACGTTTCCAATCATAGGAGCTGACCAGACATGCAGACCATCCAGGGACCCGGCCTCTTCCTCGGCCAGTTCGCCGGCGACGAAGCGCCATTCAACACGCTTGCCGGCATCGCCAAGTGGTCTGCGGACTGCGGCTTCAAGGGGATCCAGCTGCCCACCTGGGACAGCCGTTTCATCGACATCAAGAAGGCTGCGGAGTCGGACACCTACTGCGATGAACTGAAAGGCATCGCCAAGGAGAACGGCGTGGAAATCTGCGATTCAGCCAGCCACATCCAGGGCCAGCTTTGCGCGGTGCACCCGGCCTACGACAGTTGGATGGACGGTCTCTGCCCACCCGAGGTTCGCGGTGACAGGAAGGCCCGACAGGCCTGGGCAATCCAGCAGCTCAAGTACTGCGCCACCGCCTCTCGGCGTTTGGGCATCGACCGGCACGCCACCTTCTCGGGTGGCCTCGCCTGGCCGTTCTGCTACCCGTTCCCGCAGCGCGACGATAGCCTGATCGATGAGGCTTACGACGAACTCGCGCGGATCTGGCGCCCTATCCTTGATCACTACGACAGCGAGGGCGTGCACCTCTGCTTCGAGATCCACCCGATGGAGGACCTGTTTGACGGGACCACGTTCGAGATGTTCCTGGAACGCGTGGACCACCACCCACGCTGCCAGTTGAACTACGACGCCAGCCACTTCGTCAAGCAGGGGCTGGACTACCTCGAGTTCGTGGACATCTACCACGAGCGCATCAAGATGTTCCACGTCAAGGACTCGGAGTTCAACCCGACCGGCCGCCAGGGCTTCCTGTCCGGCATGCAGCCCTGGCTCAAGCGCGCCGCGCGCGACCGTTCGCTCGGCGAGGGACAAACGAACTTCAACGCCTTGTTCGCCAAGTTCACCGAATACGACTTCGACGGCTGGGCCGTGTACGAGTGGGAGGATTGCCTGGAGCATCCCGAGGACGCAGCGCCCAAGGGCGCGAAGTTCATCGCCGACCGCATCATTCGCGTCACCGACAAGACCTTCGACGACTTCGCAGGCCAGAAGGACGCCTCGACCTCGGCCCGCGCAATCCTCGGTCTGGACTGACGCCATGGCGATCGAATCCTTCGGTACCGAACACTCGTCTCGGCGCTTGCGCCTCGGTATGGTCGGCGGTGGGCGCGGTGCCTTCATTGGCGCCGTGCACCGCATGGCTGCACGTCTGGACGACAAGTACGAGCTCGTGGCCGGCGCCCTGTCGGCCAGCGAGGACAATGCAAGGCTCTCGGCGGCCGACCTGCATGTCGCCGAGGATCGCGCTTACACCGACTTCCGCGAGATGGCAAGGCAGGAAGCCGCGCGTGACGACGGCATCGACGTCGTCTCGATCGTGACGCCGAATCACCTCCACTTCGACGCCGCCAAGGCGTTCCTCGACGCTGGCATCCATGTGATCTGCGACAAGCCGATGACGCTCACGCTGGAGCAGTCTCGCGAGCTTGCGACGCTTGTGGAAAGTAGCGGCCTGTTCTTCATGCTCACCCAGAACAACACGGGCTATCCGATGGTTCGCCAGATGCGGCGCATGGTTGCCGATGGCTCGCTCGGCGAGATTCGCGTGGTACGCGTGTCCTACGTGCAGGACTGGCTCAGCACCGCTCTGGACCAGGAAGGCCAGAAGCAAGCGGCCTGGCGCACCGATCCGACGTTGGCGGGCGCAGGCGGCGCGATCGGCGACATCGGTGTGCACGCATTCAACCTGGCCGCCTTCGTGACCGGGCTCAAGCTCGACAGCGTTTGCGCGGACTTGAAGAACTACGTGCCCGGGCGCAAGCTCGACGACAACGCCAACGTGCTGCTGCGCTACGCCGGCGGCGCAACAGGATCGCTCTGGGCGACGCAGATCGCGCCCGGAAACTACAACCGGTTGTCGATCGGCGTGTACGGTGAGAAAGGCGGGTTGGAGTGGGTCGGTGAGGACAACGACAACCTGCACTACACACCGCTCGGAGAGCCGACGCGCGAAATCACGCGCGGCGGTCCCGGTGCTCTGGACGTCGCCAACGCCGGCACGCGGATGCCGCCGCGCCACCCCGAAGGCTACATCGAGGGCTTCGGCAACCTGTACTCGAACGCCGCCGAGCTGATCTCGGCACGCCTCGACAAGCGCGACCCCGACCCGATGGCTACCGACGTGCCCACGGTGAGCGACGGTGTCGAAGGTCTTGCCTTCATCGAGGCCTGCGTGAGATCGAGCAAGGACGGCGCGAGTTGGACCCCGGTGCAACGATGACGACGCCTCGACAGGCATGAGCGACGAACGGCTGCACCGCGCGCGCGCGCGCAGCGCCGGGCTCCTCGGGCTCGCGCGCTGCGAGCTCGTCGAATGCCTGGACGGGCCGGCGCGCGGGCAACGACGGCTCGAGATCGATACGCCAGCGGGGCTTTCGGCCACCGTCGTCGTCGATCGGGCGCTCGACCTGTTGTCGCTGCGTTACCGCGGTGAGAATATCGGCTGGCGTTCGGCCGCACGGGCCCGTCACCCGGTGGCCGATCTCGAAGAGGAGAATGGCCTCGGGCTGATGAGGAGCTTCGACGGCCTGCTCGTGACCTGCGGACTCGATCACGCAGGACTGCCGGAGACGCGCGATGCGGGTGTTCTTCGCTACCCCCCGCGGGAATGCACGGTGCACCCGCTGCACGGGCGCCTTGCCGCGGCCGGGGTCACACTGCTTTCTCACCGCGTCGATCTCGATGCGGGTTGCATACGCATCGAGGCCGAGGCGTACCAGGGCGGCACCTTCACGGAGGTGTTGACGCTGCACCGCTTGCTGGAGATCGACCTGTTCGAGCCGCGCATCCGCCTGCGCGACCGCGTGCGCAACGAGGGGTACCGCCCGACCCCGCACCGTCTGCTCTACCACATCAACGCGGGTTTCCCCCTGTTGGACGAACACGCGCGGCTGATCGGCGATAACTGGAACCTGGCCGGTCTGCTCGACGACGGGGCACGCCCGGGTCCGGATCTGCTCGAACAGGTCGACTCGGGTGCGACGCCGGGCGGGACGATGGGCGTGGAGAACGGCGCAACCGGCACCTACATGACGGTCGAGACCGATCCCGCCACACTGCCCGTCACGGCTGTCTGGCGCGCGTTCCAGTCCGGTGTGTTCGCGCTCGGCATCGAACCGCAAAACGCTGCGGATGACCTGGAAGGCTCGACGCTGGCGGCCGGCGAGTCACGCGACTACAAGCTCGACTTCGACATCGGCCGGCGTAGTTGACGTATCGAGCTCAGCTGCGCAACACCAACTCGTACGGCACGAGGATGTCGCGGTGCGGCCCACCGTCCTGCAATGCCTTGAGCTGAGCCACCGTCTCGCGCGCGTAGACATCCGGCGGAACCCGCACCGTGTCCAGCCACGGCGCCAGCCATTGGTTCAACGGGTTGTCGTCGAACCCGTAGATACGCAGATCGTCCGGCACGGACAGCGACAGCTCGCGGCAACGGCGGTACACGCCGTAGGCAATCTGGTCGTTACCGCAGAACAGCGCGTCGAAGCGGCGCTCGCCGCCGAGCAGCTTGGCCGCAGCCTGGTAGCCCGATGTGATGGACAGGCGCGCATCGACGATCGCATCGTCGACAACCGACACATCGAGTTCCGCGAGCCGCTCGCGCAGACCTTCCACCCGGGCGTTGCTGGTGGTCGAGTACAACGGGCCGCGCACGATGCCGATCGATCGTGCACCACGGCGCACGATCGCGTCCGCCAGCTGGCGAGCGGCCAGGTAGTCGTCGATGCCGATGAAGGACGCATTGCCAAGCTCTGGAAGGCGACGGTTGATGAGAATGCAAGGTTGCAGGGCCGCGAGTCGCTCGATCTTCTCGCTCGATACTGCGCAGAGCATGAGGATCGCCGAGACGCTTCGCGACGTGACCTCCTCCAGGAACTGATCCTGCAACAACGGATCTTCGTTCGTATTTCCGAACAACGAGACGTGACCCAAGGCGGTCAGCTGCTGCTCGATCTCGTTCGCGATGGTGGCGTAGAAACTGTTCTTGATGCTCGAGATCATCAGCGCGACAGCGCCACTCTGGCGAGTACGCAACGCGCGCCCGGCCACGTTCGGCCGATAGCCGAGCTCTTGCGCCGCTCTTTGCACCTTCTCGCGAGTATTCAGCGCCGCACTGCCGCGACCCGAGAGCACGCGAGACACGGTGGCTATCGAAAAGCCGGACGCCTCCGCCACGTCGCGTATATCGGGCTTTCGGACCTCCTCGCCAGTACCTTCACTCACTTGGCTGGACCCGCATTGACTGGCTCACTCATGGAGCAGTGTAGTCGTCCAACGGAAGGAAAACCTCGACTCCGGCACCTATCGATGCCACGCCGCGATACGACTCAGACCAGCAAGTCCTCGCCCCCGTAGTGCCTATCCGGGTAGCTGCCGTGCAACGCACGGTCCGCTGCGCGGAAACGCTCGCGCGCGAAGTTGCGCTGGTGCCAGTACGGATAGACCAGCGGCAGTCGGCTGACGTCGTCCAGCCGCTGCAGCTGCGCTGCGTCCAGCGTCAAGGTCGGCGCCTGCAGCAAGTCCTCGAACTGCGCCGCGTTGCGCCCACCGACCACCACCGAGGCGATCGCGTCAGCAACCAGGCCAGCGCTACCTGTGCAGCCGACACGCCATGCGCCTCGCCGATGGTCACCAGCTCGTCGACGATGCGCCACAGCCTGGCGCAGCACCGTCACCGGTGCCGACGAGCGCAGCAAGCTCGCACCCGAAGGGCGTAAAAGCGCCTCTGCCGCTACATCAGTCGCCCGGCACTCGCCGAGAAACGCCTCTCACTCACCCCGGGCGGCAACGTCGCCCCAGGCTACGCCGGCGAGCAAGACAGCGCGCAGGGCGCGCTGACGAATGCCGTGTGCCGCCTCAGGACCACCGGTCGGCGAGCAACTAGTCGGCCTGTCGCCAAGGGTTGGACAGCGCCAACTCGGTGGGCACGACATCCTCGATCAACGTGCTCTCGCGCCTCTCGCGATAAAGCACGTCGCCATCCCTGTACAGCAACCCGACGAGATCGGGACTGGTCCCATCGCTCGTGTAGCGAACCACCGCAGCCTCCAACCCCGAGCTGGTCGTGGTGGTGCCGTCAAACTCGATCCGACCGGAAGAGCGCGGACCTGCTGCACTCGGATCCTCGGTTGAACATCCCGGATCCGTGTATAGCCGCATCCGGTCGGAGTAGGTCCCGGCACCGCTGTCGATGACCAAGGTACTCCGAGCATACTGCTCGGGTTCGTCTTCCGGGGACGCGCCGAACGTACCGGATTCCCGACAGGCGCTAAGCCACGTTCCATCGAAGGCGGCAACGCCGGCACCGATAGGCTGATCGTCGCCCGAGGGCACACCGTCCGAGTCCGGATCGGCGGCCTGGGGCTCCGGATCGTCTCCATTCGAACTGCAACCCGTCACGTAGCCGCTCCCTGCAATGCACACCACCATCAAGGTGATAGGAAAACATCTAGCTGTTCTTGAAAGCATTCGCCCTCCCTCCGTTGCGTAACGTGGTGACATCCATCATGCCGGCGGCAGGTCGTCGCGACCATAATAGACCCTGAGCATGTTGTACAGCTCGGGAGATGCGTCCCTCACGACTTCGGCACCGGCAGCCGACCCCAGGAAGGTGGCGGAGAGCTCCGCCCAGAACTCCTTCCTGTTGTAAAAGGTGTAATTGCGAAAGCCGCTGTTCTCGGCCACGGTGTTGTAGTCCTGATTGACCGACGAATCGGCATCCTCACCCGGATAGGCGAGCTCGAACAAGCGCTCCCGCTCGGCGATCAGCGTCGCCGTCTCATCGGCCGACAAGCCGGGCGGAATTCCATCCAGGACGCCGGGCCTGTCCTGTTCCACATTGTCCAGCGAATGCGCAAGCTCGTGAGTCACCAGCTCGAACGCATCGTCGGGCTGGACGTAGTCATTGACCAGCGAGTCGATGTTGAACTGCACCGTGCCGGAGCCGCCGTTGTACCAACCGGCCGAGAAGGCGGTTCGCGTGTCAGTGACGATCGAGATCCCATCGGCGTTGTCGGTCGAGATCTTCCACGTGCCGATGTCGCCGCTGATGGCATCGAGTGCTGCCGGGCTTTCGCCGTAGGCTTCAACCGCGGAGCTGGCCAGGATGTAGAGCATGGACTCGTCGACGGGGGCGTCGAGATCGGCAACGTCATCCGTGCCATCGACACCCTGCGTGTACACGCCTTGAGCCCGGATCTCGGCCATCATGTCCTGAACCTCCGCATCGTAGGCGGCCAGATCGTCGCCTGACAACGTAGCTCGACGGGGCGTGAACTCATTGAACACTTCCGCACCGCCTTCGCCGCGCATGTACTGCACCCGGGCGACGAACAGCCGCTGTTCCACCGGCCTGTCATAGAAGTTGCCTTCTACCTGCAAGATCCTTGCGCCCTGCGGGGTACCGGCATAGAAGTCGAACTGCTGTTGCTGGGTCATAGCGGCGACATCGACTTCTCCGGCCGTCACGAGCTGCGCGCCGGACTGGATGTCAAAGCTGTCGTACGTCGTATCGTTTCTGTTGAAGAAGTTGAATCCGCCCTCGCGCGATCTCACCGCCAGCATGCTGCTATCGCTGTTGAGGGTCAGGGTGGACGTCGTGGAAAAGATCGGAAACCAGCCCCCATTGTTGGGCGCGCGCGTTCGGAAGGCTATCTGGGGATCGCCGGCCGACGACTCGCCGAAGCTGACGGAGACCTGGCCGAAAGGCGCGCCGCCCTCGCCGGACTCGATCCGATCGCCTAGCGCGCCATCCTCGACCCGATAGGCAACCTGCTCGCCGGACAGGGAATCGGCGAAGACGAAGAATTCGGCACCCTCTCCGAGATCGAGGTAGGTGGAGCCTTCGGGCCCGCTGCTGGCAGCGATCTCGAAATCGCCCGCCGTCGTTACCAAGGTCGGGTTGTCCGTATCGACTCCCTCGAACAGGTTCCCGGCCCGCAGGTCGATCGCGGTCGCGGCGGCACTACCGAGATGGACGCGAAGCCCTTCGATCTGCCGCAACTTGAACGCTTCGGCGCCCTGCTCGGACAGCATCCTCAGCTGCTCGCCGTTGGACGACGAGTCGCTGACCGGTGGCGCACCGGTGGAGTCACTCCCAGGCCCGCCGGGTCGAACCTTCTCCGCCTCGACCTGGCGCGCATCGATGCCAACACGACGAAGTTGTGACTGGCTGGATGACGTGCTCTGGATGTTCATCGGTTGCGTCTCGGTGCAGATGTCTGGTGTCGTGAGCCACTTGCCTCGTCACGTGTGGCAGGAACGACGATCGCCTGCAGCCCGCGTCAGGTTCGGTCAGGCCGCCACGTTGGTCGTTTCCAACCGCTTCAGCAGCGTGGCGAAGCTGCGCAGCAGCTGCTCGAGCTGTCGGTCCTCGATCCCGTCGGCGATCAATCCGATGATTTCGGCGGCCTCGTCGAACTCGCCCTTCTGGACCGCCTCCTTCACCTGCGCTATGGCCTCGGCAACGTTTTCGAGCCCCTCGATCTTGTCCGCCAGCTTCGGCAGCTCGACACCGGTCAGCGCCTCGAAGGCGGCGAGCGCCTCGCCGATGTCGCCGTCCTCGATGGCCTCCTTCAGCGCAAGGCCTGCCTCGATGCGCACTTCCAGATTCTCCAGCGTCTTGCGCGTTCCTTCGCTCAGCGGCATGCCCATGCTCTCGGTGATCATGCCGAGCGCGACGGTGTAGTCACCCGACTCGACCGCCTCGATCACGTTCTCGACCCGTTCTGCCTGTGCGACCAGCTTGTCGACATGGGCCTGCATCTCGGGGCTGGGATCGGAGTCCAGGATCGAGGCCCCGAGCGCGATGGCCTCGCCGTACTCGCCGCGCTCCACCAGCATGGCCATGTCGGCAATCTTCGAGACCGTCTCGGCCGCGTCGAGCAACGCCTCCTTGGCCTCCCCGCCGACACCGTACTCGTCCGCCGCGGCGTACAGCGCCAGGGCGGCCCCGGCGAAGTTGCCGTCATCGATCATCTGGCGCGCCCCATCGAGCAGCTCCAACGTGCCCGCGACCTGGGTCACGGTGGCCTGCTGGTCGGCACTGAGCCCGACGGTGTCGCCGTAGTTGGCCATCAGTATGCCGGCAGCAGCGCTGTAGTCACCGCTGTCCACCGCCTCGACGACGGTGGCGATGGTCTCGACATGCCCCTCGACGCCCTCGAAGAATTCACCCATGTCGCCACCGCTCAGCTCGCCCATGAGCTGCGCCCCGGTGTTCAGCGCGCCGAGCACGTCACCCTCGCTGACCGCCTCGTAGGTCGAGTAGGCCGTGCTGGCGTGCCCGAACGCGGTGCCTGCGGTCGTGCCCGAGAAGGTATCGGCCAAGATCGAGAAGGCCGCCTCGAAATCCTGCTGCGAGGCCGCCTGGTAGGTCTTGGCGGCCGCATTGGCCCAATCGGCGACCTTGGTGGCCGTTTCGATGAACTTGGCCGATGCGCCCATGGCCGCACCCACGTTCGCCACACCGGTAGCCAGGCTTGCGATGCCGCCCAGCACCATGGCCATGCTGCCGTGCTTGATGCCCTGGGCGATCATGTAGACGGCCTTGACGATCTGAATGACGGCCACCACGAGGTTGAGGGCCGGAATGAACGAGCAGATAAGCAGCAATGCGTTGAATATCGGATGGTTCAACACCTTGACGACAACCTCTTTCACCGCAGCCCACATGTCGCTGCAGAAATCACAGAAGCTGTTGAACGCCGTCTGGAACGCATCGGCCATGGCGCGAAACGGCGCGCTGACGAAGTCGGTGAAGGCCTTCACCGGGTTCGAGCCGTACTCGACCTCGATTTCCTGCCCGTCGACGGTGATGGTGCCGCTGTCGTTCTCGGCCCTCAAAGCGGTCAGCTCCTCCTGCGACAGCTCATCGCCGGCCATCAGTCGCGCGAAGATGTCGCCCTCGTCGCCGGCCGAGTCGGTTTCGTTCAGACGTGCGTCGAGCCCGTGCCCGACCTCCTCGGTCATGATTTCCAGGGCGCGTGCGGGGTCGTTCTCCAGCACGTCGCTGCTGATGTAGATGGTGTCGGTGTCTGCGCTGTAGGCGCCGAGCGCAGTGCCGGCGGTCTGCCGGCCACTCTCGTCGACCAGCGTCCGGGCATCGACCACCTGCACGTCGGGCATCCAGCTGAAGTCGCCGGCCAGCGTCTGATGGCGGATCGATTCGGCGGCGGCATAGTTGTAGTTCTCGCCGAACGCCTGGCGCATCAGCCCGTGAAATTCATCGTGATCGGCGGCCGTGTCGGCGAAGTTCTGCTGGAATTGCTGCGTGACCTGCGAGGCGCGAGGGTCCACCGACGGACCGCCAGCGGTGGTGGCGGACACACCGGACTCGTTGCCGGTCGACGTGGGTGAGGGCGTTTCGGCCTCGCCCGATTGGCGAAACGATTGACCGGAACCGAAATGGCGCTGGCGCGACGCGGCGTCAAGCAAGGCGAGCACGGTTCCGCTACCGGCCCCGGTACTGCCGAAGGCGGTGGTCTGGCCGCCGACGGCTCGTCCCGTGTCCCCACCCTTGGTCGCTCGGGTGCCGGACGACAGCGGTGCCCCGCGATTGACGAGATTCGGAGAGTCCATGGCGGTCGGCTCGAGATCGTTGAGCCTCGACGTTACGGCCTGCCGTTGTTCCTGACGACAGGAAAAACCCTAGACCTTGCGCCGCGGTCGTGCGGATCCCGGCGCCCGCTCCCCCGGGGCGCCGGGCTCGAACCGACGATTCATCCAGAGGTACTGTTCCGGGGCGGCGCGTACCTGTACCTCGAACAGGTCGTTGATGCGCTGCATGGTGTCTTTCGCACGCGATTCCAGCGTCAGCGCAGGCTCGAACCGGATCCGATAGCGAGTTCCCTCGCGAAGCGGGACGAAAGGGATCAGCGCCGCCCCCGTCGTTCTGGCCAGCATGGCCGGCGCGGCGCTGCACATCGCGCTCTGGCCGAAGTAGCGCAGCGGGAAGCCGCTTCTGGCCTTCGGCACCCGCACGTCCGGACACAACCACAGCAGCTTGCCGCGGCGCAGCACGTCGAGCATGCCGCGCAGATCGTCGTTGTCCACGACGCCGTCGAGCAGCCGGGCCCGACGCCTGCGCACGAAACGGACATGGCGAGCGTCGCCCACCAGACCGGACACGGCGGTCATGGGCCAGCGCTCACTGATGGCGAACGCCGCAGCATCCAGACAGCTGAAGCGCGCTTGCAACAGTACCGCGCCTCGGCCCTGGGCCAGCGCCACCTCCAGATGCTCGGCGCCGTGGAAGCTGAACTGCTTCGTCGCGGGCGGCCGCCCGCTTAACGCGTACACGGATTCCATCGCACCGATCCCCGCGTGCTCGAAGCTTTCGCGCACCAGGTGTCGACGGGACTCGCTGGACAGCCTCGGAAACGCGCGAGCGATGTTGGCCACCGCGATGCGCCGTCGATCGATCGCATGACGGTGCAAGGTCGTACCGACCATCCGCCCCGCCAGCAGCATCGGTGATCGTGATCGCATCCCGTCCGTCGGCAGATTCATGCCCTTAAGCGTAGCGATGTTGCGGTGCTCGGTGCGGCGATGGTCGGTGCGCCACGCTCGACGCGCAGGCGCGGCTACGTGGAGACGCTGGCGCGCTCACGGGGCCGAACCAGCGAGCTCACCGGTCGAGCCGACCGCGGCCGCGCGCGATCGCGACTTCCAGCTCGGAGGCACCGGCGCCCCGTGTCGCCAGCGAATCGAGCAGGCGGGACACGCTGACGCGACCCGCCTGCAGGTCCGCGATCAGGGAACGATCGTCGTCGTCCAGGGGCGCATCCGGCCCGGCATCCTTGCCTTGCGCGTTGGATCGAATCAGCTGCTCGCCGAATGCCAGGGGGTCGGCGGGGCCGCCCTGCTCCAGCGCCGCATCGACGTCCGACAACCACCGACCCAATCGTTCGGCATGGGGAAAGCGTCGTTGACCGTCTTCCTCCGTGCGCGTCGACAGCCAGGTGACCGATGCGTTCTCGTCACCGCCTCGAAGATGCTTCAGGGCGGCGACGATCGGCACGACATCGCCGGCGCGCAGCGCGACTTCCACCGACGCCCGGTCCAGGGCGATCGGCCCGATCGGTTTCCTGTTCGCCTCGTCGTCACCCGTCGATGCCAGGACGGTCACCACGAGGAGTACTCCCAGCCCTCCCGCTACCCATCGTCGCATCAGTTGTTGCGGATTCGCTGACTGGCCGCCTCGAACGTGTTCTCCAGGTCGGAGTTGTTGACCCCGTCCGGCCACGCGAGCTGCTCGAGCGCCTGGCCCAGCGACGCGCGGCCGGCGGTCAGGTCGTCAGCACGCGCATCGAGCGTCTCCAAGGTCAACGTGCGTGCGATGGCTGCGGCCACGGGAGCGGCCACCGACCCTTTCGGCAGGAAGGGACCGGCGACACCGAAGGCGGTGCCGAACACCGCCGTGACGATCTCCGCCTGTTTCGCCGCGTCGCTCTCGATCGCATCGATTCCCTCGTGCACCGCGCCCACGAAATAGCCGAGATTCGAGGCGTTCTGGTAGTTGCGCGCACCTTGCGCATTCACGGTGTGCTGCGACAGGAACGCCTCCGGATCGGCCTTCAACGCCTCGCCGCTCTGCAGCTTGGCGATGGCCTCGGTCAGCGGCTTGGTGTCGCCCTGCCGGATCACCTCGGTAGTGTAACTGCTCAAGCCGTTCCCGTAGCGGTGCGACTCGCTGACACTGCCTGACTCGAGAGCCGTGACGATACCGTTGGTATCACTCGCCAGCAGCCCGCCCAGCGCGTCGGACAGCGAACCTGCCACTCCGCCAGCGGACACGTTCGGCTGAAGCAGGGTGTCGGTGGCGCGCACGTCGTCGATGCGGCGACTCGCCAGGTCGAACACCCGCGTCCGCGTCTGGACGCTCGCCCCGGCGGTGGCGGCCTCGATGACCCCGATGGTGACGGAAGGATCGAAGAGCACGCTGGTGGTCGCCGAGCCGGTGTTGCCGTTGGCCACGACGTGGGTCAACGAGCTTTCCTGGATGCCGGCGACCAGCACCGCCTCCAGCGTCTCATCGCCCAACGAAGCGACGGCGGCATCCAGCGCGGCAGGATAGCCGTTCAGGCTGCCCAGCAGCCGGCCGATCGCCAGCGCATCGTCATCGCCGACCTCGCGTAGCGTCCCACCGATCCCGAGCAGCTGCGGGTGCAGCTCGGTCGGCGTGTCCAGCGCACGTGGCGCGAGTCGCTCGATGACGGCGCCGCGTACCTGCACGATGGATTCGGTCGCGATGGAGTCGATCAATTCGGTGCGCTGATCCTCGGTGTCGAGCGAATCGTGCACGCGAATCAATTGATCCGGCTCGAGATCGGCCGCGAGCACATCGTAGAGCGCGTCCCGCTCGGTGGCGTCCAATCCGCCGCCGAGAAACCCGCCCTCGTTGATCTCGGAGATCCACTTGCCGAGTTCCTCGTCCGACAACCCGGCGATCACCGCGTTCGCGTTCTGCGAATCCAGCTGATCGATGATGGCCGTGTTGTCTTGCAGCTCCTGGTTCGAGACGCTGTCCAGCCAACCGTCTTCGAGGTTGGCGCGGATGCTGTCCAGCGAGCGGCGAACGTCGGCGGCATTGACGGACATGGCGGTCTCTTCGATGTCGCGTACGGATAGATCAGTACGCTAGCACCGCGGAACACGCCGCGATGCAGAAGAAACCCTAGACTTGCCCCGTGCCGCAGCGCTTCAGCGAGCGATCTCCTGCCAACCTTCGCCGATGGGCTCGCTGGCTACGCCCGGCTCGACCGCGGATGCCGGCACCACGGCCATCGGCAGCCTCTCGGGTACCGGTGCGGCGAGCGGTGTCGCGACCTCCTGCCAGGTATCGGTACCGGGACCCGGTGCGAACGGTGTGCGGATCGAACGTGGCGCCGGTGCCATCGGGCGATCCAGTCCGAGCCGTTCGCGCGGCGAGAGCGTTCGCTCCACAGGCGGCGGGACGGCCGTTGTCGGCGCCGTGAACTCGCGGCTCTGGCTGTCCGGCACCAACTGGACGTCCGCACCGCTGCGTGGCAGGTCCGCCAGCAACGGTCGGGCATCATCACGCATCGCGATGCCGGCCAACGCCGGCTCCAGGCGCGAGGGGGCCGAACGGATGATGTCCGACTGCTCGCCGCTGGTGTAGGGCACGCTGTAGCGCAGCCCTTCGCGCGCCCTCAGGTTCACCCGTGGCGTGATCAGGAACATGCGCTCGGTTCGGTTGGTGCCCTGCCGGGTGTTGCGAAACAGCCGACCGACCACGGGGATGTTGCCCAGCAGCGGTACCTTGCTGACGGAGTTGCTGTCGATCTCCCGCACCAGACCGCCGATCAGCAAGCTTTCGCCTTCGTCCACCAACGCCTGGGTGGTGATCGTGGAGCGCTCGATGACCGGAATGCGATCGACCGATCGCTCGGTCGTCGAGCCGTCCTCGATGCTGACGCGCAGCTTGATGCGCGTCCCGGCCGCAGTGTCGAAGACGTGCGGTGTGACGCGCAGCGTGGTGCCCACCGACACGTCGAACAGGTCGACCTCCTCCTGCCCCTCCAGGCGCACGAAGAAGGTCGACGTGGTGTCCAGCAGCGCCTCGACGTTGGACAGCGTCATGACATGGGGCTTGGAGACGACACGGGCGGCTCCCTGGCTCTCCAGCGCTCGGATCCTGGTCAGAAAACGCGTGCTGTCGCCGAGCACGAGCGACAACACCCCGCCCTGCAGCGGCTGAGCGGGGTTGTCGCCATTCACCAGGTTGACGACATCGCCGGTACCGTTGCCGAACGCCACGTCGGCGTTGTCGTCGGTCAGACGCCAGTCGATCCCCAGATCGCGTAGCCGATCCGTGTTCAGATCGATGATCGTGGCCTCGATCTCGATCATCTCCGGCTCCACGTCCAGCGTCGCGATCAACGTCTCGTAGTCCTGCATGCGATCCGCCCGATCCCGCACGACCACCGCGTTGCCGAGGGTGTCGGCGACGATGCGCGTGTCGCGTGTGCTGCCGCCGTCCGCGCTGGGGAGCGCCGCGGTCGTCGCCGGCGCCGGTGTATCGTCGGCCCGATCGACCGCCTGCAGCCCCTGGCCCCGAAGCCCCTCCAGCGATCCGGCGCCGCGACGCCCGGGCTGAGAGCTGGGCTGCGCCCGCACGGCACCGGGCTCGATCAGCTCACGCAGCAGGCTGGCCACCCCCGGCAGCAGGACCTGCTCGTTGCCGACGCTGATGCTGACATCGCCCGCCCAGGCGTAGCGCAACTCGAACACGCGCATGACGGCATCGGATGCGGCAACCGGCGGCGTAGCGGGCACCGGCCCTTCAACGTCGCGATCGACCGCGGCGGTCAGGTCCCGGACCTGCTCGACGAACCGGGTGGTGCCGGTGACCATCAGACCGACATCCGAGGTCTCGATGCGGTTGCGCTCGTCGATCATGCCGAGCGATTTCGCGCTGTTCACCACGGCCGTGGCGCCCTTTCCGCGCACCGGCATCAAATCGCGAGTGACATCGTTGGCGGGGTACACCCAGGCGAGCGCGCCGTCGTAGTAGAGCGTGAGCTGGAACGAACGGGCGATATCCTGGAATACCCGGCTCGCCGGCCCGTCGAAGTCACCGTTGACCGTGCCGCGAACCGCATCGTCGATGCGAACCGGCACACCGACCTGGCCGAGCAACTCCTCGATGAATCGCCCCACGGGCTGTTCGCGGGCCGCCAGCACGACCGGTTGCTCGAAGTTGGGTACCTCGGCGGCCCGCGTCTGAACGGGGGCGATGGCGAGCAGGCCGAGAAGCGCGAGCCACGCCATCGCGGGCTGCCGCACGATCGTGCTCCGTATCATTCGAATCTCTCTTCCGTGACGGCATCAGCGCGGTCACGCTTGCGATGGTCGAGCCTGCGTGCCGGGGTCGGCACTATGCGGCGGCCGCCTACCGATTGCCATTGCCGCCCGGCAACACTTACACACCCGATGCGGAAGCCTGGCAACTTTCGTTCGTCGATCTGGGATCGGGTGGGGGCGCAGGCGTGACGCCCTTCACGGACCGATCGAGTCGTTCCGGGAACCGCCCAGCCGCGCCGCGACGACACGTCAAGCCGGGCACCCATCGACAGGCGACCGCCCGCTTCGAAACACCGAAGGGGCATCGCCACCCGGTCTCGCCCGCCCCGAATGCGCATCATTCGGAAGCAGTTCGCAAGCGCTGCAACCCACGCCACCGATCGCACACGCCTCCGTTATTCTTGGCCATGCATTCGGCACCGACAGCACGGACGGACCTTCGCCGCTCGGCCGCGGCGTCGAATTCGCGGTGCTCGGCGTCGGTCTGCTGGCTGATGGCCATGATGCTGAGTGTCGGGATGACCCTGCCGGCGCCGGCCGCGGCCCAGGCGATCGAGCGGGACGCGAATCGAACAGCGGTGCGACCCGTACCGGTCGCACCGCTGGAGCAATGGCTCGCCATGGAAGAGGTCCTGGTTGGCGATGAGCCGATCGTGGTGCATCTGCGCATCGGCTACGAGCGCCCGATCGTCTTCCCGGAACCGGTTAGCGTGCAGTCCCGCGCGCCGTTGCCATTCACCGATGTGACGCTCGATGCGGAGTTGGTCGTGTTCGCGCCCGGCGGGCAGCTTCGAGGTGAGCGACTGGTGTTCATCGGTCGAAACAGTGCTCATCGCTACGAACTCGATGTCTCGGCCTCGCGCTACGGGTCGCGTGTGCCGATACGCCTGGTTCGCCCGTGAACCCTGGTTCGCCCGTGAACGACGACACGCCTTCGACACCGTGGGCGGTGGACCGTGCGATGCCTGGCTGAAGGTCGGTGAAGCGGTGCAACGCGGCATCGATGCGGTCCGCGACATCGCGCAGTCGGTCGAGGCGCTGAACGGCGACGGCGATCAGTTCTACCTGCGCGTGACGGGCGACGGCTCCGCGAAGGTGCTGGGCGGGGTGCACGCGCAGGCCGCCGATGCGATCGGTGATTCGGCGGGTGGCCTGTCACCGGTACCGTTGCCGGACCTTGCCGGCAACCCGCTGGGCAACCCGCTCGGTGAAACTGGCGGCGCTGCTCCGCCGGTGCTGCAGTCGGGCGGCCTGCCCGACCTGTCCGTGCCGGACAAGCCTGCCGTCCTACCTGCCGTCGCCCCTGCCGTCCCCGTGGCCAGCGAAGTGCAAATCCAGAGCCTTGCGGATCTAGCTCGACGCGATTCCAGGCGGGTGACCGGCACCCAAGCCCGATGGGCTGGCGGAGAGGGTGGGATTCGAACCCACGGACCTTTGACAGTCAACGGTTTTCAAGACCGCCGCATTCGACCACTCTGCCACCTCTCCGGTCGCCCACAGCATAACCGAAGGCACTTGAATCAGGCGTTTCCGATCCCACCGTACGGAAACGAAGAGTGATCTTTCGTCACCAGAACTGATCCTGGTGATGCAGCGGTCGCTACAATGGCATCATCCATTTTCACCCTCGAGGACCTGACGTCGATGGACAAGCAGATGTACACCCCCGCCACGCCGGCGACCGAAGGCGGTGTGCTGTCGCAGAACAAGGTGCTGCGCCAGACCTACACCCTGCTCTCGGCAACGCTGTTGTTCAGCGGCCTGATGGCCGGCGTTTCCATGGCCCTGGCCGTGCCCCCGATGTTTTCGATGGTCAGCACCATCGGCGCGATCGTCATCCTGATGTTCGTGCTGCCCCGATTCGCCGAGCAGGCGGCCGGCATCGGCATCGTGTTCCTGGCCACCGGCCTGCTCGGATTCGGGCTCGGCCCGATCCTGAACGCCTACCTGGCCCTGCCCAACGGCGCTTCGGTGGTGATGACCGCGATGGGCGGTACCGGGGCGATCTTCCTGGCACTGTCGGCCTACGTGCTGACGACCAAGAAGGACTTCAGCTTCATGGGCGGCTTCCTGATGGTCGGCATCATGGTGGTGTTCGGCGCGATCATTCTCAGCCTGTTCGTGAACATGCCGGCTCTCAGCCTGGCGATCTCGGGCGCGATGGTGCTGCTGATGAGCGGGTTCATCCTGTTCGACACCAGCCGCATCATCAACGGTGGCGAGACCAACTACGTCATGGCCACCGTGTCGCTGTTCATCAACATCTTCAACCTGTTCACCAGCCTGCTGCACCTGCTGGGCATCATGAGCAACGACTGACCGACGTCACGGCGGGCGATGCGAAGCCGCATCGCCCGCACGCAACGGTAGGACCGACGGGCCGCGCAACGCGGCCCGTCGCGTGTCCGCTCCAGCCTTTACGACACCACACCTTTCGACGATGGAGGAAAGCCCACCATGCCGACGTGGATGAGCATCATCTGGGCGGTACTGCTCGGCTTCATGTTGTGGCGCCTGTGGCCGGTGGCCAAGCATTGGCTTGAGAACGGCCCGCGCGGCAGCCAGAAGGAATGGCTGAACGTCTCGGTGCTGCTCGGTGGCGTGGTGCTGTTCGTGGCCCTGCTGGTGGTCCTGGTCGGCGGCTGATCCTCGCCGTCCGTCCCGAGGGCACTCACCCGTTCAGCCCTGCCCCTCGGCACCCGAAAACGCGAACGTGGCGGCGATCGGTGCATGGTCCGACGAGGTGACATGCTCCAACGAGCTCGCCAGGCGAAGCTCCAGGTCGCGGTACATCAGATGATCCAGGTGCATCGCCAGGTGCGCCACGCGGGCGCGGCGGGCCAGCGGTGCGTGCAGCAGCGCGGCGTCCCGGGTCAGATCGAACAGGCTGTCGCGCCGCCGCACGCTCCAGGTGTTGAAGTCGCCGGCGACGATCAGCGGGCCGCGGTGCGCCGTCATCGCCTCGCCCAGCTGCCGCAGGTGCGCCTGGTACTTGGCCGCCGGCACGAAGTTGATCGCGTGCATGTTCAGCACCAGCAGTTCCGAAGGCGCCAGAGCGCCGGTACCGACGATCGGGTAACGCGTCGCCAGCAGGGACTTTCGCGTATTGCTGAGTGGTTCGGTGTGCGGCGAATGCCAGTACAGCCCGCTGATCGCGGGGCACACCGCACCGGTCTTCACGCCGTGCTCGCGCCGGCTCAGCGGATCGCGAAAGCTTCTTCCCATGACCCATCGATGCCGGTGACTGTCGGCGAACAGCTTGTCCGACGGCGCATTGAGCACCGCCTCCTGCAGCACGATCAGATCCCGATCGTGCACCAGAGCCTGGAAGTCGCTGGCGAAGCCGCGGCGGCGCGCCTTGAAGATGTTCCACACCAGCACGCGTACCACCGGTCCGAGCGTCTCACGCGGGGCCCGTCCCAGAGTGAGCAGATCGCTGTCGACGTCGATGCCCTCCGGCAGGAAACGGCGGATCATCGCGGCGTCACAGGTACGGGGAGAACAGCCGGAAGAAGTTGTTGCGCAGGCGGATCGGCAGCGAGTGCTCGGAGGCTTCGGTGACCCGTGTGGCCCCACGGCGCTTGGCCTCGACCAGCCGCGACACCTCGGCGTTGAAGGCCACGTCGTAGCACTCCAGGTTGATCTCGAAGTTCAGCTCCAGGCTGCGCGCGTCCCAATTGCTCGAACCGATCAGGCACCACAGGTCATCGACCAGGAACAGCTTGGAATGGTCGAACGGTGGCGGGCTCTCGTGCAGCCGGATGCCGTAATCGAGCAGGCGCCACACGTTGGCCTGCATGGCCCAGCCGACCGGCGGCAGGTTGTTGCGCTTGGGCACGATCACATCGATCTGCACCCCGCGCAGCGCGGCCAGCTGCAGCGCCCCCAGCACCGACCGGTCGGGCAGGAAATACGGGGTGACGACGACGATGCGGTGGCGCGAGGCGTTGATCACCGCCACCATGGTCATCTGCAACTTGGCGTAGTCCTCGTCCGGGCCGTCCAGCAGCACGCGCGCATCGACCGAACCCGCTTCGGCCGGCACCGCGGCGGGCAACCCGATCGGTGTCAGGCGCTCCTTGGCGGCAAAGCGCCAGTCCTCCCGGAAGGCCCGGTCGATCTGCGCGATCACCGGTCCACGCACCGCGAAATGCACATCCTGCGTGGCGTGCCGGCCACCGTCCAGCAGCAGGTTGTGGGCGCGGATATTCAATCCCCCCAGGAACGCCACGTTGCCGTCCACCACCAGGATCTTGCGGTGATTGCGCAGGTTGAGAAAGCGGGTGCCGGCGGTGGAGAAGGCCGACAGGAAGCGCACCGCCGCAACCCCGCGCTTCCTGAGCGCCCGGTCCACCCGCACCCAGCCCAGTCCGTAGCTGATGCCCACCCCGTCGATCAGCACGCGCACCTGCACACCGCGCTCGTTGGCGGCAACCAGGGCTTCGATGAAGCGCTTGCCGATCGCATCGTTGGTGAAGATGTAGCTGGACAGGCGCACCGTGTCGGTGGCCGCCTCGATCGCCGCCAGCATGCGCGGGTAGGCCGCATCACCGTTTTCCAGCAGCTCGAGCGCGTTGCCCGACACGTACACCTCGGGGTGGATGGCGACGCCCAGCCGCATCAGCTGCCGCCAACGCGGCGCCAGCGACTCGCACACCGCTTCGGGCAGCAACCCCTCCACGTCCAGCTCCGCGTCTCGGTGCGGTGGCAGCCGGGTGGCCACATCGGGCCGGTCCGCGCGCGCGCGGCGGCGGATGCGGTTGATCCCGAACAACCAGTACAGACCGGCACCCAGCAGTGGCGAGAGCAGGATCACGCCCAGCCAGCTGAACGCGGCGCCCTCGTTCTGCTTGTTCAGCACCACGTGCACGCCGGCCGCGATCGCCAGCAGCAGGTAGACCAGTCCCGCCAGCGAGAATACGGTCTGGGTTTCGAGCTCGACGACGGCATCCATCGGCTGGGCGGGTGACGTGTCCGGCAGGCGGGCGTCCCGGGCCAGGGACTGGCCGCGCAGTATAGCGGCCGATGAAACAAGCTCGATTCGGTCAAGTTGTGGCGCGACACGCCGACACCCGATCATCACCGCACCGCTGATGATTCCCATGGCACGCTCGTCCGATCTTGTCTTTCCGTTGGCGCTGCTGCGCGACAGAACCTTCCAGGCGCGCGAGATCCGGCGCGTGATGAAGCTGGCCGGGTTGTACCTGGTCGCCACCACGATCCTGGTGGGCGTGTTCTACCACCAGATGCTGGGCCAGTTGCTCGAGGGCATGGCACCGCTGCTGTTCGTCTCGGAGGACATGGCGCTGGCCGCCGAAGCCGTGCCGTCGCTAAGTGCGGTGCTGGGCAAGTGGCTGATCGCCATGCTCGCTCTGAACGTGATGATCACCGTCTCGCTGGGGATCTACATCCTGAGAAAGCTGGGCGCACCGCTGATGGCGATCAAGCGATCCCTGCGCGAGATCGGTACCGGCAACCTGGACGTGCGGCTGCGCGCCACCGACGATGCCGAGTTCGGCGAACTGGTCGACGAGCTGGCCGGTGCCATGGTCAGCGTGCGCCGGCACGTGAGCGCAGCCCGCGCCGGCCTTGACCGGCCGGGCGATCCCCAAGCCTCGATCGACGACTGCCGCGCCGCGCTCGCCTGGTTCACGCTGGACAGCGCCAACGATCCGGACGCCGATGCCGGCGCCGACCACCGCGCCGCCTGATCGGGACACGCCATGCGATCGCGAAACCCGATGAAGGATTCGGTCCGCCTGGCGGGCGCCGCCGGGCTCGCTCTGCTGGCCGGATGCAGCGGCGGCGGCGGCGGCGGTGGCGGCGGCACCACCGCTGCCAAGCCCGGCACCCCGACGGTGCCGGCCGAGGGCTCCTACCTGCACGTGGGCCCGGCCGACTTCTACTACGGCACCCAACCGGTCGGTGGCAGCCGTACCCAGCAGATCGAGATCCAGAACCGCGGCGCGGACCGCTACCCGCTGGAGGCGCTGGTGCTCACCGGCACCGACGCGGACGACTTCACGATGCCGTTCTACGACGAGGTCACGCTGGAACCCGCCCAGGCGATCCGCGTGCCGGTGACCTTCGCGCCGCTGGACGATGGGCGCAAGCTGGCCAGTCTGGACATCGAGTATCGCACCATCGTGCAGGCGGATCCCGAGGCCAGTCAGCGCGAGCAGGCCTACTACGAGGCTTCGGACCTGGCGCGTCGCGGCGAGCTGGCCACCTCGCGCGCACGCTACGAGGACTATCTGGAAGCCGAGCCCGCCACGGTCAACAAGCAACGTGCGGCGATGCGCGTGCCGATCGTGCAGGAAGCCGAGAACTACGGTGATGGCGACGACTCGCGGCTGTACCTCGAGGCGCTGGAATCGCGCGACAAGGACAACCCGACCATGGCGCTGATCGCCCTGGATGCGCTGATGCTGCACGATCAGGACAGCTTCCTGGCCGATGATGCCCAGTACCTGAAAGGCTACATCGCACTGATGGACCTGGACGACCCGCAGCTGGCGCTGCGCGAGTTCCGCACGCTGGAGGAGCGCTATCCGGACAGCACCTACTACGACACCGCGCTGTACGGCGAGGCGATCGCGCAGGAGCGACTGGGCAACGACCTGCTGGCGATCGATCTCTACCGCCGCCTGCTGGATCGTCACACCGGCGTGGAAGCGCTGGGCGTGCGACTGCCCAAGGACGACCTGTTGGCACGCCTGTGGTTCGGCCGGGCCGATGCGGCCTTGAAGGCGCTGCAGGTCGGTTAAAAGCAGCCTGGCCGGCCCGATGGCCGGCCAGCAGCGCGGGCGCCGAGCCGGTCGCACGACAGATCGCGCCATAAGTCGCGCCATTGGCCGCGCTACACTGCACGATCCCGCCTCGCGCACTCGCCCTCGTGCAGGCCCCGTCCCAGCCCGTCGACAGCACGCCCTCTCCCGGACCGCTCCGCCGACAAGCACGCTCGCGCATCACGCTCTGGCTGCGTCTGGCGATCGTCGCCCCGCTGCTGAATGGCGCCCTGGTGATCGGCACCGGCATCCTGGTCACGCTCGATGAGCGGGCTCATCCACCGATCGGCGAATTCGTCGAGGTGGACGAGCGGCGCCTGCATCTGGTCCGCGCCGGGCCGCCGCACGAGGCAGCCGGGACCGGACGTGCCACCTTGCTGCTGCTGCACGGCGGCGGTACCTCCCTGCTCGACCTGTCCGGCTCCCTGATGCCGGCGCTGAGCGCGCTCGGTCACCCGGTGATCGCCATCGATCGGCCCGGTCATGGCTACAGCGAAGCGCATCCCGGCGATGTCCGGCCCGATGCCCAGGCGCGGTTGCTGCAGGGTGCGCTGGACGCGCTGGGTATCGACGAGGCCGTCTGGATCGGCCATTCGCGCGCCGCGGCCGTGGTGCTGGCGGCGCTGTTGGCCACGGATGCGCCACGGCCGACGGCCGGCGTGTTGCTGGCCGGCGTCACGCAGCCGTCGAACCGCCCCGTCGCCGCTCACCATCGGCTGCTGCAGGCGCAGCTGCTCGGCCCCTGGTTCGCCTGGACCGCGATCGAGTACGCCGGTCGCCTGGCCATGCCGAGCGTGGTGGACGCAGCGTTCGCACCCGAATCCCCGCCGCCGGACTACGTGACGCGGACCGGCCTGAACCTGTCGCTACGGCCGATGGCGGCCTTGCACGATGCGCGCGAGCGCCGAGCCGTGCAACGCTGGCTGGAAGCGTCGATGCCGGACTACGCGCGGATCGATCGTCCGCTGATCGCGCTGCACGGACAGGCGGATGCGCTGGTGCCGCAGCCACGCCATCGAACCGCGCTGAGCGAGTCCGTGGCGACCTTGTCGGCGATCACCCTGCCGGGCGCCGGCCACGGCCTGGTCCACACGCGCACCGATGCGGTGGCGACGGCGATCGTCAAGGCGCTCGACGCGATCGAACGCGCCGGCCGTGACCGGGATCGGGATCGGGCAAGCCGCTAACGGCTCATCACCGCATCCAGCCGAGCGGTGGCCGCGGTGTAGGCATCGATCGCCTCGCTGACCATGGCCACCGCCTCGTCGGCCCGATCGTCGGTCCTTACGTCCAGGCCGACGAGCGTGTCACGCGCCAGCGTGAGACGGGCCTCCGCACGCCATGCCGAGCGCATGGCCTTGTCGATCGCCTGCCTGCGCGTGCTCTTGATGTCGACCACGGTCGGGCCGCCGGTAGGGGTCGCCATGCGCCGCTCCTGGTGCGTCGGGCAGCGGATAGTGGCAAAAAATGGTGCGCTCGACCATAGCGGGACCGCCTGCCGGCACATGATCCGCGCGATGTGGACGTGGTGCCACGTGTTGCCACGTGGCGTTACGTGGTGCCTGGAGCGGGACTTGAACCCGCAAGACCGAAGTCGGCGGATTTTAAGTCCGCTGCGTCTACCAATTTCGCCACCCAGGCGGCGTGTCGCGTCGGCGACGGTAGAGCTGGAGGCTGAGCCCGGAGTCGAACCGAGGTAAACGGATTTGCAATCCGGTGCATAGCCACTCTGCCACTCAGCCAAGTGGTCTACCCGCGCGGGCCCGCCACGCGTGTGGCCGAGGCGGGTCGTGCGCGGTGTGAAACGCGCTATGCGGACGATGTCCGATAGCCCGATCCGTGACATGAACGGGTCGTTTCAGCGCCGCCGATGATAGGCCAAAGCCCGGGGGGTCGCAAGGCCCCGCCCACCACCGTGTCGGGGAAGTCGACGCCTCGCGTGTCCGGCACGGCCCGGTAGGCGTTGGCCCACTGCGCCCCGTATGCCGAGTTCAACGAGCGGGCCTCGAAGTCGGTGCCTTGCCGGTCGAAGTCGGGCGTGCCGTCGACGACCAGATGGTCACGATCGGGGTAGGCGTCCAGGATCAACTTGTTGGCGATCATCGCCTGCAGATCGTCCCAGTCCGGCGTGGAGTCGTCGTGCAGGCTGATCAGGTCCTTTCCCGGATCGGGGGTCACCGTACCCACCGGTTGCCACTCGATCCAGTCGATCGCATGGCGGTTGGAGCGCCCGGCCAGCTCGATCTCGACCGGCCCGCGTGGCAGCGTGGCGTGAAGCAGGAACTTGCGACCATCACGATCGGCCACGCCACCGGCCTGCCAGTGATCCCCACCGTCGGTGAAGATCTTCGTCCAGGGGCCACCGGGCAAACGGAAGAACGAGTCGTTGGCATCGCCGATCCGCGCAGGATCCACCGCGCGTGCGCGGATCACCAGCTGATAGTCCCCGGCACTCGGGATGTCGAACGACATCCGCGTCAGTCCTCGGCCCGGTTCGTCGAACACGTCGGGGCCCCTCCAGATGGCGTAGCCTGCGCCATCGAAGCCGGTGCGCTCCGACTCGACCGACCAGCCGCTGCCCAGCGGCAGGTTCTCGGCCTGCACCCGCAGCGAACCCGGGCCGCCGGAATCGTCCGGAGGGGTGGCCGCCGCCAGCATCGTCGAAAACGCCGTCAGGGCAACCGCGAACACGGCCGGCGCGACAGTCGGTGCAACGCACGAAGATCGATGGAGTGTCATGAGACGCCAGTCCGGTTCCCGTGCGTGGGCCGGCGGTCGTCAGTGTGAACGCACCACCCGGCAAGCTAACGATAACGGCCGGTCCGGTACGCATATTGAGCCGGTCCATCGCCGGCATCGCGGTTGCCGCGAGCACCGTTCGGCAGAACGGACGACACGAGGAAACATGCGCGAGACAGGTAGCGCTGCAGACGCTGGCGACAGCGTGAGCCGTGTGGCGGTGATGGACAACACGTCACAAGCCTGATACGGGAACGCCGTACAGCCTCTCCACTCGGCACGGTGAAAGCACGTGCGAACAAGTGGACGTGGAGCGGGAAACCAGGTTCGAACTGGCGACCTCAACCTTGGCAAGGTTGCGCTCTACCAACTGAGCTATTCCCGCGCCGACCTGAAGAATGATGCGTCCATCAGCCCTCCGTGTCAACCGATCCGGCGGCCGATCGGGCGAAAATTTCTTGCATCGCCGAGCGGCCGACCGGCGACCGGTCCGCCGCGGGCGCAGCCGGCGACTCAGTTGGTCGGCCGGGTGTCCGCGAATGCCGCCTTCAGGTACCCCACCATCGACCAGATGGTCAGCGCCGTGGCGATGTACAGGCCGATGATGCCCATCTGGTAGATCGGCAGGCCGAGGAAGTCGAGCTTGAACAGCAGCATGCCCAGCGCGGTCATCTGCACGCCGGTCTTGACCTTGCCGATGTTGCCGACCTTGACCTTGTTGCGCTCGCCCATCTCGGCCATCCACTCGCGCAGCGCGCTGATGGTGATCTCGCGGCCGATGATGATGATGGCCGGGATGGTCAGCCAGGCCGAGGCGTCGTACTCCACGATCAGGATCAGCACGGTGGCCACCAGCAGCTTGTCGGCCACCGGATCCAGGAACGCGCCGAAGCGGCTCTCGGTCTTCCATTTGCGGGCCAGGTAGCCGTCCAGCCAGTCGGTGATGCCGGCGATGGTGAACAGCGCGCAGGACAGCGGCCTTGCCCACACCTCGTCGATGTAGAACACCGCGACGATGACCGGCAGCAGGCCGATGCGCATCGCGGTCAGCCAGGTCGGAATGTTTTGCTTCACGAGACGTCCTGCCCTTGCCTGCCTTTGCCTGCCCTTGCCTGTCGTTCGCCCGTCGATCGACAAGACGGTGCCCGACGCGACCCCGGTTCAGCCGTCGATCACGCGATTCGGATGCAGTTGATCGTACACCCTGGTCGCCAGCTCATCGCTGAACCCCGGCACGTTGCGGATGTCCTCCCGTCCAGCCTTCTGCAGCCGCTGCATGCCGCCGAAATGCGTCAGCAGCAGCTTGCGCCGCTTCGGCCCCAAGCCCTTGATCTCCTCCAGCGACGAGATGTTGCGCTGCTTGGCGCGTCGCCCACGGTGGCCGGTAATCGCGAAGCGGTGCGCCTCGTCGCGGATCTGCTGGATCAGCAGCAAGGCCGCGGAATCCGATGTCAGTTGCCGGGTGCCGACGATGTGCTCGTCGCGGGTCAGCACCAGCGTCTCGTCGCCCGGACGTCGGTCCGGCCCCTTGGACACGCCCACCACCTCGATGCTGTCGATCTGCAACTCGGCCATGACCTGCAGTGCCACGCCGATCTGGCCACGTCCGCCGTCGATGAACAGGATCTGCGGCAGCTCGCGATCCTCCTTCAGCGCTCGCGTGTAACGGCGGGTGAGCGCCTGGCGCATCGCCGCGTAGTCGTCACCACCGGTGATGTCCTCGATGTTGAAGCGGCGGTAGTCGCTGCGCCGCGCCCCTTCGGCATCGAACACCACGCACGAGGCCACCGTGGCCTCGCCCATGGTGTGGCTGATGTCGAAGCATTCCATGCGCGAAGGCGGCTCCTCCATGCCCATCAGCTCGCGCAGCGCATCCAGCCGGGCCGCCATGCCCGAACGCGATGCCAATCGGGTCGCCAGCGCGATCTCGGCATTGGTCAGCGACAGCTTCTGCAGCTTGGCCCGCTCGCCGCGCACCCGGTGCACGATGCCGACCGCCGAGCCGATCTTGTCGCGGAACACCCCGGCCAGCAGCTCGGCGTTCTCGATCGGCTCGGACAGCACGATCTGGCGCGGCAGCTCGTGTTCCAGGTAGTACTGCGCCACGAACGCGTCCAGGATCTCGGCGCTGGTGCTGCCCGGCGGGGTGGCCGGGTGAAATGCCTTGTTGCCCAGGTTGACCCCGTTCCTGACGAAGAACACCTGCACCGCGCTCTGACCGCCGCGCGTCAGCGCGGCCACGTAGTCGGCGTTGGCATCCTCGCTCATGCCGGCCGACAGGTCGCTGACCGCCTTCAACGCACCGATCTGATCGCGCAGCGTCGCCGCGCGCTCGAACTGCAGCGCCTCGGAAGCGGCTTCCATGCGCTCGCCCAGGTCCTGGACCACCTGCCCGGTCTTGCCCTCGAGCACGCCCACCGTCATGCGCACATCCTCGGCGTAGTCCTCGGGCGAGATGCGTCCCACGCACGGCGCGGTGCAGCGCTGGATCTGATGCTGCAGGCAGGGCCGGGAGCGGTTGCGGAAGTAGCTGTCCTCGCACTGGCGCACCCGGAACAGCTTCTGCACCAGGCGCAGCGACTTCTTGACCGCACCGGCGCTGGGGTACGGGCCGATGTAGTGCCCCTTGACGCGTCGTGCGCCACGCTGATACGCCAGGCGCGGAAACTCGTCGCGGGTGGAGATGAAGATGTACGGGTAACTCTTGTCGTCGCGCAGCACCACGTTGTAGCGCGGGCGGTGCTCCTTGATCAGGTTGTGCTCCAGGATCAAGGCCTCGGCCGCACTGGCGGTCACGGTGATCTGCACATCGGCGATGTGCGACACCAGGGCCTTGGTCTTGCGATTGTCGAGCCGCGTCTGGAAGTAGCTGGACAGGCGGCTCTTCAGGTTGGCCGCCTTGCCGACGTAGATGATCTCGCTGCGCGCATCGAACATCCGGTACACCCCGGGACGCTCGGTCACGGTGCGCATGAAGGACTCGATGTCGAAGTCGGCGTCGGTGCGGGATCTCATGCGCTCTGCAGGCCGTACGCGGGGACTACTCGTCGTGCCACAGGCCGAAGCGCATGGCCAGCCTGACCAGCTCGGCGGTGGTGCCGATCTCCAGTTTCTCGAACGCCCGCACCCGGTGGGTGCTGACGGTCTTCTCGCTGATGTGCAGCGTGGCCGATATCTGCCGGTTGCGCTGGCCGCGCAGCAGCATGTGCACGACCTCCTGCTCGCGCGCGGTCAGGCGTTCGAACGGGCTGCGGCCATCGCCGCCGTCCAGGGTGTCCATGGCCATCTGCCGAGCGACGTCGGGCGATAGGTAGCGCTCGCCGTTCATCACGCAGCGGATGGCGGTGGCCATCTCCTCGTTGGTGGAACCCTTGGTGATGTAGCCGCGCACCCCGGCATTGAGCAGTGCGCGGATCGGGCCGCGTTCCAGGCGCCCGGTGACCATGATGATGCGCGCCGCCGGCTGGCGCTTGAGCAGCCGCTCGGCCGCCTCCAGCCCGTTCATGCCCGGCAGCGTGATGTCCATCAGCACCAGATCGTGCTCGGAGCGCTCGGCGAGCTGCAACGCCTCCTCGGCCGAGCTGGCCTCCTCGACCCGGCCGATCGCCGCGTTGTCCTCCAGCAGCCGACGCATGCCGGTGCGCACCAGCACGTGATCGTCGACCACCAGCACCGACAAGGGCGCCTTCACGCCCGACGGGCCCGAAGCCTGCCCGTCGTCGATGTGTGCCGCGCTCATTCGCGCCACTCGAGCAGCGCACCGCCCCACGTGAAACCGCCGCCGAAGGCCTCCAGCAACAGCCGCTCGCCGCGCTTCACCCGACCGCTGCGCACCGCCACGTCCAGCGCCAGCGGCACCGAGGCGGCCGAGGTGTTGCCATGCTCGGCCACGGTCTGCACCACCCGCTCCATCGGCATGCCGAGCTTCCTGGCGGTGGCGGCGATGATGCGGATGTTGGCCTGGTGCGGCACCAGCCAGTCGATGTCGCTGCGCGACAACCCATTCGCGGCCAGCGTCTCCTCGACCACCTCGCCCATGCGGGCAACCGCGTGCCGGAACACCTCGCGCCCGGCCATCTGCACGTAGGCGGTGCCGCCGACCACGTCCTGCAGCCGGTCCGAGACGCCGTGCGGCACGTGCAGCAGATCGGCCCGGGTACCGTCGGCGTGCAGGTGGCTGGAATGGATGCCCGGCGCCTCGTCGGCGCGCAGCACCACCGCACCGGCCCCGTCGCCGAACAGCACGCAGGTATCCCGGTCGGTCCAATCGAGGATGCGGCTGAAGGTCTCGGCACCGACCACCAGCGCGGTGCGCGCACTGCCCTGGCGCACGAACTGATCGGCCACCGACAACGCGTAGACGAAGCCGGTGCACACCGCCTGGATGTCGAAGGCGGGACCACCGATGGCGCCCAGCCGGGCCTGCAACAGGCAGGCGGTGCTGGGGAACACCCGATCCGGGGTGGTGGTGGCGACCACGATCAGGTCGATGTCCGCAGCTGACACGCCGGCCATCCGCATTGCCGCCCGCGAGGCCGCCTCGGCCAGATCGACGGTGCATTCGCCCTCGGCGGCGATGTGACGCTGACGAATGCCGGTGCGCTCGGCGATCCAGGCATCCGAGGTGTCGAGCGAGCGTGACAGCTCCTCGTTGGTGACGATGCGCGAGGGCAGGTAGCCGCCGGTTCCGATGACGCGTGAGTACGGCATGGATTCAGCGGTCTCCCGTGGGGTCAGGCGGCGTCGAGCGTGGCGGCGAGCTGTCGCGCGATCATGTCCGGCACCCGGTTGCTGGCGGCCAGCTGCGCGATGCGGATGGCGTTGGCGAAGGCGATCGCGTCGGCCCCGCCGTGGCTCTTGACCACCACGCCACGCAGGCCCACCAGGCTGGCGCCGTTGTACTGGCGCGGATCGATGCGGCTCCTGAAGGACATCAGCACCGGGCGGGCCAGCAGACCGACCAGCTTGTTCCACCAACTGCGGGTGAACTCTTCGCGCAGGTAGTGCGACACCATGCGCGCCACCCCTTCGCTGGTCTTCAACGACACGTTGCCCACGAAGCCATCGCACACCACCACATCGACCTGCTCGGTGTAGATCTCGTGCCCCTCGGCGAAGCCGACGTAATTGAGCGCGGAACCCTGCAGCAGCGGTACCGCCTGCTTGACCTGCTCGTTGCCCTTGATGTCCTCGGAGCCGATGTTCAGCAGCGCCACGCGCGGCAGCCACCCGTCGGGCCGCGACGGGCCGTCGATGGCACGCGCCAGGATCGAGCCCATGGTGGCGAACTGGTACAGGTGCTCGGCCGAGCTGTCCACGTTGGCCCCCAGGTCGAGCATCAGGGTGTGGCCGCCGAGCGCCGGGATCATCGCGGCGATCGCCGGCCGGTCGATGCCCGCCACCGTCTTGAGCACGAAGCGCGAGGTGGCCATCAGCGCCCCGGTATTGCCGGCGCTGACGCAGGCATCGGCTCGCCCCTCCTTGACCGCCTCGATCGCCAGCCGCATGGACGAGCGCTTCTTGGTGCGCAGCGCCAGCGCCGCGCTGTCTTCCATGGTGACGACCTGCTCGGCGTGACACAGCTCGATGCGGTCGTGCGGCAGCGGGCGATCGCCGATCGCCTGCCGCATGGCGGCGGTGTCACCGAACAGCAGCAGCCGCACATCGGGATCGCGTGCCAGGTACAGCCGCACCGCCTCGATGGTGACCGCCACGCCCGCATCCCCACCCATCGCATCGATGGACAGGACCTGACCGGGCGCGCCGTCGGCGGTCACCGGGTGCGACCGCCGCGTCCGGCCCTACTCGTCGTCGTCGTCGTCCTGGACCTGCTCGGCGATCACCTGCTTGCCCCGGTAGAAGCCGTCGGCGGTGACGTGGTGACGGCGGTGCATTTCGCCGGTGGTCGGATCGGTGGACAGCGTGGGGTTGCCGAGCGCGTCGTGCGAACGGCGCATGCCGCGTCGTGACGGGGTCTTGCGGGACTTCTGTACGGCCATGATCAGGCTCCGGTAAGGGGGCGGACAAATGAAGTGGGGGCGTAGCGGCGGATGTCCACGACCGCGTCAGTGCAGGTTCAGGTCCTTCAGCGCATCGAACGGGCTGCGCCGTGGCGCGGCGCCGTCATCATCGGGCGACAGCGCCGCCACATTGTCGGGCAGCGACGCGCACTCGCCGATGTCGGCGTGCCGGGCGATCAGCGGCACGTGCAGGATCAGCTCGTCCTCGAACAGGGCGATGGTGGCGATGTAGCCGGCGTCGTCCAGCAGCACCGGATCGAACTCGTCGGCCAGCGCCTCGGCGGCGGCGGCGTCCGGCACGAACACCAGCTCGTACGGCTCGTCGACGGGCAGGCTCATCGGGGCCAGGCAGCGCTGGCACTGCAGCGCATAGTCGGTGGACAGCCGACCGCTGATCAGGATGTGCTTCTCCCGGCGCGCAAAGCCTGCGCTGACCCGGACGTCGCCGCCGGTATCCTGCAGCAGGGTGGCCAGGCGCTCGAACGAGCGCAGCGGCAGCACCGACTCGTAGCGGGCACCGTCCCGGGCCATCAGGTCCGGATCGAACCGATTGGGGAGAGGCTTCGACATAGCCGGCAAAGAATATCAACATGCGTGAGTCTTCGCAACGGCGACAAGCCAGCTTGCTGCTGGCGTCCGGCTCGCGTCACCGCGCCACGCTGCTGACCGCCTGGGCCTGCCGTTCCGGGCCGTGCCGTCGGATGTCGACGAGCGCCCACGGCCGGGCGAGACGGTGCGGCAGCTGGTGCGTCGCCTGGGCGAGGCCAAGGCGCGCCGAGTGGCGGAACGGCACCCGGGCCACCTGGTGATCGGTTCCGACCAGTCGGTCTCGTTGTCGCCCCACGGCGACGCCGGCGCCGCGCTCGGCAAGCCCGGCACGCTGGCCGCCGCCCGGGCCCAGCTGGCATCGCTGTCCGGACGCCAGGTGAGCTTCCTGACCTCGCTGTGCGTGATCGATGCGCGTCATGCCGACCCGGATGCCGACCCGGATGCCGCCGCCGATGCCACCTTCGACCACGCATCGATCACCCACGACATCGATCGCACCGTGGTCACGCTACGCACGTTGCAGGCCGATGAGATCGCCCGCTATGTCGCGCGCGACGATGCGCTGGACTGCGCCGGTGCCTTTCGGGTCGAATCGCTGGGCATCGCCCTGTTCGAGCGCATCGACAGCCAGGACCCGACCGCGCTGACCGGCCTGCCGCTGATCCGCCTGGCCGCTCGACTGCGCGCCGCCGGCCTTGCCGTGCCGTAGAGGCTTTGCCGTGCCGTAGAGGCTTGCCGTGCCGCAGACTAGCCGACCACCCGCCATGCGAGCTGCAGCACCACCAACGCGAACACCGCGGCCAGCACGTCGTCGGCCATGATGCCCAACCCGCCGTGCACCCGCTGGTCGACCACCCGGATCGGCCAGGGCTTGAGGATGTCGAAGAAGCGGAACACCAGGAAGCCCGCCACGATCCAGCCCAGCGTGCGCGGCAGCATGATCATGGTGATCAGGTAGCCGACCACCTCGTCCCAGACGATGCCGCCGTGGTCGTGCACCCCGATGTCGCGGGCGCACTCGCCGCACACGTAGACCCCGAGCGCGAACGCGATCGCGACGATCAGCAGGTAGGCCGGCAGCGACTGCGGCATCAGCAGCAGCAACGGAATGCCGACCAGCGTGCCGACCGTGCCGGGTGCCTTGGGCGACAGGCCGGTGCCGGCGCCCAGCGCGATGAAGTTGACCGGCGAGCGCAGCAGCATCGCCACGGTAAGGGGAGTGCTCATCCGATCTCCGCGGCGCGCAGCTGGCGCGCCACCGTGTCCAGCACCCCGTTCACGAACCGGTGCCCCTGCTCGGCGCCGAAGCGCTTGGCCACCTCGACCGCCTCGTTGATGATCACCCGCACCGGCGTATCGCTGCGCGCGCGCAGCTCCCACACGCCCAGCCGCAGGATCGCCCGCTCGACCGGGTCCAGTTCGTCGAAGCCGCGATCGATGGACGGGGTGATCAGCGCATCGATCGGCGCCGGATCGTGGGCCACCGCGGTGAACGCCTCGCGGAACCACTCGATGTCGGCGCGGCTCATGTCCTGACGTTCCAGGAAGTAGCGCAGCACCTCGCTGGCCGAGCTGTCGCCGATGTCCCAGGCGTACAGCGCCTGCACCGCGCGCTCGCGCGAGTAGCGCCGTCGCACGTTGGTGCGCGAACCGGTCGCCCTGCGCATCGCGCCGCGCCGTGGCGGACTGTGCGCGGCGGGGGCGTGGCTGCCCGCCTCGCCACCCGCGCTGCTACCCGGGTTGCTTCCCACGTCGCTTCCAACGTCGCTTCCCACGTCGCTTCCTAGGCGCACCGCATGCTCCAGCGCACCGGCCGGCAGCTCGTCCGCCCTGATCGACGGCGCGGCTGCTTCTGGCGCGAGCGCCCCATCGGCATCCGTCCGATCGGCATCCGTCCGATCGCCGGCGGCCGGGTCGGTGAGCGTCGGATCGACCGCCGGCGGCGGATCGGCGCCGTCCTGCTGATCCTGGCGCAGTTCCTCGAGCGAGGGGATCTTCTTCACGGCGGGACAACGCGGGCAACGGCGGGCCGCGCATGATACGCCCCGCGCCGCCCCATGCCGATTCGGCGGGCCTCAGCCACGCCGCCAGCGTGTGCGCCCCTCACCGTCCTCGAGCACGATGCCGGCGGCGGTGAGCTGATCACGGACCGCATCGGCCCGGGCGAAATCGCGCGCCTGGCGAGCGTTCAACCGCTCGGCGATCAGCGCCTCGATGGCGGTCGCGTCCAGCTGGCCTTGCGCCACCGCACGTCCGGCGCCCTGCAGGTAGTCGTCCGCATCGCCCTGCAGCAGACCCAACCGCCCGCCCAGCGTGCGCAGCGTGCGGGCGGTGACCGCGACCGCCTCGTCCCGATCACCGGCGCCCTGGCGGGCGCTGTTCAAGCGACCGGCCAGCTCGTGCAGCACCGCCATGCCCTCGGCCGAATTCAGGTCATCGTCCATGGCCGCCTGGAACCGTGCCGCAGCGTCGGGCAGCAACGCATCGCCCTGCCCCACAGGCTCCGACGGCAAGCCGCGCAGCGCGGTGTACAGGCGGGACAGGCTTGCACGCGCCGAGGCCAGCTGCTCCTCGCTGTAGTTCAGCGGACTGCGGTAGTGGCTGGCGACGATGAAGGCACGGATCTCCTCGCCGGTGTAGCGCTGCAGCACATCGCGGATGGTGTGGAAGTTGCCGAGCGACTTGGACATCTTCTCATCGTCCACCCGCACCAGCCCGTTGTGCATCCAGTAGCGCGCGTAGGGCGCGCCGCAGGCCGCCTCGCTCTGCGCGATCTCGTTCTCGTGGTGCGGAAACTCCAGGTCCAGCCCGCCGCCGTGAATGTCGAAGCCGTTGCCCAGCAGCGTGGTCGACATGGCCGAGCACTCGATGTGCCAGCCGGGACGGCCCTCGCCCCAGGGCGAAGGCCAGGATGGCTCGCCCGGCTTGGCCGCCTTCCACAGCACGAAGTCCAGGGGGTCACGCTTGTGCTCGTCGATGGCCACGCGCAATCCGGCCCGAAGGTCAGCGGGCTTGCGCCCGGACAGCTTGCCGTAGTCGGCGAAGGCCGACACCGAGTAGTAGACATCGCCACCCTCGCCGGCATAGGCGTGCCCGGAACCGATCAGCCGCTCGATCAACGCGATGCAGGCCGCGATCGAGTCGCGCGCCCGCGGCTCGTGGGTCGGCGGCAGGGCGCCCAGGCTCGCCGCGTCCTCGTGCATCGAGGCGATGAAGCGCTCGCTGACCACGTCGGCGGCCACCCCTTCGCGTGCGGCCCGATCGATGATCTTGTCGTCCACGTCGGTGATGTTGCGCACGTAGGTCACATCCAGCCCCGCCGCCAGCAGGTGCCGGTACAGCAGGTCGTACACCACGATCGCCCGCGCATGCCCGATGTGGCAATGGTCGTACACGGTGATGCCGCACACGTACAGCGAGACGCTGCCCGGATCGCGAGGCTGGAACGATTCCCGACGTCGGGACAGGGTGTTGTGGATCTGCATGCGGGAAGGTTAACCGAACCGGGCAATGCGATTACCTGATGGCAAGCGCCTGCCGTCACCTCGGCATACCGCGACGCAGTCGCTAGAATGGGCGGATAGACCCGACGATGCCGCGCGCTCGTCCTCCCCCACCCGCACACCCCGCCGCCTTCATGTCCCTGCGTACGTCTCCGACGGCCTCGTGCCGTCCGTCCCCGCTCGCCTCGCGCCGTCACGCCCTGATCGCGGTGGTGGCCGCCGCCCTGACCGCGGCCGCGTTGCCGATCTCGGGCCTGTCGGACGATGTCACCGCCATCGCCGACGATGCGGCGCCGCAGGTGCTGCTGGAGACCAGCCTGGGTGACATCACGCTGGAGCTGGATCGCGCGCGAGCGCCGGGCACCGTTGCCAACTACCTGGAATACGTGGACGAGGGCTTCTACGACGGCACCATCTTCCACCGTGTGATCGAGGGGTTCATGGTCCAGGGCGGCGGCTTCACCGATTCGCTGATGAAGAAGAACACCCGCGCACCGATCGCCAACGAGGCCGACAACGGCCTGTCGAACCAGCGTTACACCATCGCGATGGCGCGCACCAGCGAGCCGCATTCGGCCACCGCGCAGTTCTTCATCAATCACGTCGACAACACCATGCTCGATCACAGCGGCAAGACGCCGCGCGGCTGGGGCTACACGGTGTTCGGTCGGGTGATCGACGGCCAGGACACGATCGATACCATCGCCGAGACCGCCACCGGGGCGGCGGGCCCGTTCAGAAGCGATGTGCCGCAGGACACCATCGCCATCCTGTCCGCCCGTCGAATCGGTGACACCGATGACGCAACCGATATCGCTGCATCGGGTGAAGACGACAGCACCCCGGATGCCGACGCCGCCACGCGATAGACTGCGCGCTTTCTCACGCACGGATCGACCCGCATGAAAGCCACCATCACGACCTCGAAGGGTGCCATCACGCTCGAGCTGGACGACAGCGCCGCCCCCGGCACCTGCGCCAATTTCAAGCGCTACGCGGACGAAGGTCACTACGACGGCACCATCTTTCACCGCGTGATCCCCAACTTCATGATCCAGGGCGGCGGCTTCACCGCCGGCATGTCCCAGAAGGACACCCACGCCACGATCAAGAGCGAGGCCGACAACGGCCTGAAGAACGACCTGGGCACCATCGCCATGGCCCGCACCCCGGATCCGCACTCGGCCAGCTCGCAGTTCTTCATCAATCTGACCGACAACGACTTCCTGAACTTCCGCGACACCTCTCAGGCCGGCTACGGCTACACGGTGTTCGGCAAGACGGTGGACGGCATGGAAGCGGTCGAGGCGATCGCAGGCGTCGCCACCGGTTCCAGCGGCCCGCACCAGGACGTGCCCACCGAAGCGGTCACGATCGAATCGATCGTCGTCGAGTAGGTTGCCGACGCCGCGCGTGAGCGCCGCGACCCTGCTGATCGCCGACCTGCACCTGGACGGCGCGCGACCGGACACGCTGCAGGCGGCACTCGACACCTTCGCCGCCGCCGCCGGCGCGTTCCAGGACCTATGGATCCTGGGCGACCTGTTCGAGGCCTGGATCGGCGACGACGCCGGGCTGGCCGACCCGCTGGGCCGGCGCGTGGCCGACGCCCTGGCCGAGCTGTCCGACACCGGCACCCGGGTGCACCTGATGCACGGCAACCGGGATTTCCTGCTCGGCGAGGCGTTCGCGCAAGCCGCCGGAGCCACGCTGCACCGCGAGGATGAGCTTACCGTGGAGTTGGCCGGCCAGCCGGTGCTGCTGATGCACGGCGACACGCTGTGCAGCGACGATGCGGACTACCAGGGCCTGCGCCGGCAATTGCGCGACCCCCGATGGCAGGCAGGCTTTCTCGCCCTGCCGATCGCCGAACGGCTCGCCGCCGCGAAGCGACTGCGCGCCACCAGTCAGGAGGCGGGCGGACGAAAATCGTCACGGATCATGGATGTCAGCGCCCGGACGGTGCAGGCGCGCCTGCAGGCCGCCCATGCCGAGCACGGCACGACCACGTTGGTCCACGGCCACACCCACCGTCCAGCAACGCACGACCTCACCGCGCAAGCCCCCCCCTACGACGCCACACCGATCCCCGCGAAACGCCGAGTGCTGGGCGACTGGCACGCCGGTGGCGGCCAGGGGCTGATCGCCGACGCCGACGGCATCAGACCGGTGCGTTGTCCCGCCGGTATTGCGCCTCCATCTCGCGGATCAGATCCAGCTCCGCCTCGGTGAAGCCGGCCTGCAGCCGAGCCGGGCGGTTGTAGGGCCCGCGCAGCCAGACGCTGTGCCCGTCGGCCAGCAGATCGTGAAACACCGACGCCCCGTCCAGGCCGCGCTGTTCGCACACGTGCCGGAACCAGCGATTGCCGACCGCCACGTGGGTGATCTCGTCGGTGTAGATGCGCTGCAGGATCGCTGCGCTGGCGCGATCGCCTGCCTGCTCCAGACGCTCGATCATCGGCGGCGCGACGTCCAGGCCGCGCGCCTCCAGGATGCGCGGCACCAGCGCCATGCGCACCAGGATGTCGTGCTCGGTGCGCCGCGCCATGTCCCACAGGCCATCGTGCGCCGGGTGGGCGCCGTACTCGCTGCCCAGCGACACCAGCCGATCGGCCAGCAGCGTGAAGTGCTCGGCCTCGTCGCGCGCCACGCGCAACCAGTCCTCGACGTAGTCTTCCGGCTGGTCCGGGAAGCGCCACACCGCATCCAGCGCCAGGTTGATGGCGTTGAACTCGATGTGCGCCAGCGAGTGCAACAGCGCGATGCGCCCGGCCTCGCTGCCGACCCCACGCCGTTTCAGCGAGGCCGGATGGACCAGCGGCGGACGCGCCGGGTGACCCGGGTGGCGGTCGCGATCGGCGGCCAGCCGCGCCGCGTCCTCATCATCGGGCGGCTCGAGCCGCTCGCCATGCCGGCAGGCGGCGTACAGCGCGATCGAGCGCTGTGCCTTGTCCAGCGGGTCGTCGGCGAACAGCGCCGCGTGCACCGCCTGCAAGGTCAGGATGGTCATGACGCGCCGCCGCTCAGCGCCGCGAACAGCTCGCGGCTCTTCAGCGGCCGATCGCCCAGATGCAGCCGCATCAGGCGCTTCATCAGGCCCCGGGCCTCGTCGCGCACCGCGGCATCCTGCAGGTCGATGTCGGCCAGCGCGAGCAGCGTACGGCCCGACACCTCCACCGCCTCGTCAGCGGTCACCCCGTCGGCCAGCCAGCCTGGATCACCGTGCCCGTCGCCATCGCCGACCCGATCCGGCTTCAAGCGCGAGATCGGCGCATCCGGGTCCACGTCGCCCAGCGCCACCGCCACCGCGTTGCCCGGGTGATACCGATAGCGACGGCCCGGATCGAGCGGCCGCCCGTCACGGGTGGCGTGCACGAAGTCCGGCAGCACGCCCAGCGCATCGAGCAGGTGCAGCTCGAAGGTTCGCAGCACGATCTCCATCGCCACCCCGTCCAGCAACTCGGACAGCGCCAGCGCGTACAGCGCGAACAGCGTGGGTTGCGGCTGCCCCTTGCCGAGCAGTCGCAACAGCAGCTCGTTCAGGTAGTAGGCGCAAGCCAGGCCCCGGTTGTCGAGCGCGATCGCCGGCCCCGATTCCTCGATGCCGATCAGCGTCTTCAGCTCGCCCTGGCCGGTCCAGGACAGCAGCAGGGGCCGGAACGGCTGGTACAGCGCGCGGATCGCCGGCCGCGCCGAGCGGGCGCTGCGCGCCACCAGCGACACCCGACCGTGCTCCAGCGTGAACAGATCGATGATCAGGCTGGTATCGCGATAGTTCGTGTGGTGCAGCAACCAGGTGGGCTGCAGCTCGACCGTGCTCAATCTTCCCCCGCATCGCGCCGGCTCACCCGGCCACCCTTGGACGCCAGGTCGTAGCCCAGGCTGGCCAGCGCGCGCTCATCGTCCGCCCAGCCCTCCTTCACGCGCACCCACAGCTCCAGGAAGATCTTGCGCTCGAACAGGGTCTGCATCGACTCGCGCGCACGGCGACCGACCTCCTTCAACCGCTCGCCGCCCTTGCCGATCACGATGCCCTTCTGGCTCGACTTGTCGACCCAGATCACCGCCCCGATGCGGTACAGGGCGGCGCCGTCCTTGGCGCGGGTGTCCTCGAAGGTCTCGATCTCCACGCTCAGCGCGTAGGGCAGTTCGGCCGACAGCTGTCGGGTCAGCTGCTCGCGCACCGCCTCGGAGGCCAGGAAGCGTGCGGAGCGGTCGGTCAGGTCATCGGCGTCGTACTGCCAGGCGCGCTCGGGCATGCGCGCCATGATCGAGCGTTCCAGTTCCTCGACCCCCTCGCCCTTGCGCGCCGAGATCATGCGCACCTCCAGGCAGCGCTCGTGCTCGGGCAGCGACTGCAGGTAGGGCAGCAGTTCGGCCTTCTTGGCGATGGTGTCGATCTTGTTGACCACCAGCACGAACGGCACCTCGGCGGCCACCACCGTCTCCCAGGCGCGTCGGTCGTCATCGTTCCACACCGGGGCATGCACCATCAGCAGCACCAGATCGACACCGTGCAGCGCGCTGGAGGCGGTGCGGTTGAGCACCTGGTTGAGCTTCTGCCGGGCACCGACATGGATGCCGGGGGTGTCGACGAACGCCACCTGCACCTGCCCCACGGTGTGCACGCCGATCAGCGTGTGGCGCGTGGTCTGCGGCTTGTGCGCGGTGATCGACAGCTTCTGGCCGATCAGCCGGTTGAGCAGCGTGGACTTGCCGACGTTCGGCCGACCGGCGATGGAGACGACACCGGAACGGGTCATGGGCGTGGCGACTGACGGGCGGCGCAGTCTATCAGGCCGTGTCGGCGTCCAGCTGATCCAGCCGAGCCAGCATCGCCGCCGCCGCCGCCTGCTCGGCCTTGCGCCGGCTCGTGGCGGTGGCGCTGACCTCGCCCGGCTGACCCGGCACCCGACAGCCGACCGTGAACGAGCGCTCGTGCGCCGCGCCGCTCTCGTCGATGATCGCGTACACCGGACGTTCGCCGGCGAGCGCCTGCAAACGCTCCTGCAGGCGCGTCTTGGGGTCCTTGAGCGACTCGGCCGACGGCAGGGCGCTCAGGCGGCTGTCGAACAGGTGCAGCACCAGCGCCCGGGCGGTGTCGAAACCTGCGTCCAGGAAGCAGGCGCCGATCAGGGACTCGACCACGTCGGAGAGGATCGAGGCGCGCTCGAACCCGCCGGAGCGCAACTCGCCGGTTCCGAGCTTCAGGTGCCGGCCGAGCTCGATCTCGCGGGCGATGTCGGCCAGCGCGCTTTCGCGCACCAGGCTGGCCCGCAGGCGGCTGAGCGCGCCTTCGTCCTCGCCCGGGCGCAGCCGGTACAGCTCGGCGGCGATGGTGAAGTTGAGCAGCCCATCGCCCAGGAACTCCAGTCGTTCGTAGTGGACCGCACCGGCGGAGCGATGGGTGAGGGCCTGATCCAGCAGCGCCTCGTTCTCGAAGCGGATGCCCAGCCGCTGCAACAGCGCCTGGCGTTCCCGCGTGTCGCGCTCGGTGCTCAGAGCACTCCCGCCTGTTTCTCGAAGCGCATCACCAGATCGATGTTGCTGAACAGGTTCTCGCGCTTCTCGTAATCCACCATCACCAGGTAGCCACGCTTGGCATCCTTCTTCAACGTGATGGTGTCCTCGGCCTTCAGGTCCCACAGGTTGTTGTGCCGGTACTGCTCCTGGATCGTCTGGTAGATGCGCGACTTGGGCGAGCCCAGCAGCGAGCTGTTGGCGGCCACGCCGTCGGCGATCTTGGTGACCGTCCAGTTCTCGAAGTAGGCCGGTCCCGCCTTGGCCACGAACAGGCCGATGAAGACCGACACCGCGGTCACCACCAGCAACATCGTCATGGACATGCCGCGCTGGGCGCGGGGCGAGGCGGTCGTGTTGTTCACCTGATCCTGTCTCCGAGTCGACTCCAATCGATGCCACCGTTCCAGTGCATCCAGATGCGGGTCGCCCGGCCGACCAGGTTCGCCTCCGGAACGAAGTTCCAGTAGCGACTGTCGTTGCTCTTGTCGCGGTTGTCGCCGACCATGAAGTAGTGCCCTTCGGGCACCGTCCATTCGCCTTCGCTACCACCACGAGCCGTGGGCAGGACCAGCAGATCGTGCATTGCCTCGCCCAGTCTTTCCTGGCTCAGCAGCGCATTGATGGTTCTGTCGGACTCATCCTGGTAGACATAAGGCTCGGCGCCGGAAAGCTCGACCGGCTCGCCGTTTATCGACAGGCGCTTGTCGCGATATGTGACCACGTCGCCGGGCAGCCCGGCCACCCGCTTGATGTAGTCCTTGGTCGGATCGCGCGGGAAGCGGAACACCGCCACGTCGCCACGCTCGGGCAGGCCGGTGTCCAGGATCTTGGTGTGGCTGACCGGCAGGCGCAGCCCGTAGCTGAACTTGTTGACCAGGATGAAGTCGCCCACCAGCAGCGTGGGAATCATCGAGCCCGACGGAATGCGGAACGGCTCGAACAGGAACGAGCGCAGCACCAGCACCACCAGCAGCACCGGGAAGAACGAGCGCGCGTACTCGACCAGCAGCGGTTCGTCGCCCTCGTCGCTGCGCGCAGCAGAGCGCCGGCGGGGCGCGAACGCCAGGGCATCGATCAGCCAGATCACGCCGGTCACGGCGGTGGCCACGACCAGGATCAGCGGGAAGTTCAGGTTGTCCAAGCGCTCAGGTCCGTGTTGATGTGCCCCTCCCTACCGACGGGGCCGCCCCAGTGTGACAGTGAAACGTAGCGGTGAAACCGGCCGGCGACGCTCAGCCGCCGCTGCGATCCGCCTGCAGCACCGCCAGGAAGGCCTCCTGCGGGATCTCGACCTTGCCGACCGATTTCATGCGTTTCTTGCCGGCCTTCTGCTTCTCGAGAAGCTTGCGCTTTCGGGACACGTCTCCGCCGTAGCACTTGGCGGTGACGTTCTTCCTGAGCGCCTTGATGGTGCTGCGCGCGATCACGTGACTGCCGATGGCGGCCTGCACCGCGACTTCGAACATCTGGCGCGGGATGATCTCCTTCATGCGCTCGGCCAGGTCCCTGCCGCGGCTCTGCGAGCGCGCCCGATGGATGATCGAGGCCAGCGCATCGACCTTGTCGCCGTTGATCAGCACGTCGACCTTGACCAGGTCCGCGGCCTGGAAGCGCTTGAACTCGTACTCGAAGCTGGCGTAGCCCTTCGAGCAGGACTTCAGTCGGTCGAAGAAGTCCAGCACCACCTCCGAGAGCGGCAGTTCGTAGGCCAGCTGCACCTGACGCCCCAGGTACTGCAGGTTCAGCTGCACGCCGCGCTTGTCGATGCACAGCTTGATCACCTCGCCCACGTAGTCCTGCGGCACCAGGATGTTGGCCAGGATGATCGGCTCGCGGATCTCGTCGATGTCGTTGACCGGCGGCAGGTCGGCCGGGTTGTCGATGTAGGTGATCTCGCCGCGCGTGGAGGCGATCTCGTACACCACGGTCGGCGCGGTGGAGATCAGGTCCAGGTCGTACTCGCGCTCCAGGCGTTCCTGGCAGATCTCCATGTGCAGCATGCCCAGGAAGCCGCAGCGAAAGCCGAAGCCGAGCGCCGAGCTGGTCTCCGGTTCGAAGTTCAGCGCCGCATCGTTCAGCCTGAGCTTCTGCAGCGCCTCGCGAAAGCTCTCGTAGTCGTCCGCCTCGATCGGGTAGAGCCCGGCGAACACCCGCGGCTGCACCTGCTTGAAGCCCGGCAGCGGTTCGGTGGCAGGCTCTCTGGCCAGCGTGATGGTGTCGCCGACCCGCGCCGCCTCGATCTCCTTGATGCCGCAGATCACGTAGCCGACCTCGCCGACCGACAGCTGCGGGCGCTTGGCGCGCTTGGGCGTGAACACGCCGACATCGTCGGCCTGATAGTCCCGGCCGGTCGACATGATGCGGATCTTGTCGCGCTGGCGGATGGTGCCCTGCACCACCCTCACCAGCGTGATGACGCCCACGTAGGCATCGAACCAGGAGTCCACGATCAGCGCGCGCACCGGCGCGTCCGGGTCGCCGACCGGCGCCGGGATGCGCTCCACGATCTGCTCGAGCACCTCCTCGATGCCGATGCCGGTCTTGGCGCTGCAGTGGATGGCGTCGTGGGCATCGATGCCGATGATCTCCTCGATCTCGTCCACCACCCGCTCGGGGTCCGCGGCCGGCAGGTCGATCTTGTTCAGCACCGGCACCACCTCCAGGTCCTGCTCGATGGCGGTGTAGCAGTTGGCCACCGACTGGGCCTCCACGCCCTGCGAGGCGTCGACCACCAGCAGCGCGCCCTCGCAGGCGGACAGGGAACGGCTGACCTCGTAGCTGAAGTCGACGTGGCCGGGGGTGTCGATGAAGTTCAGGTGGTACACCTCGCCGCTCTTGGAGGTGTAGTCCAGCGAGACCGCCTGGGCCTTGATGGTGATGCCGCGCTCCTGCTCCAGGTCCATGGAGTCGAGCACCTGGGCGGACATCTCGCGGTCGCTCAGGCCACCGCAGACCTGGATGAAGCGATCGGCCAGCGTCGACTTGCCGTGATCGATGTGGGCGATGATCGAGAAGTTGCGGATGCGTTCCTGACGCTCGGCATGGCCAGAGGCCTTGCCATCGGTCAGGTCGGGCGTTTTGTTGGGCGCTTGCATGAAATCCGGGTCTGGAGGCGAGCGTCGGGTTACCGCCGGTGCAACTGCGAGAGCAACCGCGGGTGCCGCCGCAGGTGCAAGCGGCCGCGCGTTCAGGCGTCGCTCTGATCCGCCGAAGTGTAGCCCGCGAGGGCCTGCCGGACCGCCTGCAGGTCGAGAAAGTGGTGACACAGCTCCTGCTCGCCCAGCATCAGCACCGGTACGCGCCGATCGTGGACCTGACGCAGCGCCGGATCGTCATCGATGTCGATCCGATTCAACCGATAGCTCCCGTCGGGCAGCAGCTCGGCCAGCAACGCCTGCATGTCCTCGCACAGGTGACAGCCGTCACGGTAGAGCAGCGTCAGCGGCGTCGGCCCGCGCGCCTCGTTCACTGATCGAACTTGAGCGCCAGCCAAACCGGCCCGCTCTCGCGCTGCACCAGCACCGGCACCGATTCCCGGTCGGCCAGGCGGGCGGACAGGCCGCGCAGCTCGCGCGGCGAGTCGATCGAGGTGTTGTCGATGGTCAGGATCACGTCCCCGGCGACGATGCCGGCGCGCTCGGCCGCCCCGCCCTTCTCGATCTCGGTGACCAGCACCCCGCCCTTGTCGATGCCCAGGCGCTCGCGAGTGTCCTCGTCCACCGGCGCGACCGACAGCGCCAGCGGATCGGAGCTGCCCTGCGCGCGCGGGCTGGCCGTGGCCCGTCCGCCCTGCGGGTCGGGCAGCTCGCCGATGTTGACCTTGAGCTCGAGCACCCGCCCCTCGCGCACCACGCGCACCGCCGCGTCGGTATTGACCGCCACCCGCCCGACCAGCGGCGGCAGGCTGGACGAGCGCCCGATGCGCCGGCCCTCGAAGTGGGTGATGATGTCGCCGGCGCGCAGCGGCGAGGCGGCCGCCGGACTGTCATCGAGGATGTTGGCCACCAGCGCACCGTGCGCGGTGCGCATGCCGAAGGTCTGCGCCAGGTCCATCGTCACCTCCTGGATGATCACCCCGAGCCAGCCGCGGCGCACCACGCCGGTGCTGCGGATCTGCTCGGCCACGTCCATGGCCAGCTCGATCGGGATGGCGAACGACAGCCCCGAGAACGAGCCGGTGCGGCTGTAGATCTGGCTGTTGATGCCGATCACGTCGCCGTCCAGGTTGAACAGCGGCCCGCCCGAGTTGCCGGGGTTGATCGCCACGTCGGTCTGGATGAACGGCACGTAGCTCTCGTTGGGCAGCGCGCGGCCCTTGGCACTGACGATGCCGGCGGTGACCGAGAAGTCGAACCCGAACGGCGAGCCGATGGCCAGCACCCAGGCGCCGACCGGCAGCGCCTCGCTGTCGCCGATGGTGACCACCGGCAGATCCTCGCCGTCGATCTTGAGCACCGCCATGTCCGAGCGCGGGTCGGTGCCGATCACCTCGGCGATGAACTGGCGCCGGTCGTGCAGCCGCACCAGCACCTCGTCGGCATTGTCGACCACGTGGTTGTTGGTGAGCACGTAGCCGTCCTCGGAAATGATGAAGCCGGAGCCCTGCGCGCTCGGATCCAGTCGCGGACGCGGGCGCTGCTGGTCCCGGTAGCGGCGCAGCAGCTCCTCGTTGGGCGATGTGTCACCGTCGCTCTCGGCGCGATCATCGCGTGGCGAAGCGGTGGTGCGGCGCGTGCTGATATTGACCACCGCCTGGTGATTGCGCTCCACCAGCGGGGTGAAGTCCGGGAGTCCGGTGACCGATTGCGCCGTGGCATCGGGTGCACCGGCCAGCGACAGGCCCGCCACCGCGATCAGCGCGATCAGGCATCGCCGGGCGGCAGCGAACGCGGTCGCAAACGCGGTCGCAGACGAGGTCGCAGACGCGGTCGCAGACGCGCTCATGGCAGGAAGGTCACGCTTGGTCAGGGTCGTCATCGACAAGGGCACCGGTCAGAGGGGCGAATGCGTCGCCGCGACGCTCACTATACGAGGCGTGTCCTGACCCGGACGCGCCGCCTGACGGGGTGCGTGCGGCCCGCAACACGGGTGAGGGGGACGGCTGGCGAATCGATCCATCAGCCCGCGCGCGGCACGCGGCGACAGCCACACACCGAGCGCCAGCGCGCTCAGGCCCCCCAGCGCACCGAGCCCGGCACCGCCGAGGCGCTCGCCGACCAGGCTCCCGATCACCAGCGCCGCGCTCGGCAGGCCGTAGGCGATACCGAGCGGCAGCAACCAGCCGGATCCATCGTCCGGCACCGCGATGCGGACCGCGCGCCCGATGCCGGGCGCCTCGCCGGTCACCCGGCAATCCAGCGTGACCGCCCGCGAGGCGCCGAAACCGAGCCGCTGGCAGCCGTCGCCACGCGCGCACCGTGCGCAGTCTTGCGCATCGCTCAGCGTCACCGCCACCAGCCCGGTCGGGCCGGGCGCGGACGTGACGCGCCCCTGCCGGATCACGCCGATGGTCCGCCGGGCGCGCGCGACGTCATCGCCATCGGCTCGCGCACCGGCTCGGGCACCGGCTCGGGCACCGGCTCGGGCACCGGCTCAGGGCACCACCCGCACCGATCCGGCGATCAGCCGGACCGTGTCGGCCGGCACCTCGCCCACCGCGGTGACGAAGGCGGTCGGCAGGCTCAGCCCGTAGGCGTTGACCGCGCCCATGCGCGCCGGCCCGACGGCGCTGTGATCCTGGTGCGCAGGCTCGCCGTGCTCGACGTAGACCGACACCGAGGCCATGCCGTCGCTGAGCACGATGTGGCTGACCGGCGGGGCGTCCGACGGGGTGTCGCGATAGTCGCTGGAAACGCTCAGATAACCGGTCGGCAAGCCGTCGAAGCGCACCCGACGAGCCTGGGTGGCCGATGCCTCGAGCTCGCCGCGGGCCACGTCGTCGGAACCCGGCACCGACCTTGCCGCCAGCTCGGCGCGCTTCAAGCGATCATCGATCCAGCTGGCGCTCGGGCCCGACGAGCGGATCTCGAATCGCGCCGGATCGATGCTGTCCGGGTAGGCGATGTGGGTGAACATCATCTGTTCGATCGGCTTGTCGCGTTCATCGAACAGCATCGAGCGCAGCAGCATGGCGTTGTCGCGATCGATCCAGAAGCGGTACCCGTAGCGCAGCGCATCGCGCGGGGCGACCTGGATCACCCTTGTCGATCGCCCGGCCACGCGATCGTCGGCCAGCAGGCTCAACCGATAGTGTCGGTTGTCGCTCAGCGACTCGTCGATCACCGGCAACGGCGAGCGCGGCTTGGACGGGCTGACCACCACCGATCGGGAATCGGGCCAGATGCAGGTGACCAGCGAGCGATCGCGGAACACCTCGCGCGCCTCGCCGTCCAGGGCGGACAGCCGCTCGCGCTCGCCGCCGGCCTCGTAGGCGTGCACGATGCTCAGCGAGGTGAGGTTGTCATCGGCCAGGTGCACGAAGGTGCCCTCGTAGTCGAGGGTGCGCAGCGCCTCGGCCATCGAGCGGACCATGCCCGCCACATCGAGCTCGGCCGCCACCCGCTCGGCATCCGATGCCGCAGGCGTGGACGGATCCCCGGCGTGCACCACACCGCTCGCCACCAGCGCGATGGCCACGGCCGTGACCTTAGCCGCGGATCGGGCCGCGGATCGGGCCGCGGATCGAGCTGCGGATCGAGCCGTGGATCGAGCCGTGGATCCAGCAAGGGTTCGAGCGGAGGACGAGGCGGTCAAGGGGGCACCCGGTTCAGCGCTGTTCGCCAGCGCTCGATTCATCGTAGCCGACCAATCGCGAGTAAGGCAGCAGCCCTTCGCGGCTGGCGCTGGACGCCTGCTCCAGGTGCCGGGCCAGAAAGTCGTTCAGGCGCGCCTCGCCGGCGCTTCGTACCGCACCACCATCGACCGCGTCCGACACCCAGAAGCTGCCCACGTTGCCCACCAGCTCGACCTGCGGCAAGCGCGGCGCCAGCAAGGCCGGCGCGACCGTCTGATCACCGGCCACCATCAAGGGAACCGCCGTACCCTGCCCGGCGTCGGCCACCCGCGCCGCCCCGGAGACATCGGTCCCGGGCGCGCCCTGCCACATCGACAGCCCGGCCACGGTAGCCAGCGCCACCGTGGCCGCCAGGCCGAATCCCATCGCCCCCTGACGCCAGCGCGATCCGACCGACGAGGCCACGGCGACCGGCCGCGCCGGTGCGTGCACCGCGATGGCGTCCGGCGACGGGAGCACGCTCGGAACCCGCAGCTCCTGCTCCTGCTCCTGCTCCTGCCCCGCACCGAACCCGACCACGTTGCTGTAGGCGGGCTCCTGCTCGATCGCGGCGCGGATGCGACCGGCCAGCGCCGGGTCCGGCAGCACCGACTCGCCCTTCATCGCATCGCGCGCCAGGTGCAGGCGCGCCCACCGCGCGCGCAGCGCCTCGTCCTCGCACAGGCCGGCCACGCAGGCCGACCGGTCGATGTCGTGCCATTCCCCGTCCATCAGCTGAGACAGGGTCTCGGGGGTGCATCGCTGTGTCATCGAAGGTCTACCTGCGCTTGTCGTCGAGCAACGGCTCGAGGTTGGTGTCGATCGCCTCGCGGGCGCGGAAGATGCGCGAGCGGACCGTCCCGATCGGGCAGTCCATCGCCTCGGCGATCTCCTCGTAGGACAGCCCGTCGAACTCGCGCAGCGTGATGGCGGTGCGCAGATCCTCGGGCAGCGCCTCGATGGAGCGGCGCACGCTGGCGGCGATCTCGGCGGTGACGTACTCGCGCTCCGGGGAGGCGTTGTCGCGCAGCGCCCAGCCACCCTCGTACTGTTCCGCATCGGCCGCATCGATGCCGGTGTCGCTGATCTTGCGACTCATGGTCACCAGATGGTTCTTGGAGGTGTTGATGGCGATGCGGTACAGCCACGTGTAGAACGCGCTGTCGCCGCGGAAATTGCGCAACCCGCGATAGGCCTTGATGAACGCCTCCTGAGTGACGTCCTGCGACTCGTGCGCATCGTGCACGTAGCGCGATACCAGGTGGTTGATGCGGTGCTGGTACTTGAGCACCAGCACGTCGAAGGCCTGCTTGTCGCCGCGCTGCACCCGCTCCACGAGCGCCTGATCGATCTGTCTGTCAGTCAATACGGCGGCTCCGGCGGCCTGCTGCACGGACGCACCGCTGCCCGGCAGGACCTGGCCGACGACCGCGGCACTCGCCGGTGCGCGGCGCGGGCCGACGCGGGTGAGTGGCACGCTGCCACGTCCGAGCGCCCGGGGTGGCGCCTGTGTTTCTACGGACATCGTATCAGCTCGACGGACCGCCCGATGCGGGCACACCGGGTGAGACCGCCGGCATCGGTATAGTTCCGCACAGGCGTTCCAACCGACGACCGCGACCATGTCAGACCAACCGCTCGATGCCCTCGTTCCGCCGGCGACCCTCGCCGAACGCCTGGCCGCCGAGCCGGCCGACAGCCGGCTGCGCCTGGTCGACCTGCGACGCGCCGAGGCCTTCGCGCAGGGCCACATCGCCGGCGCGATCTCGCTGGACCCGGCGCTGCTGAACCGCAAGGCGGCCCCGTTCGCCGGCCTGCTGCCGGACGCCGTCATGGTGCGCCAGCTGTTCCAGGCGATCGACCTGCGTGCCGGCCAGCAGGTGGTGGCCATCGACGAGGGGCGCAGCACCGAGGCGGCACGCCTGGCCTGGGTGCTCGAGGCCTGGTCGGCCCCGCCGGTGGCCTGGCTGGCCGGCGGCATGGCCGCCTGGCGTGCCGACGAGCTGCCGATGGTTCCCGGCGAGGCCGCATCGCCCGCGGCGTCGGACGTCACATCGCCCGTTGCCTCGGACGCCGCTGCGCTGGAACCCGCCCTGCGCGGCGACAACCTGATCAGCGCGGACGAGCTGCTGACCCGGCTGGACGATCCGTCGCTGCGCATCCTGGACGTGCGCGGCGCGGCCGAATTCGCCGGCACCGATGTGCGCAGCGCGATGGGGGGGCACGTGCCGGGCGCGCGCCACTACGAATGGACCCGCCAGTTCGATGCCGACGGCCGGCTGCACCCCGATGAACACCTGCGGGCCGACCTGGCGGAACTGGACGTCGATCCCTCGCACCGGGTGGTGGTCTACTGCCAGAGTCACCAGCGCTCGGCGGTCACCTGGCGGGTGCTCACCGCGTTGGGCTTCGACCGGGTGCAGGGCCTGGACGGTGCGTGGTCGGTGTGGGGAAACCGGCCCGACCTGCCCAAGGCGACCGGGCTGGACTGACGGATCGTTCGGCAAGTCAGCCGCCGGCCGGCGGCGCGCGCAATCCGGCCAGCTTCAGGTAGTTGGCGTAGCGCCAGCCGGCGATCCGATCCTCCTGCACCGCCTGGCGCACCGCGCAGTCCGGCTCCACCGCATGGGTGCAGTCGTTGAAGCGGCAGCCGGCGGCCGCCTCCTGCACCTCGCGAAAGCCGCGTCGCACATCGACCGGTTGCAGGTCCGACACCGAGTACTGACGCACCCCGGGCGAATCGATGATGGCCCCGCCGTCCGGCAGCTCGTACCAGAACGTCACGCTGGTGGTGTGCGAGCCCAGCCCGGTAGCCTGCGACACCGCGCCGACGCGGATCTGACGCTCGGGCAGCAGGCGCTGCACGATCGACGACTTGCCCACCCCGCTCGCGCCCACCAGCGCGGCGCAGCGCCCGATCAGCGCCTCGCGCAACGAGGCGATGCCGGTCTCGCCCTTGGCATCGGTCAACACCGCATCGTAGCCTGCCCGCCGATAGTCGGCGAGCAGCCGTTCGGCCTCTTCACGCGCGCGGGCCTCGAGCAGATCGGCCTTGTTGATCACCACCAGCGGCGCCAGCCCGGCGCGCTCGGCGGCCACGCAGAACTGGTCGACCAGCAAGGTATCGATGCCCGGCGGCGCCGCGGCGACGATGCCCAGGTGGGTCAGGTTGGCCGCCAACGGCTTGAAGCGCCCGCGCTGGTCGCTGCGCTCGAGCACCGATTCGCGGCGGGCCAGCTGGGTGGCGCGCACCGCCCCGGCCCCGTCGCGCTCGACCCGGACCCGATCCCCGGCGACGATCAGCGGCAGGTTGCGCAGCGGCATGGCACGTTGCACGTCGGCCACCGGATCGTCGCGCATCGTCTGCAGCGGCGCCACCGCCAGCGCGCGTCCCAGGTTGGCGATCACGCGATGGCTCGGGTCGGGGCAACTCAACGGGCGTACAGGGCAGCAGGCATCGGTCGGTGCGTGTCAGGCCGGTGAGGAACGGGTGCAGCCGAGCTGCGTCGCGCGACATCGGCCCGCGAAGCGCATCGGCTGTGCTACACCGTCGAGCATAACCCTCAACACGTGTGAACCGCCCGATGCCCGTCAGCACTGACAATCTCGTCTGGGTCGACCTGGAGATGACCGGACTGGATCCGGACACCGACACGGTGATCGAGATCGCCACCATCGTCACCGATAGCCAGCTGGTGACGCTGGCCGAGGGACCGGTGATGGCCATCCAGTGCGATGCGGCGCGCCTGGCCGGCATGGACGACTGGAATCAGGAGCACCACGGCGCCTCGGGCCTGCTGGAGCGCGTGCGAAGCAGCCCGACCAGCATGGCCGACGCCGAGCGGGCAACGCTTGCCTTCCTGCAGGACTGGGTGCCCGCCGGCAAGAGCCCGATGTGCGGCAACAGCATCTGCCAGGACAGACGCTTCATGGTGCGCACCATGCCGGCGCTGGAACGCTGGTTTCACTACCGCAACGTCGATGTCAGCAGCGTCAAGGAGCTGGTGCGCCGCTGGAGCCCGGAGTTCGCCGACAGCTTCAGGAAGCGCAACACCCACCTGGCGCTGGACGACATCCGCGAATCGATCGCCGAACTGGCGCACTACCGCCAGCACGTGTTCTCGATCTGAGGGACCGGATCAGTTGCCGGACAGGTCAGCTGCCGGCCACGCTGGCCACCCACGCGTCCAGGCAGCCGTTCAGCGTGGCGCTCGGCCGCATCACCTGTCGGCACTTGTCGATGTCGGGGTGGAAGTAGCCACCGATGTCGACCGGGCTGCCCTGCACCTCGGCCAGCTCGGTGATGATCGTGTCCTGCTTCTCGACCAATGCCGTGGCCAGCGGCGCGAACGCCTCGGCCAGCGCGGCATCGGTGTCCTGCGCGGCCAACGCCTCGGCCCAGTACAGCGCCAGGAAGGCATGGCTGCCGCGATTGTCCAGCTCGCCGGTGCGGCGCGACGGTGAGCGGTTCTCGCTCAACAGCCGCCCGGTGGCCGCATCCAGCGTCTGCGCCAGCAGCGCCGCGCGCGGATTGTCACTGACCTGGGACAGGTGCTCGAACGACACCGCCAGCGCCAGGAACTCGCCCAGCGAATCCCAGCGCAGGTGGTTTTCCTCGACCAGCTGCTGCACGTGCTTAGGCGCCGAACCGCCGGCACCGGTCTCGAACAGCCCACCGCCGTTCATCAGCGGCACGATGGACAGCATCTTGGCGCTGGTGCCCAACTCCAGGATCGGGAACAGGTCGGTCAGGTAGTCGCGCAGCACGTTGCCGGTCACCGAGATGGTGTCCTGGCCCTCCTTCAGGCGCTGTAGCGTGAAACGGGTGGCCTCGGCCGGCGACATGATCTCGATCGTCAGGCCATCGGTATCGTGCTCGCCCAGGTAGCTGCGCACCTTCTCGATCAGCCGCGCATCGTGGGCACGTTCGGCATCCAGCCAGAACACCGCCGGGCTGCCGGTGGCACGCGCCCGGTTCACCGCCAGCTTGACCCAGTCACGCACCGGCTCGTCGCGCACGTTGCACATGCGCCAGATGTCGCCGCATTCGACCGCGTGCTCCATCAGCGTCCGGCCGGTGCCATCGACCACGCGCACCGTGCCGTCGGCCGGCACCTGGAAGGTCTTGTCGTGCGAGCCGTACTCCTCGGCCTTCTGCGCCATCAGGCCGACGTTGGGCACCGTGCCCATGGTGACCGGATCGAACGCCCCGTGCCGCTTGCAGAACGCGATCGTCTCCTGAAAGACGGCCGCGTAGCTGCTGTCCGGGATGACCGCCTTGGTGTCCTGCAGCTGCCCCTCGGTGTTCCACATCTTGCCCGAGGCGCGGATCATCGCCGGCATCGAAGCGTCCACGATCACGTCGCTGGGCACGTGCAGGTTGGTGATGCCCTTGTCGGAGTTGACCATGGCCAATGCCGGACCGGCATCCAACGCAGCCTGGATCCCCTTGCGGACCTCGGCCCGGCGCTCGGCGGGCAGCGCATCGATGGCGGTGAGCACGCTGCCCAGGCCGTTGTCCGGATCCGCCCCGACGCTGGCCAGTGCCTCGCCGTGCGCCTCGAACACCTCCTTGAACCAGGTGCGCACCGCGTGCCCGAACACGATCGGATCCGAGACCTTCATCATCGTCGCCTTCAGGTGCAGCGAGAACAGCACGCCGGAGGCCTTGGCATCGGCGATCTGCTCGGCCAGGAACGCCACCAGCGCCGCCCGGCTCATGAAGGTCGCGTCCACGATCTCGGCTGCCTGGACCGGTACCGCTTCCTTTAGCACGGACACCGCGCCGTCCCCAGCCACGTGCTCGATGCGCAGCGTGCCCGCCTCGGCGACCGTGACCGACTGCTCGTTGCAGCGGAAGTCGCCGGCGTCCATATGCGCCACGTGCGAGCCTGAGTCCGCCGACCAGGCCCCCATCGAATGCGGATGCTCGCGGGTGTACTGCTTGACCGCGGCCGGCGCGCGCCGGTCCGAGTTGCCCTCGCGCAGCACCGGATTGACCGCGCTGCCCTTGACCCGGTCGTAACGGGCGCGCGCCTCGCGCTGCGCCTCGTCGGCAGGCTCGGCCGGGTAGTCCGGCAGGTCGTAACCCTGGCCCTGCAGCTCGGCGATCGCCGCCTTCAACTGCGGCACCGAGGCGCTGATGTTCGGCAACTTGATGATGTTGGCCTGCGGCCGGGTCGCCAGCTCACCGAGTTCGGCCAGCGAGTCGGGCACGCGCTGCGCCTCGTTCAGTCGATCCGGGAACTGCGACAGGATCCGCGCCGCCAACGAGATGTCGCGGGTCTCGACCGACACCTCGGCGGCGGTGCTGAACGCTTGCACGATCGGCAGCAGGGAATGGGTCGCGAGGGCGGGTGCCTCGTCCGTCAGCGTGTAGACGATGGTCGGATTGCTGTCGCTCATGAACGAAGGGGTTCCCCGGTTGAACACCGGATGGTGGGCCCCCCACCGTTGCAATTCAAGCGGCTTGCGCAGGGCGCGCCGCGCACGGCGACCCGCGGACGTCGTGCCTGCGCGGCCCGTTCGAGGCGCTTGCGCCCCGGCCGGGCCACCGCCCGCCTCAGCCGAACTGATTCATCGTGTTGTCCTTGCCCGAGGCCTTGAGCGCCTGCGTGCCCGAGAAGTACTCCTTGTGGTCATCGCCGATGTTGGACCCGGACATGTCCTGGTGCTTGACGCAGGCCAGTCCCTGACGGATCTCGCGTCGCTGCACCTCGCGCACGTAGGCCAGCATGCCCTGATCGCCGAAGTAGTCCTTCGCCAGCTCGTCGGTGGACAGCGCCGCGGTGTGGTATGTCGGCAACGTGATCAGGTGGTGGAAGATGCCGGCGTGCTCGGCGGCATCCTTCTGGAACGCCTGGATGCGCTCGTCGGCCTCGACCGACAGCTCGGTGTCGTCGTAGCGCTCGTCCATCAGCTGCTCGCGCTCGTAGTCCTCGGTCGAGCGACCGTCCTCGCGCCAGGCATCGAACACCTGCTGGCGGAAGTTCAGCGTCCAGTTGAACGAGGGACTGTTGTTGTAGATGAGCTTCGCGTCGGGCACCTGCTCGCGGATGCGATCGACCATGGCGGCGATCTGCCCCACGTGCGGCTTCTCGGTCTCGATCCATAGCAGGTCGGCCCCGTTCTGCAACGACGTCACGCAATCGAGCACCACCCGATCCTCGCCGGTGCCGGGACGGAACTGCACCAGGCCGTTCGGCAGGCGTGCGGTGCGGATCAGCTGCTCGCCCTGACGGATGACCAGGTCACCGGCGCCGACCTCGTCCAGCGATTCGACCGGCTCGCCGGCCACGAAGGCGTTGTAGCGGTCCCCGAGGTCGCCCGGCTCGCGCGACACCGGGATCTTCTGGGTCAGGCCGGCGCCCAGCGAGTCGGTGCGCGCCACGATGATGCCATCGTCCACGCCCAGCTCCAGGAAGGCGTAGCGCAGCGCGTTGATCTTTGCCAGGAACTCCTCGTGCGGCACGGTGACCTTGCCGTCCTGATGCCCGCACTGCTTGACGTCCGACACCTGATTCTCGATCTGCAGCGCGCAGGCACCGGCCTGGATCATCTTCTTGGCCAGCAGGTAGGTGGCCTCCTCGTTGCCGAAGCCGGCGTCGATGTCGGCGATGATCGGCACCACGTGTGTCTGGAAGCCGTCGATGCGGTCCATGACCGACTTCTCGGCCACCTGGTTGCCTTCCTCGCGAGCGCCGTCCAGCTCGGTGTACAGGTGGCGCAGCTCGCGCGCGTCCGCCTGCTTCAGGAAGGTGTACAGCTCCTCGATCAGATCCGGCACGGCGGTCTTCTCATGGATCGACTGGTCCGGTTGCGGGCCGAACTCGGAGCGCAGCGCCGCCACCATCCAGCCGGACAGGTAGAGGTAGCTGCGCTCGGTGGTCCCGAAGTGCTTCTTGATCGAGATCATCTTCTGCTGGCCGATGAAGCCGTGCCAGCACCCCAGCGACCGGGTGTAGCAGGCCGGATCGGCGTCGTAGGCGGCCATGTCGCGGCGCATGATGCCGGCGGTGTAGCGGGCGATGTCGAGCCCGGTCAGGAAGCGGTTCTGCAGCTTCATGCGCGCGACGTTCTCGGGCGCGATCGCATCCCAGCGATGATCCTGGGCGCCGATGGTATCGGCGGCCTCGGACAGCAACGTGCGGTAGTTCTTCAAGATGACGGCCTCGGTCTGGTGCGCGGAATCAGACAGCGGCAAGCGCTGTGAGCAGCTGAAGCCGGTGCTGACGCGATACGCCATTGCAACCGGTGGCCGAACGGTCCGGCTCGATCTCGACCTGCAGGCCGTCCTGCTCGAGCAGGATCGAACGCGGCGCATCGTCGAAGCCACCGGCATCGATGAACTGCCTGGCACTGGCCAGCCCGGTGCAGCGGCCGTCGCGGCTGATCACCATCAGATGGTCGTGGTAGATCACGTAGTCGGCCGCATCGCCGTGGGAGCCTTCTGCAAGCGGAAAGTGCCGGTCCAGCAGGTCGGCGGCCGGTGCCCAGCTCTGGTCGAGGGTGAAGCCTTGGTCGATGCCCATGGGAAACTCCTGTGCGCGGTTGTCATGAGGTGTAGCGGCACCCTACCGAAAGGTGAACTAGAATTTGACACGAAGAATTTCACACAGTGAATTTCACTTTTTCGGATTTCACCGGAGCGCCCCGCCGCCATGCCTCGGAAGACCGCGATCAGGAACGCCCACTTCCTGGGCACCAAGGTGCGCAACCTCAGGAAGCGCAACAACCTGACGCTGGACGATCTGTCCTCGCGCTGCCTGGGCATCGATCGCGAAGCGGCGCCGTCGGTGTCCTACCTGTCGATGATCGAGCGCGGCAAGCGCCATCCGGCGCCACCGATGCTCAACGTGATCGCGGCGGTGTTCCAGAAGCCGGTGGACTGGTTCCTGGACGATGCGGCCGATGGCTCGGCCAGCGCGCCCGACAAGGGCAACCGCGGCGGGGTGCGCGGCATGACGCTGGAGCCGGGGTTCCTGTTCTCCGAGGAAATCCTGCAGAACGCCATCCCCGAGATGCTGTCGCAGACCGGCGTGTCCGGGCGGCAGTTCGCGCACCTGCTGATCCGTGCCCACCAGGAGAACAACCAGAACCACTTCCCGGATCTGGAGCGTGCCGCCGAGGGCATCGGCCAGAAGCGCATGCCGCTGGACGTTGCAGCGCTGCGCGAGATCTGCGCGGGGCTGGGGTTGCAGATCAAATGGTTCACCCGCCTGCCGGCCAGCATCTCGAAGCATCTGTCGCTCAAGGACACCACCGTGGTGCGCTCGTTCTTCGAATCCCCCTCCACCCTCCACGTCAACCGGCTGATGCAGTCGCAACCGGCGCGCTTGAAGTACGACCTGGCGCACTACATCGGGCACAAGGTGCTGCACGATGGCGACGGCGTGAAGAGCGTGATGACCACCGGACCGCTTGCCGCGCGCGAGGGCCGTGACACCGGACTGGACCTGGACGCCTCCACGGCGCTGGATTCCACCGACATCGTGCACGCCTGGCGCGACTTCGAGTGCAGCTTCTTCGCAGGCTCCCTGCTGTGCCCGAAGGTGCCGTTCCGTCGGTTGCTCGAGCAGCGCTCGCACGACAGCTCCGTCGCCGCCGAGATCGAGGTCACCACCGCGCTGGCGATGCGACGCATGACCGCGGTGTCCTCCTACCCGCACTGGCACTACTTCGATGCCTACCCGCCCGGGCGACTGCAGGCGGTGTATCGGGGCAACGGCATCCCGCTGCCCTGGGGCAACATGCGGCTGGTGCAGGACCCCTGCCAGCACTGGGCGGTGTTCCGCATGATCGGTACCGGCGACGGCACGCCATCGGCGCAGATCTCGGTCATGGACGTCGGCGGCGAGGCGCGCATCTACTGCTGCGAATCGGTCAACGTGGACGACCTGTCCGGGCGCAACCACGTGCTGTGCGCCGGCATCGACGTCAACCCGGCGCTAGCCTCGCAGGGGGCCGATGCGCCCGACATCGCGGCGCAGCTCAAGGCCGCCTGCAGCGCCAACGGTGGCAGCGTGAAGGTGCCGGACGCGATCCGGGACGAACTGCGGCGCGCCGCCCGGCTGCTGAACATCGCCTGGCTCGATCGTGGCATCGAGAATCCGGCCCGGCTGATCTGCCCGCGCAGCGGGGCATGCCCGCGTACGCCGAGTTGCCATGCGAGCTGAGGCGCGGGCGGCGGCGGTGTGAATGCGAAGCGCGGGCGATGGCGGTTCGACCGCCGCCCTTACTGCCCCCCGCGCGCCCCACCCATGCGCGTGCGCTCCGAGAACGCGATCGACAACGTTCCTCCGTCGGCGAACTCGAGCTCGCTGCCCACCGGCACGCCGCGCGCGATCTGCAGCACCGACACCTCGTGGCGGGCGCACAGCTCGGCGATGTAGCGACCGGTCGCCAAACCCTCGACCGTCTGGTTGGTGGCCAGCGTCACCTCGTCGACCTGGCCGGCGCCCAGGCGCGCCTCGAGGCGGTCCAGGCCCAGGTCGGTCGGGCCGATGCCGTCCAGCGGTGACAGGTGCCCCAGCAGCAGGAAGAAGCGCCCGCGGTAGTCGGTTGCGCGGTCGATGGCCAGCACGTCGGCCGGGTTCTCGACCACGCACAGCTGACGCGGATCACGCTGTTCGTCGGTGCACCAGCGACACGGCTGACGCTCTGTGAAGATGCGGCACAGTTCGCAGTGCTCGACCCGATCCATCGCGCCGATCAGCGCCTGCCCCAGCTGGCGCGCGCCGTCGCGATCGCGCTGCAGCAGATGCAACGCCATGCGCTGTGCCGACTTCGGTCCCACGCCGGGCAGGCAGCGCAGCGACTCGACCAGGTCCTCCAGCAGTCCGCTGGCCACGCTAGCGTGACTCGATCAGAACGGCATCTTCATGCCGGGCGGCAGCTCGAGCCCGGCGGTCAGGCCGGCCAGCTTCTCCTTGGAGGCCTCGGCCAGGCGACGGGTCGCATCGTTGACCGCGGCGGCGACCAGATCCTCGAGCATGTCCTTGTCGTCGCCGACCAGCGAGTCGTCGATCTGGACGCGTGTCAGCTCGTGCTGACCGTTCATCGTCACCTTCACCAGGCCGGCACCGCTCTGACCCTCGATCGCCATGTTGGCGATCTCCTCCTGCGCCTTCTGCATGTCGGCCTGCATCTGCTGGGCCTTCTGCATCAGGTTGCCGATTCCACCTTTCATGGGCATTCTAGTCCTGAGTTCATGGGTCGAAGGTTAACCAGATGTCGGATCCAGCGGTCGGACGCTGTCTTCATCGACACTGCCCTCCACGTCCGCCAGCAGGCGCTGCAGCTTCTCGTCGCCGGCGATCGACTGGCGCGCGTCGGCCAGCGCCTGCTCCTGGCTGATCTCCTGTCGGCGGGCCGGCGTGTCCAGGCCGCCATCTGCCAGCCTGACGTCCAGCGAGACCGGGCTGCCGCACCACTCGCCGAGCGCGGTGGCGACCCGGTCGACGAAGCGCGGCCCGGCCAGATGCTCCTGGGCCTGCTCCAGCACCAGCTTCACCCGCACGCCGTCGCGCCCATCGAGCGCCGAATGGGCGGCCAGCTGCTTGGGCATGCCGCTGAGCGCGAGCTGCTCGACGATGCTCGGCCAGGCGTCGGCGGTGATGGCCTCGAGCGAGCCGGTGGCGGGAGATGATGCCGCGACGGCCGCCGGTGCTGATGCGGCGCCCGTGGGCGTGAGAGGTGGCGTGAGAGGTGGCGCGGGGGGCGGCACCGGGGGCGCTGATGCGGCGGTAGCAGGTGCCGCGGGCGCGGCGGCGGGTGCGGCGGCCGGTGCGGCAGTCCGTTGCGCCCCCTGCGGGCGGAACGCGTGCAGTCGCAGCAGCGCCATGTCGAACGCCTCGCGCGGGTCGGGCGCGTACGGCAGGTCGCGGCGGGCGTGCAGCAGGATCTGGTACCACAGCTGCACCTCGTCCGGCGCAAGCGTCGCGGCCAGGGCGCACAGCGCCTCGTGGCCGGGCTGGCCGGCATCGCTGCTGCCCGGCACGCTCTGCTGCAGCGCCAGGCGGTGCAGCAGCGACAGCAGCTCGCCGAGCAGCTCGGCAAAGTCGGGGGCGTGCACCGCCAGCGCCTCGACGCGCTCGAACAGGGCGTGCACGTCGGCCCGGCCCAGCGCCTCCAGCAGCTCCAGCAGTCGGGCGATGGAGACGCGCCCGAGCATCGACTCGACCTCGCCGGCGCGCACCGCGCCCTCCCCGAACGCGATGGCCTGCTCGACCAGGCTCAGCGAGTCGCGCACGCTGCCCTCGCTGGCGCGGGCGATCAGCTCCAGCGCCGGGCGTTCGGCCGGGATCGATTCCTGGTCCAGGATGCCGGCCAGGTAGTCGGCCAGCGCGCCCGGCGCCATGCGCCGCAGGTTGAACTGCAGGCAGCGCGACAGCACGGTGACCGGCACCTTTTGCGGATCGGTGGTGGCGAGCAGGAACTTGACGTGCTCGGGCGGCTCCTCCAGCGTCTTCAGCAGCACGTTGAAGCTGGAGCTGGAGAACATGTGCACCTCGTCGATCAGGTACACCTTGTACCGCCCGGAGGCGGGCGCGTAGGGCACGTTCTCGAGCAGCTCGCGTGTCTCCTCGACCTTGGTGCGCGACGCGGCGTCGACCTCGATCAGATCGAGGAAGCGGCCCGCCTCGATGTCCTGGCAGGTCGAGCAGCGACCGCAGGGCGTGGACGAGACGCCGGACTCCAGGCAATTGAGACACTTGGCGAAGATGCGCGCGATGGTCGTCTTGCCGACCCCGCGCATGCCGGTGAACAGGTACGCGTGGTGCAGCCGATCGCTGTCCAGCGCGTTGACCAGTGCGCGCAGCACCGGTTCCTGGCCGAGCATGTCCTCGAAACGCTGCGGCCGCCATTTCCTGGCGAGTACCTTGTAGCTCATGACCAGGTGCCGGCCGGCGGGCGTTGGGTAATCAAGTGGTATTCCGCATCAGCCGCATCCCGGCACCCGAATCCGCCGCTGCCGCTGCTCCCTTCCAGGCCTGACGGGGTTAACGGCTTCTCGTCGCGGGAGTGCCGATGCGAAACACCGCGTGTATTGTGTCCCGCCCGGCCGCTCGCCGCAAGGCATCACCGACCGAAAAGCGATCGTCGACCGACCAGGACTCTGTCACACCCACGTCACTCGGGCCGGCGACACTACCGGGATGTCCGCGTCACGCTGAGAACCGCCCATGGCCGCCTGCATCCTCGCCGTCGAGGACGAATCCCAGATTCGCGACATGATCCGCTTCGCGCTCGAACGCGACGGGCACCTGCTGCTGGACGCGGAAAATACCGCCGAGGCGCACGCCCACCTGCTCGAGCAGCGCGTGGATGCAGTGCTGGTGGACTGGATGCTGCCCGGTGGCAGCGGCCTGGAGTTCGTGCGCCGGCTGCGCCGCGACGAGCGCACCGCGGCGCTGCCGGTGATCATGCTGACCGCGCGCACCGAGGAGCGCGACGTGGCCACCGGCCTGGATGCCGGTGCCGACGACTACCTGACCAAGCCGTTCTCGCCGCGCGAGCTGCAGGCCCGGATCCGCGCGCTGCTGCGCCGCAGTCGCGACTTCGACGACGGCAGCACGCTCAGCGTCGGTGCGCTGACGATCGACACCGCGGCGCAGCGCGTCAGCGTGGCCGGCAGCGCGGTACCGATGGGCCACACCGAGTTCAAGCTGCTGGCCTTCCTGGCCCGCCACCCGGATCGGGTCTACAGCCGCGATCAGCTGCTGGACCATGTGTGGGGGCCAGGCACCTTCATCGAGGAACGCACCGTGGACGTGCACGTGCTCAGGCTGCGCAAGAGCTTGCGCCCGCACGGTGCGGATACGCTGATCGAGACGGTGCGCGGCGCCGGCTACCGTATCTCGGCCGGCTGAACGCGGCGGGACGCGGCGGCGCCCCGGACGTCGCACGCGATCCTGCCCGCGACACGCAAAGGCGCCTCGCTCGCGGCTATCATGCGCGCTGGTGGATCCGTCGCCCGTCGATGAAAGCTGCAGCCCGTCCCTTCTGGCGATCGTCGTTGCCGGCGCGCGCCGAACTGCGTTGGCTGGGCATCGCCCTGGCCACCGGTGCGGTCACCGGGGCGCTGCTGGGCAGCCTGCTGGCCGGCGCGCTGGTCGGATCGCTGGGCTACACGCTATGGCTGCTGCACCGCCTGCACGCGGTGCTGAGCTGGCAGGTGGCCGGCGGGCATCCGGCCACCGCCCCGCCCTCGCTCGGGCTGACCGAGTGGAGCGTGGCGCTGATCCACCGCAACCGCAAGCAGGCGCGCAAGCAGAAGCACCGCTACAAGCGCTCGCTCGGTCAGTTCAACGCGCTGGCCGCGCAGATGCCCGATGCCACGGTGGTGTTCGACGAGAACCGGCACATCCGCTGGGCCAACGCCGCCGCCCGGCACCTGCTGACGATCCACCCCGAGCGCGACAAGGGCCAGCGCATCGACAACCTGCTGCGCGACCCGCAGTTCCAGGCCTTCCTGAATGCCCCCGAAAGTGGCACCGACCTGGAGCTGCCGGCCCCGGCGGCCGAGGACCGCACCATCGCGCTGCGCCTGACCTCGGCCGGTAACCGCTTCGGGCTGCTGGTGGCGCGTGATGTCACCCAGCGAGTGCGGGTGCGTGAAATGAGAAAGGCCTTCGTGGCCGACGTCTCGCACGAACTGCGCACCCCGCTGACCGTGATCGGTGGCTACCTGGAGGTGCTGGGCGACGATCGCACGCTGCCGGTGCCGGTGCAGCAGGCGATTCGCCAGATCAGCGATCAATCGGATCGCATGCGCGCGCTGGTGGAGCACTTGCTGGAGCTGTCGCAGCTGGAGGGCAACCCGCTGGCCGATGACGAGGGCGAACCGGTGAGCTTCGCCGCCCTGATCCGCCATCTGGTGGACGACATCGAGCGGGCCGCGCCCGAGGGCGACGGGCCGACGCATCGCTTCGAGCTGTCGCTGGACGACGAGCTGATGCTGCGCGGCGCCGAGCCCGAGCTGTACAGCGTGGCGCAGAACCTGATCGGCAATGCCCGGCGCTACACCGCCGCGGGCACCCGGGTGCACATCCGCTGGGCACGCGACGAGGAGGGAGACGCGGTGTTCGAGGTGTCCGACGAGGGCGCCGGCATCGAGGCGCGCCACCTGCCCCGGCTCAGCGAGCGCTTCTACCGGGTGGATCGCGGGCGCGCGCGCGCCACCGGCGGCACCGGACTGGGCCTGGCGATCGTCAAGCACGTCGCGCAACGGCACGGCGGCACGCTGGCGATCGAGAGCACGCCGGGGCAGGGTTCCACTTTCCGGATCCGATTTCCGGCCAGGCGTGCGCTGGTCACGCCTTTCGTTGCCAACGGCTGAGCCTGTCATCAGCGCGTCACACGCGGCTCCGATACTGCCGGGACTCACTCCTACCGCGTGAACCTACGAACCATGAACAAGTCCACCCTGCTGGGAACGTCGCTGCTTGGCGCCGGGCTGGTACTGACCGCCTCCCCGGCCTTCGCCCGGGATTCGATCAGCATCGTCGGCTCCTCCACCGTGTACCCGTTCGCCACCGTGGTCGCCGAGCGCTTCGGCCGCACCACCGACTTCGCCACCCCCAAGATCGAGTCGACCGGCTCGGGTGGCGGACTGAAGCTGTTCTGCGGCGGCATCGGCGTGCAGACCCCGGACATCACCAACTCCTCGCGCCGCATCAAGGAGTCCGAGCTGCAGATGTGCAACGACAACGGTGTCACCGACGTGGTCGAGGTGCTGATCGGCTACGACGGCATCGCGATCGCCAACTCGGTCGAGGCCGAGCAGCTCGAGCTATCGCCCGAGACCCTGTTCCTGGCACTGGCCAAGCAGGTGCCGAACCCGGACGGCGAGGGTCTGGTCGAGAATCCCTACTCGATGTGGTCGCAGATCGATGAGGCCCTGCCGAACGCGCCGATCGAGGTACTCGGCCCGCCGCCGACCTCCGGCACCCGCGATGCATTCGTCGAACTGGTGATGGAAGCTGGCTGCGAGACCTTCCCGGCCATCGAGGCGCTCGAAGGCGATGCCCACAAGGCCGCCTGCGCCACGATGCGCGAGGACGGCGCGTACATCGAGGCCGGCGAGAACGACAACCTGATCGTGCAGAAGCTGGAGGCCAACTCGGCCGCCCTGGGCATCTTCGGCTTCAGCTTCCTCGATCAGAACTCCGACAAGGTGCAGAGCTCGATGATCAACGGCGTCGAGGCCAACTTCGACACCATCGCCGACGGCAGCTACCCGGTGTCGCGTCCGCTGTACTTCTACGCCAAGGGCCAGCACGTGGGCACGGTGCCCGGCATCGCCGAATACCTGGCCGAGTTCACCAGCGAAGGCGCCTGGGGCGAGGACGGCTACCTGGCCGACAAGGGCATGATCCCGCTGGACGACGACAAGCGGGCCGAGGTCAAGGCCGCGGTCGATTCGCTGACCCCGATGAGCCTGAACTGACCCTGAACTGACGTTGAACCGAGCGGGACGACGGCCAGCGCGGTGAGGCTGGCTGGCGTATCTTGCGCTCCCGGATCCGCTCCCGGATCCACCACGGCCTGATGGCGGATCCGATCCTCGAAACCGGCAGGCCACCCGGGCCCCGACCGTCATCTTGACGCCGGGGCCCTTTCACGCAGGGTGCACACGTTTATGAGGCGACCATGAGCACGGCGGTCCTTGTCATGGTGACGCTGGCGCTTGCCGCCTGCGCCTACCTGTACGGGCGGCAACGCGCCTGGCGGGTGGCGGGCGAGGTCGGCGGCATTCGCGGCCTGCACTCGCTGCCCTCGCACCACGGCATGATGGTGGCGCTGTGGTGCGCGCTGCCGGCGCTGGCCATCGTCGTCGGCTGGAAGATCGCCGAGCCGGTGATCATCGATTCGATCGTGCACGCCGAGGTGCCGGCGGCGATCGCGCAGAACGGCGAGCGCGCCGTCTCGCTGTACCGCAACGAGATCGAGAACCTGATCGCGGACGGCAGCGCCGCCGGCATCGCCGACCCGGACAAGCAGGCGCTCGGCGCGCGCTTGCTGTCGGTCAGGCAGACCGGGGCCAGCGCGCTGACCGCGCTGGCCCTGATCGCCGCCGGCATCGGTGCCGCGCTGGCCGTCCGGCGCATCAGCGCAGGCTTTCGCGCCCGCGCCAGCGTGGAGCGGGTGGTGCACTTCTTCCTGCTCAGCTGCGCCTCGATCGCCATCCTGACCACGCTCGGGATCGTGCTGTCGGTGCTGTTCGAATCGATGCGCTTCTTCCAGCAGGTCGGTTTCCTGGAATTCGTCACCGGCACCCGCTGGAGTCCGCAGACCGCGATTCGCGCCGACCAGGTCGGCTCGTCGGGAGCGTTCGGTGCGGTGCCGCTGTTCGTGGGCACGCTGCTGATCTCGTTCATCGCGATGACGGTGGCGGTGCCGTTCGGCCTGCTCAGCGCGATCTACCTGGCCGAGTACGCCTCGGCCCGGGTGCGCAACGTGGTCAAGCCGCTGCTGGAGATCCTGGCCGGCATCCCGACCGTGGTGTACGGCTTCTTCGCAGCGCTGACCGTGGCCCCCGCGCTGCGCGACCTGGGCCAGTCGATCGGTCTGTCGGTGGCCAGCGAGAGCGCGCTGGCGGCAGGCGCCGTCATGGGCATCATGATCATCCCGTTCGTCTCGTCGCTGTCCGACGATGTCATCACCGCGGTGCCGCAGTCGATGCGCGACGGTTCGTACGCGCTGGGCTCGACCCAGTCCGAGACCATCGTCAAGGTGATCATCCCGTCCGCGCTGCCGGGCATCGTCGGCGGCATCCTGCTGGCGGTATCGCGCGCCATCGGCGAGACCATGATCGTGGTCATGGCGGCCGGACTGGCCGCGCGCATCACCGCCAACCCGCTGGAAGCGGTGACCACCGTGACGGTGCAGATCGTCACGCTGCTGACCGGGGACCAGGAATTCGACAGCGCCAAGACGCTGGCCGCGTTCGCGCTGGGACTGATGCTGTTCGTGGTCACGCTGGTGCTCAACGTGATCGCCCTGCAGGTCGTGCGCCGCTATCGGGAGCAATACGAATGAGTGTCGACATCGACAAGCCCGGCGCGCCCGAGGGCGCATCGTCCACGCTGGCCAAGTCCGGCGATGGCGTCGGCGATCCGGGTGGTGCGACGGCCGCCGCCGTCAGCGGCACGATCACCGGGGGCGAGCAGCGCGGTGGCAGCGGCGGCAACCTGCGCAGCCGCGCGGTCGGCGAGCGCGTGCAGGCCGGCCTGAAGCGCCGCTACGCGGCCGAACGGCGCTTCCGCCTGTACGGGCTGGTCGCCATCGCCGCCACGCTGAGCTTCCTGGCGGTGCTGCTGTTCAGCATCGTCAGCAAGGGGCTGCCGGCGTTCAGCCAGACCTACATGCAGATGGAGGTGCTGCTGGATGCGGACACGCTGGGCGTGAGCGCGGACGATGAACGCACGGCGCTGCGCGGTGGCAACTTCGGCGGCGTGGCCAAGGCGGCGATGCGCGAGCGCTTCCCCGAGGCCGAGAGCCGCTCGGAAAAGAAGCACCTGTACGGGCTGCTCAGCACCGGCGCCGAGTACGAGCTGGCGCGCCGCGTGATCGCCGATCCGGAGCTGATCGGTCAGCGGGTCACGCTGTGGGTACCCGCCGACGACGAGCTGGGCGCGCTGGTCAAGTCCGGGGCGAATCTTGCCGACCCGGACAGCATCGTGACGCGCCTGTCCGACCAGCAGATCGGCTGGGCGGCCCAGCTGCAGCAGGCCGGCGAGCTGGACGTGCGCTTCAACACCACCTTCTTCGTCAACGGCGATTCGCGCGAGCCGGAACTGGCCGGCATCCGCGCAGCGCTGGTCGGCTCGGGCTACGTGCTGCTGATCACCTTCCTGCTGTCGTTCCCGATCGCGGTCTCGGCGGCGATCTATCTCGAGGAATTCGCGCCGCAGAACAAGTGGACCGATCTGGTCGAGGTGAACATCAACAACCTGGCCGCGGTACCGTCGATCGTGTTCGGCCTGCTGGGGCTTGCGGTGTTCATCAACTTCTTCGCCCTGCCGCGTTCGGCGCCGTTGGTCGGTGGCATCGTGCTGTCGTTGATGACCTTGCCCACGATCATCATCTCCAGCCGCGTGGCGCTGAAATCGGTGCCGCCGTCGATCCGCGAGGCGGCGCGCGGACTGGGCGCCTCGGACCTGCAGGTGGTGTTCCACCACGTGCTGCCGCTGGCCATGCCGGGGATCCTGACCGGCACCATCATCGGTCTGGCCCAGGCGCTGGGCGAGACCGCACCGCTGCTGATGATCGGCATGGTGGCCTTCATCGTCGACATCCCGCAATCGATCACCGATGCGGCCACCGTGCTGCCGGTGCAGGTGTACCTGTGGGCCGACAGCCCGGAGCGGGCCTTCGTGGAAAAGACCTCCGCGGCCATCATGGTGCTGCTGGCGTTCCTGATCTGCATGAACGCACTGGCGGTGGTGCTCAGGAAGCGCTTCGAGCGGCGCTGGTAGCGCAACACCGCCCCGCGTCACCCCGCCCCGCCAATCCCACTCACCGACTTGCCGAGGACCGTGCCATGAGCACCGCCGTCATCAACGATATACTCCAGACGCCCGACCGGGCACGGGACAGGGTGGGTGCGCGAAACGTGTTCGAAGAGATCACCGAGACGGTCGGCCAGTACACCGTCGAGAACGCCAAGATGCGCACCCGCGGCGTCGACGTGTTCTACGGCGACAAGCAGGCCATCCACGATGTCAGCCTGGACATCGGCAACAACGAGGTGGTGGCCATGATCGGCCCGTCCGGTTGCGGCAAGTCCACGTTCCTGCGCTGCCTGAACCGCATGAACGACACCATCCCCTCCTGCCGCGTCACCGGCTCCATGTCGCTGGACGGCGAAGACCTGTACGGCGCGGACCTGGATCCGGTGCTGCTGCGCGCCCGCGTGGGCATGGTGTTCCAGAAGCCGAATCCGTTCGCCAAGAGCATCTACGACAACGTCGCCTACGGTCCGCGCATCCACGGCCTGGCCGGCAACCGCGCCGAGCTGGACGACATCGTGCACGAGAGCCTGAAGCGCGCCGGTCTGTACGATGAGGTCAAGGACCGACTGGAATCCCCGGGTACCGGCCTGTCCGGTGGGCAGCAGCAGCGGCTGTGCATCGCGCGCACCATCGCGGTCAATCCCGAGGTCATCCTGATGGACGAGCCCTGCTCGGCGCTGGACCCGATCGCCACCGCGCGCATCGAGGAGCTGATCGACGAGCTGCGGCAGAACTACGCCATCGCCATCGTCACGCACTCGATGCAGCAGGCCGCGCGCGTCTCTCAGCGCACCGCCTACTTCCACCTCGGCAAGCTGGTCGAGGTCGGGGACACCAACACGGTGTTCACCAACCCCAGCCACACGCTCACCGAGAACTACATCACCGGCCGATTCGGCTGAACGGATCGGATACCCCGCCATGGACAAGCTGCATCTCGATCAGCACATCTCCGGTCAGTTCAACCTGGAACTGGAGGAAATCCGCAACAAGGTCCTGTCGATGGGCGGCCTGGTGGAGGCACAGGTCACCAACGGGCTCATCTCGCTGCTGGAAGGCGATGCGGACCTGGGCGCCACCGTCAGCCAGTCCGATTTCGAGGTCAACGCGCTGGAGGTCGAGATCGACGAGGACTGCACCCAGGTGCTGGCCCGGCGCCAGCCGGCGGCCAGCGACCTGCGGTTGATCGTGGCGGTCATCAAGGTCATCACCGACCTGGAGCGCATCGGCGACGAGGCCGAGAAGCTGGGCCGCTTCGCGGTCGAGCTGGCGCAACCGGGCGAGATCGGCGACTACAGGAAAGCGCTTCGGCACCTGGGCGAGCTGGTGAAAGTCATGCTGCACGATGCGCTGGACGCGTTCGCCCGCATGGACGTGGACGCGGCGGTCAACACCGCCGGCAAGGACGATGACGTGAACCGCGAGTACCGCACCCTGGAGCGGCTGCTGGCCAGCCACCTGGTCGAGGATCCGCGTCAGGCGTCCAAGCTGTTCAAGATCACCTGGTGCGCCCGCGCGCTGGAGCGCATCGGCGATCACTCGGTGAACATCTGCGAGTACGTGGTGTACCTGGTCAAGGGGCGCGACATCCGTCACACCAGCTTCGATCAGGTCAAGAACGAGTTCCTGCAGAGCTGACACGGCTCACCCCGGCTCACCCCGGCTTTTGGGGCGGCAACGCGCCGGCGCACCCGCAGCAGCGCCAGCGCACCCAGCCACAACAGACCGACGACGCCGCCACCGCCGCTTCCCGTGCCGTCGTCCAGATCCCCCACGTCCCCACCGCCCTTGCCGCCGGGCGTCCCGCCCGTGTCGCGCGGCAGGGTCTGCACGCTGACGTACTCGCCGATCCAGTCCAGGTAGAAGGCAACGCTTGTGTAGATGCCGTAGTAGTTCGGCTCGGCGCAGCCGCGCCCGAAGCTGGCGACGCCGATCAGCTCGGCCCGGCCGTTGACGGTCGTGACCAGCGGGCCGCCACTGTCGCCCAGGCAGGCATCCACCCCGCCCTGGACGAAGCCTGCGCAAAGCTGGCCCTGGGCGATGAAATCGTAGGAGCCCGGCGCGTTGCAGGCGGCGCGAGACACCAACGGCAACGACGCCTGATGCAGCGCGTCCGGGTAGATGGCGAAGCGGGGCGACTGGTACGAGGTGGCGCCCCAGCCGGCCACCGTGGCCGTGCTGCCGGTGAAGCCTTCCGGGTCCTCGCTGAACAGGGTGGCCGGCGCGGAATCCAGCGCGGTCGACAGTTCCAGCAACGCGATGTCGTGGTAGGTCTCGGTGCTGCTGTGGTCGTAGGAGGGGTGCACGATCGCGTTGGTCACCATCAGCTCCTCATCGATGGTCTCGGCACGCAGGTCCAGCACCTGCTCGACCACCCGCATGTTGGCGGGGTCGAGGCGCCGACCGGCGTTGTCGAACAGACAGTGCGCCGCGGTGACCACCCAGCGCGAGGCGATCACCGTACCACCGCAGAACTGCCGGTCGGCCGGCGAGAACAGACCGGCGTCCAGCAGCGCCACGATCGAGGGAAACTGCCCCGGACGGGCCAGTGAGCCGCCGATGATCCGGGTGGTCAGATCGACCACGGCCGAGTCCTGATCGGCGGCGGTGTGGCGAGACGTGTTGCCCAGCGCACCGTGATCCTGCGCCTGCGCGCTCGACACCACGGCGCACAGCAGCAACGCCGGCACGGCCCGTTCGATGATGGATCCTTGCCTGCCCGTCATGACCTCGGTACTCGACTGGTGACCGTCACGCTAGCGGCCAACGTTTCGATGCGGCCAAGCGTGGCTCGAGGGGCTGTGAACCAGACGTGATCGCACCGCATCCGGCACGTGGAGAACCGGCACGGCATCACACGACGTTATGCGCTGCACCGCGCAAGCGTAGCGGCGTCCGCACAGCTTGCAACGGTAATAGAGGCGACGGATCGCTACGGAAACGCCATGAGGTGGCAACTGTCGAGGCGACGATCCACGGCGGGAGGCGGCGGGAGGCGGCGGGAGGCGGCGGGAGGCGGTCGGGTCGACGATGCGATCGATGGCGGAGAGAGAGGGATTCGAACCCTCGATACGGGTTACCCCGTATACCAACTTTCCAGGCTGGCGCCTTCAACCACTCGGCCACCTCTCCGTGCGCGCAGTCTATCGAAACGGCCGTCGAAATGGTTGCCTCAGCGCTTGCGTCGCGCGGCACGCCGCTTGTGCCGCGGGTGCACCGCGACGATGCGCAGCTTGTCGGTCGGCCTCTCGTCCAGGCGCGCCGCCTTGGCCAAGGCGGCGATCTGCTCGGGAGCCAACTCCTGCACCTTGCCGCGCGCCAGCCAGCGCGGCATGGCGACCGGTCCGTAGCGGGTGCGGATCAGCCGGCTGACCTGCACCTCCTGCGACTCCCACAGGCGGCGAACCAGACGGTTACGGCCCTCGCGCACGCTGACCCGATACCAGCGATTCGCCCCGTCGGCAGGCCCCGGTTCCTCCATCAGCCGCTCGAACCTGGCCGGCCCGTCTTCCAGTTCGACACCGGCGCGCAGTCGCTCCAGCATCGCCTCGTCCACCCGCCCGTTGACGCGCACCGCGTACTGGCGCTCGAACCCGCCGGAGGGATGCATCAACGCGTTGGCCAGCTCGCCATCGTTGGTCAGCAGCAGCAGGCCGAGGGTGTTCAGATCAAGCCGTCCGACGGCAATCCAGCGGCCGTGATGCAGGCGTGGCAGGTCGTCGAACACCGTGGGACGGCGTTCCGGGTCGTCCCGGGTGGTCACCTGCCCGAGCGGCTTGTGATAGACCAGCACGCGCCGGGTCTGGCGATCGTCGGCACTGACCTTGTAGAAGCGCCCCTTGATCGTCAGGTCATCGCCCAGAACGGCACGATCGCCCAACGTGGCGACCTGCCCATTGCGCTTGATCTCGCCGGCGGCGATCCAGCCTTCGATCTCGCGGCGCGAACCCAGGCCGCTGTTCGCGAGAATCTTCTGAAGCCTTTCTGCCATGGGCGCGAGTCTAGTGTCCCGATCGGCAAATAGGGTGGCGCTATCATTCGATGAAGCCCCTCACACGACCCACGCATGGCCGATCCCGAATTCAAGCCGCTACGCATCGCGGTGCTGACCGTGTCGGATACCCGCACCGAGGCGGACGACACCTCGGGCGCCCGGCTGGTGGATGCGCTTCGCCAGGCCGGGCACGCGCTGGCCGACAAGGCGATCGTGCGCGACGACACGTACGCGATCCGCGCCGCGGTGTCCGACTGGATCGCCGCTGCCGACGTCGATGCGGTGCTGAGCACCGGCGGCACCGGCATCACCGGCCGCGACGGCACGCCCGAGGCGATCGAGCCGTTGCTGGACAAGGTGATCGACGGCTTCGGCGAGCTGTTCCGTGCCCTGTCCTACGCGCAGATCGGCACCTCGTCGCTGCAGTCGCGGGCGTTGGCCGGCGTAGCCAACGCCACCTTCGTGTTCGTGCTGCCGGGCTCCGGCGGCGCCTGCCAGCTGGCCTGGGACAAGCTGATCAGCCAGCAGCTGGACAACCGCACCCGCCCCTGCAACCTGGTGATGCTGATGCCGCGGTTGAACGAGGTGTAGTGGTCCAACTGCTTGATACTGTGGGTCTCAGCGGGTGCCGGGTGCCGCGCGCACCGGCGCGATCAGCGCCAGCCCTTCGCCTCCCTGATCGTGTCCCAGGCCTTCTGGATCGCCTGGGTCCGATCGGTGGCGGCGTCCATCAACTCCTTGGGCAGGCCCTGCGAGGCGAGCTTGTCGGGATGGTTGTCGCTGATCTCGCGCCGCCAGGCGGCCTTGGTGGTGGCCCGATCGGCACCCGGGGGCACGCCCAGCATGGCGTAGGCCTGTTCCAGCGTGGGCGTCGAGCGGCCGGAGGAGCGCGCGCCGCCGGCCCGCCCGCCCGCTTGCCCGCCCGCTCCACCCGACGCGCCGGCCCCCGCTCCACCGCCGTGATTCCAGCCGCCGGCGGCGCCGCCGGCGTGGCCGCGCGACATGCGCGCGATCATCTGGATCTGCCGGAACACCAGCGCCGGCACGCCTAGCAGGCGGGCCGCTTCCAGCAGCACCGCCTCCTCGGCCGGGTCGAACTCGCCGTCGGCCATCGCCACCTGCATCTGCACCTGCAGGAAGGAGACGAACAGCGCGGTCTGGCCCGGCGCGGCTTGCACCAGGCGCCCGATCACCGGTGCCGGATCGAAGCCCTGCCGCTTGCCCTCGCCGAAGCGGCCGATCGCCTCGCGGCGCCGGTCCGGGTCGAGCTGCATGCGCGTCATCAACGCCTCGGCCAGCGCGATCTCGCTCTCGTCGACACGGCCATCCGCCTTGGCGACATGGCCCATCACGCTGAAGGTGGCCTCGAAGAAGGCTTGGCTGGCGACACGGTTGTCCGCCCTGACGGTCCGCCCGGCAAGCCGTGCCCGCAGGCGCGCCTTGAAGCGTCGGTCGATCAGATGGCCGATGGCGGCGCCGAGCAGCGTGCCGACCAGATCGCCGCTCATCAGGTAGCCGATGAGCGCACCGACCAGCTTGCCGATGATCATGAGGGCGCCTTCCCCGCTCGCTGGTGTTGCCGATCGCGCTCCACGGCGCAGGCGTAGCCTTCGCGGATGCGCGCGGTGACGGGTCCGGGCAACAAGGGCGGATCGTCCCGATGGCGGTGACCCTGCGCCACGCCCAGCGGCTGACCGTCGATGCTGGCGACCGGCGTCTGCGCACCGAAGGTGCCGGTCAGGAAGGCCTCGTCGGCGGTGCAGGCATCGAACAGCGAGAAGTTGCGTTCGAACACCGGAATGCCCTCGGCGCGGCACACCTGGATCACCTGGCGACGCGTCACCCCGTTCATGCAGTAGTCACCGGTCGAGGTCCAGACCTCGCCGCCGCGGACCACGAAGAAGTTGCAGGCATTGGTGGTGTTGACGAAACCGTGCGGGTCCAGCATCAGCGCCTCGTCGGCGTCGGCGCGTTCGGCCTGCAGGCAGGCCAGCACGCAGTTGAGCTTGGAGTGCGAGTTGTATTTCGCATCCTGCGCCATGGGTGCACCGCGCACCTGCGGCACCGTCACCAGGGCGGCGCCGCGCCCGTCGATGCGGCGCGGCGCGGAGTGTTCCATGATGATCACCAGCGTCGCCCCGGAGCGCGACAGCGCGGGGTGCTGGAACGGCTTGTCCTTGATGCCGCGCGTGACCATCAGCCTGGCGTGTGCCCCATCGTGCATGCCGTTGGCCTGACGGGTGGCCTCCAGCGCCGCCTTCACGCCGTCGCGCTCCTGCCCGATGTCGATGCCGACCGCGAAGCACGAAGCGAACAGCCGGTCCAGGTGTTCCTCGATGAAGGCCCAGTGCCCCTGATACAGGCGCAGCCCTTCCCACATGCCATCGCCGAGCAGGAACCCCGAGTCGTACACCGAGACGGTGGCCTGCGCGCGCGGCCGCAGCTCGCCGTCGATCCAGATCAGGATGTCGGCGTTGCGCGCATCCTCCTCGCTGTCATGGGTGCTCATCGGCAGGTGTGTGGGTTTCATGACGGGTCGTCGGCGACCCGGGTGGCGCCGAACAGCTCGATCAGGCTGGTGGCGAAGCTGCCCGGTGGCAGCGAGAATCGGAACACCACCTGCCCGTCGTCCAGCCGTGGCTCCACCGTCAGGTCGGGCACCGCCACCCGCAACGCGCGCCGGCCGACCTCCACGCCGGCCTCGCTCAGGCCATCGATCAAGGCGGTCTCATCGCTCAGCACCTCGTGCTCGAAGCGGGCGCAGGCATCGCGTGCCAGCGACGGACCGCGACCCGGCAGCGGTCCGGTCGGAGACACGTCCAGCGAGGCCAGCCGCTCGGGCAGGTCGGCATCGTCGGGCTCGGGCACGAAGCAGGAGCGCGAGCCGTGCAGCATGGCCGGCTCACCGGGCAGCAGCGTGTGCCAATCGCCCCGCTGGATGCGCGCGTCCAGCACCCGATTGAACAGGTGGGAACGCGCCGCCGACAGCAGCAGGCCGCGCCGTCGGCGGGTGAGCCGCTGCCGTTGGCGGGCGGTGCCGCCGAGCAGGGCACGCGCCGCCGGCAGGTTGCCACCGCCGCGGCCGAAGCGCTGTTCGCCGATGCGGTTCGGACAGCCGAGCGCGCGCAGTTGCTCGACCCGCTGCTGCAACGCCGCGGCGAGTGTCTCTGCGGGCGCCTCGCCTCCCGCTCCGCCGGGTAGCGGATTGCCGGCCGGGTCGGTGAGGTGCCGCAGCACGATGCGGAACGTGTTGCCGCGGTGCGCCCCGATGCGTAGCTTGCGCCCGTGCCGGGCGCTGTGCAGCACGCGCAAGGATGGCGCGCCGGGCCGCTCGCCCTCGCCCTCGCCCAGTGCCTCGACCAGGGCCGCGATGTGCGCGGCGTCCGCGTCGGGATCGGCACCGGACCGCACGCTGAGCCACTGCCGGGTCACCGCGTGACGGTCCTTGAGCCCGGCGTGACCGACGTCACGCTCGGTGCAGCCGAAGGCCTGCGCCAGCGCGTCGCGCACCGCCCAGGTGTCCAGCCCGCGCTTCTCGATGTGCAGCCACAGGTGCTCGCCGGCGCCATCGAGCGCGATGTCCAGCCGCTCGTGCACCGTGAAATCCTCGGGCGAGCCCTTCAGCGTGGCGCGAAAGAGCGCGGCACCGAAGGGCCCCTCGCTACCCCCCTTGCTACCATGCTCACCCGTTGACACGTGCGCCTCCGACGCTTCCGACATGCCCGACTTTGCCCGCCTGTCCGCTGATGACGCCCGCGACCTGATCGATGCGGGCCGTGCCACCGTGCTGGATATCCGCGACGAGCAGAGCTTCGCCGCGGGCCGCATCAACCAGGCACGCCACATCGACAACGCCTCGGTGCCCGCCTTCGTGGCCGAGCACCCGCCCGAGGACGCCGTGATCGTATGCTGCTACCACGGGCACTCCAGCCAGCAGGCCGCCGCCTGGCTGGTCACCCAGGGCCTCCGGGAAGTCTACAGTCTGGATGGCGGTTTCACCGAATGGGCAAGCCGTTTTCCGGACGACGTCGACCAGGACTGAGCGCCGGTATTTATCGGCCGGCGATCGCGGATGCCTGTCGGTTTGGCCGAGAATGCCGCTGTACCGCCATCACCGCCAGGAGTACCCGCCATCCTCGACCGACCCGCCCGCCCGACCCGATGCCCGACCCGATGCCCGACCCGATGCCTGACCCGATGCCTGACCCGATGCCTGATCCGACGTCCGATACGACGTTCGCGTCGATCCCGGGCCGGACGCGCCCGGTGGCCGGCGGTCCTGCTGGCGGCCGCGGGCCTGGCGTCGGCCGTGCCGGCCGATGCCGACACCTCGCTGCAGATCAACGGCCTGCCCGAGCTGCTCGAGGAGAACGTGCGCATCTACGTCGGCACGCTGCCCGAGCCGAACGAGCGGGCCTACCGACGCTTCAAGCGGGATCTGGAGGATCGCACCCGCGTGGCGCTGTCGGCACTGGGCTACTACGCCGCCGACATCGAGATCGACAGCACGCTGGCGGGCGACACCGGCACCATCATCATCAACGCCACCCCGAACGAGCCGGTTCGGGTGCGCACCATCGATCTGCGCATCGACGGACCGGCCCGCGAGGATGCCGATTTCATGTCCGTCATCAACAAGATTCCGTTGCAGCGCAACGAGATCTTCCTGTCCGGTGACTACGAGGGCACCAAGGGACTGCTGCTGGACCGGGCCCAGGACCTGGGCTACTTCGACCTGGACTTCTCGCTCGCCCGTGTGCGTGTCAGCCGCGAGCGGCGCGGTGCAACCGTGGAACTCACCGTGGACAGCGGGCCACGCCACACCTTCGGCAACGTGCTGTTCGACCAGGATGCCTTCACCGAGGAATTCCTGCGCCGCTGGCTGACCTTCGAGGCCGGCGATCCGTTCACCACCGACGCGATCGCCGAGCTCACGCAGAACCTTCGGCGCAGCGGCTACTTCGACAGCGTGCGCGTGGTGCCGCAGCGCGACGATCGCTACGGCACCACCGTGCCGGTGCGCATCACGCTGGTGAAGAAGCAGGACAACCTGGTCAGCATCGGCATCGGCTACAGCACCGACATCGACAGCCCGCGCCTGAGCCTGTCCTGGGAGAAGCCGCTGATCAACCGGCAGGGGCATTCCGCCGAGGCCACGCTGGAGATCTCCAAGCCGCGCCAGAGCCTGGGACTGGGCTACCGGATCCCGCGTCGCGACCAACCGCTGACCAACTACTGGGGGGTGGAGGTCGGCGTGCTGCACGAGGAGTTCGACGAGTCCGAGACCGAGACGCTAAAATCGACGCTGAACTTCCAGCGCGTCACGCTGACCGAACACGACTTCACCCAATCGCTGTTCGTGCGCTGGGAGCGGGAGGAATCCACCATCGCAGGCGTGGAGGACCTGACCGACCTGGTGCTGCCGGGCGTCAGCTACACGCGCTCGCGCAGCAAGGGCAGCCCGTTCATCGACTGGGGCCAGAGCGAGGCCTTCTCGGTGTACGGCGGCAGCGACCAGCTGCTGTCCAGCATCGACTTCTTCAAGGTCACCGGCGAGTTCCGCTACCTGCGCGGCTTCCTGGAGCGCAGCACCTTCATCGGGGCGCTGCAGCTGGGCTGGATCGAGTCCAACAACTTCGAGCGGGTGCCGGCCTCGCAGCGCTTCTTCGCCGGCGGGGATCGCAGCGTGCGCGGCTTTGCGTTCCGCGAGATCGGCCCGCGCGATGCGGACGATGACCCGATCGGCGGACGCTACCTCGAGGTTGCCACGCTGGAATACAACTACCGCTTCCTGGACGCCTGGAGCGCGGCCACCTTCGTGGACGCCGGGCGCGCCTTCAACACCTACGACACCGCGTACAGCGTCGGTGCCGGCGTGGGCATCCGCTGGCAGTCACCGGTGGGACCGTTCCGCATCGACATCGCCACGCCGATCACCGACGACGGCGAGGACAGCGTTCGCTTCCACCTCTCGCTCGGGTCAGACTTGTAATGAAAAGACCGATCAAGTGGCTGCTGTGGTTGCTGGCGATCCCGCTGCTGCTGGTGTGCGTGGTCGTTGCCGCGGTGGTGTTCGTGGCCGGCACCGACACCGGTTTCTCGCTGGCGGCGAAGCAGGCCGCCACGCGGGTGCCGGGGCTGAGCCTGTCGCCGATCGAGGGCAACCTGCTGTCCGGCATCCAGGGCGAGGCGATCGGCTTCGAGAACGATGCCTTCGATGTGCAGGCCAGCGGCGTCGACAGTGCCTGGCGCGCCGGCTGCCTGTTGAAGCGGCGCTTCTGCCTGGACCGCCTGGTCATCGACGAGGTGGTGTTCGCCCCCAAGCCGTCCGACGAACCGGCCCCGCCGCCCAGCGAGGAGGACATCGCGCTGCCCCAGATCACGCTGCCGATCGGGGTCGACATCGAGGAGGTGCTGATCAAGCGCTTCGTGTTCGCGCCACCGGGTGAGGGACCCGATGCGCCGGCGCCGCAGGTGGTCGAGAACATCCGGCTGGCGGGCAGCGCCGACGGCGACACGGTCACGCTGCGCGAGCTGTCGATCGGCAACGTGCCATTGGCCGACGCTCGCTACGGCGCGAACGCCGCGGGCACCGTGTCGCTCAGCGGCGACTACCCGATAGCGCTGCAGCTGGCACTCACCGCCGATGGTGTGCTGCCGGCCAGCGTGCTGGCGGCCGGGTCGGCCGGCGGCGCCGAACCGGCTCCGCCGGCGGACGACAATCCCGTCGTCGACAGCGATGCGGTGCCGGTGACCGGCGATGCCGATGACCGGACCCTCGATCCCGCCGCGCGCGACCTGGCCGTCGGCCTGTCGCTGACCAACACCGTGGCCGAGCTGGACGTCACCGCCGAGATCACCGGTGCGGTCCAGGCGTCGCTGCAAGCCCGGGTCCAGCCGTTGAAGAAGACGCTGCCGCTGCAGGCGAGCCTGCAGGCGCCATCGCTCGGCTTCCCGGTGGACACGCAGACGCAGGTCAAGGCTGCGGATGTGCAGCTCGGCCTGGACGGCACGCTGGCCGACTACGCGCTGACACTGACCACCACGGTGACCGGCGAGCAGGTGCCCGAGGCCACGCTGGACATCGCCGGCAGCGTGAACACCGAGCGCGTGGTGCTGCCGGACCTTGCCATCGGCACGCTGGGCGGCAGCATCGACGGCACCGCGTCGGTGGACTGGAGCGATGGGCTAAAGTGGCTGACCGCGCTGGTGATCGCCGAGCTGGAACCGGGCCAGCAGGTGGAAGGCCTGGAGGGCGTGCTGAACGGGCGCGTGCGCACCTCGGGCTCGCTGCAGGACGAGGCGCTGCGCCTGCAGGTGCCCGAGCTGTCGGTGGCCGGCGAGCTGAACGGCTACCCGTTCAAGCTGAACGCGGTCGCCCGGCGCGGCGACGACGAGATCTACCGCATCGAGATGCTGAGCCTGGACAACGGTGCCAATCGCATCCGCGGTGCCGGCACCATCGGCGAGACGCTGGACGTGACCCTGAATGCGGCGTTGCCGGAGTTGCAGAACCTGCTGCCGGGACTGACCGGCGGCTTCAACGCCGACATCGTGCTCAGCGGGCCGCTGGCCGAGCCGGGCTTGACACTGGACGCCTCGGCTGCCGCGATCACCTACGACGACATCTTGGTGCAGGGCATCCGCATCGATGCCGACGTGGATCGGGCCGCATTGGCCGACAGCTCGCTGAACGTGGCCGTCGGCGCAGTGGTGGCGGGCTCGCAGGACGTGCAGAACATCCGTCTGAACGCGGCCGGCACGCGGGGCGAACACACGCTGACACTGTTCGCCGACGGGCCGCAGCGCACCGCGATCGACCTGGCGCTGGCCGGTGGCCTGAGCGAGCAGCTCGATTGGGACGGCCGGCTCGATGCGGTCACGCTGGAGGTGCCGGCGCACACCATCGTGCTGGCCGAGCCCACCGCCATGCGCTGGAAGAACGCCGAACAGCAGTTCGGCATCGATGCGCATTGCTGGACCACCGAGCAGACCGAGCTGTGCCTGCAGGACGATGTGGTGGCCGCGGCCGATGGCGATGCCCGCCTGACGCTGGACACCTATCCGCTGGCCCGCCTGAACCCGTTCCTGCCGGCCGAGTCGACCCTGGAGGGCACGCTGGGCCTGCAGGCCGACCTGGCCTGGGGTGCGGCACAGCCCGGCGGCTTCAAGGCCAGCGTGGCCACGCGCATCGATGACGGCGGCTTCGAGGTTCGCGACGCCTACGACGACCCGGTCACCTTCACCTACGAGCAGCTGACGCTGGACGCGGTGGTCGACCCGACCGCCATCGATGCCCAGCTGGTGCTCGAATCCAGCGACCTGGGCACGGCACGGGCGGACGTTCAGATCGATCCGGCCGGCGAGGAGAAATCGCTGGCCGGCACCATCAGCCTGGACGGGCTGGAGTTCGCGGTGGCCAAGGCCTTCCTGCCCGATTTCGACGAGATCGACGGCACGCTGAACGCCGACGGCACGTTGGGCGGCACGCTGGGCGATCCACGCTTCGACGGCGAGATCATCGTCGACTCGCCGGTGGTTCGCGGTGAGGCGCTGCCGCTGGAGGTGACCGGGGGCCGCCTCGTCGCCGCGGTGCGCGGCAAGCGCGCCACCTTGTCCGGGGGCATCGACGCCGGTGGCGGTCGCATCGATGTCGAGGGCGGGGCCAACTGGGCGCGCGAGCGCTGGCGCGCCGAGGTCGAGCTGATCGGCGACGACCTGGACATCCGCAGCGACCCGTTACAGGAGTCGAACATCGACCACCGCATCTCGATCGTGGCGCGGCCGGGCGACATCCGCGTGGACGGTCGCATCGAGATTCCCATGGCGCTGATCGATGTGGCCGAGCTGCCACAGGGCGCCGCCACCTTGTCGGACGACATCGTGGTGATCGAGGATATCGAGGAAGAGGTGCCAGAGGACATCGACCAGGTCGGCGGCGTCGATCCGCCCGGCGACACGCGCTTGCGCGTGGACCTGGAAATCGCGCTCGGCGACGATGTCGAGGTGGACGCCTACGGGCTGACCGCCAATCTCACCGGCGACATGGAGGTGGCGCTGCGCAGCCCCAACCCGCCGCAGCTGTCGGGCGAGATCGAGGTGGTGGACGGGCTGTTCAAGAAGTACGGCCAGAACCTGGAAGCCACCGGACGCGTGGTGTTCGTCGGCCCGGTATCCGCCACCCGGCTGGACATCGAGGCCATCCGACGGATCGACAACGAGGATCGCATCGCCGGCCTGCGCATCGAGGGCGATATCGAAGAGCCGGATATCAACCTGTTCACCGATCCGGAGGACAAGTCCGACGAGTCGATCCTGTCCTACATCATCCTGGGTCGTGACATCGGTGCCGCCTCCGACCAGGACGCGAGCCTCTTGGCCGCCGCCGCGCTGGCGCTGACGGTCAAGGGCGGCAAGGTCGTCGGCCAGGGCGTGGCCGATTCGCTCGGCATCCAGGAATTCGGCTTCGAGACGCAGGGCCGTGGCGATGACACCGAGCTGGTGGTGTCCGGGCGCATCAACGACCGGCTGTTGCTGAAATACGGCCGCTCGGTGTTCGAGCCGGGCAACACGCTGTACCTGCGCTATGACCTGGCCAAGAACCTGTACCTGGAGGCGGCCGACGGCGTCGGTACCGCTGTCGACCTGTTCTACGAATTCGCGTTTTAGAGAGCCCATGCCGTTGAGCGACACGCCCGAACACCTGTACATCGACACCGACGAGGGGCTGGCAGCGCTGTGCGCCGAATTGGCCAGCGTTCCCTACCTGGTGCTGGACACCGAGTTCCTGCGCGAACGGACCTATCGACCGCAGCTGTGCCTGGTGCAGATAAAGCACGAGCACCTGCTGGCGATCATCGACACCCAGGCGATCGGCGAGCTGTCACCACTGGTGAAGCTGCTGCTGGACGAGCGCATCGAGAAGGTGTTCCACGCCGCCTCGCAGGATCTGGAAATCTTCTGGCTGATGGCCCGCCAAGTGCCTGCGCCGGTGTTCGACACCCAGCTGGCCGCCCCCCTGCTCGGCTACAGCGAGCAGATCGGCTACGGCAACCTCGTCAGCCAGGCGCTGGGCATCGAGCTGGAGAAATCGCAGACACGCGCCGACTGGACACGCCGGCCGCTGCCGGACAAGCAGATCGCCTATGCGCTGGACGATGTCATCCACCTGGAGACGCTGTACCTGAAGATGCGCAAGGAACTGGCCGATGCCGGACGGCTCGAATGGGTGGGCCCGGAATTTCGCGCCATCGAGGCGGTCGAGAAATACGATCAGCCGGCCGGCGAGCGCTGGAAGAAGGTGCGCAACATCGCCCGCTACAAGGGTTCGGCGCTGTCGATCGTCCAGGCGTTGGCCACCTGGCGGGAACTGAAGGCGCGCCAGACCGACCAGCCGCGCAATTGGCTGATGAAGGACGAGGTACTGACCACGCTGGCACAGCAGCAACCGGCCGATGCCGCGGACCTGGCTCACATCCGCGGCCTGGACCGCCGCACCCGCGATGCCTACGCCGCCGAGCTGATCGGCTTGATCCAGGAGGCCAAGGGGCGCCCCCCCGAGCCGGTGCCGGCATTCAAGAAGAAGCTCAAGTCCACGCCTGCCACCCTGGCCCGCGTCAAGCTGCTGGACGCCTGGGTGCACCAGCGGGCCGCCGAACTCGACATCGCTCCCGGCCTGCTGGCTCCGCCCGGCCTGCTGGAGCGATTCGTGGCCGGCGACGGCCGAGCGGCCCTGCCCGGCTGGCGCGATGCGCTGATCGGCGAGTCGCTGGAGCGGTTGGCGGATGGCACGTTGACGATGCGTGCCACGCAGGCCGGACTGTCGCTGACGCCCGCCTGAGCGAGACGCCCGTTCGACGGTTCGTGCGTGGACGCCCCGGCGTCGCGCCCCCCCCCGCGTCGCGCCCCCCCGCGTCGCGCCCCCCCGCGTCGCGCCCTCCCGACATCGTGGCCTCTCGATGTCGTGCTCTCGGACGGCGCTCGCGTCGACCGTTCCACGACCGCCCTGCCGGTCGCCAGCCGGTCGCCAGCCGGGGGACTGGCCGCCGGGCAGCGGGCCGTGTAGGCTTCCGCCGTCTTTGCAATCGACTGACACCAGGCCCGACGACCATGAACGCCAGCAGTGCCGCCGCCGCCCTGAACCGCCCGCTCAGCAACACCAACATCCTGGCCGAGCGCACGTTGCTCGCCCCGCACGAATTGCGGCGTCGCTACCCCCGCTCGAATGCGGCAACCGACACGATCGAGGCTGGCCGGGCCGCCGTCGAGGCGATCCTCGACCGCCGTGACGATCGGTTGCTGGTGGTGGTCGGTCCCTGCTCCATCCATGACCCCGAGGCGGCCAAGGACTACGCGCAACGCCTGCTCGCACTGCGCGAATCGATGGGCGATGCGCTCGAGCTGGTGATGCGGGTCTATTTCGAGAAACCGCGCACCACCGTCGGCTGGAAAGGGCTGATCAATGACCCGCACTTCGACGACAGCTTCGACATCGAGACCGGCCTGTCGACGGCGCGCCAACTGCTGGTGTGGTTGGCGGACGCCGGCATGCCGACCGGTACCGAGGCGCTGGACCCGATCAGCCCGCAGTACCTGTCAGACCTGTTCGCCTGGTCGGCGATCGGGGCACGCACCACCGAATCGCAGACCCATCGCGAGATGTCGTCCGGTCTGTCCACCGCGGTGGGCTTCAAGAACGGCACCGATGGCGGATTGGAGGTGGCCATCAACGCCATGCGCTCCGCGGCCGCCCCGCACGCCTTCCTGGGCATCGACGCCGACGGAAAGGTGACCGTGCTCAATACCCGCGGCAACGCCTACGGGCACGTCATCCTGCGCGGCGGCGGCGGGCAGCCGAACTACGATGCGGCCAGCATCGCCGCGGCCGAGGCCGCCCTGGAGAAGGCCGACCTGTCGGCGCGCATCATGGTCGACTGCTCGCACGCCAATTCGCAAAAGGATCACGAGCGCCAGACTCTCGTTGCCCGGGACGCCATGCAGCAGATCGCGGACGGCAATCGCTCGATCATCGGGCTGATGATCGAATCGAACATCGGCGCCGGTGCGCAGAAGCTGGGCCCGGCCCCCGAACCGCTCGCCGGCCTGCAGTACGGCGTATCGATCACCGATGCCTGCATCGACTGGTCGACCACCGAGCAGGTGCTCGGCGAGTTGGCCGACACGGTCCGGGCGCGTCGCTGAACCATCGGCTGCGCGACTCGCCGGCCCAGCCGAACGGCGATCCGCGACGCTGGAGCTTGCCGGACGGTGCGTTGCAGCGCGCCTTCGGCGACGGCCCGCTGCGCGGGGCGATCGAACCCTTGCGGCACGCGCTCGCCGTGCGCGCCCCGGCGCTGCTGCACGGGGACCTGCCGAGCTGGCGGGCGGCGTTGCAGGATCTGCCGATCCTGCACGCGCCCGCCCTGCGCGCCGACGGCGCCGTCGTCACCGGTACCTCCTCGCGTTCACCGGAACGGGAGGCCGACGGCTGCGGCGGGAGCCGCGCCGTCCTGCACCGCCTCGGGCCGTGGCGAAAGGGGCCGTTCCAGCTCGACGGGGTCGACATCGACGCCGAGTGGCGCGCCGATCGCAAGTGGGACCGGCTGGCACCGCACCTCGCTCCGTTGGACGGGCGGCGCGTGCTGGACGTCGGCTCGGGCAGCGGCTATCACCTGTGGCGGATGCACGCCGCCGGAGCCGCCGCGGTGCTGGGCATCGAGCCGATGCTGTTGTTCGACACGCAGTTTCGTGCCGTGGCCCGCTACGCCCCGTTCTCCGCCGTGCAGCAGCTGCCGCTGCGCCTGCAGGACCTGGCCGGGTCGCGGCTGAGCTTCGACACCGTGTTCTCGATGGGCGTGCTGTATCACGCCAAGCAACCGCTCGATCACCTGGCGCAGTTGGGCGCCCTGCTTCGTCCAGGGGGCCAGTTGGTGCTGGACACCTTGGTGCTGCCCGATATCGATCCGACGCCGGGCCTCGAGTTCGCTTGCGAGGGAGCGTCCGAGTCCGCTTCCGGGGTCGATCGGGTGATGGCCTTGCCGGGTCGCTACGCCGGCATGCGCAACATCGACCAGCTACCGAGCCTGGCGCGCCTGCACCGCTGGCTGGCCAGCAGCGGCTTCACGGCGATGCGCAGCGTTTCGATGGCGCGCACCGGCATCGGCGAGCAACGGGCCACCGCCTGGTCGGGCAAGCGTTCACTGGCGGACGTGCTGATGCCCGACGATCCGACGCGCACGCTCGAGGGGCACCCCGCTCCGTGCCGGGCGATCATGATTTGTGAAAGGCCTGTCACGGTGTAATGAACCGCGTTGGAGTCAATTGGAGGTCTTGCGTCCGGTTCGTGAATCCTGCCCGGTGCGGCTGGCAGGACCTTACCTTCTGGATATACTTCGGCGCCTCTGTACCTGATCCGAACGCTGCATGTCTTCAGCCAAGGCCGAGCCGCTCCTGCGGGTCGCCGCACTCGATGGGTCGAGCGGGTCCGCCAGCGATGGCGTGACGGACGGCGTGGCCGATCGCCAGCTTGATCGCCTGCCCGATCGCCAGCCCGACAGCCTGGTCGGCGCGCTGTCCGGTGCCGGGTCGATTCCGATCAGCCCGGCCGTGCCGGATCACGGCACCCGCCGACGCGTGGACGGGGCCGAGTACATCTACTTCCACGGCTACTGGGTGCGCTACTACCCGCCGTTGGCGGACAGCCTGGCTTCGCGCAAGCGCTTGATCGACAGCCTGACCCGACGCGCGTTCCACCACACCGAACCGGGCATCAACACGCCGGGAGACCGGCTGGACGCCGCGCGTGCCGCCTTCGAGGCCGAGACCGATCCGGCGCTTCGCCGCGTCAATGCCGCCATGTTGGCAGGCGCCCTGTTCAACCGGGCCACCGACATCTTCACCGCCATCGTGGAACTGGAAGAGAAGGGCGTACGCATCAGCCGTGACAACGAGCTGATGCGGGCTTGCGGCACCTGCTTCAAGGAAGCGCTCGAGCTGGGTCGGGCGGTGCGCCATCACAGCGGCGAGGAAGGCATCGACGAGTTGTGGGGCGAGCCGTTCCGGGCCTTCACGCTGCCGGTGGCCAGCTACTACGAGACCCGCTACATCAAGGTGGCGCTGACCATGGCCAACATCGACGCCATCGCCTCGATCCTGCACGACGCCTTCGCCCGGCACGCCCGGTTCGACGGGATCGCGCCGCTGATCGACAATTTGGCCGCCGCGGCCCGGCACGAGTGCGAAACCATGAAGTCGGATGCCTGCATCTTCCAGATCTGGCCGCGATTCGTGGCCGCCGGCGAGGCACTCGGCGGGTTCGTCCCGGCCCGGGACAACACCCAGAGTGCCGAGTGCCGTTTCGTGATGGACGAGGCCCGCCACACGCTGGCCGCCGGCCGTGACCTGATCAACTGGGTCGCGCGGGCCCGCGTACCGATGCCACGCAGCACCGAGGAGCTCAAGGTCCGTTGCCTGGCGCTCAAGCGGCGCATGGCGAGCTGCTGAACGCCTGACCGGTCCGGCCCGGGCCGCCCGATCCCTGCCGAAACGTCCAGGTGTGACGAATTACCTCGGGTTTGCTGCCGCCGGGAAACAGAACCGATGGACTGCGCGTCCTATACTGCGCCAGCGGAGCGACGCCGCCGTCACGCCTGACGGACGCGATCGGTCACCGAGCGGTACCGCTCGGGATTGGCACGCAACTCGCTGCCGCTTGCGCGATACGTCACTCCCGCCGAGCTGGCCACACCCCGGTTCGAACCCTGATCCACGCGGCCGGCCGCCGGTACCAGCGTCAAAAACGAGAGCATTCATGAAAATCACGATCTACGGTTCGGGCTACGTCGGGCTGGTCACCGGTGCATTGATTGCCGACGTCGGCAACGACGTGCTGTGCGTGGACGTGGACCAGAGCAAGGTCGACAACCTCAAGAAGGGCATCATCCCGATCTTCGAGCCGGGCCTGGACGATGTCATCAAGCGCAACGTCGAGATGGAGCGCCTGGACTTCACCACCGACATGGACCGTGCCGTGGCCCATTCCGAAGTGCAGTTCATCGCCGTGGGCACCCCGCCCGGGGAGGACGGCTCGGCCGACATGCAGTACGTGGCCGCGGTGGCCAAGACCATCGGTGATCGCATGAACGACAAGAAGATCGTGGTCAACAAGTCGACCGTGCCGGTAGGCACCGGCGACATGGTCGAGAGCGTGATGGCCGATTGCCTGAAGACGCGCGGCGAGAAGGTCGACTACGCGGTCATCTCCAACCCCGAGTTCCTCAAGGAAGGGGCGGCGATCGAGGACTTCATGAAGCCGGATCGCATCGTCATCGGTACCGACGACGAGTACGCCACCGAGGTGATGCGCGAGCTGTACGCCCCGTTCTGCCGCAACCGCCGCGACCGGCTGATCTTCATGAGCCGCAAGTCCTCGGAGCTGACCAAGTACGCCGCCAACTCCCTGCTGGCGACCAAGATCAGCTTCATGAACGAGCTGTCGAACATCGCCGACCGGCTGGGTGCCGACATCGAGGATGTGCGCGTGGGCATCGGTTCGGATCCGCGCATCGGCTACCACTTCATCTACCCCGGCTGCGGCTACGGCGGCAGCTGCTTCCCCAAGGATGTGAAGGCGCTGGTGCAGACCTCGCGCCAGAACGGCTACACCGCCGAGCTGCTCGAGGCGGTCGATCACGTCAACGATCGGCAGAAGCACGTGCTGTTCGAGAAGCTGATGCGCCACTACGAGGGCGACATCCGCGGCAAGACGTTCGCCATCTGGGGCCTGTCGTTCAAGCCCAACACCGACGACCTGCGCGAGGCGCCGAGCCGCGTGCTGATCGAGTCCATCTTCGAGGCCGGCGGCACGGTGCGCGCCTACGATCCGGTGGCGATGAAGGAGATGCGCCACTTCTACCCGGACGAGGATCGCATGGAGCTGGTCGGCACGTCGATGGACACGCTGAAGGGCGCCGATGCGCTGCTGATCAACACCGAATGGCGCGAATTCCGCTCGCCGAACTTCGACAAGATGGCGCAGGCGCTGGCCGACAAGCTGGTCATCGACGGGCGCAACCTGTACGTGCCGGAGCAGGTGCGCGAGGCGGGGCTGGCGTATGACTGCATCGGGCGACCGCAGGTGGCGGCGAAGGTGGAACTGAAGGCGGTGGCGGCAGGCTGACCGCGCGCGATTCCGCCCCGCCCTCGCCAGGTACCGGGGTCGATCTTCCGAACCTGATCCCCCAGGCTGCGCTGCAGGGGCTCAACACGTTCGGCTTCGCCCGGTCGGCCCGTTGGCTGGCCGAGGCGAACACCGAGGCCCAGCTTGTCGCGCTGCTCGATCGCGCCGACCAGCTGGGCCTTCGTGCGTTCCTGCTGGGCGGCGGCAGCAACCTGGTGCTGACCCAGGATCTGGACGCGCTGGTCATCCGGCTGACCAACACGGACCTGTCGCTGGACGACTCGCCCACCGGATCCCGGGTGCACGTGACGGCGGGCGCCGGCATGAACTGGCACGCGTTGGTGCTAGCCACCCTGGACCAGGGCTTGGCCGGGCTGGAGAACCTGAGCCTGATCCCCGGTAGCGTCGGCGCCGCGCCGGTGCAGAACATCGGCGCGTACGGCGTGGAGCTGGCCGACCGGCTGGTCTCGGTGCGCGCCTGGCATCGCCCGAGCCGAGCGTTCGTCGATGTGCCCGTCACCGAGTGCGGGTTCGGCTATCGAGACAGCCGATTCAAGCGCGAAGCGGGCGACTGGATCATCGTCTCGGTGACGCTGGCCTTGGCGCCGGACCTGCCGTTGAATCTCACCTACCGCGCGCTGAAGGACGATCTGCGCGCTGCGGTGGATCGCACGACTGCCAGTGGACCATTCGCGCGCGAGAGCGCCGGTGCGGTGGCTGGCACAGCCGAAACGGCTGGGCCGAAGGGTGCGGTGCTGGATGCCCGACGCGTCAGCGAGGCGGTGGTGCGCATCCGGCAGTCCAAGCTGCCGGACCCGGTACTGATCGGCAACGCGGGCAGCTTCTTCCACAACCCGATCGTCAGCGCGGAACGCGCGGATCGCCTGAAGCGAGCCTGGCCCGGCCTGGTCGCGTACGACCTCGAGGACGGCCGCTGCAAGCTGGCCGCCGGGTGGCTGATCGACCGGTTGGGCTTTCGCGGCATTCGCCGCGGTCCGGTGGGCGTGCATGCCGATCAGGCGCTGGTGCTGGTGCACCTGGGCGGCGGTACCGGCGCGCAGCTCATGGCGCTGGTGGACGAGATCAGGTCGGCGGTGCGTCGATCGTTCGACGTCGAGCTGACCATCGAGCCGCTGGTTGTCTGATCGGGTGAGCGTGATCGACTGAACGCTCATCGTCATCGCCGATCGACTGACCGACCGGCGATGTGGTAGATCGCCAGCCCGGCCACCTCGGGCCGAGCGGGCGTCCTGCTGCTCTTACAGGATGTCGAGGTCGTGTTCCAGGCGCTGACGCTTGCCGGGGCGCTGTCGATCGTCGATCGCATCGGAGGCATCGGTGACGTCGATGTCCGGCGACTTGCGAAGCGTCCTCGCCCGGCCGTCGTAGCGCGGATCGTCCCGATCGTCGACCAGGTTGAGGTTCACCTCGGAGTCGTCGCTGCGCATCTCCATCAGCTCGGTCTGGGTCAGGCGGATCTTGTGCGAACCGCCCTTCTTGGCCTCGGCACCCGTTTCGCGGTAGTCGTAGTAGTCGTAGTAGCCCTGGTAATAGTAGTCACCGCCGTACGAGGTGATCTTGTCGATGTCCACCTGGGTGATCACCACCCCGGCGATGTTGGCACCGGACTGCTCCAGGCGATTCACGCCACGCTTGACCAGGTCCAGCGACGTATCGTGCGACTTCACCGCGTACACCACCGCATCGGTCAGGCGTCCCAGCACCAAGGCGTCAGAGACGGCCTGGGTGGGCGCGCTGTCGATCACGATCCGATCGTAGTGCTGCTTGAGCTGCTCGAGCACCTTCTCGAAGCGCTTGGACGACAGCAGCTCCAGCGGCTGATCGGAGATCGGACCGGACGGCAGGATATCGACCACCCCGCCGAACTCGCCGCGACGGATGCACTGGCGCGCGGTGGCCGCGTTGGTGAGCAGCGTGGACAGGCCATTGATGTTCTTGTCCTGACCGGCCGCCTTGGCCACCGTCGGTCGGCGTAGGTCGCAATCGATCAGCAGCACGCGCTCCAGCTGGCCGAGCGAGTAGGCCAGGTTGATGGCGGTGGTGGACTTGCCTTCCCCCGGTACCGAGGAGGTGACCATGATGACGTTCTGGTGCGCCCGGCTGTCACCGACGCACAAGGCGGTACGCACCGTGTTCATCGATTCGGGGAACCGGCTTTGCTTGCCGGCGATCTCGGCCGGATTCAACGGCAGCTCCTTCTTGGACTTCAGCAGGCCGCTCTTGATCAGCGGCAAGATGCCGAGCAAGGTGAGGCCGAGCTTCTCCTCCACGTCGCGCGTGCTCTTGATGGTGTCGTCGGTGGACTCGTACAGGAAGGCCATCAACGTCGCGAGCACCAGCGAGGCCAATGCGGCCAGCGCGATGATCAGCTGCTTCTTCGGTTTGACCGGAAAGCTGGGCGGGCGGGCGAAGTCGCTGATGCGGGCATTGGCGGTCTCGAGACCATCGGCCGATCGGGCCTCGGTCATGCGGCTGAAGAACGTGTCGTAGACGCTCTGCTTGGTATCGACCTCGCGCTTCAACGCATCAAGCTGGAACGTGGAGCTGCCCAGCGCCTGGATCTCGTCCTTGCCGCTGGACAGGCCGCGCTGGACCTCCGCGACCCGTTGGGTGGCCAGCTGCAGATCCTGTTCGATCTTGGCACTGACCCGCTCGACGTGGCCGATCAACTGCGCATCCAGCGAAGCGAGCTCCGCCTGGGCATCGAGCACCCGCGGATGGCGCTCGCCGTAGCGATTCGACAGCTCGTCAAGGTTCCGTCGAACGGCGCCCTGCTCGATGCGCGTGCCCTGCACCAGCGGATCGAGCTGGATGGCCGGAATGGTTCCAAGCAACTGGGGATTGCCACTGGCCGCCTGGATCTCGTTGTTGATGGCCTGCAAGTTCGCCTGCGCGCTGCGGGCCGAGGTCAGCTCCGCGGTCAGCAGCAGCAGCTCCTGCTCGGTCAGACGGCCGACGCCGCCGTCAAGCTCGACCAATCCGTTCTCCTGACGGAAGTCGATCAGACGCCGCGTCGCCGCATCGAGATCGGCCTTCAGCTCGGTCAGGCGCTCGGCCAGCCATTGCGAGGCGGTGGTGGTCATCTCCAGCTTCGCGTCCAGGTAGCTCTCGATATATTGGTCCCCGACCGTGTTGGCCACCAGGGCCGCGAGCTGCGGATCGGCCGACTCGAAGCTGATCTTGACCAGCTTGGTCTTGCGCACCGGCGAGACCGTCAGGCGGTTCATGAAGTTGTTGACCACCTTCTCGCGCGACGGAGACAGCAACTCGCCACCGCCGGACAGCATCACGGTGGTCTTGGGAGCCATGGGGTCGATGCCTGCCCCACTCTCATCGATCGCCACGTCGGGCACGGCCGGCACGGGGGTATCGTCGCCGAGCGTGGATGCGGATTCGAGCAGCCCGGAAAGCTTCGCGACGAAGCCGGTCGCCGGTTGCTCGTCGGTGTCGTCCGACCCGCCCGACTGGAGCTCGCCGGCACTGATCACCGGCGACAGCTCGGGATTGCTCCACAGATCGAGCCGTTCGATGACCGCCTGGGCGAGCGCTCGGGACTTGAGCAGCTCGAACTCGGTCTGGTAGTAGTCCGTATTCTCGGTATCGACGCCGTACAGCTCTTCGATGGAGACGATGTTGGCGCGTTGCTGTTCGATCAGCAGCGTGGACGTGGCCCGGTAGATCGGCGTGGCGGTGTAGGCGTAGTAGGCCGCGAAGGCGGTGACCACCGCCGTGAACAGCGTGATGAGCCACTTGTGCTTGCGAAGGATGCGCAGGTAGTGCTGCACATCGATCTGATCGGACAGCGAGCGCTCGCTCGCCTCTTCCACGTAGGTTTCCTGGGCGTAAGCGCCTGGCCTGCTGTTCATTAGAAGAAGCCCTCTTTGATCGAAACGATGTCACCGGGTGCCAGACGGGTGGACATGGAAGCACGGCGCTCCCTGTCCTCGTCATCGACGGTGCTGACGAACATCTTGCTGGTGGAAGCCCGGTCGGTGAGCCCACCGGCCAACGCGATGGCCTTGTCGAGCGTCAAGCCCGGCTGGTACGGATAGCTGCCCGGCGAGCGCACTTCGCCATTGATGAAGAACGGTCGGTAGTCGAGCACGGTCACGTTGACCGACGGATTGACCAGGTAGCCGTCCTGCAACAAGGCGGTGATCTCCTGCTCGAGTTGCTGCGGGGTCTTGTCCGCGACGACCAGATTGCCCAGGTAGGAATAGTTGATGACGCCGCTGCCACCGACGCGAGATTCCATCGTCAGGTCCGGCTCGTCGAACACCTGGATGCTGATGCGATCGCCTTGCCCCAGGCGGTAGCTGTCCGGATCCGAGGCCGGGACACCGGCAGCGACCTCGCCGGCGGACGGCACGTCGGCGGCCGAGTCACCGGCGGGGCGCGCTCCGGTATCGACGCCGGGAGCGGTGGCAGGGCCGGAGGCGGCACAGCCGCCCAGCAACGAGGCGCAAAGCACCCATCCGGCTATTCGCCAACGCAGCTTGGCGTCATACGCATTCAATCGATTCATCAGGCTGAGACTGTGCTTCCAGGGTTCGGGGCGAGCGCAAGCGTAAGTGACGGCGACGAACGATGAGCGTGGTCAGTTCTCAAACCCGATCACTTCCCGGACAGCCGAACCCCGGATGGCCCGCCATGGTGGACGAACGGGCCCTTGGCCCCGAGCCGCTTCCGGTCACCTGTCAGGCCCCGCGGCCTGCCCGCAAGCCAGAGCACGTCGGACAGCCATCATCGGCTCGCGAATGATAACCCAGCCTGTCGGCCCATCGGCCCGGAGCACCGGGCGCACGCTCCTGGGCGGTAATTCCCCCGCGCAGGGTCAGAGCGTGGCGCGCACGAACGCACCGAGCGTGGTGCGATCGAAATCCAGCTCATCGGCATCTGCGCTGCCCGGGCAATCGTCGGAGCCGCGCGACCAGATCGCTCCGTTCAGCCCGAACGACAGCCAGCGACGCACGGCGAAGTCGATTTCCAGCCCCGCTTCAGTGGTCGCGGTGTCTCGGAACGGGCATGCGTCTTCTCGAAGCGTCACGCGACCGAACGTCTGGGTGGATACCCGCGAGGACCAGTCATGGTCCCAGGTCAGGATGGCCTCCGAGACGATGGACTCGTCACCGCCCGCGGCATCGAGGGCGCGCGCGTTGTCGTCGATCTCGCGTCGCAGGTCCAGGGTCAGGACTGCGTAATCGACCGGGCGGTACACCAGCTCGGACTCGACGATCAGCAGCGTGGAGCCCTCCAGGCCCTCGTCATCCCGGGAGATATCCTGCACGCCGATGAAGGCCGCCCCGGACAGCGCGCCGGTAGCGGCAAACGACATGCCGGTCAGGGCACTCAGCTCGGTACGATCGAGCCGGGCGTTGTCGTACGTCACATCGGTATACCGCAGCTCGAACTGGGCCCGGGTATCGCCACTGATGCGATAGCCGAAGCGCCCATAGGTCGAGATCCCGCGGCGGTCGCGACCATCCGTGACCTCGGCCAGGTTGTTGTAGTCGCGCTGGACGAAACGCGCACCGACGTTGATCCGCCCGGCGGCACCGGCAGCCCCGTAGCTGAAATTGCCGCCGAAACCCAGCCAATCGTAGGTGACCGGCTCGTCGAACCGGTCCCCCTGCCCGCGCGTGAACTCGCTTCCCAGGGGCTCGTGACCCCGCTCGAACGTGGCGGAAAGGTTGATGCGACGCCGGCTGTCCAGCTCGGCCTCGACCGAGGTGCCCAGCAGGTGATCCGCCCAATCCAGTGCTCCCTCGTCGCCCCGACTGTACCGACCGAGGTAACGGGCCTGGACATCGAGCAGGCGCCGATCGGCCACGAACACCAGATCCGGCCTCACCACCACGGCGCTGCCATCGATCTCGTCGCGCGAGAGCAGGCCGACGTTGTCATTGGTGACGTAGTCGATACGCAGCGACGGGAACAGGTCCGCCTCGCCGATCGGGATGCTCTGCTGATTCGACACGTCCTGCGCCAAGGCCGCGGCACCGCCGACCAGAAGTCCAGCGAACACGGTGAGTCGGGCTGTCGGGCGTATCGTCACTACGTTCCATCCGGACTGTCGGGTAACCGCCGCCAGTGTATCAGTGCATCTGGCACGATTCGGGTCCGCCCGCGCCGAACGGCCTCCCGACTGGCATGACACCCTCACCGACCGCCAGGCGCCGCTTCCTGGCAGGGCTGGGCCTGGCCACGCTGCTGGTGTTCGTCGCCGGCGACGAGCGCGTGCGGCTGGATGTGCGGGGTTGCTTGAATCCCGACGCCCTGGCGCAAGCGCTGCTGGTCGCCGATCCGGATCGCGGCACCCGCCAAACCGTGGAACTCGACGCGACGGTATGGCGGCCGCTGCTCGAGGACGTCCACGCCGCCGGCGGCGAACTGTTCGCGACCACCACCTCCCGGGTCGAGGCCAGCGCCGGGCACACCAGTGAACGGCGCCGCTCGGCGCTAGTGACGCTGGACGCCCATCAGGGTGACGAGCGCATTGCCTGGCGCGTGTTCGGGGAGGTGCTGGCGGGCCGCCGGGAGGTCAGCAGCGGCGGCTTCATGCCCATTCCTGCGCATGCCGACCGCCTGAGCGTGAGCTTCAGGACACGGCCGGGAACCGGCCGCTTCCGCTTCGCCACCGAGCCGGTGCGACTGATGGTGCGGGACCCGGCCTACCCGGCCATCGTCGTCGCCACGGCGCTGGTGTGGACGGTGCTCGCCGCGGCCCTGCTGAGCTGCCTGTGGCGCCGATCGGGGGCGCTTCGGGCGGCCGGTGCACTGGGCGTGCTGGCCGCCGTGACGATCGGCGTCAGCGTGTCGGAAGCCACGCCGTTGCAGGGCCTGCGCCCTGCCGCGGACCTGATCGCTTCGGTGGCCACGCGCGTGCCGGGCGGCATGCTCGGCCTGTTCAAGGCCGGGCACCTGCTGGTGTTCCTCGGCGTGGGTGCGGTCGCCGGTCTGTGCCGCCCCACGCTGGGCGCCAGCCTGATGCAGACCGCCCTGGCACTGCTGCTGCTCGCCTGCGCCAGCGAGGCGCTGCAGCTGCACCTGGTCGACCGGACCGCCGCGCCGCTGGACGTGGCCATCGATCTGACCGGCGCACTGTCGGGGCTGGTAGCCGTGCAGGCGGTGACGAAGGTCAGGCGCCGTGCCGGCGCCCGACCGGGCGATCAGGACACGCGCGAACGTCCCGCGCGATAGTCGTGATAGGCCACCAGCAGCATGCTGGTGTCGTCATCCTTGGGCGTCCAATCCAATAGGCGCTCGGCCTTCGAGCAGTCCAGCACGCAGGTCTCGTCGGCGATCAGGTACTGCTCGGGATCCATCAGCGGCTTGCCCACCTTGTCCAGCAGCGCCAGCACCCCCTTCACCGCGAAGGCCGGCGTGGGGATCAGGAACGACTTGCTGCCCGCTTCCTTGATCAGGCGGCGTAGCAGCTCGTTGACGGTGGGCGGGTTGCTGGAACCGAGATTGAAGTTCTCGTTGGGCAGGCCCTTCTTGACCGCGGCGATGCAGGCCTCGGCGCAATCGGACACCGAGATGAACTGGTAGTAGTTGCGGCCGTTGCCGATGGTGGGCACCGGCAGGTTCTTGTCCACCAGCTTGAACAGCTTCTCCAGGATGCCGAGCCGGCCGTGGCCGATGATCAGCCGGGGTCGGAACAGCGTGATGGCGAAACCCTTCTGGCGATACTCGTCGACCAGGATCTCGGTCCGGTACTTGGCCTCACCGTACGGGCCGATCGGCTTGCACGGGTGCTCTTCGGTGCGCGGATGGATTTCGGTGTGGCCGTACACCATGTCGGTGGTGTAGTACACCATCTCGCGCAGCCCCTTGGACTCCATCCACTGCAGCACGTTTTCGGTACCCACGTAGAGCGCCTGCCAGAAGTAGTCGTGGCGTTCGGCGCGCGGCAGGATCGGCACCAGCAGGCGAGCGGCGAAGTGATAGACCACATCGCCCTGCTCCACCTCGATGGGAGCGAAGGTGGCCGGCTCGCGCACATCCATCTTCAGGTATTCCACACCCGGCAGCTCGTAATTGCCGAAGCCGTCGGTGCGCTTCTCGTCGCACACCAGCACGCGCTCGCCGAGGGCTGCCAGCTTTTTGGTGAGTTCGGTGCCCAGGAAGCCGTCACCGCCGAAAATGATGTGTTTCATCGAGTAGAAAAAGAGTCCGTTTGCGAACCGGGTCCGCGAATGAGAAGAGGGGCGTTCAGCCGCCGCGCACGAGCGTTCAGCCGCCGCGCGCAACCAAGGCCACACCGGCACAGATCAGCAGCACACCGGCCACGCGCCACAGCGTGACCGCTTCACCGAGGGCGAAATGGCCCCACAGCGTGATGAGCACGAACGACAGGCCAAGGAAGGGATAGGCAAAGCTGATCTCGACCCGCGACAGCACCACCAGGTGGGTGCCCATGCTGACCACCATCATCGCCAACCCGAAGAACACCCAGGGGCTGAACAGGATGTCGAGGCCGTTCGACAGCACCGACATCGGCGTCAGCTCGAACCGCTCGATGGTGGTCATGCCCTTCTTGAGCATGATCTGCGACAGGAAGTTGGTCAGGACGGTGAACAGGATCAGGGGGATGAAGCGGGTCACAGGGAGAGTCTCTTGAAGATGCGCTCGGGGACGCTCTTGATGATCAGCATGATCGGCAGCCAGAACCAGGGGGTGTACTTCACGTCACCGCCCTTGTCGCGGGCGCGCACCATGTCGGCGGCGACCCGTTCGGGGGTCGCCCACAGGGGCGCAGGCTTCTTCTCGATGCCCGCGGTCATCGGCGTGTCGATGAATCCGGGCTTGATGGTGGTGACCTGCACGCCGTGCTTTGACAGGCGATTGCGCAAGCCCTGGCAGAACAGCGACAGCGCCCCCTTGGCGGCGCCGTACACGTAGTTGCTGCCGCGGCCTCGGTCTCCGGCCACCGAGCTGACCACCACGATGCAGCCGCTGCCGCGGGGTTCGAGCCGATTGGCGATGCGCGTGAGCAACGACGCCGCGCTGGTGAAGTTGGTGTGCAGCGCCGCGGCCGTCGCTTCCCAGTCCTGCTCGCAGGCGTGCTGATCGGGCAACGTGCCGTAAAACAGCCAATAGTCGTCGGCCTCGCCGACGGCATCGAGCAGCGAGGCATGCGTGTCCAGATCGTCGAAGTCGCCAGTGTGCACGGCCACCGACGCGCCGCGCGCCCGCAGGTCGGCAGCCACCCGCTCCAGTCGCCGCGCATCGCGCGCGATGAGCACCAGCGCCTCGTCGCGGGACGCCAGCGCCCGGGCGACAGCCTGTCCCAGTGCCGAGGTGGCACCTAGGATCACCGAGGTTCGTTCAGCCATTCACACGTCTCCAAAAGTCGGACGAGAAGCGCGGGTCGACGTATTGGGTGAAGGCGTCCACCCCCGGGAAGTAGGCACGGAATGCCTCGGCCGTCATCAGGCGATCCTTGGCTGGATAGGCCGCCCCGCCCGCCTGGCGGACCTCGTCGTCAAGAGCGCGGATCAGCGCCTCGGTGCGCGCACCGCGGTCGGCGAAGTCCAGCGCCAGACAAAGCCCGGGACGAGGGAACGACAGCATTCCTGGTGACGGTAGGTCTCCGAACTCCTTGAGCACTGCCAGGAAGGAGCCCATGCCCGAGCGCACGATGCGCTGCAGGATCGAGGACAACGCCGCCTCGGCACCGGGCGGCACTACAAACTGGTACTGGTGAAAACCGCGCGTGCCATAGATGCGGTTCCAACGATCGATGGCATCCAACGGGTAGAAGAAGCCCTGGTAGTGCTGGCTGATCTGTCGCTGGTGCAGCGATTTGTGGCGGGCGAAATAGGCACTGTTGAACGCCCGGATGGTGTGGCGGTTCAGAAACCGGGCCGGCATGGCGAACGGCACGGTCAAGCGAGTGCCCGCTGGGACCGGTTCAAGCGGCCCGCCCTTATCGACGTGGTTGGCCGCCAGGAACACGCCCCGGGCGAAGGCGTCGCCACCGGCCGCGCAATCCAGCCAGGCGACGGTGTAGCGATGGGTGTCACGACGCTCGGCGGCGAGCGCCGAGAACGCCTCGATGCCCTGGAAGCGATCGATGCGTACAGCCATCCGATCGGACCTGATTGGCAGCAACCGGATCGTGGCCTCGAGAACCAGCCCGGTCAGCCCCAACCCACCGATGGTGGCGCGGTACAGCCCAGCGTTTTCGTCAGCCGAGCACACCAGTCGCTCACCGCTCGAGCGCTGCAGCACGAACCGCTCGACGAACCGTCCGAAACAGCCATCCGCATGATGGTTCTTGCCATGCACATCGTTGGCGATGGACCCGCCCAGGGTGGCATGGCCGGTTCCTGGCGACACCGGCAGGAACCAGCCGGCTGGCACGATCAATCGCAGCATCTGGGCAAGCGTTACACCGGGCTCGGCGCTCAGCCGCCCGGTAGAAGGATCGAAGTCGATGAAGCGGTCCAGTGCGCGGGTGTCGATCAACTCGCCATCGCTATTCAGGCACGAATCGCCGTAGCTTCGCCCTTGACCATAGGCCAGACTGCTGACTCCGCGTGCTGGCGGCTCGCTCAGCAGGCCCGGTCCGGGCGGCGCATCGGCCCAGGCCGGCACGCGCGCGACCTGAGAGGCGGCCCGAGCATGGCCCCAGCTGCGATAATCGGCCATCTGCGTCAGAGCGCCATCGCGAGCGTGACGATACCGCCGAGCACGATCGCGGTAAACAGGCTTTCGCGATCCTTGAGTGCGAACACGATAGGGTCCTCGTGCATGTTGCCGCGCGTGGTCTCAATCCAGATGCGTCCGATCCAATACATCAGCACCGGGCACAACAGCCACAGCACCATCGGCTGCGAGTAGATGCGCAATACCTTCTCGCTGTTGATGTACAGTGCCACGATCAGGACCGACAGATACCCGGTGGCGATACCGGTGGTGGTCAGGAACGCGCGGTCGGCCACCGTGTAGCCTCTGCCCGGGGCCGCATCGCGCCCGCTCAGCTCGAGGTTGGCCAATTCGGCGACACGCTTGGCCAAGGCCAGGCTGAAGAACACGAACATGGAGAACGCCAGCAGCCAGAAGGACCACTCGGCGGCGATGACCAGCGTGCCGGCCACCACCCGCAACGTGTGCAACGCGGCCAGCATGATGACGTCCAACAAGGCCTTACGCTTCAGCACGAAGGAATAGGATAGCGTCAGGATCAGATAGGCGGCGAGCGCCACCTGAAACAGGCTAGGCAGCATCGATGCTAGCGCCAGCGCCGCCAGCCCGAGCACGCCGATCACCACCGCGCCGCGCGCGATCGATACCCGACCGCTGGGCAGCGCCCGGTGCTGCTTGGTGGTGTTTCGGCGATCTGACTGCAGGTCGAGCATGTCGTTGGCGATATAGGTCGCCGATGCCAACAGGCTCATCGCGAAGAAGCCGAGCACCACCGCCAGCGTCGCCCCCGGATCGCCGAACTGCTGCGCGAGCAGGAACGGCACCGCGATCAGGGCATTCTTGGACCACTGATGCACCCGCATCAGGTTCACGTAGTCCTTGAGCCCGGGCTTAGGGTCATCGATGACCCGCTCAAAGCTCACTGAGGCATCGGCGCCGACGCCGTTCGAGGCCGACACCGCGATGGCCTGTCGCGCGGAGGGCCAGACCCGCAGATCGTCCCGGTCGTTGCCGATGTAGTCGAAACCGCCCTCGCCGAAGCGCGACACCAGCCAATCGCGCTTGCGCTCGGCGGTTAGGTTGACGTGCTCGTCCGAACCACGCACTTCGTCGAACAACGGCATGCGCACCGCCACCGCGTCGGCCAGCGACTGGTGACTGCCGGTCACCAGCACCGTCGGCCGTCCGGCCGCCCGCTCGGCCTGCACCAGCTCCACCACCTCCTGCCGGTACGGCAGCTCGACCTCGGACAGGTCAACCCGCGAGGCAATTTCCGCCTTCAAACGAGCCTTGCCGCCCGAGAGCCAGACCGGCGCGCGCAGCGCCTGCAGCGGCCGCTCGCGCAACAGCGTCAGGAAGCTCTCGAGCAGGAGATCGGTGCGCACCAGCGTGCCGTCGAGATCGACGCACAGCGGCACCGTCCGATCGGCGGAACCGTTCATCGGCAGCGGGTGTCAGGGGGATTCGGCTAGTTTAACGTCGGCCATGTGCCTTCGGGGCGACGCGGCCCTCACTCCGCCGAGGTAACTGGCCCGTCCGCACGCCCTGGCCGACGGTGACGTGAGCGAGTCCTCACTCGCGGGGCGCCCGACTACCAGCCGATTGTCTGCACCTTCCTGGGAATGACGCGCCTTCTTACAGCAGGATAGAGCACGCACTCGATCAGCCAGCAAAAGACCAGCGTGACGACCAGATAGCCGGCGAACTCCACTACCGGGTTGCCGATAAAGTCTAGGTAGCGGGCCTCGGCAAGCAGGAACCAGTGAGAGATGTAGAGCGCGTAGGAAATTGGGGCGAGCAGCAGGCCGGGTCGCGTGAGCGTGTCGAAACCGAGCCAGCCGACCCGCTGCCAAGCCAGCGCCACGGTGAAAGCAAAGGTAGCGAACAAGAAGTGGCGGAACTCGACGAAGGGGTGGCGAGCCAGGATCAACCGGCTGCTGTCCTGCAGGTCGATGTAGGCATTCAGCGCCAGGATCGCAGTGATTAAGACCAGCACGGCCAGGGTGGGCAGCACTCGCCGCCACACTCGGATCTGCCCGTCCAGATAGGCCTCGGCCATTACCACGCCGGCCCACCACATGCCGAAGTACATCAAGATGCGCGGCACAAAAGTCGGGTACACCGTGTAGGCCAACGTCGCACAAACCGCGACGCTCAGCACCAGCGCGTCTCGCCGCCGGCGGGCACCGGCTGACGTGCCACCATCGGTGGCGGAGAAAAGGCGCCACATCGGCCAGTAAAGCATGTAGAACCACCACTCGTAGGCCAAGGACCACAACGGGGTGTTGCCCAGGTAGGCCGGCACGATCACGTTGGGCTTGGACCAGCCCCAGTCCTGCAACATCAGAAGATTGCCGGCGAGCACACCGGCTTGGGCGTCGATCAACCTGCCGGCATGTACGCTGGCCACTGCATAGCTGCAGGTCAGCACGACCACCAACGGTACGTAGATGCGCAGGGCGCGCTTGATGAAGTAGCTACGAAAAGACTTGCCGCGCCCGCGCGAAAACGCGTAGTGGATGACGAATCCGGACAGCAAGAAGAACAGGATCACCGCTTCTTGACCGAAGCGGAAGACCACCCCGACGTTGAAGCCGTTGACGTACCAGGTCTGAGGCGTGACGTGGTGGATGACCACATAAAAGGCGGCCAACCCGCGCAGCGCCTCGAGCCGGCCAAGCTTGCCTGGTTCGGAGCAAGCGTCTGTGGCGACGTATTCCCCCACCGTAGCCGCTGCCCTCAACGACAGTGCTCCGGTGGTAATGCCCCACTCGAGCTCGACAAAGCAATGGGCCTAGTGTTCACGGAGCGCAACGAGCGAAGCAAAACCGCGCCCTGCTCGTCGCTCGGAAAACTGCAATGTGGATCACAAAAACACGCAACCGCTGTCGAGCCCGATAAACACTTTAACGCGATTCTTGTTTCGTCTCGACGGGAACGTATCACAGTTGCCACAACTCCAGACTAAAGTATGACGCACAGAACAGGCACTCGAGGTCCGTTTGGTTAGTCATGTAACGCCTGCCTCGCCCAGTTCACTGACCCGATTATTGTCTGCGCCGTCTTCATCCAGCGAAGCCGTCTTCGTCCAGCGAAACGGCCTTGCGGAGTGATCATTGTGTGCCTCGATGAAGTGCTCGATGGCTTCTTTCAGCTGCGCCACGCTGGTGAACCGCCCGCGCCGCAGCGCTCGACGTTCCAGCCGGGAGAACCAGCCCGCCACCGCGTTCAGTCACGAGGCACTCGTGGGTGTGCGATGCAGATGAATGCGCGGGTTGTCGCTCAGCCATGCCTTGACCTCGGGCGTGCCGTGCGTGCTGGAGTTGTCGATGATCAGATGCAGGTCGAGCTCGGCGGGCACCTGGGCGTCCACCTCATTCAAGAAGCCGAGAAACTCGGCGCCGCGTGCCCGATCGGTCAGTTGTCCGATGACCTCGCCACTGAGAGTGTCGAAGGCGGCGTACAGATTGGTCACGCCATGGCGTCGGTAGTCATGGGTGCGGGTCTCGGGTTGGCACACGGTGTCGCTCGTCGACCTCGGTCAGGCCGAGCTCGTCGTCCAGATCGAACAGCAACCTTGCGCGGGTCGCCATGCCGGCCGGCATGCTCGTCGAGCGAAGCCAGCCACGCAGCAGGACCCGGCGGTCACCGTCGGTCAGTCTGAATGCAGTTTTGCTAGCCATCCAGGAAGGACGAGGTCACACTTCGGCTTGAGTAAACCTACTTTGCAAATGGTCCACTGATATGTTTTGACCTGTCAAGCGTTTGATTCAACTGATTTTCCTGTTTTCGTCCTTCAAGCTCTCTGAGTAGTGCTGGAGCAACTCTTTCGACTGTTGAACACTCTGATATTCGCGGGTTGG
>Ga0209303_1000083_pt1 | contig 118114 bp, 118 predicted proteins | sample SidtaG_3_FD_187449 | JGI IMG/M metagenome (GOLD analysis project Ga0209303, IMG submission 187449) | Marine algal microbial communities from Sidmouth, United Kingdom - Sidmouth_Asex1 metaG (SPAdes) (version 2) | ecosystem: Host-associated > Algae > Red algae > Unclassified | place: Sidmouth...
ACAATGTGGAGATGACGGTCGAGTTGGGCAAGCCGATTGCGATGGACGAGGGTCTGCGGTTCGCGATTCGTGAGGGTGGCCGTACCGTGGGTGCTGGCCGCGTCACCAAGATCATCAAGTGATCAGGAAGAACTGACCAATGGCACAGAGCATCCGCATCCGCCTCAAGGCGTTCGACCACGAGATCATCGACCAGTCGACGAAGAAGATCGTCGAAACGGTCACTCGCACCGACGCCACCGTGCGCGGCCCCATCCCCCTCCCGACCGACAAGCACCGATACACGGTCATCCGTGGACCGCACGTCGACAAGGACAGCCGGGAACACTTCGAGATGCGGGTGCACAAGCGCCTCATCGACATCGTGAACCCGAACAACAAGACGATCGACAGCCTGCAGCGCATCGAACTGCCCGCCGGCGTCGACATCGAGATCAAGATCCAAGGCTGACACCAGCCTGAACAACGAGAACGGGCGGGCCTTGGGGCCCGCCCGTTTCGCGTTCCTGGCCGAATCTTGTGCAGCTGTTCACTGAACGCACGTGTGAGTCGGGATAGACAGACCCCATGGCGATGCTGCCACCACCCCCTCCCGGCTCGGCTCCGGTGCCTGCCGCCCCGGCCAGTCGTCGGTCGCGAGTGCGCCTCGTCACGCTGGTCATCGTGGTCGGCCTGGTGGCCTGGGTCGGCGGCCTCGCCGGCGCCGTGTTGGGCGGCCAGATCTCGACCTGGCTCGATCGGCCGCCGACACGAGGAACCGATCAGCCGATCGACGTGGCCGACGCACGCGAACCGTTCGAGGCCCGACTCGATGTCGCAGAGGTCGCAGAGTTCGTCGCGCCGTCGACCGTCACCGTGTCGGCTGACATCGGCGGTGGCGTGTCGCTCGGGACCGGCGTCATCATCTCCGACGGCGGCGAGATCCTGACCAACGCCCATGTCGTGAGCGGGGCCTCCGAGATCCGGGTCCGCCTCGCCGGTGAGACCGAGCCCCGTGACGTCACGTTGCTCGCCGAGGACCGCGGCAACGATCTCGCTCTGCTGCGGATGTCGGGCGACGGCTTCGAGGCGGCGACCTTCGCCGACCCCGGCAGCGTGCGCATCGGCGACGACGTACTCGCCGTCGGCTTCGCACTCGGCCTCGACGGCGACCCGTCGGTCACGCTCGGGATCGTGTCGGCGCTCGACCGTGCGGTCGGCCAAGACGACGTGTTTCTCGACGGCCTGATCCAGACCGACGCAGCGATCTCGTCGGGCAATTCGGGCGGACCGCTCGTGAACGCGGCGGGCGAAGTGGTCGGCATCAACACCGCCGTGGCACGCGACACCGCCGTGTTCACGGCCACCAACGTCGGGTTCGCCATCTCGGTCGGCGAGGCGTTGCCGATCATCGAGGCGCTGCGTGACCAGGCGGACGGTGTCGAGCGCCAGGAGGCGTTTCTCGGTGTCGGCCTCGAAGACCGGCGCGACGGCGGCCAAGGCGTCATCGTCATCGGGGTCGAAGCCGACACCCCCGCTGCCGAAGTCGGCGTGCTCCCCGGCGACCTGATCATCGCTCTGGACGGTGTCGCCGTCAACGGATCGCCCGGCCTCATCGCAGCGATCCGCGACAAGCAGCCCGGCGACGAGGTCACCGTCGCCATCGTCCGCGACGACGAGTCGATCGAACTCGCGGTCGCCCTCACCACCCGCGACGCCTGAACGATCGGTTCAGCCTGCGACGGGGGCCGTGCGGACCTGCTGTCGTAGCCTGCACACAGTGACCGACGAACCCCTCGAGGCCGATCCACCACTCGCCGGATGGCTTGCGATCGCACTCGTGTTCGGGACCTCGGCGGCGGTTCTGGTGCTCGAGATCCTCGCCGGCCGGCTGCTCGCCCCCTATGTCGGGGTGAGTCTCGAGACGTTCACCGGCATCATCGGGACGATCCTCGCGGGGATCGCCGTCGGAGCGTGGGCGGGCGGCGCGATCGCCGACCACGTCGACCCGCGTCGCCTGATCCCGGTTCTGCTCGTCCTCGGCGGCGCGCTCTCGATCGCGACGATCCCGATCGTGCGCGTACTCGGCGCCGGAAGCGGGTCAGGCGGAGGGCTGCGCATCGTCGTGCTCACCGCGTTCGGGTTCCTCCCGTCGGCCACGGTGCTCAGTGCGATCCCACCCGCAGTCGTCAAGCTGCAACTCCGAGATCTCGCCGCCACCGGGACCACCGTCGGCCGTCTCTCCGCCTGGGGGACGGGCGGTGCCCTGTTCGGGACCTTCTTCACCGGTTTCGTGCTCGTGTCGGCGGCGGCGGTGACCACGCTGATCGTCGCCACGGGCATCGCCCTGCTGGTGTCGGGTCTCGCCATGTGGGCGGTCGGACGGGTGTCCAAAGCGAGCGAGATGCTCGGGTTCACGGGGCTTGCGGCAGTGTCGCTCATCGGGGCCGGAGCGGTCGACTCACCGTGCGAGACCCAGACGGCGTACTACTGCTTGTCGATCCTCGACGACCCGAACCTCGAATCGGGTCGAACGCTGCTCCTCGACGATCTGCGCCACAGCTACGTCGACCTCGACGACCCGACGCTGCTCGAGTTCTGGTACGTCCGTCGCCTGGTCGACGCCATCGACATCCACACCGACGGCACGATCGACGCTGTCTACCTCGGCGGCGGCGCCTTCACGATCCCGCGCTACGTGCGAGCGACGCGCCCGGGCAGCGATCAGACGATCTTGGAGATCGACGGCGACCTCGTCGACCTCGTCGAAGAGCGCATGAACTTCGATCGCGGCGACGATGTCGACATCATCGTCGGCGACGGCCGCCTCGCCGTCGCCGCTCTTCCCGATGACTCCGCCGACGTCGTCGTCGGCGACGCGTTCGGCGGCAGGGCCGTTCCGTTCCACCTCGCCACCCGGGAGTTCCTGGAGGACGTCGAGCGGGTGGTGCGTCCCGACGGCGTCTACGTCGCCAACGTGATCGACTCCGCCTCGGAGAACTTCCTGCGTGCCGAAGTCGCCACGATCGTCAGTGTGTTCGAACACGTCGTCGTCGTGCAGGGGCCCGAGATCGTCTCGGGAACCAACGGCAACTCGACGATCGTCGCCAGCCAATCATCGCTCGACGTGAGCGCTCTCCACGACCGGCTCGCTGCCGACGCCGACCTCGGTGCCACCCCCGTCGAGCAGGCCGAACCCGACCGGGTGGTCGGCGAGGTCGTCGCCGGCGAGGACCTCGCCGCCTATCTCGACGGCGCCCGACTCCTGACCGATGACTTCGCTCCCGTCGACCAGCTGTTGACGACATCGGCATGACGGCACACGACCAGTACGGACTCGAACGGTGGGGCATGGACCTCTTCGCCGTTCTCGAGAACGGCGACCTCGGGCTCCTCGATCCCGAACGCCCCGACATCGCACCGGTGAGCCTTCCGGCGATCGTCGCCGATCTCGACCAGCGTGGGATCGCCGCACCCGTCGTAATCCGCGTCCAGGCGTTCCTGCGCAGACAGATCGCCGAGCTCAACGAGAGCTTCTCGACCGCCATCTCCGATTCTGGCTATCTCGGCAGCTATCGCGCCGTCTTCCCGATCAAGGTGAACCAGCAGGCCGACGTGGTCGACCGCATCATCGACGACGGCCGCCCGTGGAGCGTCGGCCTCGAAGCCGGCTCGAAGGCCGAACTCGTGATCGCGCTCAGCCGCGACCTGCCCGACGACGCACTCGTCGTGTGCAACGGCGTGAAAGACGAACAGTTCGTCCGGCTCGCGATCACTGCGCATCAGGTGGGCATCTCCTGCGTCGTCGTCTTGGAGAGCGCCGACGAACTGGACGTCGTTCTGCGCGTCGCCGAACGGCTCGGTCAGCGTCCGCTGCTCGGCGTTCGGATCAAGCTGACCGAGAAGAGCAGTGGAGCGTGGGCTTCGTCGTCAGGTGACCGGTCGTCGTTCGGCGTGAACGCGTCCGCCCTGATGGGCATCGTCGAGAAGTTGCGCGCCGTCGACATGCTCGACTGTCTGGTGTTGCAGCACTCCCACGTCGGATCACAGATCCCGAACGTCGACGAGATCCGCAGCTCGGTGTCGGAAGCCGCTCGCTTCTTCGTGGCACTGCGGAACGAAGGCGCTCCGCTCACCCACCTCGACCTCGGCGGTGGGCTCGGAGTCGACTACACGGGCGAGCAGCGATCGGCCGAACACTCGGTCGACTACACCATTGCCGAGTACTGCATCAACGTCGTCGAAACCGTCCAGCACGTGATGGACGATGCGGGTGAACCGCACCCGACGCTCGTGACCGAGAGCGGACGCGCCACGGTGGCGTCGAGTTCGATCCTCGTGTTCGACGTGCTCGACGCGACCTACTACGACCGGGGAGAGTGGATCGACCACGAGCCCGGCGACCACGAACTGCTCTCGAACATCATCAGGATCCACGACTACATCGACGAGGGCCGACTCCAAGAGTGCGTGTCCGACGCCGAGCACTACCGCAACGAACTGCGCGAGAACTTCCGCCGGGGCCTGCTGCCGTTGACCCAACTCGCTCGCGCCGAGGAAGCGCATCTCACCGTGATCCGCCGAGTGAAGAAGATCGCGGCGCGGGCTGCCGATGTCGGAGGTTCGCTGCGCGAGATCCTCGACGCACACGTCGACATCTACCACGGCAACCTCTCGGTGTTCCAGAGCCTCCCCGACACCTGGGCGATCGATCAGATCCATCCGGTCGCGCCGATCCGTCGCCTCGACGAGGTCGCGACGCGCCGGGCGATCCTGTCCGACACCACATGCGACAGCGACGGCAAGATCGACCGATTCGTCACGGCGGCGGGGGTCGAGACGGCGCTGCCCGTCCACGAACTCGTCGCCGGAGAGCATTACCACCTCGGCGTGTTCCTCGTCGGCGCGTACCAGGAGACGCTCGGTGACCTGCACAACCTGTTCGGCGACACTCACGTGGTCACCGTCGGGCTGACCGCGGACGGCGGATACGAACTTCTCGACGACACCGAGGGCGACACCGTTGCCGACGTTCTGTCCATCGTCCAATACGACCCGAAGGCCTGCCTGGACGCGTACAAGAAGAAGGTCGACGGAGCGGTGGCCATCGGTCGGATCAAGGCGACCGAGCGGCGCGACCTCATCTCGACGTATCGTCGCATCCTGGGCGGATACACCTACTTCGAACACTGACTCGAGACGAGAGGGAATCCACGAATGAGCACGGTCCTGGTCATCGGTGCCGGCGGCGTGAGCCACGTCGCCGTCCACAAGATGGCGATGTTGCCCGAGGTGTTCGACTGCGTCCACCTGGCGAGTCGCACGTTGTCGAAGTGCCACGACATCGCCGCCGCGGTGCGGCAACGCACGGGCGTGGAGATCGGCGTCGACCAGGTCGACGCCGATGACGTCGACGCCACCGTCGCGCTCATCGAGCGGATCTCACCCGATCTGCTCGTGCACCTCGCCCTGCCGTACCAGGATCTCACGCTCATGGAGGCCTGTCTGCGGACCGGCACTCCGTACCTCGACACCGCCAACTACGAACCGCCCGACGAGGCACACTTCGAGTATTCCCACCAATGGAAGCTGCACGACCGCTTCCGTGAGGCGGGGATCATGGCGGTCCTCGGCTCGGGGTTCGACCCCGGGGTGACGTCGATCTTCGCATCGTGGGCTCGCAAGCACGTCGTGAGCGGGATCCGCCAGATCGACATCCTCGACTGCAACGGCGGCGACCACGGTCACCCGTTCGCCACCAACTTCAACCCCGAGATCAACATCCGAGAAGTCACCGCCGACGTGCGCCACTGGGAAGACGGTGGGTGGGTGACCAGCGACGCAATGAGCACGATGGTGCCCTTCGACTTCGACGAGGTGGGGGAGCGCAACGCCTACCTGATGTACCACGAGGAGCTGGAGAGCCTGGTCACGCACTTCCCCGAGATCGAGCGGGCCCGGTTCTGGATGACGTTCGGCGACGCCTACATCCAGCATGTCCAGGTGCTCCAGAACGTCGGGATGACCGGCATCGATCCCGTGGTCTACGACGGTCGCGAGATCGTGCCGCTGCAATTCCTCGCGTCAGTGCTGCCCGACCCGGGCGGGCTCGGCGAACGCACGATCGGCAAGACCAACATCGGCGACATCATCACGGGCCCGGCGAAGGACGGCAGCGGTGAGAAGACCATCCACGTGTACAACGTCTGCGATCACGAGGCGTGCTTCGCCGAAGTCGGGTCGCAGGCGGTCAGCTACACGACCGGGGTGCCGGCGATGATCGGTTCGGCCCTGATGTTGAGCGGCGCGTGGAGTGGACTCGGTGTGTTCAACACCGAGCAACTCGACCCCGACCCGTTCATGGCGATGCTCGACGCACACGGCCTGGCGTGGCAGGTCGCCGAACTCGACGGCCCCGTCGACTTCTGATGCTGACCCAGGCCGGAGACCCGGGGGCGTTCGCAGGCTTCGACCTGTTGCGTGTTCCGTCGCCGTGCTTCGTCGTGGACGAAGTGCGTCTCGACGCGAACCTCGCCGTGTTGGCCGACGTTGCCGAACGGTCGGGGGCGTCGATGTTCGCAGCGCTCAAGGCGTTCGCGATGTGGTCGCTGGCGCCCAACGTCGCGCGCGCGCTGTCGGGAACGTGTGCGTCGGGTCTCCACGAGGCGCGGCTCGGCCGATCCGAGTACGGCGGCACACTCGTCAGCTACGCCGCCGCATTCCGACCCTCCGAGATGGCGGAGATCCTCGACCTGTCAGACCACGTCGTCTTCAACACGCCGAGTCAACACGACCGCCACCGTGCCGACGTCGCAGCCGCGCGCGACCGTGGCCGCCGGGTCTCGGTGGGTCTGCGGATCAACCCCGAGCACTCCGAGGGTGAGGTCGCCCGGTACGACCCTGCAGCGCCGGGCTCGCGCCTCGGCACGCCGGTGAGCACGCTGCGCGCCGATCACCTCGACGGAGTCGACGGTCTCCACATGCACACCTTGTGCGAGCACGGCTTCGAGCCCCTCGAACGAACGTGGCTCGCCGTTCGCGAGTCACTGTCACCACACTCCGAGGGTCTGCACTGGTTGAACTTCGGAGGCGGCCACCACATCACCCGGTCCGACTACGACCGAGACGCACTGGTCGAGTTCGTACGAGCGGTGCGCGCCGAGACCGGTTGCGACGTGCACTTCGAGCCGGGCGAAGCCGTTGCGCTCGACGCCGGGATCCTCGTCGGCGAAGTGCTGGATGTGATGGAGAACGACGGCCTCAACGCAATCGTCGACATCTCGGCCACCTGCCACATGCCCGACGTGCTCGAAGCGCCCTACCGGCCGGCCCTGCTCGGCGAGGGCGGCGCCACCATGGTTCGTCTCGGCGGACCGAGCTGCCTGGCCGGCGACGTCATCGGCACCTACGCCTACCAGGGGGTTCCTGCTCCGGGGCAGCGCCTCGCCTTTCTCGATCAGGCGCACTACTCGATGGTCAAGACCACCACCTTCAACGGCATCGGGCTCCCCGCCATCGCCGTCTGGAACTCCGACACCGACGACCTGCGCATCGTGCGCGAGTTCGACGACACCGACTACCGCCGGAGGCTCTCGTGACCGTGAGCTCTGGCTCGGGGACCCACGCGAGCCCGGACGCGATCCACGAGTGCATTGATGCCGATCTTTGTTGATCACTCGTGAAGAAGAGCTTCACGAACCGTATCGACGCGCACCACCCGGGATGAGCTCCTCGAACGCTGCCAGGACCTCGCCCGGGTCCGCCTGTCGGCCGGTTTCGGCCTTAGGGTAGGTCTTTAGGCCGTCGACCCGTTCCGTCGGGTGTGACGCGAGGAAATCCTGTGGAATGCGCGATGGGTGTTGGATCACACGACGCGGCCCGTAGCATTGCATGGCCGTGATCGGGAGATGTCCTGACCACGGAGTAAGGACACGCAACTGACGTCCGGCCAGGCCGCCCGCACCGATTGGGACTGGAACCATCCGGCACAACGAGTTTCTCAGCTCCGTATGCACTCTTTCGTGCTGCGGAGCTTTTACGTGGGGAGCCACCGGACCACCGGCACGGCTCGGACAACGAGAAGGAAACGCCACATGGCACAACAAGCGATCGTCGGCGAGAAGGTCGGCATGACACAGAAGTGGGTCGACGACAAGGTCGTCCCCGTCACTGTCGTCAAGGTCGACCCGATGCGCATCGTCCAGATCAAGACGACGGAGCGCGATGGCTACACCGCCATCCAGGTCACCTACGGCAACAAGGACGCGAAGAAGCTGAACCAGCCCGAGGCCGGTCACTTCTCCAAGGCGGGCGTCACTCCGGGCAAGCGCCTCGTCGAACTGCGCCTCGACTCGGTCGACGGCCTCGAGGTCGGCCAGGAGATCACCGTCGAGCAGATTCCGGCCGGCACCAAGGTCGACGTCACCGGCACCAGCCGCGGTAAGGGCTTCGCCGGTGTCATGAAGCGTCACAACTTCGGTGGCGCACCCGCATCGCACGGCGCGCACAAGAACCACCGCAAGCCCGGGGCCATCGGCCAGTGCGCCTTCCCCGCTCGTGTGTTCAAGGGCATGCGCATGGCCGGCCACATGGGCCACGAGCAGGTCACCACGCAGAACCTCGAAGTCGTCGAAGCCGACGCCGAGCGCAACATCCTCCTGATCAAGGGCGCCGTCCCCGGCCCCGCCGGCGGTGTCGTCACCGTGCGTAACGCCGTCAAGATGGCTGGAAAGGGAGCCTGAACATGGCTGATCTCACCCTCACGACCAAGAACGCCGCCGGCAAGGACGCCGGCAACGTGAAGCTCGACGCCGCCGTGTTCGGCCTCGAGCCCAACGTCGCCGTGATGCACCAGGTGGTCACGGCGCAACTCGCCGCTCGCCGCTCGGGCACGCAGAGCACCAAGACCCGCTCCGAAGTCCGTGGCGGTGGTCGAAAGCCGTACGCCCAGAAGGGCACCGGCAACGCTCGTCAGGGCTCGATCCGTGCGCCTCACTTCACCGGTGGCGGCATCGCCCTCGGCCCGAAGCCGCGCAGCTACTCCCAGAAGACCCCGAAGAAGATGGTCAAGCTGGCCACTCGCTCGGCACTGTCGGACCGTGCGTCCGACGGCAAGGTCGTCGTCGTCGACTCGTGGGGCTTCGACGCCCCCAAGACCAAGCCCGCCAAGCAGGCGCTCGACGCACTCGGCGTGAGCGGAAACGTGATGGTCGTCATCGAGCACGACGACACCAACGCCCGCCTCAGCTTCCGCAACCTGGTCAACGTCCAGGTCGTCGACGCCGGTGAGCTGAACGCCTACGACATCCTCTGCTGCGACTGGGTCGTGTTCACCACGGCCGCACTGCCCGAAGCCGACGGCCCGAGCGCCGGACAGCGTGTCGAGACCGCCGCTGCCGTCGTCGAGGCCGACGAGCGGAACGACGCTGCTGGTGATGCCGATGCCGACGGCGTGTCCGATGCGGTCGACCCGTCGCCGCACGGTGCAGGCTCGCACGCGCCGATCGACGGCGACGCAATGCCCGAGGGCTACCCGATCAAGGGCAACGCCGACTCGATGTTGTACCACCTGCCCGACACGTCGTTCTACAACCGCACGGTCGCCGAGGTCTGGTTCGACACCGAGGAATCGGCCAAGGCGGCCGGATTCTCCCGTCCGGCCTCGCAGCTGAAGAAGGAAGCCGAAGAGCAAGGAGAGGACGCCTGATGAAGGACCCTCGCGACATCATCATCGCGCCGATCGTCTCGGAGAAGAGCTACGAGCTCATCGAGACCGGCGTCTACACCTTCCAGGTGCACACCTCGGCCTCGAAGCCCGAGATCCGTGACGCCGTCGAGTCGATCTGGGGCGTCGAAGTCTCCAAGGTGAACACGCTCAACCGGCCCGGCAAGAAGAAGCGCACCCGAGGCACCAACCGTGTCGGCCAGAAGCCGGCGACCAAGCGGGCCATCGTCACCCTGGCATCGGGCGAGATCCCGCTGTTCGAGAACTGATCAGCCGGAGAGGATCATCATGGCCATTCGTTCACGTAAGCCCACCAGTCCCGGACGTCGCTTCCAGACGAGCCACGACTTCAGCGAGGTCACCAAGACCACGCCCGAGAAGTCGCTGCTCGCCAAGAAGTCGAAGACCGGCGGACGCAACTCCTACGGTCGCAAGACCAGCCGACACCGCGGTGGCGGCCACAAGCAGCAGTACCGCATCATCGACTTCCGTCGTGTGAAGGACGGCGTCGTCGCCAAGGTCGCTGCCATCGAGTACGACCCCAACCGCACCTGTCGCATCGCTCTGCTCCACTACCTCGACGGCGAGAAGGCGTACATCCTGGCTCCCAAGGGCCTCAACGTCGGTGATCGCATCACGTCGGGCCAGGGTTCGGACATCAAGCCCGGCAACGCGATGCCGCTCCGTTTCGTTCCCGTCGGAACGACCGTGCACAACGTCGAACTGCGCCCCGGTGGCGGCGGCAAGATCGCCCGCTCGGCGGGCATGTCGGTTCGCCTCGTCGCCAAGGAAGGCGACTACGCAACGCTGCGTATGCCGTCCACCGAGATGCGCCGCGTCATGATCGACTGCCGTGGCACGATCGGCGAGGTCGGCAACGCCGAGCACGAGCTCGTCAAGATCGGCAAGGCCGGCCGCAACCGCTGGAAGGGCAAGCGCCCGCAGACCCGTGGTGTCGCCATGAACCCCGTCGACCACCCCCTCGGTGGTGGCGAAGGTCGTACCTCGGGTGGCCGCCCGGCAGTGTCCCCGTGGGGCAAGCCCGAGAGCCGCACCCGCAACAAGAAGAAGAGCTCGCAGCAGCTCATCATCCGTCGCCGTCGCACCGGTAAGGGTGGGCGCCGCTAGTCGCGGCCGCCCGGAAGGTAAAGGAAACATCTCATGGCACGCAGCCTCAAGAAGGGCCCGTTCGTCGACGAGCATCTGCTCAAGAAGATCGACGCCCAGAACGCCGCCGGCGAACGCAAGGTCATCAAGACCTGGTCGCGTCGCAGCACCATCATCCCCGACATGGTCGGCCACACGCTCGCCGTCCACGACGGCCGCAAGCACGTCCCGGTCTACGTGACCGAGTCGATGGTCGGCCACAAGCTGGGCGAGTTCAGCCCGTCGCGGACCTTCAAGTTCCACGCTGGCATGGAGCGGAGCGTCAAGCGATGACCGGCCCCAAGCTCAACGAGAAGTCCTTCGTCGCCGGTGAACGTTCGGGTACGAAGGCGACTGCCAAGTACGTGCGCAGCTCGGCCTCCAAGGCCCGCGCCGTGCTCGACCTGATCCGCGGCCTCGACGTGATGGCCGCCGACGAGGTGCTCCAGTTCACCGACCGTCACATCGCCCACGACGTGCGCAAAGTGCTGGCGTCCGCCGTCGCCAACGCCGTGAACAACGACGGACAGGAAGCCGAAGAACTCTTCGTCATCGCCTGCTTCGCCGACGAGGGCCCCACGCTTCGGCGCTTCCGGCCCCGTGCTCGTGGCCGTGCGACCCGGATCAACAAGCGCACCTGCCACATCACCGTGGTGGTCGCTCGCATGACCGACGACCGCATCACGATCGTCGGCGCTCGTCGCGATCGACAGGGTGGGGCCGGAGCGAGCGGTCGACCGCAGTCCGCAGCGACCAGCCGTCGTGCACGCGTCGAGCGCAGCCGCGAGCAGGCCGCAGCCGATCAACCGACCGTCGACGAGGTGCAAGATGCCCACGACGACGAAGAGACCGTCACCACCGACGAGGCGGCCGCCGAGTACGCAGCCGGCGATGCCGACAACGACGGCCAGAACAACGCCGACGATGCCTCGCCGCACGGGGCTGGCTCGCATGCTCCGCTCGACGACGTCGACGAGATGCCCGACGGATACCCGATCAAGGGCAACGCCGGGTCGATGCTCTTCCACGAGCCCGACACTCGCTACTACACGGCCACGAAGGCCGAAGTCTGGTTCGACACCGTCGAATCCGCCGAAGCAGCCGGCTTCTCGAAGCCCGGTGCGAAGAACGACGATGATGCCGCTGACGAGGCGGAGGAGAACTGATGGGTCAGAAGATCAATCCGTACGGATTCCGCCTGGGGATCACGACCGACTGGAAGTCGCGCTGGTTCTCCGAGCGTGACTACAAGGACTACCTCACCGAGGACTGGAAGATCCGTGATCACATCATGGACCTCCTCGAGTCCGCGGCGATCAGCCGGATCGAGATCGAGCGCACCCGCGACAAGCTGCGCGTCGACGTCCACACCGCCCGTCCGGGCATCGTGATCGGGCGTCGTGGAGCACAGGCCGACGAATTGCGCAAGATGATCACCGAGATCACGGGCAACCAGAAGATCCAGCTGAACATCGTGGAGATCAAGGCGCCCGAACTCGACGCCGCGCTCATTGCCCAGGGTGTCGCCGACCAACTCGTCAACCGCATTGCCTTCCGTCGTGCGATGAAGCGCGCGGTCCAGAACGCACAGCGAGCCGGAGCCCTGGGCATCAAGGTCCAGTGCTCGGGTCGCCTCGGCGGCGCCGAGATGAGCCGCACCGAGTGGTACCGCGAGGGTCGAGTGCCATTGCACACGCTGCGCGCCGACATCGACTACGGCATGCGCGAAGCCAAGACCACCGCCGGCCGTGTCGGTGTGAAGGTGTGGCTGTACAAGGGCGACATCACCCCGTACAAGAAGGCCAACGACGAAAAGATCCAGCGCGAAGCAGCGATGGCCGTCGGCGAGACCTCCGGCCAGACTGCCGATGCGCCGCGCAAGGTCGTGTCGTCGAGTCGCCCCGCCGCCGGAGAAGCCCCTGCCGCCGAGACGCAACCGCTCGTGCGAGAGGCCGACCCCGAACTCGAGCAGTTGTTGAGCGAGGAAGCGTCGATCGATCCGACCGCACCCGCTGCGGCGACGTCCCCGGCCGCCAGCGGGCCGCACGGCAAGGGCAGCCACGCTCCGCTTGCCGACCCGAACGAGATGCCCGAGGGCTTCCCGATCAAGGGCAATGCCGGCTCGATGCTCTACCACGTTCCCGGAAGCTCCTTCTACGACCGCACGGTCGCCGAAGTCTGGTTCTCGAACGAAGACGCAGCTGAAGGCGCAGGCTTCCTGAAGCCTGCGAGCCAGCGTGACGAAGGAAAGGACGCTTGACATGTTGATGCCCCGCAAGGTCGCACACCGCAAGCATCATCGCGGTCGCACCCGAGGAATGACCAAGGGTGGCTCCGGGCTCAGCTTCGGCGAGTACGGTATCCAGGCGCTCGAGCCCGGTTGGCTCACCGCTCGCCAGATCGAGGCCGCACGTATCGCCATGACCCGCGCCATCAAGCGCGGCGGCAAGGTGTGGATCAACGTCTTCCCCGACAAGCCCGTCACCAAGAAGCCCGCCGAGACCCGCATGGGTTCGGGCAAGGGCAACCCCGAGTTCTGGGTCGCTGTCGTGAAGCCGGGCCGCACGCTCTTCGAGCTGTCGTTCCCCGATGAGGAGACGGCGAGGATCGCCCTCAACAAGGCGATCCAGAAGCTCCCGATCAAGGCTCGGATCATCACCCGTGAGGAGATCGTGTGATGAACGCGATGAACGCACCCATGGCCCACGAGAGAATGGAAATTGTCTGATGGCAGGCAAGAACTCCGATCTGGCCGAACTGTCGATGGGTGAACTCGTCGACGAGTTGAAGGCCACCAAGCAGGAAGCGCTGAACCTGCGTTTCCGCAACGCAACCGGACAGCTGGAGAACACCGCCGAGATCGGCAAGGTGCGCAAGCAGATCGCCCGGATCAACACCCTCATCCGCAGCAAGGAAATCGCTGCCGCAGAGGCAGGACAGTGAGCATGGCAGAAGAAACCACCACCCAGGAGCGGGCCGCACGCAAGACGCGTGAGGGCACCGTCGTGTCGAACAAGATGGACAAGACCGCCGTCGTCGCCGTCGTGTCCCGTGTTCCGCACGCCAAGTACAACAAGATGATCCTGCGCACCACCAAGCTGCATGCGCACGACGAGACCAACGACGTCAACATCGGCGACAAGGTCCGCGTCATGGAGACCCGCCCGCTGAGCAAGAACAAGCGCTGGCGCATCACCGACGTCGTGGAGCGTGCCAAGTGATCCAGCAGGAATCGCGACTTCGAGTCGCAGACAACAGCGGAGCCAAAGAGGTGCTCTGCATCAAGGTCCTCGGTGGTACCCGGCGACGCTACGCATCGATCGGCGACGTCTTCGTCGCCACGGTGAAGGACGCGATGCCCGGAGCCGCCGTGAAGAAGGGTGAGGTCGTCAAGTGCGTCGTCGTCCGCACCAAGAAGGAGAAGCGCCGTCCCGACGGCAGCTACATCCGCTTCGACGAGAACGCCGCCGTCCTCATCAACGACCAGCTGCTGCCCCGCGGTACCCGTATCTTCGGCCCGGTCGGGCGCGAACTGCGTGATCGTAAGTTCATGCGCATCGTCTCACTCGCACCGGAGGTCTTGTGATGTCGCAAGTGAAATCCGTTTCGTTCATGGTCGTGCAGAAAGAGGTGCTCTGACATGAAGCTCCGTCAGGGAGACACCGTGGAGATCATCACGGGCAAAGACAAGGGCAAGCAGGGCGAGATCGAACACGTCTACCCCAAGTCCAACAAGATCGTCGTGAGCGGCGTCAACACGGCGTCGAAGCACGCCAAGCCGAGCCGTGCCAACGAGCAGGGCGGCATCATCGACAAGGACATGCCCTTCGACGCCAGCAACGTCATGCTGGTGCACAAGGGCAACAAGGTCCGTGTCGGCTACAAGGTCGGCAGCGACGGCGCCAAGGTGCGTATCGCCCGCCCGTCCGGAGAAGAGATCTGATGGCTGAAACAGTCGACATCCCCCGTCTCAAGACGAAGTACAACGAGCAGATCGCCGCTCAGTTGAAGGACCAGCTCGGTCTCGACAACGTGATGCTGATCCCCAAGCTCGACAAGATCGTCATCAACATGGGCATGGGCCGCGCCGCGGGCCAACCGTCGTTGATGGACAAGGCGCTCGAAGACCTCACCGTGATCTCCGGCCAGAAGCCGGTCGTCACGAAGGCCAAGAAGTCGATCGCCAACTTCAAGCTGCGCGAAGGCCAGGCCATCGGTGCCAAGGTCACGCTGCGCGGCGACCGCATGTGGGAGTTCCTCGACCGGCTCGTGTCGGTCGCGATCCCCCGTATCCGTGACTTTCGCGGACTGCCGGCCCACTCGTGGGACGGCCAGGGCAACTACACGTTCGGCCTCACCGAGCAGACGATGTTCGCCGAGATCGATCCCGACAGCGTCGACCACCCCCGTGGCATGGACATCACCATCGTCACGTCGGCCGACAGCGACGAGGCGGGCTACGCCCTCCTCGATGCGTTCGGATTCCCCTTCAAGAAGGGCGAAGACGCCGCCAATGCGCCTCGCAAGAAGCGTCGCAAGCGTCCGATGTACGGCAAGAAGAGCAAGTGAACAGGGCCTGAGAAGAGACTGACATGGCAAAGAAAGCACTCATCAACAAGGCCAACAAGAAGCCGAAGTTCAAGGTTCGCGCGTACACGCGCTGCCGACGCTGCGGCCGTCCTCGTTCCGTCTACCGCAAGTTCGGCCTCTGCCGGATCTGCCTGCGTGACCTCGCTCACGCCGGCGAGATCCCGGGTCTGACGAAGAGCTCGTGGTGAGCCGGAAAGGAATCACAGAAACATGCTGACCGATCCCATCGCAGACATGCTGACCCGAGTTCGCAATGCGAACACGGCGATGCACGACGAAGTGAACATGCCGTCCTCCAAGGCCAAGGCTGCACTCGCACAGGTCCTCCAAGCCGAGGGATACATCTCCGGCTTCAGCACCGCACCGTCGCCCAAGGGCGTGGGTGAAGTGCTCACCATCCAGATGAAGTACTCCGAAGAGCGTGACCGCACGATCACCGGTATCCGTCGTATCTCGACGCCGGGCTTGCGTGTCTACCGCCAGGCAACCGCCATCCCGCGGGTGCTCGGTGGCCTCGGAGTCGCCGTCCTGTCCACCTCGAACGGGCTCATGACCGACCGCGAAGCGCGCAAGCGCAACGTCGGCGGCGAAGTCCTCTGTTACGTCTGGTGAAGTAGATGTCCCGTATCGGAAAATCACCCATCACGGTTCCGGCCGGCGTCGACGTGACGCTCACGCCCGGACACGTCGCGGTCAAGGGCCCCAAGGGCTCGCTCGAGCGCGTGATCCCCGGCAACGTCGGCATCACGATCGAGCAGGAGGGCGACACCCTCACCGTGGTCCGCCCCAACGACGAGAACAAGACCAAGGCGCTGCACGGGCTCACCCGCAGCCTCGTCAACAACATGGTGATCGGCGTCACCGAGGGCTTCAAGAAGACCCTCGAGATCCACGGCGTCGGCTATCGCGCCGAGCAGCAGGGCCCGAACAAGCTCCGTATGAACCTCGGCTACAGCCACACCATCGACGTGGAGGCTCCCGAAGGCATCGTCTTCGAGGTGCCGCAGCAGACCTCGGTCGTCGTGACCGGGATCGACAACGAGATCGTCGGCCAGGTCGCGGCCAACATCCGCAGCTTGCGCAAGCCCGAGCCGTACAAGGGCAAGGGGGTCCGCTACGAGGGTGAGCGGATCATCCGCAAGGCTGGCAAGGCAGGAAAGAAGTAGTCATGACCAAGATCGCAGCAGCACGCCGCAACGGTCGCATCCGGCGTCATCGTCGTGTGCGCAAGAAGATCCACGGAACCGCCGCCCGGCCTCGCCTGGCCGTCTTCCGTTCCAACAAGCACCTCTCGGTGCAGGTGATCGACGACGACGAGGGTGTCACCCTCGCCGCTGCCTCGACCACCGAAGCCGACATGCGCTCCGCCTCGGGTGCGAGCGTCGACGCCGCCACCAAGGTCGGCACGCTCGTCGCCGAGCGCGCCAAGGCCGCCGGCATCGACACGGTCGTGTTCGACCGTGGAGGATTCGCCTACCACGGACGCATCGCGGCCGTGGCGTCTGCTGCACGTGACGCAGGACTGGAGTTCTGATGGCATTCGGAGACAACAACCGTGGTGGCCGAGATGGCGGCCGCGAGCGCGCCCCCGATCCCGATGGCCTGCGTGAGTCACGCGTCATCACGATCAACCGTGTGGCCAAGGTCGTCAAGGGTGGTCGTCGCTTCAGCTTCACCGCTCTCGTGGTGATCGGCGACGGCAACGGCCGTGTCGGTCTCGGCTACGGCAAGGCCAAGGAAGTTCCCTTGGCGATCCAGAAGGGCACCGAAGAAGCCCGCCGCAACCTGTTCACCGTGCCGATGGCCGGTGGCACCGTGATCCACGAGGTTCTCGGTCGTACCGGTGGCGGTCGCGTGATGATCAAGCCGGCATCGCAAGGTACCGGAGTGATCGCCGGAGGCGCTGCTCGCGTCATCCTCGAAGAGGCCGGCGTGCAGGACGTGCTCTGCAAGTCGCTCGGATCGGCGAACCACATCAACGTGGCGCGCGCCACGATCCAGGGGCTCAAGTCGATGCATCGTCCCGACGAGGTCGCGCAGCGTCGCGGTCTGCACATGGACGAATTCGTGCCCAAGGGTCTGCTCGACGCCTACAACGAGAGCAACAAGAAGCCAGGTGCCGCCGCTGACTCGTCGACCGCCGACGAGTCGTCCGACGACACCCCGGCCGCTGCAGCCACAGGAGCCAAGTGATGGCCGACATCCACCTCACCCAGGTCCGCTCCGCGATCGGAACCAAGCCCAAGCACCGTGGCACGCTGCGCGCGCTCGGCCTCGGCAAGATCGGCAAGACCAACACCCTGCCCGACCGCCCCGAAATCCGTGGCATGATCGCGCGGGTCCCGCACCTGATCGCGATCGACGCCGACGGCCCTCAGGGCAGTGACAAGGCGAACGAGTCCGGCGAAGCCGTCGACGAAGCGGTCGAGGCCGTCGTCGAAGAAGCTGCTGCCGAGCAGGCCGACGAGACCGTTGCCTTCGCCGGCGACGACGCGGTGGCCAGCGCCGACGAGAACGGAGACGAATCATGAAGGTCCATGACCTCAAGCCCGCAGAAGGCTCGACACGGCGCCGCAAGCGCGTCGGTCGTGGTATCGGCGGCAAGGGTGGCAAGACCGCCGGCCGCGGTACCAAGGGTCAGCGTGCCCGCAACACGGTCGCCCGTGGTTTCGAAGGTGGCCAGATGCCGCTCAAGCAGCGGGTGCCGAAGCTCAAGGGCTTCAACAACCCGTTCCGCGTCGAGTACCAGGCGGTCAACCTGCACACGCTCAACGACCTCGCCGAGAAGGTCGGCGCCGACATCACCCCCGAGGTGCTCGTCGAGCACGGCCTGGTCCGCAAGGACGCCTTCGTGAAGATCCTCGCCCGCGGCGAAGTGACCACGAAGATCAACGTGAGCGCACACGGCGCATCGAAGGCCGCCACCGAGGCCATCGAGGCCGCCGGTGGCTCGATCACACTGATCACGCTTCCGTTCAAGGAAGAGGGCAAGGCCGGCCGTCCGGCTGCTCAGGGCAACCAGTTCATGAACCGCTGACTCGGTCCAGGTCGCCCGATCGCTGCGTTGCTCGGGTTCGTCGCTGCCGGACGGCAGCTTCCTCCCCGTGCGCCTGGCGCTCGAACGATCTGATCCCGAATCAGAAGACCTGAATTGAACGATCGGGGGCCCGCACATGAGTGCGGGTCTTCGTCGTTTTCGATGGATGCGGGGTCCCCCAGGTGAGGCTGGCGTCGAGGATCGGTGGTGTGATCGGTCGACGACGAGATGGCCGTCACGGATCACGTGGCTGAGCGACGTTTCGTGCGCGGTGCGCGGACAGACCGGCAAGCTCAACCGCTTCGTCGGAACGAAGCGGCGGCTCGGTCGAAGTCACTGCGAGGGTTCGGGGACGTCCACGGTGGTCTCGACGATCACTCGCAGGGCGGCGACGTGGGCGTCGTACGCGCGCTGACCCGTACGGGTGATCTTGAACGTGGTCGAGCCGCTCCGCCCGTGGCCACGTTTGCGGATGTCGACGTAGCCCACCTCGGCGAGCGCCTTCACCTGCTTGGAGAGGTCGGAATCGCTGATGTCGAGGTGATCCTTGACGAAACCGAAGTCGGCGCGATCGGCCCCCGCCAGCAACGCCATCACGCCGAGCCTCTTCGGAGCATGGATCACCGGGTCGAGGTCGGCGATGCTCACGTCGCGGCCACACGCTGGCGCGTGCTGTCGACGGCGCGGTACCAGTGCGAGCGGTACACGAGCAGCCCGGCGGTCGACGCGATGGCACAGAACACGAAGCCGATGATCGGCGAGATCTCGATGAGCAGGAACGACACACCGATCACCACCGACAGGCCGATGAGGTAGCCGAACACCGGACGGCGGAACTCGGGAGGCATCCGGCGGAGGTTCGGTTGTGCGGCACGGCGACGCATGATCCAGCCGAGTGCGACGCCCTCGAGCAGTAGCAGCGCGGCGAGCGGCACGACGAACCATCCGTTCTGCCAGACGTATCGGAGGCAGACGAGCGTCGATGCGAACCAGAGCCCGGCGGCCGGGTACATCCAGGGCGGCATGTCGTCGGCGTTGGTCCAGGCGGCGGTTGCGAGGCGGTCGGCTTCGGCCAGGTCGGTGGCGAGGGAGTGGGTGGGTGCTGATTCGTTGGTGTTTTCCATACTGGAAAGTTCTACGCCTTGCTTTCCAACTTGGCAAGCATATTCTTCGGTCTCCTCCCACCGCCTGATCGACGCTCGGTCGGCGTGCCTCCTGATCACCGGGCGGCGCTGGTACCCTCGCTGCCTGTCTGCGCTCACGAGCGCGCAACTTTCCGCTGTCAGAAGGACACCGATGCTCTCGAACCTGTTGAACATCTTCAAGATCAGCGACTTGCGCAACAAGCTGCTGTTCGTGGTGGCGATGGTGGTCGTGTACCGCCTCGGTGTCGCCATCCGGGTGCCCGGCGTCGACTCGATCGCGATCGAGCAGTTGCAGCAGTCGGCCAGCCAGCAGGGAGCGCTCGGCTTCCTCAACCTGTTCTCCGGCGGCGCGTTCGAGTCGTTCTCGATCTTCGCGCTCGGCATCATGCCGTACATCACCGCAAGCATCATCATGCAGGTGCTGGGCGTCGTCATCCCGAAGCTGGAGGAGCTGCAGCAGGAAGGTGCGGTCGGCCAGCGCAAGATCACGCAGTACACCCGCTACGTGACGATCGGCCTCGCCACCCTCCAGTCCACCGGCCTCGTCTTCATCTTCGGCACCGGTCAGGGTCAGGCGTTCTTCACGCAGGGTCCGCCCACGAACGTGCCGCTGCTCACCGACGGCATCTGGCCGCGCGGCTACCTGATCATCCCGACTCTCGTCGCCGGCACCGCTGTGCTGATGTGGCTCGGCGAACTCATCTCGCAGCGCGGCATCGGCAACGGCATGTCGATGATCATCTTCGCCTCCGTCGTGGCATCGTTGCCCGGCGGGTTCTGGGGCATCCTCACCCTCCGCGGAGCCCTCTGGTTCTCGGCGATGGTCCTCCTCACACTGGGCATCGTGGTGGCGGTCGTGTTCGTCGAACTCGGCCAACGTCGCATCCCGGTGCAGTTCGCCAAGCGAGTCGTCGGGCGACGCATGATGGGCGGCCAGAACACCTACATCCCGCTCAAGGTCAACCAGGCGGGCATCATCCCGATCATCTTCGCGAGTTCGATCCTGCTCCTGCCGGTCATCTTCTCGAACGTCCTCGGCGGCTCCGACCCCGACAGCTGGCGCGGTCAGATCCAAGAGGCGATCACCACCTACATCGTCAACCCGTCGAACCTCGTCTACGTGACGATCTTCGCCTTGATGATCATCGCGTTCGCCTACTTCTACAACTCGATCGCATTCGACCCGATCCGCCAGGCCGACCAACTGCGCAAGCAGGGCGGCTTCATCCCTGGCATCCGTCCCGGCCCACAGACCGAGAAGTACCTCGGCAAAGCCGTCAACCGCATCACGTTGCCCGGCGCCGTGTTCATCGCGATCATCGCCGTGTTGCCGTACCTGCTGCTGATCGCCGCCGACATCAACTCCTTCGGCTTCGCCGGCACCAGCGTGCTCATCTCGGTGGGTGTGGCGCTCGAACTGATGCGCCAGATCGACAGCCAACTCACACTGCGCAACTACGAGGGCTTCCTCAAGTAGGTCTGCGACATGATCCCGGGCGCCCGCCTCATCATCCTCGGGCGACAGGGTGCTGGCAAGGGCACGCAGTGCGTGCGCCTGAGTCGGCACTTCGTCGTACCGCACATCTCGACCGGTGACATGCTGCGTGCCGCCGTGCGCGAGCAGACCGACCTGGGTGTGATGGCCAAGGAGATCATGGATGCCGGCGGACTCGTGTCCGACGACATCATGATCGGCATCGTCCGTGACCGGTTGAAGGCGGCCGATGCCGACACCCGCGGCTACATCCTCGATGGTTTCCCTCGCACGATCGACCAAGCCGTGGCCCTCGATGCGATCACCGAGGAACTCGCCAAGCCGATCGACGTGGTGCTCGACCTCAACGTGCCGCGTGAGATCGTCCTCGAACGGATCTCGTCGCGTCGGGTCTGTCGCGACTGCGGCACCAACTACACCTCCGACGGCCACGACCCGACGCCGTGGATCTGCGACGTGTGCGGTGGCGACGTGCTCCAGCGCGACGACGACACGCCCGACTCGGTCAACCGACGCCTCGATCTCTACGAGGAGCAGACCTTCCCGCTGATGCGCCACTATGGCGATCAGGGTCGTCTGGCCGTTGTCAACGGTGTCGGCAAGCCCAGTTCGGTCTTCGACCGACTGGTCAAGGCCGTCGACAACAGCCGGACCTGAGTTCTGATGGGGATCGATTACGGAACGCTCCCGTCGGAGGTCCCTGCCGCAGCGGTGCTCGTCTACGACGGGTATTGAAGCTTCTGCACGAAGTCGGCCGGGTGGCTCGACAAGCTCGACCGTCGTGACCGCGTCGACATCGTGGCGGCGCAGGCGCACGGCGTGCTCGAGCGGACCGGTCTGACCGCCGAGCAGACCGACCAGGCGGCCTGGACCGTCGTCGACGACGAAACGCGTGTCGGAGGGCCGAAGGCCATCGCGCTGATGCTCTCGACCGCATGGGGGACGCGCGTCCCGATGCTGCCGCTCTCGGTTCCCGGCGTCACCGGCGTGTTGGAGCGGGTATACGAGTGGATCGCGACGAACCGCGGTCGGTTCCCGGGGTCGACGCCGTGGTGCGTGGCGCACCCCGGCGCATGCTCACCCGAGTGACCCGAAACGCGAGGTCCACACGGAAACCCCTTCGCATCGCGATGTCATCCGACATCGCGTCCGGATACGTTCGTGTCACTCCGGGTTTCATCGGCGTGAGCCCGGGTAGTACCCGACGCCCGCCTTTCCGAGATGGATCGAGTTCCCGCCATGACGTTCTGTATCGGTCTTCGAGTGCGAGATGGCGTGGTCGTGCTGTCCGACACCCGTGTGGTCACCGGCAGCCAGATGTCGAAGAAGTCGAAGATGTCGACGATCCCTCACGGCACCGGCGATGCCGTGATCATGTCGTCGGGTCTCCGGTCGGTGCGTGACAAAGTCGTCGCTCGGCTCGAAGACCGGGTGGCGGCTCGGTCCGAGCCGTTCCGCCGCTTCCACGAATTTGCCACCGCATACGGCGACGAACTCCGCACCGTTCGGGCCGAAGACGAAGCGGCACTGAAGGAGGGGGGCCTCACCTTCAACTCGAACGCGATCCTCGCCGGGCGGTGCCCAGGCGACGACGCTCCGGTCCTCATGCACGTGTATCCCGAGGGCAACTGGGTCGAAGCCACCGACGACTCGCCGTACCTCGTGATCGGTCGGTCGTCGTACGCCCGGCCGCTGCTCGACCGGCTCGTGAGCCCCGAGGCGTCGCTCGGCCACGCTCTGTCGCTCGCATACCTCGCATTCGACGCGACCGGAGTGAGCGCGACCGACGTCGATCATCCGATCGACGTGGGCGTGATGACGGCCGGCCACGACGGCTTCACCTTCCGGCGCTACGACAAGGACGACGTGGCAGAAGTCCACGACGCCTGGCACGAGAGCCTGCGCCGGGCGGTCGACGACCTGCCGGTGACATGGAGTGCCGAGTTGTTCGAGTCGTCGAGCGGGGACGAGCGCCGATGAACGACCTGATCGTCACCTCGCGTCTGCGGTATCAGATCCATCAGACCACCTCGTTCGCCTTCTCGATCGTCGCTGCTCGCACTCCGTTCCAGACGGTGGCGAACGAGAACATCGACCTCGCCGACGACATCGCCTGGTCGCTCGTGCCGTACGGATCCGGCACGCACCAGTTGCTCCGACTCACCGCCGAGCCCGGCGAACTCGCGCTGTCGTACCGAGCGGCGGTGACGGTGAACGGCCAGGATTCGCCGACCAGCGAACTGGACCAAGTCCCGTTCGCCGAGATTCCGGCGAAGGTCTTGCCGTATCTCAACCCCAGCCGGTACTGCGAGTCGGATCGCCTCGGTGGATTCGCCAACCGGGAGTTCGCCGACATCCCCGCCGGTCATGAACGTGTCCAGGCCGTGAGCGACTGGGTGACCGAGAATCTGGTGTACGAAGGCGGCACGACCGACGCATCGAGCAGCACGACCGACGTCTTGTTGCAGCGCGCAGGCGTGTGTCGCGACTTCGCACACGTCGCGATCTCGCTGTGTCGAGCGATCGGTGTGCCGGCGCGCTACGTGTCGGGATACGGCCTCGGTGTCGAGCCGCAGGACTTCCACGGCTTCTTCGAGGCGTACATCGGAACCGACTGGTACCTGTTCGACCCGACCGGAATGGCCAAGGCCAACGCGCTGGTCAGGATCGGATACGGGCGTGACGCCGCCGATGCGCCGTTCGCGACGCTGGTCGGGCGTGCCGACCTGGTCGACAAGCACGTCACCGTGGCCGCCGACGGTCAGTTGGATTCGGAACCGGCGGCCACCTCGACCGCTTGACGTCTCCGCTGACGAACGGTGATGTGCCGTCCGTCATACTGATCGCGTGGTAGCGAGTGAGAACCGGGCGGCGCGACGGCGCGGTCGGCCACCGGACACCGACTCGTCCGACACGCGTACCGCACTCCTCAACGGAGCCCGAGCCCTCTTCGGTGAACGTGGCTACGGAGCCGTCACCAACAAAGACCTCGCTGCCGCCGCCGGAGTCACCACCGGTGCGCTGTACCACTACGTCGAATCGAAGCTCGACCTCTACATCGCGGTCCACACCGACATGCAGCAGCAGATCTACCGGCGCTTCCAGGTCGCCGAGGCGTCGCACCACACGTTCATCGGCAAGCTCGAGGCAACGCTCGACGCCGCCCGCCAGATGAACGCCGAGGACCCGACCCTCGCCCGGTTCGTCGGCACGGTCCGAGCCGATCTGCGTCGCTACCCCGAGGTGCGTGCGCGACTCGGCGAGACGCAGGAGGAGCGCGACGAGTTCTTCATGGGCATCGTCGAATGCGGAGTCGACACCGGCGAGATCGGCCGTGACGACGCAGTGCTCGTACGCGAGTTCATCCGGTTGATGATGATCGCGCTCACGGAGGGCCCGTCCGACTCGCCCGAACTGCACCGCCTGTCGATCGACGCGATCATGGGGATGGTGCGTGGCGCACTCGTACATCCGCCGCCCGACCGCATCGAATCGGGCTGAAACAGGCCTGCTTCCACCGTGTTTTTCGCCGCTGTCCCGACGTGGCGGACGACCGTGGTCGCGGGTCGATCCGCCTACCACACGTCACAGCGGCCGCCGTGGATTTGGCGCGTGGAGTCGCGCCGAACCACCGTTAGCATTGCTCGCCGGTCTGGTCACAGACCGCGTCGGCGCCTGTGCGTCGACACCATCCGCAAGATCACCATCCAGACGGTGAGGAGAATCCCCTGCCAAAGCCAAAGGAAGATGCGATCGTCCTCGAGGGCAAGATCCTCGAATCGTTGCCGAACGCCATGTTCAAGGTCGAACTCGACAATGGGCACGAGGTGCTCGCGCACATCTCCGGCAAGATGCGTATGCACTACATCCGCATCCTTCCAGGCGACAAGGTGCAGGTGGAACTCACCCCGTACGACCTCACCCGGGGCCGTATCACCTACCGGTACAAGTGAAGTAGAGAACATCATGAAAGTACGACCGAGTGTCAAGCCGATGTGCGACAACTGCAAGGTGATTCGTCGCCATCGTCGCATCATGGTGATCTGCACGAACCCGCGCCACAAGCAGCGCCAGGGCTGAACCAGGAAATCGAGAAGGTAACTCAATGGCACGTATCGCTGGCGTCGACATCCCCCGTGAGAAGCGGTTGGAGATCTCGCTCACCTACATCTTCGGCGTCGGTCTCCCGACCTCGCAGAAGATCTGTGACGAGATCGGACTCGACCGCAACACGAAGGTCTCCAATTTGACGGAGGACGAGGTCAACAAGATCCGTGCCTACGTCGATGCGAACCTCACGATCGAGGGCGACCTGCGACGCAACGTGCAGGGCGACATCAAGCGCAAGATCGAGATCGGCTGCCTGCAGGGCGTCCGGCACCGCAAGGGCCTCCCGGTCCGCGGCCAGCGCACCCACACGAACGCTCGCACCCGCAAGGGCCCGAAGCGCACGGTGGCCAACAAGAAGAAGGCGGTCCGGAAGTAATTCCGGGGGAGAATCATGGCAAAGCAGACTCAAGCCCGGCGGCCGCGCAAGCGCGACCGCAAGAACGTCACCACCGGTGTGATCCACATCAAGTCGTCGTTCAACAACACGATCGTCTCGATCACCGACCCGCAGGGCAACGTCATTGCCTGGGCGTCGTCGGGTGTCGCCGGCTACAAGGGCAGCCGCAAGAGCACACCCTTCGCAGCGCAGCTCGCTGCCGAGAAGGCCGCTCGCGCCGCGCAGGAACACGGCTTGCGCCGTGCCGAGGTGCAGGTGAAGGGTCCCGGTTCCGGCCGTGACGCCGCCGTCCGCAGCATCCAGAACACCGGCATCGAGGTCATCTCGATCAAAGATGTCACGCCCGTCCCGCACAACGGTTGCCGCCCGCCCAAGCGCCGGCGCGGCTGAGGAAGAACGTCATGGCTCGCTACACCGGACCCAAGCTGCGCGTCTCGCGCCGCCTCTCCACCAACATCTTCGAGAACGAGAAGGGCCGCAAGGTCCTCGAGCGTCGTCCCTTCCCGCCGGGCGCGCACGGTCGCACCCGTCGCCGCAACTCGGGCAGCGAGTACCTCGCTCAGCTCCAGGAGAAGCAGAAGGCCAAGTACATCTACGGTGTGCTCGAACGCCAGTTCAAGAAGACCTACAACGAAGCCGTCCGCCTCGACGGACCGTCGGGTGAGAACCTGCTGCGTCTGCTCGAACAGCGCCTCGACAACGTCGTGTACCGCGCCGGTTGGGCTTCGACCCGCCCGCAGGCCCGCCAGTTCGTCAACCACGGCCTCATCCACGTCAACGGCAAGCGGCTCGACATCGCGAGCTACACGGCGCGCCAGGGCGACGTCATCAGCCTGTCCGACAAGGCCGCCAAGATGATCGTGATCCAGCACAACATCGACACTCTCGACCGGTCGCTCGTCGGTTGGCTCGAGCAGGGCGACGGCGGCAAGTCGGTGACCGTCCGCAGCCTCCCGCAGCGCGACCACATCGACATCCCGGTGCGCGAATCGCTCATCGTCGAGCTCTACTCGAAGTAACCGGTTCGGCGGTGGCTGCGGCCACCGTCTGCACCGTTCGTCACGCAACACCACTCGTCATTCCCGAAAGGCCCCGGCACCTATGCTCGTCATGCAGCGCCCCACCATCGAAGCTCTCGGTGAGGAATCCAACAACCGTCAGCAGTTCGCCGTCGGCCCGCTCGAGCCCGGCTTCGGCCACACGCTCGGCAATTCGCTGCGACGTACGCTCCTGTCGTCCATCCCGGGCGCTGCGATCACGACCGTTCGTTTCGACGAGTCGCTGCACGAGTTCGACACGATCGCCGGAGTGACCGAAGACGTCACCGACATCATCCTCAACCTGAAAGACGTGGTCGTCACGTCGCACGCCGACGAGCCCGTCACCGTGCGCCTCGACGTGCGTGGCGCCGCCGACGTCACCGCGGCCGACATCGAGTGCCCGTCCGACGTCGAGGTGCTCAACGGCAGCCTGCACATCGCCACGCTCAACACGAAGGGCCGCTTGGCGATCGACCTCACCGTCGAGCAGGGTCGTGGCTACCTCTCCAGCAAGCGCGACGACGACACCCGTACGATCGGCATGATCCCGATCGATGCCATCTTCAGCCCGATCCGTCGCGTGTCGTTCGACGTCGAGCCGACCCGCGTCGAGCAGGCCACCAACTATGACCGCCTCGTCCTCGAAGTCGAGACCGACGGGTCGATCACGCCGGCCGACGCTCTCGCCTCGGCCGGAGCCACGCTCCAAGCGCTGACCGAACTGGTCGCCACGATGTCCGACGAGCCGCAAGGTCTCGAACTCGGCGAGATCGTCGACGTCGCCGTCAGCTCGCCCGACCTCGACCTGCCGATCGAAGACCTCGACCTGTCGGAGCGCCCGAACAACTGCCTCAAGCGTGCCCAGGTCAACACCGTGGGCGAACTCCTCACGAAGACCGAGGACGACCTGCTCAACATCACCAACTTCGGCCAGAAGAGCCTCGACGAAGTGAAGGCCAAGCTCGACGAGCGTGGCCTGACGCTGCGCGGCTGATCCACACCATCGACCGAACACCCGGACCAGAGGGTTCCCGACAGCGGCCTGCGCGGCCCGGGAACGCACACCGAAAGAGACACACACCATGCCCACTCCTCGCCGCTCCCGCCGCTTCGGTAGCTCCTCGTCGCACCAGAAACTGATGATGGCCAACCTCGCGGCGTCGCTGTTCGCCGCCGAAGGCATCACCACGTCCGAGGCCAAGGCCAAGCACCTCCGCCCGATCGCCGAGAAGCTGATCACGAAGGCCAAGAAGGCTCAGGAAGAGGGTCCGATGCAGGTGCACCGCATCCGTCAGATCCAGGGTTTCCTCGGTGACCGTGAGATGACCTACAAGCTCGTCCACGACGTCGCTCCTCGCTACATGGAGCGCAACGGCGGGTACACCCGCATCCTGAAGCTCGGCACCCGCTCCGGCGACAACGCCGAGATGGCGCGCATCGAACTGGTGTGACCGCGAGCACAGCGTTGCTCGGGACACACGACCGGCGCTGTCTCTCGTCGACCAGCGCATCTCGCTGACGCTCGGCGCCTGGAGTTCTCTAACGGCGACGGGATCGCTCGCCGGACGTTAGGTTTCGCTGATCATGAGCCGGAACGCGCGACTTGTCGTTGCCTACGATGGGACCGACTTCCACGGTTTCGCCGAGGCGCCTGGCGTGCGGACAGTCCTGGGTGAGCTGCGCGACGCGCTCCAGCGTGTCTCTCGCTCCGAACTCTCCCTGAGTGCTGCCGGTCGGACCGATGCCGGTGTGCACGGGTGGGGGCAGGTGCTGACGGGTCGGTTTCCTGTCGACGCCGATCTGGAGCGGATCGTGTCGTCGGTGAACAAGATGTGTCGGCCGGAGATCTCGATTCGGTCGATGGAGTGGGTCGACGACGACGTCGATGCCCGGTTCTCGGCGACGTCGAGGGCGTATCGGTACGACGTGTGGAACGACGCTCGTCCGCACCCGCTGCGCGCGCGCACGGCCTGGCATGTCGGCCAGCCGCTCGACCTCGACGCGATGAACACGGCGGCCGCAGACCTCGTCGGCCAGCACGACTTCGCATCGTTCTGTCGCCGACCCAGGGTCGACGAGGGTCGGCCCGAGAAATCGCTCGTCCGCATCGTGCAGGTCGCGCAGTGGAATCGTGTGCAGGTGGCCGAAGCGAGCGAGCCGTCGCCGTTGCTGCGCTTCGAGATCGCGGCCACGAGCTTTTGTCATCAGATGGTCCGCAGCATCGTCGGCACGCTCGTCGAGGTGGGCCGAGGAGGCCGCCCGGCCGACTCGATCCCGGACACGCTCGCCGCACTCGACCGCCATGCTGCGGGCGCGGTGGCGCCGCCGACCGGGCTCGTCCTCTGGCACGTCGGCTACGACGGTGTCCGCTGGGACGCTTGACCGATGGACGCTGAGCGGCTCGTCGAGCAGGTCGACTCGGCGACGGACCGGTGACCCCACTCGGTGAGCTTGCGCCGCAGACCGCTACTTCTCGAACCCGATGCCGAAGGGGTCGTTCGACCTCGTCGTCACCGTGTGACGGTGGTGCGTTCTGCAGCGCCGGTCTCGACGACACCGGGGTTGCCGAGCAGGGTCATCAGGTCGGTCGCCGACACGGCCGGTGAGTAGAGCCAGCCCTGGAACGCATTGCAGCCGAGCGACGCGAGCCGATCGCGCTGATACGGCTGCTCGACGCCTTCGGCGACGCACCCGAGTTGCAAGCTCTCGCTGAGCCCGAGGATCGCCGTCGTGAGGTTGGTGGCGGCGGGGTCGATGTCGATGCCGGCGACGAACTTGCGGTCGATCTTCACGCCGTCGACCGGAAGCTCGAGCAGGTGCGACAAGCTCGAGTACCCGGTGCCGAAGTCGTCGATCGACACGTGGATGCCGGCCCGACGCAGGTCGTTCAGGTTGCCCAGCGCTGTCGCCCCGGGCGCGAGCAGGTCGGTCTCGGTGATCTCGACGACGAGGCGGGCAGGGTCGGCGCCACGGTCGGTGCACCGAGTCAGGAAGGTGTCGGCGAATTCCGGCCGGGACAGGACCTTCGGGTCGACGTTGACGTGGACTTCGAGGTCGGATCGCCCCTGCGCTGCGAGGTGCCGGGCGAAGTCGAACGACAGGTGGAGCACGGTGTCGTCGATCGCCTCGGCCAGACCGGCCATCTGGGCGAGCGGGAGGATCTCGTTGACACCGAGTACGCCACGGAGCGGGTGCACCCATCGCACGAGCGACTCGATCGCGATGATCTGACCGGACGGATCGACGATGGGTTGGAAGAACGGCTGGATCTCGCCCGAGTCGAGAGCGTGGCGCAGTTGATCGAGGTGCTGGCGGCGCCGGTTGATGGTGTCGACCGAGATCCCGGCCGAGTCGGGGTCGGCGTTGCGCTTCAGTCGCACCAGTTCGGTGCTCGCCATCGTGAGCAGCGAGTCGAGGCCGTCGGGGCGCGCCTCGAACGCAGCAGCTGTGCGGATGCCGACGTTGATCTGTCGTCCGTCGACCACCACGGGCTGGGCGACGTCACGACGGATGCGATCGCGCAGCATCTCGACTGCGGTCCCGGTGACCGACCGGAGCGCGAGCACGAACTCGTCGCCGCCGAATCGTGACGACACGAGATCGGGCCATCGGATGGCGGCGATCCGATCGGCGACTGCCATGAGGACGGCGTCGCCGACGTGCTCGCCGTACAGTTCGTTGATCGACCGGAACTGGACGACGTCGACGATCATGATGGCGAGGCCGTGCTCGTTGCGCACGAGGTCGCCGGCCGAGCGGAGAAATCCGTCTCGGTTCAGCAACCCCGTCCGGCTGTCGTGGTCGGCGAGGAAGTCGACGCGTCGTTGAGCGTCGTCGAGGGCGTTCGCCAGTTGTCCCGACACGATGTACGACCCCACGGTCGGGTCGTCGAGCAGGTTGATGACGGTGAACTCGCACATCACATGCGATGCACCGGTCGCCATCGCCAGCCGGACCACGAGCTGGGTGGAGTCGCCGGGGTCGAGCCGGGTGACCGTGTCGAACACCCGATCGGCGTCGTCGGGATGGACGAAGTCGAGGAACGGGCGGCCCCGGACCGCCTCGTAGTGATGACCGAGGATCCGGGTGACCGCCGCGTTGACCGAGAGGATCGCGGCGGAGCTGTCCACCAGCGCGACCATGCCGTGCATGTTCGCCATGACGGAGCGCAGGAGCACCGTCTCGCCGCCGTCGAGTTCGTGTCCGTGTCGATCACCGATCGTGCGCGCGACGACCACGACGAGTTCGACACCCCCGATCGATCGTGCGGCGCCGCGGGCCTCGACGGTGACGTAGGAGCCGAGGGCGGTGCGCAGCCGGAACGTGATCAGCGCGCCGACATCTTTCCCACGCACGGTCATCAGTGATGCCACGATGAGTCGCTGGTCGTCGGGGTGGACGAGGACTCCCGTGTCGAGTCCGATCAGGTCGCTGAACCCGAGCAGGCGGTGGGCGAACTCGTTGGCGTGGCGGATGCGTCCGTCGGAGTCGACGGCGAAAACAGCGTCGGGCAACGCCTCGTACAGATCCGAGGCGGTGAGCACGACGGGTGTCGGCGCGGCCGGTGGTGGCAGATCGCTGAGGGGGTCGACGGAGTTCATGGCAGTCAGTCCGACTGTAGAGGTTGACGCCTGACGAAAAGCGGATTCCAGACGCCGAGATCGGCCCGGGTGAACAGTGGGGCGAGGAGGCGCGACGGGTTGGCGAGACCACCGTCGCGCCGTAGCATTGCCGGGTTCCTCGGAGCGGTTCGATCCGGACCGTCCGCGGATGCTGTGCGGTGGCCGAGCGGCCACCGAGCAGTCGAATCCGATCGGTCACACGACCGCACAGAGAGGCCGAGATGGCGACCTACAGTCCGAAAGCAAGTGAGATCCAGGCACAGCGCGAATGGTTCGTCGTCGATGCCCAGGATCTGGTCCTCGGCCGCATGTGCACCGAGGTCGCCCGCGTCCTCAAGGGCAAGCACAAGCCGATCTACGCCCCGCACATCGACACCGGCGATCACGTGATCGTGATCAACGCCGACAAGATCGTGATGACGTCGGGCAAGGCCGAGCGCACCATGAAGTACCGCCACTCCGGTTACCCGGGCGGCATCAAGTCCGAGTCGTACGCCAAGCTGCACGCTCGCAAGCCCGCCGAAGCGGTCCGCCAGTCGATCCGCGGCATGCTGCCCAAGGGCCCGCTCGGACGCCAGCAGCTCACCAAGCTGAAGGTGTACGCCGGTTCCGAGCACCCGCACGGTTCCCAGCAGCCGAAGCCCATGGCCATCGACCACGCGAAGGCCCGCTGAGCGGCCGTCACCGAACGAGAACGAGACATCACATGAGCACCGCACCTCTCACCCAGACCACCGGCCGCCGCAAGCGCGCCGTCGCCCGGGCGTCGCTGCGTCCCGGCACCGGACAGTTCGTCATCAACGGCAAGACCCTCGAGGCCTACTTCCCGACCGACGCATCGCAGATGGTCGTCGCCGAGCCGCTGAACGTCACCGAGACCCGCGAGACGTACGACGTCGCTGCCACCATCCACGGTGGTGGCGCCAGCGGCCAGGCCGGCGCACTGCGCATGGCGATCGCTCGCTCGCTCGTCGAGATCGACCCCGAGTCGCGCAACATCTTGAAGACCTCCGGCCTCCTCACGCGTGACCCGCGCAAGAAGGAGAGCAAGAAGTACGGCCTCAAGAAGGCTCGTAAGGCTCCGCAGTTCACCAAGCGCTGATCGCGCAGGACGGCACGCCATGAAGTTCGGCACCGACGGTGTCAGAGGCGTCGCCCACGACGAACTGACGACCGACTTCGCCGTCCGCCTCGCGCGGGCGGCGTCGGCCGTTCTGGGCGCCGAAGGATGCTCGACCGTCGTGATCGGTGGCGACACACGCGAATCGACGGCGGCGTTCGACGCTGCTCTCACCGACGGTTTCTCGTCCAGCGGAATCGACGTGATCCGGATGGGCGTCGCGTCGACGCCCGCCGTCGCCTTCGAGGCGCAACGCCGTGGCGCGATGGGGGCGGTCGTGTCGGCGTCACACAATCCGTGGCACGACAACGGCATCAAGCTGTTCGCCCCCGGCGGCACCAAGCTGCCCGACGACGTCGAGACGCGGATCGAGGCGGCGATCGAGGTCGGACCGGCTCTGACGGGTCGGACCGGCTCTGTCGACGTCGACCGCTCGTTCGCGGCCTACGAAGACCACGTCCTCGAGATCCTCGACGGCCGGACCCTCGACGGCCTGAAGGTCGTCGTCGACGTGGCCAACGGCGCCGCTGTCGACATCGCCCCCGACGTGCTCCGAGCGACGGGTGCAGAAGTGGTCGTCGTCGCCGACCGACCCGACGGCCGCAACATCAACGACGGATGCGGGGCGACCCACGCCGAGTTCGTCGCTGCCGCAGTTCTCGAACACGGCGCCGATGTCGGGATCGCCCTCGACGGCGACGCCGACCGGCTGATCGCAGTCGATCACCGCGGTCAGGTCGTCGACGGCGACCACGTCATCGCGATCTGTGCGCTCGATCTGCGCGATCGATCGCAGCTCGCCGACGACACGGTGGTCGTCACCGTGATGACCAACCTCGGCTTCCGCCTGGCGATGGACGCCGCCAGCATCTCGGTCGTCGAGACCGGAGTGGGCGATCGGTACGTCCTCGAAGCGCTGGGTGCCGGCGGGTTCTCGCTGGGTGGTGAGCAGAGCGGTCACGTCATCTTCGCCGACCGGGCCACCACCGGCGACGGTGTGTTGACGGCGCTCGCGCTGCTCGACGTCGTCGCCCGTTCGGGTCGCCCGCTCGCCGACATCTCCGATGCTGCGATGACCTCGCTGCCGCAGGTGCTCGTCAACGTCCGCGTGGCCGAACGGGTTCCCGACGTGGCCGAACGCATGGCCGACGAGGTGTCGCAGGTCGAGCGCCAGCTCGGCGACTCCGGTCGCGTGCTCCTGCGGGCCAGCGGCACCGAGCCGCTGATCCGCGTGATGGTGGAAGCTCCCACCGCCGAGATCGCTCAGTCGACTGCCGACGCTCTTGCCGCCGTGGCGGCGCAACGATTCGGCAGTTCTTGACGATCGAGTCAGCAAACTTGACGAATCCTTGTCGGTGCATACACCGGCGCGCACCCGCCTGATCGGTAGCGTGAGCGCCATGTGCGGCATCATCGGTATCGTCAGCCGGCCATCGACCCGCGCGGTCCCCGAAGCCAGCGTGCTCATCGCCGGCCTCGACGCCGCGGTGGCGGCCGTGCCCTCGGTTCCCGATGTGGTCGCAGCGGCGAAATCGGTCGATGCGGCGCTGCTCGGGCTTCCCGGTGTGATCGCACTGTCGGGGCACCCCGATCTCGTCGCCGCTCTCGAAAGTCGCCTCACCCAACTGGAAGAGTTCGCCGGCCGGCTGGAGATCGAACTCGATCAGAACTCCGGCGAGATGAACGCCGACGAACTCGAACAAGCCAACGCCGACCTGATCGACATGAGTGACGTCCTGTGGGCGATCCGCAACGATCGCTTCCGTACGGCCGCCGAAGTCGAACAGCTGGCCGGGCACGATGCTCCGGTCTCGGCGCTCGGGGCGTACCTCGTCGCACAGCAGGCGTTCTCGGCGATCGACCGACTCGAAGTCCGCGGCCGTGACTCGGCGGGCATCCACCTGTACGTGTGGGGCCACGACATCGACGACGACGCGCTCGCCAGCCTGGTCGCCGAGCGAGGCGTCGATCCGCTCTTCGAGTCGGGCAGCGTCGTGTCGACCCGCGACGCGGAGGGCAACTCGATCCTCTCGTTCGTCTACAAACAATCGGCCGAGATCGGCGAGCTCGGCGACAACACCGCAGCTCTACGCGCGGCGCTCACCGCCGACGGTCTCCTCCGCCGAGCCGTGACGTCGCCCGACGCCCGGGTCTCGTTGCTCGGCCACACGCGGTGGGCGAGCGTCGGCATCATCAGCGAACCGAACACCCACCCGCTCAATTCGACCGAGTCGGAGGCGTCGGGCACCGACGAGGCCGGGTCGCAGCCCTACGTCGTGGCAGCGCTCAACGGCGACGTCGACAACCACGGTGACCTGCGCGCCGAGCACGGCCTGCGGATCCCCGGGCCGATCACCACCGACGCCAAGGTCATCCCTGCGATCACCGCCCGCCACCTCGCCGAGGGCGTCGAGGCGGTCGACGCCTTCCGTCGGACCGTGTCGACCTTCGAGGGTTCGGTCGCAATCGGCGCGATCACTGCGGCCGACCCGTCGAAGTTGATGATCGCACTTCGCGGGAGTGGCCAGGGGCTGTACATCGGGCTCGGCGACGACTGCTACGTCGTCGCGAGCGAGCCGTACGGCGTCGTCGAGGAGACCGCTCGCTACGTGCGGATGGACGGCGAACAGGGCGGCGAGATCGTCGCGCTCGATGCGTCGGTCGCCGGCGACCTCGATGGCATCGAACGGTTCTCCTACGACGGCTCGGCGCTCCCCGTCGACGACTCCGACGTGGTCGTCGCCGAAGTGACCACCCGCGACATCGATCGTGGCGAGGCCCCGCACTTCCTCCTGAAGGAGATCTCCGAAGCCCCACTCAGCTTCTCCAAGACGCTGCGCGGCAAGATCGCTGCGGTCGACGCCGACGATGCGAGCGCCGGACTGCGCGCCGTGGTCGGCGACCGCGCCCTGCCACCGGCGATCGCCACGGCACTGGCCGACGGCACGATCCAACGCATCCGCGTGATCGGCCAGGGGACCGCAGCGGTCGCCGGGCAGAGCACCGCGACGATCCTCGACGAACTCGTCGGCTCCGACATCGACATCGACGCGATCACGGCCACCGAACTCTCGGGCTTCCAACTCCGGCTCGACATGAGCGACACCCTCGCCATCGCCGTCAGCCAGTCGGGCACCACGACCGACACGAACCGTACCGTCGACCTCATCCGGTCGCGTGGCGGCCACGTCATCGGCATCGTCAACCGTCGCGGGTCCGACCTGACCGACAAGGCCGACGGCGTGATGTACACCTCCGACGGGCGTGACGTCGAGATGAGCGTCGCATCGACGAAGGCGTTCTACTCCCAGGTCGCCGCCGGCGCGCTGCTGTCGTGTGCGATCGCCGAAGCCTGTGGAGCGGGTGACGCGAAGCGCCGGACGCAACTGCTCGATGCGCTGCGGGCGATCCCCGATGCGATGCGGACCACGCTCGAACGCCGTGACGTGATCGCCGAGGCAGCTCGGCGTCTCGCCCCGCCGAAGCGCTACTGGGCGGTCGTCGGCAACGGCCCGAACAAGGTCGCCGCCGAAGAGGTCCGGATCAAGCTCAGCGAGCTCTGCTACAAGTCGATGGCCTGCGACTCGACGGAAGACAAGAAGCACATCGACCTGTCCTCCGAGCCGCTCATCCTCGTGTGCGCGGCGGGCCTCGAAGGCTCGACCGCCGACGACGTCGCGAAGGAAGTCGCCATCTTCAAGGCGCACAAGGCCACGCCGATCGTGTTCGCCACCGAAGGCGAGACCCGCTACAACGCCGACGCCGTGATCGAGGTGCCGCGCGTCGATCCCACGCTCGGCTTCATCCTCTCGGCGATGGTCGGCCACCTGTTCGGCTACGAGGCAGCGCTGGCGATCGACGCGTCGGCACACACGTTGCGGGCGGCACGTGAGTCGATCGAGCAGCTGGTCGGCGAGAACCTCACCGGCGACGCCGCCGTCGATCGCCTCCAGCGCGAACTCCGCGCGACGATCGACCGGTTCTCCGACGGCCTGCGTTCGGGCCTGTACAACGGTCACCTCGAGGCAGGAACCGCCGTCGAGCTGAGCGGGATCTTCCGTGACCTCGAGTCCGATCGGCCGGTCGAGTCGTATCAGCGTTCGTCGGGCAAGGTCGTCACCCCCTCGTCGTTCATCGACGACCTCGTGACGGCGCTCACATCGGCGATCGACGAACTGACGCGCCCGGTCGACACCATCAAGCACCAGGCGAAGACCGTCACGGTGGGCATCTCGCGCAGCGACGAAGGCATCATCGATCGACCGCTCGTCCAGTCCGCGCTCGAGGCGGGAGCGGGCCGCGACGTCCTCAGCTACCGGACGCTCAAGATCCTCGCCGATCTCGACCCGGCCATCGCCGAAGTGCGCGGGTTCACCCGCTACGGCATCGACCTGGCCGACTCGACGGTCACGATCATCGACCGCGGCGGCATCTCACACGAGCTGACGAGCCGGGTCGACGGTGTCGGCGCCCTGGTGGGCACCAAGCACCGCGTCGCCACCGAGCGCGAGGTCCTCGTCGGAACCGGCCGGAGCGACAACCGCACGCTCATCTTCGTCCCCGAGGTGAAGGGTGGCGAGACGACGGGCCTGACCCTCCTGCACGTCAAGTTCCACGAGACGATCGACGCCGATGCGATGCGTGGTGTGCTGCAGGGCTACGACCGCCGCTACGACCGCCTGGTCGACACCGTGACCGAGACCGAAGGCGAGTTCGACGCATCGCTGCTCGGCAAGATCTCCGTCGAACAGTTGCTCATCGGCCCGGTGTCGGACACCGCCGAGCTCTGGCGAGCGACACCGGCACCGTCTGCGTGAGCATCGTCGGGGTGGGGATCGACCTCGTCGACATCGACCGGTTCCGAACATCCCTGAAGCGGACACCGTCGATGCGGGCCCGACTGTTCACGCCGGCTGAACTCGACGACGTCGCAGCACAGGCTGACGATGTTCCGTCGCTCGCCGCTCGCTTCGCAGCGCGAGAGGCGGTGATGAAGTCGCTCGGTCGAGGTCTCGGAGCGTTCGGTTTCCACGACGTCTGGGTGGAGCGCCTCGACTCGGGTGCGCCGCTGCTCCACGTGACCGGCCCGGCGCTCGCCCTCGCCGACGACGCTCGTGTGACGCACTGGCATCTGTCGCTCACGCACTCCGACTCGACCGCCGCTGCTCACGTCGTCGCCGAGTCTCGAACCGGTTCGTCGTCGGACTGATCCGGGCGATTCGCGCTCGACGGGCGAGCGCTGCGATCATGGCGAAATGATCGAGGAATACACCGAGGCGTGGAACGAACTGACGGCGCCCGGTGCGCAGTTCGCTATGTCGGAGATCGACGTGCGGGGGGTCCCGATCCGTGTGTTCGACGCGGCACCGCCGTCGATGCGCTTCGTCTGGGAACTGGCCGCCGGCTACGGCGATCGTGACTACGTGGTCTACGAGGACGAGCGCTACACCTACGCCGAGGCCGATGCGATCATCCGCGCTCTCGCTGCACACCTCGTCGACGTCCACGGCGTCGGGCACGGAGACCGGGTCGCCGTCTCGATGCGCAACTACGCCGAGTGGGTCTTCTCGTACTGGGCGATCGTGTCGATCGGAGCGGCGTGCGTCGGGATGAACGCGTGGTGGACCTCCGACGAGACGAAGTACGGATTGAGCGACTCGCGACCCAAGGTCTTGATCTGTGACGGCGAACGCGTCGAGCGCGTCGCACCCATCCTCGACGACCTGCGCAACGGCGACGACGGCCAACCGCTGCACATCATCACGGTCCGTTACGACGGCGACCTGCCCGACGGCGCGACTCGCTGGAACGACGTGATCGACCCGGCAACCGCACCCGCGACCCTGCCGCCCGCCGACATCGACCCCGATGACGACGCCTGCATCTTCTACACCTCCGGTACGACCGGATTCCCGAAGGGTGCGCAGCTCACCCACCGAGGGTCGGTCCACAACCTGCTCGACCTCGCGTTCATGGCCGCGGTCGGTGCGTCGGCGGCGGCCAAGGCCGGTGCGGAGAGCGGGATGCCCGACCTCAGCGGGGAGGGCGACGAGAAGCAGAACGTCTTCATGGCTCCCACGCCACTGTTCCACGTGACTGCCAACAACTGTCTGCTCCACCCTGCGACCATCTCGGGTGCTCGCATCGTGCTCACCTACAAGTGGGATGCCGGACGAGCGCTGGAGTTGATCGAGCGCGAGGGCGTCACCAACTTCTCGGGTGTCCCGACGATGAGCCGCGAGATGCTGATGCACCCCGATTGGGAGACGCGCGACACGTCGAGTGTCGTGGGCATGGGAGGTGGCGGCGCGCCGCTGCAACCCGACCTCGTCGCGAAGATCGACAAGTCGCTGGCGGGCGGTGCGCCGAGCACGGGCTACGGCCTCACCGAGACTCACGGGATCGCCACGGCCAACTCGGGCGCGCTGTACACGTCGAAGCCGTCGTCGTGCGGCCGGATCGTGCCGGTGCTCGACCACAAGCTGATCGACGACGCCGGCAACGAGGTGTCCGGCGACGGAGCGCGCGGCGAGTTGTGCGTCCGCGGTTCCGTGGTCATCAAGGGCTACTTGAACCGGCCCGAGGCGACGGCCGAGGCGATCGAGGACGGCTGGTTCCGCACCGGCGACATCGCCGAGGTCGATGCCGACGGCTTCGTCTACATCGTCGACCGCGCCAAGGACATGGTGCTGCGCGGCGGCGAGAACGTGTACTGCTCGGAGGTCGAGGCGGCCGTGTACGAACACCCCGACGTCGCCGAGGCCGCCGTGTTCGGTGTTCCCGACGACCGCCTCGGGGAGATCGTCGGCGTCGCCATCGTGCGTGCGCCCGACGCAACGCTCGACGACGAGGGGCTGCGCGGCTTCCTCGACGGCAAGCTGGCGAAGTTCAAGATTCCTGAGCGCATCTGGTTCCTCGACGAGGCTCTGCCGCGCAATGCCAGCGGTAAGTTCTTGAAGCGTGAACTGCGCGAGACGCTCGTCGGCTGATCGATGACACCCGTCGTGACGCCCGCCGAGATGCGGGCGATCGACGAGGCTGCGCCCGTGTCGCTCGACGTGTTGATCGGCCGCGCCGCATCGGCCGTCGCTCGCCATGCGATCGCCATGCTCGGCGGTACCTACGGCCGCACCGTGACCGTGATCGCCGGGAAGGGTGACAACGGTGCCGACGGCCGGGCAGCGGCTCGGCTGCTCGAACGTCGCGGCGTCCGTGTTCGTGTCGTCGACGTCGGTTCGGTGCCCGCCGTGCTGCCGCCCGCCGATCTCGTCGTCGACGCCGCTCTCGGAACCGGGTACACGCATCGTCCGGGCGGCTGGTCGGCCCCCGGAGCAGGTGGCAGCCGCGTCCTCGCTGTCGACATCCCGAGTGGCATCGACGGCCTGACGGGCGAAGCGCGTGGGAACGTGCTCGCGGCCGACGAGACCGTCACCTTCCAGGCCCTCAAGCCGGGCCTGCTGTTCGCCGACGGTGCACGGACGGCTGGAAGGGTCCACGTCGTCGACATCGGCCTCGACGCCGCCGGCGCGTCGTGTCACCGGATCGACGTCGACGACGTCGCTGCCTGGTGGCCCCGTCGCCCGACCGATTCGCACAAGTGGCGCGGCGCGGTGAAGGTGGTCGCCGGGAGCATCGAGATGCCCGGAGCAGCGGCGCTCTGCACCGAGGCGGCGATGAGGGCGGGGAGCGGACTCGTGTCGCTGTCGTCACCTGGCGCTGCACCGGCGACGATCCGCGAAGTCGTCCAGCGTCACGTGGCGGCGTCGGGCTTCGCCAGCGAAGCGCTCGTCGACATCGACCGCTTCGAAGCGCTGGTGATCGGGCCCGGGATGGGTCGCACCGACGACGCGATGAGTGGCATCCGGTCATGCATCGGACAGGCCCCCGTGCCGGTCGTCGTCGACGGAGACGGATTGTCGGCGATCGCCGATGGTCTGCCCGGTCGGACGCATCCGACGGTACTCACGCCTCACGACGGCGAGTTCGCCACGCTGACCGGTCACCGACCCGAGGTCGACCGCATCGCCGACGTGCGTGCCACGAGTGCTCGTCTCGGTGCCGTCGTCCTGCTCAAAGGCCCGACGAGCGTGATCGCCGACCCGGGCGGCGAGGTCCTGCTCGTCGACCACGGCGACGAACGGTTGGCCACGGCCGGGAGCGGCGACGTTCTCTCCGGCATCGTCGGTGCCGCCTTGGCCACCGGCCTCGAACCGTTGCGCGCCGCTGCCTGCTCGGCGTGGCTCCATGCCGACGCATCGCGTCGCGCCGGGCGATACGGCATCGTCGCGAGCGACATCGTCGACTCGCTGCCCGCAGCGATCGAGGCGCTCGGATGAGCGCAGTGATCCGTTGGGCGTGGGCCGAGATCGACCTCGACGCGATCGCGCACAACATCGGGGTCCTACGCGATCGAGTCGCTCCCGCCTCGGTCTGGGCGGTGGTCAAGGCCGACGGCTACGGGCACGGCGCACTCGGCGTGGCGCGCACAGCGCTCGCCGCCGGGGCCGAAGGGCTGTGCGTCGCTCTCGTCCAAGAGGGTGTCGAGCTGCGTCGGGCCGGCATCGACGCACCGATCCTGGTGCTCAGCGAGCAGCCACCCGAGACCGCTCCGCACATCGTCGAGCATCGTCTGACCCCGACCGTCTATCGGCGTCAGTTCGTCGAGGCACTCGTCGACCAAGGCCCGTCAGGGTTGCCGGTGCACCTCAAGGTCGACACCGGGATGCAGCGAGTCGGTGTTCATCCGCACGCCGCCACCTCGATCGCAGCGGCAGTCGCCCAGCAGTCACCGGCGCTGCGCTTGGCCGGGCTCTACACCCACCTCGCCGTCGCCGATTCCGACGATCCCGAGATGATCGAGTTCACCGAGCGACAGCTCGCGTCGTTCGAGCGGGTCGTCGAACAGTTGCCTGACGTGACGATCACCCACGCCGCCAACTCGGCTGCTGCCCTCGCGCACTCCGCCTCACGTCGGGACATGGTCCGTGCCGGCATCGCGATCTACGGGATCTCGCCGGGCGACGGTGTCGATCACCTGTGCGACGACCTGCGTCCGGCGATGGAAGTGCGTGCGCGCGTGTCGTTCGTCAAGCAGGTGCGATCGGGCAGTCGGATCTCCTACGGGCTGCGGCATCGGTTCGAACGCGACACGACGGTGGCGACGATCCCGATCGGGTATGCGGACGGCGTGCCGCGTCGTTTGTCGGCGGTCGGAGGCGAGGTGCTGATCGGCGGTCGGCGGTACCCGATCGTCGGCGTCGTCACGATGGATCAGATCATGGTCGACGTCGGCGACGTCGACGTGCGAGTCGGCGACGACGTCACGCTGATCGGCGAGCAGACGGCGCCTTCGGGCGACGTGGAGCGGATCCGGGTCGAGGACTGGGCTCACGCTCTCGACACGATCGGCTACGAGATCGTGTGCGGCATCTCCCGTCGCGTCCCGCGCGTTCCGCGACGTAGCATCGATCGCTGATGTCCGACCACGCCCTCCAGCTGCATGCCGGTTCGATCGCCGACACGCACGCGATCGCTGCGTCGATCGCCACCTTCGCGCGACCGGGCGACATCATCGTGCTCGCCGGTGAGATGGGGGCGGGAAAGACGGCGTTCGCGCAGGGTTTCGGCACGCACCTCGGCGTCTCTGACCGCATCACCTCGCCGACGTTCACACTCGTGCACAGTTACCCGGTCGACTCGGGCCCGCGCGCCGGCAAGGTCACCTTGCACCACGCCGACCTCTACCGACTCGAACGCACCTCCGAGGTCTCCGACCTCGCGCTGCGCGAGCTGGCCGAGTTCGCCGGCATCGTCCTCGTCGAGTGGGGCGACGTGGTCGACCTGTTCGGCGACCACCTCGTGGTCCACCTCGACGTGGTGACTTCCGACGATGCCGACCCGATGGCGCTCGACGGCGAGCGCGACATCCAGATCGCGGCCGTCGGCGGCTCGTGGGCCGGGCGTTGGACGGCGCTCGCCGATTCGGTCGGGCGGTTCCGATGCTGATTCTCGGGATCGAGACCGCCACCGAGCGCGTGAGCGTCGCTGTCGGCGGACACGAAGGCGTGATCGGACTGTTCGAGATCACCAAGGGTCGTCGCCACGCCGAGACGCTGGTCCCGGCGATCCGGTTCACCTGCGAACAGGCGGGAATCGAACTCGACGAGGTCTCGGTCGTCGCGGTCGACGTCGGCCCCGGCCTCTTCACCGGCATGCGCGTCGGCCTCGCCTCGGGCAAGGCGATCGCGCAGGCGCTGCGGATCCCGATGATCGGGATCACGTCACTCGACCTGCTCGCGTTCCCGTCGCGTCACACCGATCGCGTGGTCGTGCCCGTGATCGACGCTCGCAAGGGGGAGGTCTTCTACGCCATGTACCGACAGGTGCCCGGCGGAATCCAGCAGATCGCCGAGCCGCAGGTCGGACCGATCGACGACCTCGTCGCCGACCTGATGGCGCGCAACCAGGACGTGCTGTGCGTGGGCAACGGCGCCCGGCGCTACGCCGAGGAGATCGTCGACGGCTATCGCTGCGAGATCGGGGGCGACGCCTATCCCTCCGCCAGCCCGCTCGTCGAACTCGCTCACGCACAGGCGCTGCGCGAGCAGTGGGTGCAGGCACGCGAGATCGAGCCGGTCTACCTGCGCGCCCCCGACGCACTCATCAACTGGAACAGGCGAGCGGCGCGATGAGTGTCATCGAGAGGATGCTCGGGCGCGAGGACGGGTCCGAGTCGAACGACCGGTTCGAGATCGCACCGATGCGTCGGCGCGACCTCCGTGACGGCGTGCTCCAGACCGAAGGGTTCTCGTACCCGAAGCCGTGGTCGCCGTCGGTGTTCCAGAGCGAGCTCGACCAGGTTCGCTCGGGTTCGCGCCACTACATCGTGGCGCGCCGCACGCGAGTCGAGGCGAGCCGGATCGGCAGGAAGCGGGGCCCGGCGGTCGGCCACGCCGGGTTGTGGTTCACCGCCGACGAAGCCCACGTCACCAACGTCGCCGTCCACCCCGACGCCCGACGTGACGGCCTCGCGTCGATGCTCATGCTCGCGCTCGCCGCGGAGGCACGTCGGCGCGAGTGCGCCGGCTGGACGCTCGAGGTCCGCCTGTCGAGCGTCGGCGCGCAGATGCTCTACCAACGCTTCGGTTTCGAACCCGCAGGTATCCGCAAGCGCTACTACGAGAACGTGGAGGACGCCATCGTGATGTGGTGCCACGACATCCAGACGGCCGAGTACGTGGCCCGACTCGACGCAATCCGAGCAGCACTGTGAACCCGGTCGACGAATCGACCCTCGTCCTCGGGATCGAGACGAGTTGCGACGAAACAGCCGCCGCGCTCGTCATGGGCGGCGACGACATCGTCTCGAACGTGGTGTCGACGCAGGTCGACCTGCACGCCGACTTCGGCGGCGTCGTTCCCGAAGTCGCCTCGCGCGCTCACCTGGATGCACTCAACCCGGTGGTCGCCCGGGCGATCGTCGAAGGCGGCGTCGACGAATCACGGATCGACGCCGTGGCGTGCACCGTCGGACCCGGCCTCGTCGGCGCGCTCCTCGTCGGCGTCTCGGCGGCCAAGTCGCTGGCCCTGGCATGGGACAAGCCCTTCGTCGGCGTCAACCACATGGAGGCGCACCTGTATGCAGCCTCGCTGGAGGACCCCACGCTCGAGTTCCCGCTCGTCGTGCTGCTCGTCTCGGGCGGCCACACGATGCTCGTCGAGATGGAGGGGCACGGCCGGTACCGGCTCCTCGGTCAGACGATCGACGACGCAGCCGGCGAGGCATTCGACAAAGTCGCCCGGTTCCTCGACCTCGGCTACCCCGGCGGGCCCGCGATCGACCACGCCGCGCTCCTCGGCGACCCTGACGCAGTCGCCTTCCCACGTGCGATGAAAGACGACGGACTCGACTTCTCGTTCTCGGGGCTCAAGACCTCGGTGATGAACTACGTCCGCAAGAACCCCGACGTCGGCGACGCCGACGTGGCTGCGTCGTTCCAGATGGCGGTCGTCGACGTGCTCGTCCACAAGGCGCGCATCGCCGCCCGCCGGGTCGGCGCGACCGGCATCGTGCTCGGTGGCGGTGTGGCGGCCAACTCGGTCCTGCGTGAGGAGATCCTCACCGCATGCGAGGCCGACGGCATCCAAGGGTTCCTCCCGAGCCGAGCGATGTGCACCGACAACGCCGCGATGATCGCCGCTGCGGGCTGGCACCGCCTGAAGTCCGACGGGCCGACGCCGCTCGACGTCGGGGCGATCCCGAACCTCAAACTGCCGTTCCTCGACTGACACCGGCTCGACCGGTCGGATGACGGTGGGCGCCGTGTCGACCGTGGAACACTCGGCCCCATGAGCAATGACGGTTTCGCGCCTCCGCCGGACGACGACCAGACACCTCCCGACGGGCTCGCCGGAATCGCCGGAGAGCCGACCCAGGCGATGCCGTTGCCCGGGTCGCTTCCACCCGACGCCACCCAGGTGATGCCGACCGTCCCGCCGGCCACGCCGACGCCGCCTCCGTCGTACACGACCGGCCCGGGCGGTACACCGCCGCCCACGCCTCCGCCGGTGGCAGCCGCTGCGCCCGCCGCGCAGCCTGGTCCCGGCAGCGGAAAGACCGCCGGAATCATCGGTGGCGTGCTCGCTGCGGTCGTGCTCATCGCCGGCGGTCTCATCTTCTTCATGTCGCAGGGCGACGACGCAGCCGATGTCCTCATCGATGCCACCGGCGACTCGATCTCGCTGTCGGTCGCCTACCAGGATGCGGCCACCAGTACTGCGCTGGTCCGCTCGGTCGCCGTCTCGGTGACTGCGGCACCGACCCCCACCGACTTCGCCTGGATCGCCCCGGTCGATGCGATTGCCGGAGAACCAGCTCTGCAGACCACCGATGCGAGTGGCCGTGCCGAGTTCCGCTGGCAGCCGGGCAGCCCGGGTGGCGAACTCGAACCTGTCGGGTGGTCGTCGACCTTCGCGATCGTCGAGGCGGTCGACCCGGCCGTGACCGAGATCGTCGGAGACTGTCGACTCGACCGCGACGGCAACGTCGAACCGCTCGTCATCACCACCTCCATCGACGAGACGCTCGGATTCGTCACCACCTTCCCCAACCTCACCTTCGTCGTCGGCGACCGCATCGAGTGCACGTTCGGAGAGACCACCGACGAGATCCTCGTCCCGGTCGAGACCACGACCCCCGAGCCGACCACCTCGCTCGTGCCCACGACGGCACCCGAGACGTCCATGACACCCGTTGCGGACCAGACGACCAACGTCGCGCCGACGACCGACGCCCCGACGCCGGTGCCGCCCACCACCGGAGCTCCGGACACGACCGTGGCGCCCACCACCGAGGCATCCACGACGGTGCCGACCGCCTCTGACCCGACGGCGGCGACCGTGCTCAGCGAGCGCAGTGACCTGAGCGACGCAGTGGCACTGCTCGATCGGGTCGGGCTGCTCGACGAGTTGGCTGCATCCTCCGAACCGTTCACGCTGTTCGTCCCCGACAACGACGCCATCCAAGCGCTGCGCGATGCATCCGGTGACATCGACCTCGACGACGACACTCAGGTTCGCGAACTGCTGCTCGGTCATGTCGTGACCGGTGAGGCGCTCACCGCAGCCGAGATCGTCGGGCGCGACAGCCTCGTCGTCGCGAGCGGAGCACCGCGCGTCGTCGATGCGGCGACCACCCCGGTTCGCATCGGGACCGGCACACTGACCGAGACCGACATCGTCGTCGACGGCGGCGTGGTCCACCTGCTCGGCACGGTCATCGAGCCCGCGTGACGGCGCCACCCCCGGTCTTCGCCGTCCTGGACACGGGCCTCACCATCGACGGTGACGGCCGCGAGTGGCCGACCGCCGTCATCGACGCGTCGGCCGAGCCGGCCGTGAGCGACCTCGCCCGGGTCCACGCCGTCGAGGGGATCGGCGACATCGCGACCGAGGCGGCCGTCGTGGCGACCGACCCGAACGACGAGGCGACGCCGGGAGTCGATCACCTGCTGATCCTGTCGGTGATCGTGACCGTGCCGGTCCGCTGCGCATTCGCCGTGGTGTTCTCGTTGCCGCTCCAACGTCAGGTCCTCGACGATGCAGCCCGCTCGAAGCAACTCGTCATCGCCACCACGAATCCGCACGAGGCGGCCGCTGACGAACCGCTGTGGCTGGCGATCGATCTCGACGACCGTCTGCTCTCCGACGTGCTGCCCGGCGGCTGAGGCGTCGGTAGCGTGTCGCGCGCCATGGCGTACTCGATCGGAACCCACGAACTGGCCGCTCCTGTCGTGCTCGCGCCGATGGCGGGCGTCACCAACGCACCGTTCCGCGCGCTGTGTCGTCGCTTCGCTCCGGGCCTCGCCTACGTCAACGAGATGGTGATGGCCACCCCGGTCGTGCAGGGCAACGCCAAGACGCACCGGATGATCACCTTCACCGAGGAGGAGAGCCCGCGCAGCCAGCAGCTGTACGGCAGCGACCCCGACATCATGAGCGACGCGATCCGCCAGCTCTGCGACGACGGTCGCGTCGACCACATCGACATCAACTTCGGGTGCCCGGCGGCGAAGGTCACCCGACGTGGCGGGGGAGCAGCGGTGCCGGCTCGGCCCGAACTGTTGCGCGCCATCGTGCGCGGTGCGGTCGCCGCGGCGAGCCCGTACGGCGTGCCGGTCACGACCAAGTTCCGGATGGGCCTCTTCGACGACTGGCTCACGTTCGAGCGCACGGGTGAGGTGTGCGCCGACGAAGGTGTGGCGTCGATCGCGATGCACGCCCGCACCGTCGAGCAGCACTACTCGGGCGAGGCGCGCTGGGAGGCGATCGGTGAACTCAAAGCGCACATGGTGGGGCTCGGCCACGACATCCCGGTGCTCGGCAACGGCGACATCTGGGAGGCGTCCGACGCCGTCGAGATGATGCGTCGGACCGAGTGCGACGGAGTGGTCGTCGGCCGCGGATGCCTCGGACGACCGTGGCTGTTCGGCGACCTCGTCGATGCGCTCAACGGCCGTGACGTCGCCCCGAGCCGGCCGCTCGGTTTCGTCGCCGAGGTCATGGCCGATCACGCGGCGATGCTCGCCGGGCTGCTGGGGGAAGACCATGCGATGCGTGACTTCCGCAAGCACACCGGTTGGTACATGAGCGGCTATCCGGTCGGCTCCGAGATCCGTCGTCGGTTCTCGCTCACGAAATCGCTGGCCGAACTCGACGACATCCTGGCGTCGATGCTCGACAAGGTCGGCGCCGATGCGACCGTCGTCGAGGGCGGCGAGCGGATCAAGCGCGGCCACACCAACGGCCCGATCAAGGTCGCGATTCCCGAGGGTTGGCTCGACGGTCAGACGCGTCAGGGCCTCGACACCGACACGACCGTCCCCGACGACGCCGACGTGATGGCGCTCTCGGGCGGATGATCGTCGAACTCGCTGCACCACTGGTTCTCGCCTCGGCGTCGCCACGTCGCAGTGAACTCCTCGGTCGCGTCGGGCTCGATTTCGAGGTGCGGCCCGCCGACATCGACGAGACACCGCTGCCCGACGAAGCACCGACCGATTACGTCCGCCGACTCTCGTCCGAGAAGGCGGCTGCCGTCGGGCGAGCCGACGAGGTCGTGATCGCCGCCGACACCACGGTCGAGGTCGACGGCCAGATCCTGGAGAAGCCGCTCGACGACAGCGATGCCCGGCGCATGCTCCGGCTCCTGTCGGGTCGCTCGCACCAGGCGCACACCGGAGTCACCGTGAGCAAGGGTGGCGTCATCGAGACCTTCGTCGTCAGCACGACGGTCACCTTCGTCGACCTGATATCGGAGATGATCGACTGGTACATCGGCACCGGTGAGGCCGACGGCAAGGCGGGCGCCTACGGCATCCAGGGTGCCGCAGCAGCGCTCGTCGAGCGCGTCGACGGCAGCGTCACCAACGTCATCGGCCTCCCGCTGGCCGAAACCATTGCCGCCCTCGCTCGCATCGCATAGCCGACGCACCCGGTATCGATTGGCACTCTCGATTGCCGGTTGCCAATGCGTCGCGCGAGCCGTAATCTGGCACTCGGTTTGAGGGAGTGCCAATCGGGCACGCTCTCGAATGCGAACGATGCGAGTCAGCATCGGACACCGCCCGTACCAGCTACACCGTGACTGCCAATGGAGGCAAGAACCCATGAACCTGAAGCCACTCGACGACCGCATCGTGGTCCGCCCCGCCGAAGCCGAGACGCAGACCGCATCCGGCCTCGTCATCCCCGACTCCGCCAAGGAGAAGCCCTCACAGGGTGAAGTGCTCGCCGTGGGCCCGGGGAAGCGCTCCGACTCGACCGGAGAATTGATCGAGGTCGGCATCAGCGTCGGAGACACCGTCCTGTACTCGAAGTACGGCGGCACCGAGGTGTCCTCCGACGGTGAGGACCTGCTCGTGCTGAACAGCCGCGACGTCCTCGCGATCGTCGGCTGACGAACGCACCCACCCAAGCAACACAGATCGATCAAGGAGAAACAACAACATGGCAAAGATTCTGAAATTCGACGATGAAGCACGTCGCGCACTCGAAGCCGGTGTGAACAAGCTCGCCGACGCCGTCAAGGTCACGATCGGCCCGAAGGGCCGCAACGTCGTGCTCGACAAGAAGTTCGGCGCACCGACGATCACCAACGACGGAGTGTCGATCGCCAAGGAGATCGAACTCGAAGACGTCTTCGAGAACATGGGCGCCCAGCTCGTGAAGGAAGTCGCCACGAAGACCGACGACATCGCCGGTGACGGCACCACGACCGCCACCGTGCTCGCACAGGCGATGGTCAACGCCGGCATGAAGAACGTCGCCGCCGGAGCCAACCCGATGGAGATCAAGAAGGGCATCGAGAAGGCGGTCGCCGCCGCTGTCGCCTCGATCAAGAAGCAGGCCAAGGACGTCGGCGACAAGAAGGACATCGCGTCCGTCGCCACCATCTCGGCCGCCGATGCATCGGTCGGCGAGGTCATCGCCGACGCGATCGACAAGGTCGGCAAGGACGGCGTCGTCACGGTCGAGGAGTCGAACACGTTCGGTACCGAGCTCGACTTCACCGAAGGCATGCAGTTCGACAAGGGCTACCTGTCGCCGTACTTCGTCACCGACGCCGAGCGCCAAGAGGTCGTCCTCGACGACGCGTACATCCTGCTGCACAGCGCCAAGATCTCGACCGTGCAGACGATGCTCCCGACGCTCGAAGCCGTCATGCAGACCGGCAAGCCGCTCGTCATCATCGCCGAAGACATCGAAGGTGAAGCGCTCGCCACACTCGTGGTCAACAAGATCCGCGGCACGTTCAATGCTGCTGCCGTCAAAGCCCCTGGCTTCGGCGACCGTCGCAAGGCGATGCTGCAGGACATGGCGACCCTCACGGGCGGCCAGGTCATCAGCGAAGAGGTCGGTCTCAAGCTCGACAACGTCACGCTCGACCTGCTCGGCACCGCCAAGCGCGTCGTGATCACGAAGGATCACACGACCATCGTCGACGGTGGCGGAGAGAAGTCCGACATCGAAGGCCGCGTCAACCAGATCAAGGCCGAGATCGAGAGCACCGACTCCGACTGGGATCGCGAGAAGCTCCAGGAGCGCCTCGCGAAGCTGGCTGGTGGCGTTGCGCTGATCAAGGTCGGCGCTGCGACCGAGGTCGAGCTGAAGGAGAAGAAGCACCGCATCGAAGACGCCGTCTCGTCGGTCCGTGCAGCCATCGAGGAAGGCGTGGTCGCCGGTGGCGGCACCGCCCTCATCCGGGCCCGCAAGGAAGTCGAGAAGGTCGTCGAAGAGCTCGAAGGCGACGAGAAGACCGGCGCCAAGACGGTGTGGGCTGCGCTCATCGCTCCGGGTCTCAACATCGCGAACAACGCCGGGCTCGAGGGCTCCGTCGTGGTGCGCGAGGTCGAACAGGCCAAGGGTTCGAAGGGCATGAACGCTGCCACCGGTGAGATCGTCGATCTCGTCGCTGCCGGCATCATCGACCCGGCGAAGGTGACCCGTGCGGGTCTCCAGAACGCTGCGTCGATCGCAGCCATGGTCCTCACGACCGAGTGCCTCGTGGCCGACGAGCCCGAAGCCGGTGGCGACCCGATGGCCGGCATGGGCGGCGGCGGCATGGGTGGTATGGGCGGAATGATGTGACGATGATGTGAGACTTCGTCTCACATCGGCGACTCCGTCGCCACGAATTTCGACTTCGTCGATTCTCATTCTCAGTCACAGGGCGGATCGGCTTCGAGCCGATCCGCCCTGTTGCGTTCTGGCGAACGCAGAGGGGCAAACAGCTCACCTTTCTTCGGTAGATTCGAGTTTCATGGAGTGGGAGTCGACTCGAGCGATGCGCCCGTTCTGGATGCACCAGATCGTCGAGTACATCATCGGCGCCGTGCTGATCTCCACGGGCTTCGGCTCGACGACCCCTGCGGTGCCGGCCGTGCTCGGCGCGTTGGTGATGGTGAACGCCGCCGTGGCGATCGGTCCGGGCGGCGCGTTCCGGCTCGTGCCGGCCCGCCTTCACCGCCTGCTCGACCTCGTCGTCATCGCTCTGATCGTCGCCGCATCGGTCCAGCCGGTCATCTCGATCCAGAACAACACGCGCATCCTCATCTTCCTCCTGGGCTTCGTGCTGGCGTTCGTGTGGTGGAACACGGATTTCGCGACGAAGCCCGAGCGGAAAGCCCGTCGCGTCCAGCGAGCGACACCCGACAGCGAGCAGGTCGGCAGGTCGGCCGGGCGCAGCGCCGCCGAGGGATACCTCGCGGCGAAGCGGCTGAAGAAAGCGGTCGACGACCGGCGCACGAACGACTGACGACCCGCCCGTAGGCTGAGGCCATGAGTTTCGATCAACCTGCACCCGACCTGACGAAGATCGTCGCTGCGTGGGAAGAGTTCGAGAAGGGTGAGGAGATGCCCGGACGGGTCCTTGCGAACATGAAGACGGCCGGCCTCGACGCCGTGCTCGCCGAGTTGGTCGCCTCCGGCTACACGCCGGGCTCGCTCGCCGCCTCTTGACCGAGTCGGTGCCCCGCCGCCCCGGCGGCGCACAGGTCGTGCCACGCCCCGCCCACGTGGTCGTCGAGGTCGACGCACCGTGGCACGACGGGTCGCAGTGGTCGGTCGACGAACTCATCGCTCCGGTCGCCACCTCCTCGGCGCCGATGCTCCCCACGTTTCCGGACGCGCGCCACTCGGCGGTTCTGGTGGTGCTGGCCGACGGCCCGACCGGCGCCGAGGTGCTGCTGACACGCCGCTCGATGGAGTTGCGCAACCACCGCGGCGAGATGAGCTTCCCGGGTGGCCGATGCGATCCGGGCGAGACGCCGGTCGTCACCGCACTGCGTGAAGCTCACGAGGAGATCGGGCTCGACCCGGCCCGCCCCACGATCGTCGGTGAACTCGAACACCTCTCGACGATCGTGTCGAAGAGCTACATCGTCCCGGTGGTGGCCACTCTCGACGCTCGACTCGAACTGACCCCGCAGACCATGGAGGCCGACCGGGTCATGTGGGTGCCGATCGCCGATCTGATGCGACCGGGCACCTATCACCGCGAGCGATGGGGCCTGGCACCGCTCGACCGTCCACTCCACTTCTTCGTTCTCGACGACGAGACCGTGTGGGGTGCGACGGCGAGGATGCTCGTCGACCTGCTGACGCTGCCTCGCTAGTAGGCGTGTCCGCGCTGGGCCGGCACGTTCACTTCGGCCGGGATCTCGATCGGCTCCGGATCGTCGATCTTGAGGTCGCGCGGCGGCGACGGTGGTGCTGTCGTGGTCGTGGGGGTCGTGACCACGACCGGAGTGGTGGTGCCGGGAGCCGTGGTGGTGGACGGAGCAGTGGTGACGGTCGTCGGCGTGGCCGTCGGCGTGGTCGTGGCCGTGGGCGTCGTGGTGGCCGGAGCCGGAGGTGACGTCGTCGTCGACGAGCCGTGATCGTGGCTGTCGTGGTCGTGATCCACCGCACCGTTGGGCGTGCAGTACGCAGCGTCTTCGGGCACGGCATACGACGCGTTCTGAGGGCACAGCTCGTACAGCAGGCGAGCAGCGGAGACCTTCTCGGGTCCGACGTACTGCGGCCGGTACTTCAGCGCCGGTCCGTCGTACGGGTTCGACGCATCGGGGCCGGCATCGGTGAGGTAGCCGAATCCGCAGCCGGACGGCTGATCGGTCACGAACGTCGCGCAGTTGTCGACCCACATGTCGATGACGTCGGGGTGCCAGGCTCCCCACCAGTCGGCGTGTGTCGTCTCGCCTCCGGCGCCGACGGTCGAGCGGGTCGAGGTCGTCGCATCCACGTCGGACGAGAGGAACCAGTCGGCCGTCGACTCACCTTCGTCGACCCGGTACGAGATGATGTACTCGATGTTCGGAGTGATCGTGTTCGGCCCGCAGAGGCTGCTGAACCAGTTGCTGTAGGTCGGAAGTTCCCAGTTGTCGGGTTCGCCGGGGTCGCCACCGTTCCAGCAGTTCGGGAACTTGATGTGCATCTCGAGCGTCCGGTGCTCGTCGAGATCGGTGTACGGGTTCTGATCTTCGAGGCCGTGGCACGTCGGGATGGTGTCGCCCGCCGGGTAGCGGCTGCCGCGGAACTGGTTCGAGCAGTTGAAGGCGTACTGGCCACCGATCCCTCCGACGCCGCCCTCCGAGGCCGGAATCGAGGCCAAGTCGCCAGCGATCATCGCCGCGCCCTCCGGATAGGGAACCGCGTGGTCGCGGGCTTCGCCGTATCCCTTGTAGTACACGATGATGCGTTCGGGGATCCGGGCGTCGCCGTTGCCGTCGATGACGGCGGGCGCCCAGTAGCCGGTGCGGTTGAGCTCCTGGCCATTGCAGGTGCTCGAACCCGAGTCGCGCAGCGTCTCGTAGGTCGAGTACGCGTTGACGTCGGTGTTGCCCCAGAACATGTGGAGGTGCGCAGCGCCGGGCTGGCCCGGGTACACCAGTGGGTCGTCGTATGCGAAGTGCGAGAACTCGCAGCTGGTGCGGAACTGGCCGCCCTCGGTCGCGGGGAAGTGGCCTTCGACGGGGTTCAGCGTGGGGTCCAGGTAGTCGGACCGGGCTCCGAAGTGGTTCTCGAGCACGAGGTCGGCCCGCGGCGTGTCGCGGTAGGGGCTGTCGTCGTGGTTTCGGTTGCGCGTGACGGCGCTCTGGATCAGAGCGAGGTTCGCGTCGTAGTCCGCCTGCGTCGGCTGTGCGGCCTGAGCGGCGGTTCCAGCCTGGTCCGCGGTGGGGGTGTTCGATTCGTCAGTGTCAAGCTGGTTGACGCTCACGACCACCGATCCGGCAATCGCAAGCGTCCCGATCACCCAGAGTGATGCTCGTTGATTCTGAAGGCGGGGCATGTCTCTTCATCGGCAAGGAACCTTCTGGGGTTGAATTGTCTTTTCGGTCGACAGATCGCCCCGATCAGGCGCCCCAACCGCCGGAGAAATCGAAGAACTGGCCCGTCTGGAAGCGGTTCGACCCGTCGAGCAGCGGTGCGGTGATGTGGCTGAGTTCGTCCATCGTGCCGAGGCGGCGCAGCGGCACCTGTGTTTCGATCTTCGCCCGCCGTTCGGGGTCGTCGGCGCCGGTCGCGGCGATGAAGCCCGGGAAGTCCATGAAGTTCGTCCCCACGGCGTTGACCTGGATGCCCTCACGGGCGAACTCGAGGCCGACGGCGCGCACGATGCCATTCGCCCCGGCTCGCGTGCCGCCGTAGATCGACGTGATCGGGTCGGGCCGGCCACCGGTGGCCGACGTGAACACGACGATCTGGCCGGTCCCGGCTTCGCGCATGGGCGGCAGGGCGGCCTGGAGCGCATGGAAGACCATGTCGAGATTGGAGCGCTTGATCTTCTCCCAGTGGTCGACGGTCATGTCGAGGAACTTGCCGGTGATGATCTGACCGGTCACGTAACACGCCGAATCGAGGCGGCCGAACCGGTCGATCGTCTGGTCGACCAGCGACCGGTTGCCGTCTTGGGTCAGCAGATCGACGTCGGTGACCGTGAGCACGCTCGCGCCGAGTGCTTCGAGGGCGGCCACCTGACCATCGAGCGGTTCGTCGACGCCGACCATCAACGATGCATCCGACGGCCCCTGCAGGACGAGGTCGAACCCGCGCTCGGCGAGCGTCCTGGCGAGCGTCGGCCCGACGTAGCCGGTGGCCATGGTGATCAGTGCAACGGGACGTGTCATGGGTCGATCATGCCCGATGCTGACGTCAGCGGAGGTCTTGGAGCATTCGCCATGCCGCAGCGACGTGAGAGCGCTCCGTGGCGCGTGCCCCGACCGAGATCCGCAGCGCCGACCGCCCGTCGAGCTCGGTGCGCGTGAACAGGGCGTGTCTCGAAGCGTTGGCAGCCTCGACGAGCCGGTCGGTCGCGGCGTTTGCGTCGTCGAGCGTGCTCGCAGTGCAGGCGATCGACAGGAGGTTGAGAGGGTGTGGCGCGACGACTTCGAACCGGTCGTCGAGCGCCACCCAGCCGGCAAGGTCCTGGGTCAGTCCGACATGGAGACGGATCATCTCCTGCATCGCCGCGATGCCGGTCGTGCGGATCGCGAACCACAGTTTGAGTGCCCGGAACCGCCGACCGAGCGGGATCTGCCAGTCGCGGTAGTCGATCACTGCACCCGACTCGGCAGCGGCCGACCGGAGATAGGCGGGCAGGATGCTGAGCGCCCCGAGCAGCGACGCGCGGTCGGCGGTCCAATAGGTCGTGCAGTCGAAGTTGACGCCCATCCACTTGTGCGGGTTGGTGCAGTACGAGTCGGCGAGGCCGATCCCGTCGTTCACCCAGCGGAACTCGGGCGCGAGCGCAGCGATGCCCGCCATCGCTCCGTCGACGTGGAACCACGCGCCCTCGGCTCGACAGATCTGCCCGATCGCGACCGACGGGTCGAACGCCATCGACGACGTGCTGCCGTGGTTGGCGTTCACGAAGAACGGCGTCAGGCCGGCGGCGCGGTCCTCGCGGATCGCTGCTCGCAGCGCGTCGGGTCGCATGGCGTAGTTCTCGTCGTGATCGACGTGGCGGAGCCGGTCGGTTCCGATCCCGGCGATGCGTAGGCCCTTCTCGATGCTCGAGTGCGACTGCGACGTCGTGTACGCCACGAGCTTCGTGGTGTCGCCGTCGGCATTGACCGAGCCGCCGGTGGCGCGATGGCGCGCCGACAGGATCGCGACGAGTGTCGCCTCGCTCGCCGAGCCCTGGATCACACCGCCACCTCGCTCGCTGGTCGAGCGGAAGTCGTCGGGCAGGCCGAGCAGTTCCTGCATCCAGTCGAGCATCAGCGTCTCGAGTTCGGTGCACGCTGGTGATGTGACCCAGCTCATCCCCTGCACGCCGAGCCCGGCCGACATCAATTCGCCGAGGATCGACGGGTACGACGTGTTCGCCGGGAAGTACGCGAACCATCCAGGGTGCTGCCAGTTGGTGATGCCGGGGACGATGACCCGGTCGACGTCGGACATGACCGCATCGAATGGTTCGGGTGCGTCGTGCTCGGTCGGCGGGTGCTCGGGGAGCGCAGCGCGCACGTCGCCCGGCTCGACCATCGGTTGCACCGGACGCGCCTCGATTCCCTCGACGTGATCGGCGATCCAGTCGATCATCTCGTGGCCGTGGCGTCGGAACTCGTCGGGGGTCACGGGCTCACAGTAGGTGGACACACGATCAACCGGGAGGTGGAGACGGTCGGTCCCGACGGGGCTGGTCGGATGTGGCATCGGCGCGGAGACTGGATGCCATGACCGAAACCGAACAGGCCGTCCCCGCACGGATCGAGAGCCTCGACCTCGTGCGTGGCATCGCGACGCTCGGGATCTTGCTGATGAACTCGATCGCCTTCGCGCTCGACGACGCCGCCTACTCGAACCTCGACGAAGGTGGCACCGACACGCTGCTCGACTCGGTCATCGGCGTCGTCATGCGCGTCCTGGTCGACCAGAAGATGATGGCGCTGTTCTCGCTTCTGTTCGGTGTGGGAGTCGTGATCTTCGCCGAGCGCGCGGCGGCGAAGGGTCGTCGCCCGGTGGGGCTCAGCCTGTGGCGGAACCTGTTGCTGTTCGCGATCGGCATCCTCCACACCGTCGCGTGGGACGGCGACGTGCTGACGGTCTACGCCGTGTGTGCGCCGCTGGTCCTGCTCGCACGCAGGCTGCCCGCCGGCTGGCTGCTCGCCATCGGCGTCGTGCTCGCGAACCTCGGCTCGGTCACGATGCTGCTGGTGCGGTCGGCGATCGACCCGGCGGAACTCGGCTCGGTCTGGACGGCGGGCGCACCGACCTCGTCCGACGCCGTCGACGGTCTGGTCCTCCTCGACGCGTTCGGGCGAGCGCTCGGGCTCATGCTGATCGGCGTCGGCCTGTTCCGACTCGGCGTCGTGCAGGGCCGACGCAGCGAGCGGACGTACGGGCGCATGGTGATCGTCGGCCTGGCGATCGGGCTCCCGGTCTCGATCACCGGTCTCGTCGTCCACATCTCCAACGACTGGGCGCCGTCATCGGGACTCGACGGCTTCGCGGTGTCGACGATGGCGACCGTGCCGCTGGCGCTCGCGTGGCTGGGCGGAATCGTGCTGTGGACGCGGCGGGCGACGGGGCGCATCTCGATCGCACTGCAGGACCGCCTCCGAGCGGTCGGTCGCATGGCGCTGACGAACTACCTGACCCAGACGTTGGTCGGCCTCGTGGTGCTCACCGGACTGCTCGGTGACGCCGGGCTGTCGCGCACGATGATCCTCGTGATCGTCGTCGCCGTGTGGGCGTTGCAGCTGATCTGGTCGTCGTGGTGGCTGTCACGGCACCGTTTCGGTCCGGTCGAGTGGCTGTGGCGTCTGGCCACCTACCGCTCGTTCTCAGCGGTCGAGGGATTTACGGTTGCGCCGCACGCCACGGATCACGTTGCCGAAGACGACGACCAGGCCGAGCAGGATCGCCGCGAGGACCGCGGTCTGGCGCCACCCACCTCGTGACTCGCTCCCGCAGCCGGGGCGCTCGGCGAAACCGGTACACGTCGACAGGTTCTCGCTCTCCGGGAAGAAATCGCTGACGGTCACCGGTGGGCGGTCGTCGGGGGTCGATGCTTCGACCGGAGTGACGGAGAGCAGGAGAGCGAGGACGGGAGCGACGAGCAGACTCACCACGAGCTGAGCCGGGGCCCTACGATGCATTGCTTGAGTCAACCGCAAACGCCTCCAGAACGCACCGACCTGCAGCCCGATCGGGCGACCGTGTTGGTCGTCGATTTCGGTGCGCAGTACGCACAGCTCATCGCCCGACGTGTCCGGGAGCTGAGCGTCTTCTCCGAGATCGTGCCCAACCGCATCTCGGCCGCCGACGTCGTCGAGCGGGCGCCTGCGGCGATCATCCTCTCGGGCGGGCCGGCCAGTGTCCACGTCGACGGAGCGCCGCAACTCGATGTGGGTATCTACGACCTCGGCATCCCGATCCTGGGCATCTGCTACGGCGCACAGCTGATCGCGCAGCAACTCGGCGGCGTGGTCGGGAGGGGAATGGCGGGCGAGTACGGCAGGACCCAACTCGAACGGACCGGCGACTCGCTGATCCTGCCCGACGACGCCCCCGATCAGCACGAGTGCTGGATGAGCCATTTCGACGGCATCACCGAACTGCCTGCCGGGTTCATCGGGTCGGCGTCGTCGGCCGGTGCGCCGATCGCGGTGTTGGAGAACGACGAGCGCAAGATCTACGGCGTCCAGTTCCACCCCGAGGTCGTCCACTCACCGTTCGGCATGGCGGCGATGGCGCGCTTCGTCCACGAGCGCGCCGGGATCGGCGCCGACTGGGAGATGTCGTCGGTGATCGACGAGCAGGTCGGCCTGATTCGCGAACAGGTCGGCGACGAGCGGGTCATCTGCGCACTGTCGGGCGGTGTCGATTCGTCGGTCGCTGCGGCGCTCGTCCACCAGGCGATCGGGAGCCAGCTCACCTGCATCTACGTCGACACCGGTCTGATGCGCAAGAACGAGAGCGCCCAGGTCGTCGAGACCTACGGCCGGAACATGGGCCTGGAGTTGATCCACGTCGACGCGAGCGAGCAGTTCTTCGCTGCGCTCGCCGGGGTGAGCGAGCCCGAAGCGAAGCGCAAGGCGATCGGCGAGCAGTTCATCCGCGTGTTCGAGAAGCACACCGGCGGGCTGCGTGACGCCAAGTTCCTTGTCCAGGGCACGTTGTACCCCGACCTCATCGAGTCGGGCGGCACGGACGGCACGGCGTCGGTGATCAAGAGCCACCACAACGTCGGGGGTCTGCCCGACGACATGGAACTCGAGTTGATCGAGCCGCTGCGCGACCTGTTCAAAGACGAGGTGCGCGCACTCGGCACCGAGTTGGGCCTGCCCGACGAGATGGTGTGGCGGCAACCGTTCCCGGGCCCCGGCCTCGGGGTGCGGATCATCGGCGAGGTCACGCCTGAGCGGGTGGCGCTCCTGCAGGAGGCCGACGCGATCGTCCGCCACGAGCTGACGGCCGCCGGCCTCGAACGGGCGATCTGGCAGTCGTATGCGGCGCTGCTGGCCGACGTCCGCTCGGTCGGGGTGATGGGCGACGAGCGCACCTACGGCAACCCGATCGTCATCCGGGCGGTCACGAGTGACGACGCGATGACCGCCGACTGGGCACGCATCCCGTACGAGACGCTCGAGATCATGAGCCAGCGGATCATCAACGAAGTCGACGGCGTCAACCGGGTCACCTACGACATCACGAGCAAGCCGCCCGGCACCATCGAATGGGAGTAGACGAGCCGTCGGGACGCACAGTGACGTTGCAACCGCGCTCCCAGCGCGGAATTCGACTGCTTTTCGCAACACCTTCGTCATATTCGCTAGCGTGGCCGATCTCATGAGAACTTTCGTGCGAGCCATCCCGCTGGCAATGATCCTGGCGCTGTTCGTGCCGGCGATGACCCCGAATGTCACGTTCGCCCAGACGGTCGATCAGCAGCGTGACGAAGTCGAGCGGATCGTCGACGAACTCGAGCGGCTCGAGGAGCGCGGCCTGCAGATCGCTGAGGACTACGTCGAGGCGCTCGACACGAAAGCAACGCTCGACGACGAGATCGCCGAGCTCCGCGCCGACATCTCCGTCAAGGAAGCCGAGATCGCCGAATTGCGCTCCGACCTCGGCGACATGGCGGTGCGCGCCTTCGTCGGTGCCGGCACCACGCCGCTCGGCCCGCTGTTCGAGGACGCGGCCGACATCAACGAAGTCCTGCAGCGTGACGAACTCGCACGCGTCGCCCTCAGCGCCGGTGACATCACCACCGACGAACTCGACGCCTTCGTCGACGACCTCGAAGACGACCGTGCCTCCCTCGAAGACAAGAGCGACGAAGCAGCCCGCCTCGCTGACTCCCTCGACGACCAGCAGGACGAGACCACCCGCCTGAAGACCGAGTACGCCGAGGCCCGCAACGCAGCCGAAGCCAAGCTCGGCCAACTCCTCGCCGAAGAGGAAGCACGTCGCGCCGCCGAGTCGCTCGCCCGCCTGCAAGCGCAGGTCGCAGCCGCCGAAGCCGCCGACGACGCCGCCAGCTCGAACTCGGGCAACTCGAACTCGGGCAGCTCGAACTCGGGCAACTCGAACTCGGGCAGCTCGAACTCGGGCAACTCGACTCCGGCTGCGACCGACTCGGGCAACTCGACGCCGGTCGCGTCCAGCAGGGGTGCCACCGCCCCGGCCCAGCCGGAGGCGACCCCCGCCGCGGTCGCCACTCCGGCCGCCGAGCCGGCACCGGCGCCCGCCGCACCGCCGCCCTCGTCGCGAGCCAGCGTCGCGGTGAACGCCGCACTCGGCCAGCAGGGTGTCCCGTACCGGTACGCCACGTCGTCTCCCGGCGTCAACTTCGACTGCTCGGGCCTCACCAAGTACGCCTGGGCGCAGGCCGGCGTCTACCTGCCGCACCAGTCTCGTCAGCAGTACGCGTCGATCCCGCACGTGAGCCCCGGTAATGCCCAACCCGGCGACCTGGTCTTCTACTACAGCCCGATCAGCCACGTCGGCGTCTACATCGGCAACGGTCAGCACGTGCACGCTCCGGCCACGGGCGACGTCGTGAAGATCAGCACCGTCAACTGGTCGAAGGTCAGCGGCGTCGGCAGGCCCGGCTGATCCGACTCCGGCGAACGCCACGGTCTACCGTCGACTCGATGAGTGCCATCGGTATCGACGTCCCCCGAGTCTCACAGTGGCTGGATACCGAAGTCGAGGGCATCGAAGGCCCCTACGACTTCGATCTGATCACCGGCGGCCGGTCCAACCTGACCTACCGGGTCGTCGATTCCCACGGCACTGCGTTCGTTCTGCGTCGCCCGCCCACGGGCAACGTGCTCGCTTCGGCGCACGACATGGAACGCGAGCACAAGATCATCTCGGCAGTCGGAAAGACCGGGGTCCCGGTTCCGCAGACGATGGCGGTGTGCAGCGATGCCGACGTCAATGGTGCCCCGTTCTACGTGATGTCGCTCGTCGACGGAGTCGTGCTCGACAGCCCCGAGGCCGCAGCCCACTTGACGATCGACCAGCGTCGTGAGGCCGGCGAGCACCTCATCGACGTGCTCGCCGATCTCCACGACGTCGATGTCGACGACGTCGGTCTCGGCGACCTCGCCAAGCGGACCGGCTACGTCGAGCGTCAGGTCCGCCGATGGACCACGCAATGGGACAACTCCAAGACGCGTGAGCTCCCGGCGATCGAAGAGGTCGGTCGACGCCTCGCCGCCGACCTCCCCACGCAGGTCGGTGTGTCGATCGCGCACGGCGACTACCGCTTCGGCAACTGTCTCGTCGACCCCGAGGCGGGCCGGGTGACCGGCGTGCTCGATTGGGAACTGTGCACGCTGGGCGACCCGCTCGCCGACGTCGGCTACCTCGGCGTGTACTGGTCGGACCCCGGCGAAGACCAGGGCCGCCAGAACGACCCGACCGGAATCGACGGCTTTCCGACCTACGACGAGCTGCTCGAGCGCTACGCCGACCGCACCGGTCGTGACCTCTCGAACATCGGCTACTACGTGGCGTTCTCGTCGTGGCGTCTTGCGGTCATCTCCGAAGGCGTCTATGCGAGGTTCATCAGCGGCGCGATGGGTGACCAGGTCGTCGACACCGAGACGATCGAGTCGTTCAAGACGGGCACCGAGCAGTTGGCGGAAGACGCGCTCGCTGCGCTGCGGCGTTCCTGATGCGCGATGCCAGGCCAGAATGACCCGATGACCGATCACGACTCCGTTCTCGACGGATGGGAGCGCAGCGAATTCACCGCTGCCGACATCACCCGAGACACCTATCGCAAGGGCAGCGGCCCCGGCGTGATCGTGATCCACGAGATCCCGGGGATCACCCCGAACGTCGCGGCGTTCGCCGACGAGGTGGTCGATCGTGGCTTCACCGTGATCATGCCCGACCTGATCGGTACCCCCGGGCGCCCGCCGAGCCTCCCGTACTCCATCCAGTCGATGACCAAGCTCTGCGTGGCTCGCGAGTTCACGGCGTTCGCGTTGAACCAGACCTCGCCGGTGATCGCGTGGCTGCGGGCTCTGGCGCGCAACCTGCACACCGAGGTCGGCGGGCCCGGCGTCGGTGCGGTCGGGATGTGCTTCTCGGGTGGCTTCGCACTCGGGATGATGGTCGACGAGATCATGCTCGCGCCGGTGCTCTCACAACCGTCGATGCCGTTGCCGGTCGGCAGCGACCGCCGGGCCAACCTCGGATTGTCACCCGACGACGAAGCCGCGGTCGTCCAGCGTGCCGCGGACGGCTGCCAGGTGCTCGGCCTCCGGTTCCGCGACGACAAGTTCGTCGGGACGAAGTTCACGACGCTGCGCGAACGCCTCGGTGATGCGTTCATCGCGATCGAACTGCCGAGCAACTCGCCGGCCGACCACTCGGTGCTGACCGAGCAGCGTGATGACGCGAGCGTCGAGCGCGTCCTCGACTTCTTCGTGGAGAAGCTCCAGACGTGAAGTCGACGGGGGTCGCCGTCCTGCTCATCGTGCTCGGAGTCGCAGCCACGCTGGGAGGGCTCTACGGACAGATCTTCCTCGGCGACGACGAGGGCCATCACGACGGCCGGTCTCCGTCGTTCGCGCTCGATTCGGCTGTGGGCGCCGACGAACTCGTCGTGTCGGCGCCGATGGACAACGCCGTCGAGATGATCGTCGAGCGCGCCGGCCAACCGATCCAACGCGACGAGATCCACGACGGTCTCGGCAGCTACTTCGTGACCGATCGCGACCGCACCTATTTCGTGCGCGTCGAGGGTCGCGATGCGAGTGTCGTGCTGACCGACGTCCCCGCAGGCGAGACCCGAGTCGTCGCGCAGGTGGCGCCGAGCGGCGGCCCCAACCTGCTGGAGCTGGGTGCCACGGTCGCGGTCACCGGCGGTGCAGTCGACGAGCAGAACATCGCCGACGACGACGAGTGGACCGAGGGCGGATTGCGCGTCGTGCGACAGGGGCTCGACTTCGTCATCTCCGAAACCTGGAACGGCGAGGACGTCTTCGGCGGCCCGGCCTTGCTGACGCTGTTGCGCGCCGACGACTTCTCGTTCACCCATGCGCACGCCGAACTGGTGGGCGACAGCCTCTTCAGCTTCGCCACCGACCTGCCGGGAAGCGGCGACTACCTGGCTGCGCTCGAGTTCGAGCAGGACGGCGAACGGGTCACCGCCCGGTTCCGCTTCACGCTCTGAGCTCGGCCAGCACCTTGGCTCCCTTGTAGTCGGCCTTGCCGTTGGGAGCGCGCGGCACGTCGTCGACGAAGACGATCGACTTCGGCGCCTTGAAGCCGGCGAGGTCGTTCTTGACCGATGCGATGACGGTGGCCGCGTCGACCGTCGCTCCATCCACCAGGGAGGCAACTGCGGTCACGGCCTGGCCGAACTTCTCGTCGTCGATGCCGACGACGAGGCAGTCGAGCACGCCGTCGACGCGCTTGACCGCTTCCTCCACCTCTTCGGGGAAGACCTTCTCGCCACCGGTGTTGATCACCTGGCTCCCGCGCCCGAGCAGGATCAGCGTGCCGTCGGCTGCGACCTGGGCGAGGTCGCCGGGGAACGAGTACCGCTCGCCGTCGATCACGCGGAAGGTCCGGGCCGACTTCTCTTCGTCCTTGTAGTAGCCGAGCGGCACGTTGCCGCCCGCGGCCACCATGCCGACCTCGTCGGACCCGGGGGTGACCTCGGTGTCGTCGGGCTTGAAGACCTTGGTGGTGGGCATCTGAGCGAACTTCGCGGTCTCGGTGTCGACACCCTTCATCGTGATCTGAGTACCCATCGACCCTTCGCTCGACCCCATCGCGTCGACGAGGACGGCGTGCCCGATCCGGTCGATCATCTGCTGCTTCACTTCGGTCGTCCACATCACGCCCGATGAGAAGAACGCGCCGACCGACGACGTGTCGTAGGTGCGACCGCCGGGCTTGCCTTCGTCGAGGGCGCGGATGAGCGGCTTGGCGAAGCTGTCGCCGACGATCGTCACGGATGTGGCGCGGTGGTCCTCGATCGTCTGGAGGACTTCGTGAGCGTCGAGGCTCCGGTTCGTTGTGGTGACGATGTGGCCGCCAGCCGACATCGGGATGAACCAGCCGATCCAGCACCCGGTGCCGTGCATCAGTGGTGCGCACGGGATCGAGACCACCCCGGTGCCTGCGTCGACTGCGCCTTTGACCAGTTCGGGGATCTCCGCCGGATCTGCCGGCGGTTCGAGGCCCAGCAACGGGAACCCCGAGTTGACGAAGCCGGAAGCGAGGCCGCCGGTGGCGTACATGACGCCCTTGGGCATGCCCGTCGTCCCGCCGGTGTAGAGCATGTAGAGGTCGTCCTCGAATCGCTCGATCCGCTCCATCGGCTCGGTGCCGTCGACGAGTGATTCGAAGGCGACCGCGCCTGCGACATCGGCACCAGGGCCGTCGTCGACGACCACGAGCAGCTTCAGCTTCGGGAGGCGGTCGATCACACCGGCCACGCGTTCGGCGAGCGACGAGTGGAACACGATCGCTTCGGCGTCGGAATTGTCGAGCAGGTACCAGAGTTCCTCTCCGAGGTACCGGTAGTTGACGTTGACGGCGACGCCGCGCATCTTGAACGCCGCGTAGTGCGCCTCCATGTACTCGTTGCAGTTGTACATGTAGAGCCCGATCTTCGACTCGGGCCCGAGGCCCGCATCCACGAAGGCCTGGGCGACCCGGGCGCTGCGGTCGTCGTACTGCGACCAGCTGCGCGTGACGCCGTCGTGGGTGGTGGCCGGGTGATCGGGAATGGCGTCCGCGATCGATTCCCAGACGGTGGCGAAGTGCATCTCCATGGCGCCGACGATACGACACCTCGATGTGCCCGTTGTCACCCGGGCGGTGGCCGTCAGCTCAGTGAGGGCCGCCGTCGATGTCGATCAACGCGCCGGTCGTGTAGCTCGATGCGTCGGATGCCAGGTACAGCGCGGCCCCGACGATCTCGTGCGGCTCACCGCCTCGTTCCAGCGCATATCCGGCCTCGGCGGCGCGCTCGAACTGCTCCATGTCCCACGCTTTCGAGATGTCGGTGAGGAACGGGCCGGGCACGATGCAGTTGACGCGTACCGTCGGCCCGAGGGTGCGGGCGAGGCCGACGGTCAGGTTGTTGAGCCCTGCCTTGGCAGCGCCGTACACGAGTTCGTTCGGGGTGGGCTGGCGCGAGGCGATCGACGACACGAAGATGATCGAACCGCCCTCCGACGCGCTGTCGGTCGCTGCCATCCGGGTACCGATGACGGCCGAGAGTCGGAACGGACCCTTCAGGTTGACGTCCATCACCTTGTCGTACAGCTCTTCGGAGATGGCATCGACGCTCGGGTAGAGCGGCGACATCCCGGCGTTGTTGACGAGCACGTCGCATCGGCCGAATCGGTCGTAGGTGGCGTCGGCGAGATGGCCCGCCGCAGCCCAGTCTCCGGCGTGGTACGCAATCGGGAGAGCCTGGCGGCCGAGCGCCTCGACCTCGCGTGCGACCGCCTCGCAATTGTCGATCTTGCGGCTCGCGATCACGACGTCGGCACCCTGCTCGGCGAAGGCCAGGGCCATCTCCCGACCGAGACCGCGCGACCCTCCGGTGACGATCGCGACGCGTCCTGTCAGGTCGAACCGCTCGATGGCCCGGGTCATGGCGCCTTCACCTGGCTCATCGTGGGTTCCTCCCGTTTGATCAGGCGAGCGAAGTTCCGCCAGTGCTTGGCCATGATGAGTGCACTGATCGCGAACACGGCCCCGAATTCCCACAGCGGCCGATCCATGACGAGCAGACCGACCGGTACGACGGCGACGGCGGCCAGCGTGCCGAACACCGCTTTGCCGGTGATGCGTGCGGTCAGCCACCACAGGATGAGGCAGACGGGGACCACGAAGGGGTTGAGCACGATGAGCAGCCCCGAGCCGGTGGCCGCACCCTTGCCGCCGCGCATCTTGCGCCACGCAGGGAACATGTGGCCGATGACGGCGACGATCCCGCACCAGTAGGCGAGGGCCCGGCCGTCGAGGCCGAGGGCGAGGCCGGTCGCCATGGCGCCTTTGAGTGCATCGAACACGTAGACCCAGACGCCCTTGCGCCACCCGAGGGCCCGCGTGACGTTCGACGCGCCCGGGTTGCCCGAGCCGAACGTGGAGATGTCGACGCCGTTGGCACGTGCGATCAGCGTCGCACTGGGGAAGGTCCCGAGGGCGTACGACACGATCGTGAGGATCACCACCAGCTGCACCTGTCGATCCTGGCACGTCGGACCGCTCCGGCCCGCACGATCGGAACATTCCTCCAGGTCGCTGTATCATATTTTCGACGGGCACGGGAAGGATTTCGGGCCCAACGGCGGAGGGTCGATCGTGCGGAAGTCAGTCGAAGCATCTCAGGGGCGTGCAGCCCCGAGGTCGACACGCGCTCCGTATGTGGCCGCAATCGCCGTCTTTCTGGCATCGATCGTGGCCATCACCGGCGCACAACCGTCGTCGGCAGCCGTCGAACGCACGTGGTACGTCGCCACGACCGGTGACGATGGTGCCCGCGGATCGATCGACGAACCGTTCGCCACACTTGCCCATGCGGTGCGTCGCGCCGTCTCGGGCGACACCATCGTCATGCGCGGCGGGGTGTACCGGGAGTCGGTCCAGGTGTTCGGCGAGGCGCTCGCCATCGAATCGGCTCCGGGGGAGCGAGCGGTGCTCGACGGAGCGGTCGACGTGACGGGCTGGTCGGCAGCGGGTGACCTCTGGGTCGCGGACGGATGGACGACTCAGTTCTCGCGCGAGCCCTCGGGCGGCCCCGTCGCCGGCGATCGCATCATCGCTGGCTACCCCGACCAACTCTTCGTCGACGGCGAAGCATTCCGACAGGTCCTCGATCGCTCCGAGGTCGCTGCCGGTGTGTTCTTCCACGATACGGCGAGGGACCAGCTGTGGATCGGCTCCGACCCGTCGGGTCGCCGGGTCGAGGCATCGACGCTGCGCTACGGGCTGTACTTCAACAACGCCCACGGGTCGTCTCTCTCGGGCGTCACCCTGCGCCGCTTCGCCACCGAATGGCGCGACATGGCGGCGCTGCGGGTGTACTCCGACGACGTGGTCGTGTCGGACGTGACCGTGCGAGCGAACGCTCGGATGGGGGTGTCGGCGATCGGCTCCGACATCGTCGTGCGCAACAGCGACATCGTCGGCAACGGGTATCTCGGGGTGCACGGCGACCAACTCGACGGGTTCGTGCTCGAGAACTCGACGGTGAGGTCGAACAATCGGGAGGGCTTCGACGAGTTCCATTCGGCCGGCGGCGTGAAGATCACCGATTCGACCGGCGTGACGATCCGCGACAACGAGGTGTCCGGCAACGACGGGCCCGGTGTGTGGGCCGATCTCGATGTGGTCGCCATGACGGTCGTCGGCAATCTCGTCGACGGCAACAGCCGGGCCGGGATCGAAATCGAGCTGTCGTCTCGCGTCAACGTGCTCGACAACGTGGCGCTCGACAACGGCGAGGCCGGTATCTGGCTGATCGAGTCCCGTGACGTGCAGGTGTTGCACAACGCGAGCTTCGGCAACGTGAACGGGATCGAGGTCGAGGAGGGTCCCCGACGCGAGGTCGCCAACATCCGTGTCGAGAACAACACGATCGGCGATGCTGCACCTGGATCGCGGGCGCTGCTCGACATCAACGACTGGACCGCGACTCGCTCGGCGGCCGACATGGACGTCCAGTACGGATACAACGCCTACTGGATCCCACCCGACTCGGCCACGACGGTCTTGAGTCGCATCGGTCGGTGGCCCGACCAACCTGCTCGCTCCGCTGACATCGACGAGCACCGAGCCGTGTCGGATCAGGCGGTCTCGTCGTCGGTCAGTCGATCGAACACGAACCCGTACGTCAGTGCTTCGGCCGCGCGTGACTATCGGTGGCTCGAATCGAGCGGCCTCGGTTCGCCGCTCACGTCGGGCGCCGCACGAGCGCTCGGAGTCGAAGCGGGTGACCGACTGTCGATCGGGCCGGTGACTCCGTTGGTGCGTCGGTGGGACGGCGCCGGCGGCCTCCTCAGCGCCGACTGAGGGCGACGGGGGTCCGCTCGGGCTTCGAGTGGTCCATCATCGGCTTCGGAACGATCGTGGCGCCGACTGCGGCCATCGCCGACTCGCCGTGTCCGGTGACGCATTCGGGGTCGGGTCCGTCGAGCGGGATACCGACGAAGAACTTCGCCGCCATGCAGCCGCCTTGGCAGGCGTCGTAGCTCCCGCATGATCCGCACGCTCCGGCCGACTGTGGTTCGCGCAGTTCGGTGAAGAGGTCGCTCTGCTTCCAGACGTGCGAGAAGCCACCGTCGTCGCGCACGGAGCCCGCCTTGAACTCGTCGTGGATGACGAATGGGCAGGCGTAGACGTCGCCGATCGGATCGATCAGGCACACGACGCGTCCGGCGCCGCACATGTTGAGCCCGGGCAGGCTTTCGCCCGTTTCGGCGCCGAGCGCGTTGAGGTGGAAGAACGAGTCGCCGGTGAGGACGTTGTCGCCCTTCGCCACGAGCCAGTCGAAGATCTGTCGCTGCTGGGCCTGGGTGGGGTGGAGGTCGTGCCAGCTGTCGGCGCCTCGGCCCGACGGGCGCAGGCGGGTGATGCGGAGCTGGGCGCCGAACTCGTCGGCGAGCGCCTTGAACTCGTCGAGCTGATCGACGTTGTGGCGGGTGACCACGACCGAGATCTTGAACTCGCCGAAGTCGGCGTCGCGCAGGTGCTGCATCGCCTGCACCGCGGTGGCGTAGGAGCCTTCACCGCGCACTGCGTCGTTGGTGACAGCGTCGGTGCCGTCGAGGCTGATCTGGATGTCGAGGTAGTCCATCGCCGCGAGTCGACGGGCCTTCTCGGCATCGATGAACGCCCCGTTGGTCGAGAACTTGACGCCGATGCCCTTGGCGATCGAGTACTCGACGAGCTCGAAGAAGTCGCGACGGATCATCGGCTCGCCGCCACCGATGTTGATGTAGAAGACCTGCAGCGCGTGGAGTTCGTCGAGTACGGCCTTGGCTTCGTCGGTGCTCAGCTCGCGAGGGTCGCGGCGTCCCGACGACGAGAGGCAGTGCACACACTCGAGGTTGCACGCGTACGTGAGCTCCCAGGTGAGGCAGATCGGTGCGTCGAGGCCGGTCTTGAGTTGGCTGGTGAGGGCGAGGGTGTCAGCGCTCATGGAGCATCTCCGATTCGTAGAGTGAGGTGAGCGCCTTGTCGAACGACGGCCATCGGGCTTCGTCGATGTCGCAAGCTGCGAGAGTGTCGGCGACGGTGGCGTGCTCGCCGAGTGATTCCACGACGCGAACGACGTCGGGGTGCTTCAGGAAGACGAGCTTGCGCGTGTCGAAGTGATAGGCGAGCGCGCCGAAAGGTTCGGGGCGGAGTGCGACCTTGGGGTGCAGTTCCAGCGACGAGTCGAGCACGTCAGTAGACGCCGCACATCCCGTCGATCGAGATCTCCTCGACGAGCAGCTCCTCCTCGACGAGTTCGTCGGCAGCGGCTGCTGAGCTGGTTTCTTCGTTGACGTCGGTGTCGTCCATTCGATGATTGTATCCACCCGCGCAGACCCGACCCAGCGCGTCAGTCCAGGTCGTGGCGCTCGACGAAGTCGGCGACGCTTGCGCTGGTGAGGTCGGCCAGCTCGGAGAAGAGCTGTTCGTCGATCTGCTTGAAGTTGAAGCACGACTTGCCCTGCATGCGCGTGCGGAGCTCGGGAGAGATGTCGTCGAGCAGTTCGGGGCGCTCGTAGACCGGCATCAGGTGGTAGCTCACGTAGTTCTTCTTCGTCGCCACGCCACCGAACCATCGGAGCTTGCCGTTCGCCATCTCGTCGGTCGTCTCGATCGACAACGACCCCGGCTCGTCGGTCGACACCGTCCAGTGCCCCGCGCACTCGCGCATGATCCCGCTCAACCTCTCGAACACGTCATCCATTTGAATCCTCTCTTTCGTTCTCGGTGCTGCTCTGCCTGCGAGCCGTGGCCCACCCTGGCACGGACCGCAGCGGGTGATCTCCGGGTGTTGCTTTGTTCCGCCTTACTCAGATTCGGCGTCGCCGGGCCTTTCAGGCGGTGTGGGTCATCCGGCTCGCATTGTCCGGCGGCCCGGTGCGTCGTGTCCGGTCCGGGACGGGTGTGTCAGAGCTCGAACGTGTGTTCGTCTTGCGCAGATCGCGAACGGCGTGTCGCGTCGCCCCGGCAGCTTGAGTCAGGATTGTCGGACGACAGGTGCGCCAGTCGTGAGAGGTCGCCTGACGGCGGGCCGGACCCGTCGTGAGAGTCCGAGCCGTCGATTCGACGGAAATCGGGACGCATCCGGCTCAGACGTCGGCGGGACGCCAGACGTCGGCGGGCCGGACCCGTCGTGAGAGTCCGAGCCGTCGATTCGACGGAAATCGGGACGCACCCGGCTCAGACGTCGGCGGTAAGCCAGACGCCGGCGGGCCGGGCCCGTCGTCAGAGTCCGAGCCGTCGATTCGACGGAAATCGGGACGCATCCGGCTCAGACGTCGGCGGGACGCCACAGGTCGATCGCGTCCGTCTCGTTGCAGGGCAGACAGTATCGAGGTCACCGGGCTGACGCGTCCGCAGACGCGTCAGGTGATGGGACGACGACTCGGCCTTCTGTGGTCCGCACGCTGACCGGTGCAGAGGCGACCGGATCAAGATTCTCCGAACCCAGTAGTCCACCGGTCAGGCCCACGGAGAGAGGTCGGGAGCGGGGCCCCGGCCGAGGGCCCACGCCACCAGTGCTCTCTGGTCGCAGCGCTCGGCCAACGATGCGGTGAGTCGGGGGAGAAGGCGGTCGACGAGGTCGTCCGACCAGTCCGCAGGCGTGTCACCCAGGCCGAGGTCGACGAGGTGGACCCGGACCTCGCGCCACCGTCGGAACGGCAGTTGCGACACGGCGTGCTCTCCACCGCCGACGGTCGACACCATCCGGTCCCACACGTCGTCGGGCATCGTCTCGAACAGCGAGTCGAGCTCGGCCGACGTCGTCGCCACGTCGGCCACGATCGCGCGCGCCGTCAGCGACGCACCCGCCTCGATCTCGGCAGCGCGGCCCGCACGACCGCCGACGTACTGGTCGACCGTCTCGCCCACCGTCGCGCCACGGATGCGGCGGCTCATGGCGTCGGCGTTGCGGGCCAGATGGGTCAGCACGTGGCCGACCGTCCAGTCCGGGAGCAACGACGGCTGCCGCGCCAGGTCGTCGGTCAGGCCGGCGATCGCCACCTGCAACTCGACGTGTGAGCGGCGGCACTCGTCGACGTCGCTGTGTGGTGCGGTCACCGATGCAGAGTACGACACGCTGCGAGCGCTGCACCCTCTCGTCGCAACCGTCGTCTCATGACAGGTCAGGCCGTATCGAGACGCAGGTCGACTGGCCAGGGGCAGACCAGTGGCCAAGATCCTTCGCACCCCCGTAGCTCAGCGGAGCGCCCTCTTTCACGATCCACATGGCTGCGACGAGAGCCGGTTCGGCGCCGACGGTCCGGCACTAGATTGCGCCGATGCGAGTGACACAGATCTGGAGGTTTCCCGTCAAGTCCGTGGGCGGGGAGTCGATGCTCGCCGCCGACGTCGCCGAGTGGGGTGTGGTCGGCGATCGGGGATGGTCGATCCACGACACCGAGACCGGCACCACGCTCACCGCCCGACGCACTCCCGAGCTGCTTTTCGCCTCGGCACGCATCGTCCACGACGAACTGATCGTGCGGCTTCCCGACGGCACCGAGATCGGCGAGGACGGCGACGCCGAACTCTCGGCCTGGCTCGGACGCGACGTCGAGCTGCGCGCCGCCGACGATGACGACGAAGACGACGGCGAGATCGACGGCCCGACCTACGAGGTACCGCTCGACTTCGAGAACGACGCCGACTGGGTCAGCTGGCAAGGTCCTGGCGGAGCGTTCCACGACTCGAAATGGAGCCGCATCTCGCTGGTGTCGACCGGGTCGCTCGGCGACTGGGACATCCGCCGCTTCCGGACGAACATCGTCGTCGACGGTGAGGGCGAGGACGACTTCGTCGGCGACCACGTTCGCATCGGCGATCAGGCCGAACTCGCCGTCTTCAAGCAGATCGATCGCTGCGTGATGATCACCCGACCGCAGCCGGACCTCGACCGTGACATCGACCTGCTGAAGACGATCAACCGGGACCGCGCCAACCTCTTGTCGATCGGTTGCCTGATCGCGGCGCCCGGACCCATCGCCATCGGCGACCGTGTCACTCACGTCGCGTGACGCCCCGCTGATGGACGCTCCGTTGATGGACGCTCCGCTGATGGACGCTCCGTTGATGGACGCTCCGTTGATGGACGCTCCGCTGATGGACGCTCCGCTGATGGACGCTCCGCTGATGGACGGTGCACCATGATCGCCACCATGATCGGCTCCGTGCTCGCGCTCAGCGAGTCACAGAGCTCGCTGCTCGTGCTCGTCGTCGTGGCGGCGATGTTCGTGATGTTCGCTCGCGAGCTGTTCCCGACCGAGGTCGTGGCGCTGATCGGAGTCTCGGTCCTGCTCGTCACCGGCGTGCTGCCCTATCAGGATGCGGTCGACACGCTGTCCAATCCGGCGCCGTGGACGATCGCGGCGATGTTCATCATCGTCGGAGCGCTCGTGCGGACCGGTGCGCTCAACGAGGTCACCCAACTCGCCGAGCGCGAGGCGCGCAAGAACCCGAAACGGGCGATCGGCGGAGCGCTCGTGTTCGTCGCGGCGGCCAGCGCCGTGGTCAACAACACGCCACTCGTCGTCGTGATGATCCCGGTGTTCGTACAGCTCTCCCACACTCTCGGTCGCTCGGCGTCGAAGCTGCTGATCCCGCTCAGTTACGCCGCGATCGTCGGCGGCACGATGACTCTGCTCGGTACCTCGACCAACCTCCTCGTCGACGGCGTGTCTCGCTCGTACGGGCTCGAACCGTTCGGCATCCTCGAGATCTTCCCGGTGGGGATCGTCGTGGTGGCTTGGACGTTCGGTTACCTCTACGTCGCCTCGCCCCGCCTGCTCCCCGACCGGGACAGCCTCGGCGCGATGTACTCCGATCGCTCCGACATGCGCTACTTCTCCGAAGCGGTGATCCCGCCCGACAGCAACCTGATCGGTCGCCACGTCATCGGGGTCAAGCTGTTCCAACGCGAGGGCGTCGAGCTGATCGACGTCATCCGCGGCGACGCGTCGCTGCGTCGCGACTTCGACTCGGTCGTGCTCGAGGTCGGCGATCGCGTCGTGCTGCGCACGGCGATGACCGAGCTGCTCTCGTTGCAGGCGACGCCGGAACTGCGACGCGTCGACCAGGTGTCCGCCGTCGAGCGAACCACGATCGAGACGCTGATCACACCGAACTGCCGGATGGTCGACCGCTCGCTCGGGGCGCTCCGTCTGCGCCGTCGCTACGCCGTCTACCCCCTCGCCGTGCACCGCCGCGACACGAACATCGAGACGCAACTCGACGATCTCGTCGTGCGGGTCGGCGACACTCTGCTCCTCGAAGGCACACCCGACGACATCCAACGCCTCGCCGTCGACATGCGGCTCGGCGACATCACCAAGCCGGTCGAACGGGCCTATCGACGCAGCCGGGCTCCGATCGCGCTGGCCACGCTGCTGGGCGTCGTCGTCCTCGCAGCGTTCGACGTGGCACCGATCCTGCTACTCGCCGTCGTGGGCGTGACCATCGTGCTCGTGACCGGGTGCGTCGATGCCGACGAGGCGTTCGCGTCGGTCGACGGTCGGCTCCTCGCGTTGATCTTCGCGATGCTCGCAGTGGGTGCCTCGCTCGAGACGTCGGGCGCGATCACCCGGCTGGCCGACGTGGTGTCGCCGCTACTGGAGTCGATGCCGGCGTTCTTCGTCGTGCTGTCGATCTTCCTGCTGTGCAGCCTGTTGACCGAACTCGTGAGCAACAACGCCGTCGCCGTCATCATGGCGCCCATCGTGATCGGGCTCGCCGAGTCGCTGTCGATCGATGCGCGCCCCCTGCTCGTGGCCGTGATGATCGCGGCGAGCGCCTCGTTCGCCACCCCGATCGGTTACCAGACCAACACGCTCGTGTACGGCCCTGGCGGCTACAAGTTCAGTGATTTCCTGCGGATCGGCATCCCGCTCAACCTCTCTCTGGCGCCGATCTGCAGCCTCGTCATCCCCCTCGTCTGGCCTCTCTGATCCGGCCGGGCATCGACCCGAAGGACAACTCATGAGTTCGATCGAAGACGCCGCCCGCCGACTCCGCGCTGCGCACGATCAACGCGTACCGACCGGACCGGTCCGTGATGCCATGGCCGACGCCATCGAGTCGCTCGGTGAGGTGGCGGCCGGATACGCGGTGCAGGCGATCAACGACGAGGCAGCAGTGGCGTCGGGGCGTCGCCGCTCGGGCTACAAGATCGGGCTGACGAACCCGATGGGTCAGCAGTTCTTCGGCGTCGACGAGCCGACCTTCGGCGTCCTGTACGACGACGCCCGGGTGGCAGCCGGAGAGGTCGTCGCATGCGAGCGCCTGATGCAGCCTCGACTCGAAGGCGAGGTCGCGATCGCGCTCGGAGCCGACCTCGACGGTGATCACCACGACCTCGACGGAGTGGCCGCTGCGGTCGACCACGTCGTGGCGGCGATCGAGATCGTCGATTGCCGTGTCGATGACTGGAAGATCACGGCGGTCGACATGATCGCCGACAACATGGCGAGTGGCCTGTACGTGCTCGGTGACCACCCGATGTCGCTCGACGAGATCGGCGGCCTGGCCGACATCCCGATGACGATGTCGGTCGACGGCGAACAGCGATCCGCCGGGATCGGTGCCGGCTGCCTCGGCAATCCGCTCAATGCAGTGATGTGGCTGGCGAACGAGATGGCGAAGCGGGGAACGCCGTTGCGAGCGGGAGCACACATCATGTCCGGCGCCCTCGGTCCGATCATCCCGATGCCACACACGTCGACGATCACCGCCGACTTCGGACCTCTTGGCAGCGTCTCCACGTCGTGGGCTGCCCGCGACGCGTGATCCGCCACGTGTGGGATCTGTCCCGGGCGTTCCGTGATCGTTGGGAACCCGAACCGCCCGCCGGACGTCAGAGATGACATGAGATTCACTCGTGCCGTCGCCATCGCCGTCCCGTTCGCCGTCCTCGCGGCCTGCGGATCGGCGGATTCCACCTCCGTCCCGGCCGACTCCGATGCGCCGATCGTCGGCGACTCCGCGCCCGACTCGGCCGATCTCATGGACCCGCCCGAAGATCCCGAGCCGGAGATCGAAGGATTGTCGCTCCGCTACGGGTCGCTGACCGAGCGCTCGATCGACATCGACGCCAACGGCGAGAACACCACCGCGGCGGTCGCCGGGATGAACGAGTTCGCCGTCGACCTCTACTCGTCGGTGAGTGCATCGTCGGACGAGGCGAATGTCGTCGTCAGCCCCTACAGCGTCACGTTCGCGCTCGGCATGATCTACGCCGGCGCGCGCGGTGACACCGCCGCCGAGATGGCCGACGTGTTGCACGCCGACGGCATGGACGTCGGGGACTGGCAGGAGGGCATCAACGCCTACGACCTGTCGCTCGATGCCCGCACGTCGGGGACCGACACCGACTGGGCGTCGGGCAACAAGGTGTGGACCAGGCCCGGCCTCCCGCTGCTCGACGACTACCTCGATGTGCTCACCGGCGTGTACGACTCACCACTCGCCGAGGCCGACTTCGCTGCCGACCCGGACGCACAGCGCCAGGTCATCAACCGGTGGGCCGACGCCGAGACGAACGATCTGATCCCCGAACTGTTCCCTGCAGGCTCGATCGACTCGTCGACGGCGATGGTGCTGGTCAACGCGATCGCCCTCGACGCGCCCTGGCAGTTCCCGTTCGACCCGGCGGCGACCTTCGACCGTGACTTCACCACGGCCGACGGAGCGACCGTCACCGTGCCGACGATGCACTACGACGAGTTCCTCCCCACGGCGATCGGCGACGGCTACTCCGCGGTCGAACTGCCCTACGACGGTGGTGCGCTGTCGATGGTCGTGATCGTGCCCGATGACTTCGCGACCTTCGAGGAGAACATGACGGCCGAGTCGCTCGATGCCGTATTCGGTTCGATCAGTGACGGCGGCATCCACCTCGCGTTGCCGACGTGGACGGCGCGCACGCACGTCAACCTGAACGAATCGCTCTCCGATCTCGGCATGCCGACCGCCTTCAGCGGAGGAGCCGACTTCTCGGGGATGGTCGAAGGCGGTGGCGGGCTCTCGCTCAGCACTGTCGAGCACGAGGCGTTCGTCGAGGTCGACGAGGAGGGCACCACTGCGGCGGCTGCCACCGGTGGAGCGATGGCGGCGTCGCACGGCCCGACGATCGACGTGCTGCAACCCTTCGTCTACGTCATCCGTGACCAGGGCGCCGGGACGATCCTCTTCATCGGCAGCGTCACCGACCCGTCGATCGCCGCCGGCTGATCAGCCGGCGGCGTCGGCGCCAGGCCGGACTCCCAGGTCGGAGTACGGGCGCCAGAGGTAACCGTCGGGATCGGCGACGACGAACTGGCGGTTGCCGGCCTCGGTCGGCCCCTCCACCCTCCAGCGTCCGCCGCTCTGTGCGACATCGACGCGATACCAGCGCTGCTCCATCGGCAGTGCGATCTCGGCGCCTGCGGCCACTGCCCGGTCATGGACCGCATCGACGTCGTCGACGAGCAGCTGCAGGTTCATCCCGCGTCCGAACGGCCGGTCGAGCGGTGCGTGGAATCGGCGACCCGGCCCGGCGGCCTCTTCGAGCATCAACTCGACGCCGTCACGTTCGAGGTAGGCGAAGCGCTCCTCCGTTCGTTCGAACAGGATCCGGAAGCCGAGCACGTCGGTGTAGAAGCGCAGCGACGTCGCCAGGTCGGTCACATCGAGTTCGGGAACCAGCATCGACGCGACCGTAGACGGGCTACCCGGTGTCAGCGGGCGGGGATGATGGCGTCGTAGATCTCGGGCTCGCGGGTGCGCCAGCGATTCGCGGCGAACTGGATCGCGAGGCGCAAGACGAGCCATCCGACTCCGACGGTCGCCGCGCCGAGGATCGAGACCAGCACCACCGAACCGCGGTCGAGTGCCCACAGCAGAGCGAGCGCGATGGGCAGGGTGACGAGGCCGAGTGCGATCACGACGACCGCGAGGACGAGCGCCGAGAGCAGACCGCTCCCCGTGTCGCCCGATGCGAGCGGGTTGTCGGACTCGGGGACGGCGACGGGCACCATCGTCGACTGCACGAGCGCACCGCCCGTCCCAGCCAACAGCCCGCCGACGCCGACGAGGACTCCGGCCAGGAGAAACGACCACTCGCCGCTCACTGCGGCACCGGCGATCGGTCCGAGGATCGCCAGCGGGCCGGCCACGATGATCACCGAGCGGGCTTTGCCGGTGACGATCGTCTCGGGCTCCAACCCACACAGGATCTCGGAGCCGAGCGCCGGTCCGTCGGAGCCGATGCTGTTGCCCGCCATGAAGATGACGGCGAGTTGGACGGCTCCCCCGACGAGCACCGCCGCCGCACCGACCTCGTCGCGCGTCAGCGCGGGAACGAGCACCAGCGACATGCCGATCCCCGCGCCGATCAATGTCTCGAGCGCCGTGCGCGGGTGGCGCATCCGGGTCCGCACGCTGCGCCAGGCGATCGCGCCGACTGCGCCCGGCCCGCACAGCCGTTTCACCAGCCGCTGCAGCAGCGTCAACTCACCTCGGGCCGCTCCGCCCCGAGCCGAGTCCGGCGACGTCACGAGCAGTCGTCGGGTCGTCCACATGAACACGGCGGCGAGGATCGGCAGCCACAGCGACCCGATGACCATGTGGGTGAACGACGTCGTGAACGAATCTCCGGCGGTCGCGAAGGCGGTACCGAGTTGTCCGGGCGGTGAGTACCGGACGATGTCGGCCACTCGGTCCCGGCCGCTGGGCCCCAGGCTGTCGAGGATCGGGATCACGAGCTGGAAGGCGCCGTAGAACGCGAGGCTGGCGAGGGCGATGATCACTTGCCCGGTGCGCGGGAACCGGCTGGTGAACAGGCCGAGCGCATTGACGACCGTCCGCGAGACGAGCAGCAGCGTCAGCAGGAAAGAGATGGCGGCGAGTGCTGCGGAAATCACCGTCGACAGACCGCGCAGCGATCCGAGGTACAGACCGACACCGACGAGGCTCGCAGCCAGCCCGGGCGGGCCGAACGCGCTCGCGGTCAGCATGCCGATGGCCAGCTGCCGATCGGTCAACGGCTCGGTCGCCACGATGCGCGGGTCGATCGGTTGGGTGACCCCGGTGATGATGCTCAACGCGACGATCGCCACGATCATCGCCACCGGCGCGATCACGAGAATCGGGCCCGGGAAGTCGGCCCTCTGGCCGTAGACGGCGAGCGTGAGGCCGGAGACGAGCCCGGCGATCACCGAGGCGATCATCCCGATCACGACGGCGACTCGCTGCGCTCCGCCGTGGCGCAGAGCTCCCCGGAGGAGGCGCCAACGCAGGCGGGCGAACAGCTCGATCGTCTGCGTCGTCGACAGTGCGTCGACCGGTGGGGTCGGTGTCAGGACAGCCATCTCAGGACAGCCATGCGAGGGCGGCCTGGTCAGCTGTGCGGCCACCGACCGCGTCGATGAACGCATCCTCCAGGCGTCGTCCGGCACGCACCTCGTCGATCGGCCCGGTGAGCACGATCCGCCCGGCCTGGATCACGCCGATGTGGTCGCAGACCCGCTCGACGACGTCCATGACATGCGTCGACAGGATGACGGTTCCGCCGCCGGCCCGGAAACGATCGAGCATCAGTCGCATCGAGCGTGTCGACACCGGGTCGACACCTTCGAACGGTTCGTCGAGCATCACCAGTTGCGGCCGGTGCACCAGCGCCGCCACGAGCGCCGTCTTCTTGCGCATGCCGTGGCTGTAGCCGGCGATCGGACGGTCGGCGTCGTCGGTGATCTCGAGCACGTCGAACATCTCGCTGGCACGGGCGGTCACGACGTCGGGGTCGAGGCCGCGCAGCGCACCGATGGTGTCGATGAACTCGCGTGCCGACAGCCGGTCGAACAGTTGCAGCGGGTCGAGGATCACGCCCATCGCCCGACGCACACCGATGATGTCGCGATCGGTACGCAGCCCGCACACCTCGACCGTCCCGGCGTCGGGGCGGGCGAGGCCGACGACCGTGCGCATCGTGGTCGACTTGCCCGAGCCGTTGGGCCCGACGAGCCCGAAGCAGGCGCCGTGCGGCACGGTCAGCGACAGGTCATCGAGCGCGACCTTGTCGCCGAAACGCTTGTGCAATCCGACCAGCCGGAGTGCCGGAGCGGCGGTGGCGAAGGTCGGCGGGGGCAGCTCCACCCCGCCATTCTGCCCGAAGGATCGAGCCGTCCGACGACTGTCCGCAGGCGTACCTCGCGCTCTGCTTGACCCGACTTCCAGAACGGAGTAGTCATGCGTCAGCCGACGCTCGGCGTGCACGGATCTGAGGACATCGACATGTACGAATCACTCGCCGACAAGGTCGTCATGGTCACTGGCGGCGGCGCTGGGATCGGGCGTGCGCTCGCCGAGCGATTCGCCGGGCAGGGCTGTCGAGTCGTGGTCAACGACGTCGACGCCACCACCGCCGAGGCGACCGCTACCGACATCGTCGCCGCAGGAGGGCGGGCGATCGGCGTCGTCGCCGACGTGTCGAACAGCGACCAGGTCGCCAGCATGTTCGACACCGCCGTCGCCGAGTACGGCGGGATCGACGTGCTCGTCAACAACGCCGGAATGGTCAGCCCGATGCTCCACTTCTTCGAAGCCGACGAGGCGTGGTGGCGGCGGATCATCGACGTGAACCTCACCGGCCACTTCCTCTGCTCGCACCGGGCCGCCCGTCTGATGGCCAAGGCCGGTGCCGGCGTGATCCTCAACATGAGTTCGGGCGGGGCCACCAAGGCGCATCGTGCCTTCACCGCGTACGACGCGAGCAAGGGCGGCATCGAGGCACTCACCCGTGCGATGGCACTCGACCTCGGTCCGTACAACGTGCGCGTCAACGCATTGATGCCCGGCTCGATCGACACTGCGGGCCTCGACATCGAGCAGCGCACACTTCGCGGCGAGAACGTCCCGCTCGGGCGCATCGGTGAGCCGAGCGACATGACCGGCGCCGCTCTCTTCCTCGCGTCCGACGACGCGTCCTACATCACCGGTGACGTGTTCCGCATCGATGGCGGGATGCTCGCCCAGCAGCGCTCGGCAACCGTCGACATCATGGTGCCCGCCGACTTCCCGAAGGTCGAGGACCTGTGAGATGACGTCGTCCGAGCGCAGCGGTCACCCCGGCAGCGTCCGGATCGGTGCCGACGTCGGCGGCACCTTCACCGACGTGGTGATCGAACGCCCCGACGGCACCTACGCGTCGACCAAGGTCCTCACCACGTACGACGCTCCCGAACGCGGGATCCTCGACGGTGTGGCCCGCCTCGCCGGCGACGAGGGAATCGAGATGGCAGACGTCGTGCAGTTCGTCCACGGCACCACGCTCGCCACCAACGCGCTCATCGAACGCCGCGGCGCCACGACCGCACTGGTCACGACCGAGGGCTTCCGCGACGTCATCGAAACCCGGACCGAGAGCCGCTTCGAGCAGTACGACCTCGACATCGTCCTGCCCACACCGCTGATCGCTCGCGCCGATCGCCACACCGTCTCCGAGCGCCGGAATGCGCGCGGCGAAGAACTGCTGGCCTTCGACGAAGCGGGCGCCCGAGCCCTCGTCGAGGCGATCGGCGCGGCCGAGTACGAGTCGGTCGCCGTCGGCTTCATCCACAGCTACGTCGACGACACGAACGAACGTCGCTTCCGTGACCTGCTCCTCGCAGAATTCCCCGACATCGCAGTGTCGATCAGCAGCGAGGTCTCGCCACAGATGCGTGAGTACGAACGCTTCAACACGGTGTGCGCGAACGCCTACGTGCAGCCGCTGATGGCGACCTACCTCGTGCGGCTGCGGGACCAGTTGCAGGAGCGCGGCATCGGCTGCCCGCTCTACCTCGTCCACTCGGGTGGCGGTCTGATGAGCGTCGAGAGCGCCGCTGCGTTCCCCGTGCGCCTCGTCGAATCGGGCCCGGCCGGCGGTGCGATCTTCGCCGCCGATCTCGCTGCCCGGTATGGGCGCAACCGGGTCCTGTCGTACGACATGGGTGGCACCACGGCGAAGATCGCGCTGATCGAGGGGTACCGGCCCCAGACCGCCAAGACCTTCGAGGTCGACCGCACGGCGCGCTTCAAGAAAGGGAGCGGGATGCCCATCTCGATCCCCGTGATCGACATGATCGAGATCGGTGCGGGTGGTGGCTCGATCGCCAGCGTCGACCGGCTCGGCCGGATCCGGATCGGCCCGCACAGCGCCGGTTCCGAACCGGGCCCGGCCGCCTATTCGCTCGGGGGCGAACACGCGACCGTCACCGACGCCAACCTCGAACTCGGTCGCCTCCACCCCGACACGTTCGGCGCGACCGACATCGACCTGTCGCCCGACCTCGCCAGCCAGGCGATCGTGGCGTCGGTCGGCGAACGGCTCGGCCTCGATGCGACGAGCGCGGCGGTCGGCATCGCCGAGGTGGTCGACGAGAACATGGCCAACGCCGCTCGTGCCCACGCCGTCGAGCACGGCAAGGACCTGGGCGGGTTCACGATGATCGCCTTCGGTGGTGGTGCTCCGTTGCACGCCGCTCGGCTGATGGACAAGCTCGGCCTCGACGAACTCGTCGTGCCCCCCGGCGCGGGCGTGGGTTCGGCGATCGGCTTCCTGGTCGCGCCGTTCTCCTACGAGGCGATCCGCAGCTTCTACACGCGCACCACCGACTTCGACGTCGCCGGAGCCAACGCCGTGCTCGCCGACTTGACCGACGAGGCGATGTCGTTCGTGCGCCAGGGCACCGACGGTGACGTGATCGTCGAGCGGCAGGTGTCGATGCGTTACGCCGGTCAGGGCTGGGAGATCCCCGTGATGCTCGACGACCAGCACCCGACCTTCGACCAACACGCCGCCGAGATGTTGACCGCCCAGTTCACGAAGTCGTACGAGGAATTCTTCGGCCGGGCCATCGACGACCTCGCGATCGAAGCGGTCAGTTGGGCCGTCCGTGTCTCGTCGATCGTCGCGCCCCACGACACCATCACGCTCGATGCATCGGGCTCGCCGATCGACGTCTCCGACGCCACGGTCCGCACGGCCTACGACGCCGTGACCGGACAGAGAGTCGACACCACGCTCCTGCATCGTGACGACCTCACCGTCGGGTCGATGGTGACGGGCCCGGCGATCATCGTCGAGTCGCAGACCACCACGATCCTCGGCTCGCACCATCGCTGCACCGTGCAGCCCGACGGCTCGCTCCTGGTCACCCGCACCGACCCGAAGGGCCCCGTCGCATGACGCTCACTCACGAGCCGCCGCCCTCCGATCCCGCGGCCCGCCTCGCTGCGCAGCGCCGCAGCCTGCTGTTCCAGGTGATGTGGAACCGGCTGATCTCGGTCGTCGAGGAGCAGGCGCTCACGCTGGTCCGTACCGCATTCAGCACGTCGGTGCGCGAAGCCGGCGACCTGTCGGCCGGCGTGTTCGATCCGTCAGGGCGGATGATCGCCCAGGCCGTGACCGGTACGCCGGGGCACGTGAACACGATGGCGGCCGCCGTCCCGCACTTCATCGACGACATCGGCCCCGAGCGGATCTTCCCCGGCGACGTGTACATCACGAACGACCCGTGGAAGGGCACGGGCCACCTCCACGACATCACGGTGACCACGCCGGTCTTCCGCCTCATCGACGGCGTCGACACGCTCATCGGGTTCTTCGCCTCGACCGCGCACGTCGTCGACGTCGGTGGCCGCGGCTACGGCCCCGACGCCAGCGAGGTGTACGAGGAGGGCCTCAACATCCCGATCATGAAGTGGGTCGACCGAGGCACGCTCAACCACGACCTCGTCAACATCGTGCGCAACAACGTGCGCGAATCCGACCAGGTGATCGGCGACATCCACGGGCTCGCCGCGTCCAACGAGACCGGCCGCCGCCGCCTCTCCGACATGCTCGACGAGTTCGGGCTCGACGACCTCCACGAGATCGCCGACTTCGTCTTCGACAGCACGACCGGTGCGACGATCGATGCGATCGAGGGTGTCGCGAACGGCGCCTACACGAACGAGATGGTCGTCGACGGATACGGCGAACCGGTCACCCTGGCGGTCACACTCACCGTGTCCGACGACGGGATGCACGCCGACTTCACCGGGACGTCACCGGTCTGCCCGCTCGGGATCAACGTGCCGCTCGGCTACGCCCACGCCTACTTCACGTACGGCATGCTCGTCGCGATCGGCTCCGAACTGCCGAACAACTTCGCCTCGCTCTCGCGCTTCACCGTGAGCGCACCCGACGACGTGATCCTCAACGCGAAGCACCCTCATCCCGTCTCGGTGCGCCACGTGCTCGGACACTTCGTCACCGACCTCTGCCTCGGCGCGATCGCGCACGCGCTGCCCGACCGCGTCCCGGCCGAAGGCTCGGGCGCCCTCTGGAACTTCCAGGCGAGTGCCCGCTCGGCCGACCCCGCCGTCCAGCGTCCGCCGGTCGAACTGCTCATGTTCAACAGCGGCGGCACGGGCGCACGGCCGACGCTCGACGGGCTCACCTCCACAGCGTTCCCGTCGGGAGTGCGGACGATGTCGGCCGAGGCGACCGAGCAGGTGGGGCCCATCGTGATCTGGCGCAAGGAGATCCGTCCCGGTAGCGGCGGAGTCGGCCGTCAGCGTGGCGGGCTCGGCCAGATCATCGAACTCGGCCCGACCGACGGTTACCAACTCGACTTCTCGGCGATGTTCGACCGCATCGACCACCCCGCCCGCGGACGCGCCGGCGGCGGCGACGGGGCTCCCGGCAAGGTGTACCTGAGCGACGGCACACCGTTCCACGGCAAGGGTAAGCAGATCGTCGGAGAGGGCGCCCGGCTGGTGATGGAACTGCCCGGCGGTGGCGGCTTCGGCGACCCCGCCGAGCGCGACCCCGCCGCCGACGAGAACGACCGCAGCCAGGGTTACATCTCGTGACCCCACTCATGACGGGTCAGACCCGCGATGAGACGTACTACGACGTGGTGTGCATCGGCGGGGCGATGACGGGGAGTTCGGTCGCGTACTTCCTGGCTCGCAATCCCGACTTCGACGGCAGCGTGCTCGTCGTCGAACCCGACTGGACCTACGACGGCGCGCAGACGACCCGGGCACAGAACTCGATACGCGAGCAGTTCACGAACGAGTTGAACATCTCGCTCAGTCGCTTCGGCGTCGAGTTCATGGCCGACTTCCACGCCAACGTCGAAGTCGACGGTGAGTCGCCCGAACTGAACTTCCGGGGGACCGGCTATCTCTTCATCGCCGACGACGACGCCCACTACGCCCGACTCGAATCAGAGTCGCACGACCAACGGGCCGTCGGTGCCGAGGTCGAGATGCTGCGTCCCGCCGACATCGCCCGCCGCTTCCCGTACATGGACGCCGACCAACTCGCCGGTGGCCGGATGGGTGGGATGCGCGAGGGGTCGTTCGACGGCTGGGGCCTCTTCCAGGGCATCCGGCGCCGTGCGATCCACGACGGTGCGACGTTCGTGCGCGACCGGGTGATCGACCTCACCGTCGTCGGCGATCGGGTCACGTCGGTCTCGCTGGCATCGGGCCGCCAGGTGAGCGCTGACTGGGTCGTGAACACGTCCGGATGTCGAGCGAGCCAGATCGCTGCGATGGTCGGTCTCGACCTGCCGGTCGAACCGCGAGCGCGGACCAGCTTCGTGTTCGACTGTCGGACGCCGATCGAGGAGAACGTGCCACTCACGATCACACCCGCCGGCGTCCACTTCCGGCGGGAACAGAATCACTACATGTGCGGAGCTGTGCCTCTCGTCGACGACGCCGTCGACCCGACCGACCTCGCTGCGCGCAGCGACGAGTTCGACGACCTGATCTGGCCGGTGCTCGCCCGCTATGTCCCGCAGTTCGATCGGGTGAGCGTCGTGTCGTCGTGGGGCGGTCAGTACGACTACAACACGCTCGACCACAACCTGGTGATCGGGCCGTCGGAGCAGGTCGGCAACTTCGTGTTCGCCAACGGCTTCTCGGGCCACGGCTTGCAGCAGGGTCCTGCCGTCGGGCGTGGCGTGAGTGAGATGATCACCTACGGCGAGTATCGGACGATCGATCTCACCCCGCTCGGCTACGAGCGCATCGTCACCGGCACACCCATCCTGGAGAGCGCAGTCATCTGATGCAGTACCCCGCCAACCCCTTCACGCACGCCATCCGGTCGGGTACCAGGCAGATCGGACTGTGGGTCACGCTCGCGAACAACTTCGCCGCCGAGGTCGTGGCGTCGGCCGGGTTCGACTGGGTGGTGCTCGACATGGAGCACTCGCCCAACGACATGCAGAACGTGCTCGGCCAGATGCAGGCGTTCGAGGCGAGTGGGACCACGGCGCTGGTCCGTCCGATGTGGAACGACCCGGTCGTGATCAAGCGTCTGCTCGACACGGGCGCGCACGGTCTCGTCGTTCCGATGGTCCAGTCGGTCGCCGAAGCCGAAGCCGCAGTCGCCGCCATGCGGTACCCGCCGCGTGGCATCCGCGGCTACAGCGGCTCGACGCGCGCCAACAAGTTCGGGCGGGCCGAGGGCTACCTCGATCGGGTCGAGGACGAGACGACGATGATCGTGCAGATCGAGACGCGTGAGGCGCTCGCCGTGGCGTCCGAGATCGGCGCGGTGGACGGTGTGGACGGCGTGTTCTTCGGGCCCGCCGACCTCGCCGCCGACATCGGTCTGCTCGGTCAGCCGACCGCCGACGCCGTGTGGGACCTGATCCGTCCGGTCGCCGACCGACTGATCGAACAGGGCACTCCGGTCGGCACTCTCGTGAGCGACGTCGAGATGGCGTCGAGCCTCCTCGACACCGGCTTCACGTTCGTCGCCTGCGGTACCGACACCGGCCTCCTCGCCCGCAGCGCCGACACCCTCGTCGCCACCATGCGCAACCACCTCACCTGACACGACCCATCTCATTTCGGGTCGGCATCTCATGACGGGTCAGACCCGTGACGAGACAGCGGGGGTGGGGACCGAGCGGAGGTCGAAGGCGGCCACCGCTCCGATCACGATGGTCGCCGGTGATTCGATCGGCGTGGCGGCGAGGTCGCCGAGGTCGCAGCGTGCGATGGCTTCGTCCGACGTCGTGGCGAATCGCACGGCGGCGACGGGCGTGTCGGCGGCGAGTCCACCGGCGATCAGTTCGTCGGCGATCGCCCCTCGGTGCGTCACGCCCATCAGGATCACGATCGTGCTGCCGACCCGGGCCAGCGACTGCCAGTCGACATCGGGCTCGCCCGGCCGACGATGGCCGGTGACCACGGTGAAAGCCGCCGAGACACCCCGGTGGGTGACGGGCACGCCGGCTGCAGCGGGAGCGGCGATCGACGCCGTGATGCCCGGCACGATCTCGTAGTCGACGCCGGCGACCTGCAGTGCGACGGCCTCCTCGCCGCCCCGTCCGAACACGAACGGATCGCCACCCTTGAGTCGCACCACGCGCTTGCCCTGCGAGCCCAACTCGACCAGCAGCGCCGAGATCATCTCCTGGGGAACCGTCTTGCCGACCCGTTTGCCGACGTCGATGCGCTCGACGTGCTGCGGGATCAGCTCGAGTACGCCGGCGCCGACGAGCGCATCGTGCACCACGACATCCGCCTCGGTGATCAGCCGTGCCGCCTTCATCGTCAGCAGGTCGGCATCGCCCGGCCCTGCCCCCACGAGTGAGACGCTCACTGCGTTGCCGCCTCGTCCTGCAGTGCGCGCGTCGAGCGACGCGACGTGTTCGCAGGCAGCAGGGCCTCCAGTTCGTCCCAATCCTGGTCCCAGGCCCAGTCGCCGAAGCTGACGGCGTGGTCACCGGTCGCGTCGTCGGTCGTCCGGCTGAACCGTTCGAGCAGCGGTCGGAGCAGATCGGGGATCTCGGTGAGCGGCACGTCGGCGCGCAACCGTCGAGCGAGCCGGTCGCCGGCCGGCGAGCCTCCGACGAACACGTCGTAGTTGCGCTTGGTCCGTCCGACGATCCCGAGTTCGGCGGCGTACGGACGCGAGCAGCCGTTGGGGCAGCCGGTCATGTTGAGCCGGAGCGGCAGGCTGGTGTTGCCGGTGTCGGCGAGCACCTTCTCGAGGCGATCGACCACCTCGGGGAGCACTCGCTCGGCTTCACCGAGGGCCTTCGTGCAGGTCGGCAGAGCCGGGCATGCGATCGCCAGGTTGCGTGTCGGACTCTGATCGGAGGCGAGGCGGACGCCGTTCGCGTGGAGCACGTTCTCGACCGTTTCGACCTCGCGTTCGTCGATGTCGATCAGCAGCAGGTCCTGGCGTGGCGTCACGCGCAGTTCGCCGACCAGACCGTCGGCGATCAGGCGGCGCAGCGCCCAGCGCAGCCCACCCGCCACCTTCCCCGACGGCACCGGCAACCCGAGCGTCTGCCGGGCTCGCCCTGGTGTGTGCGCGCCTTCTGGCGTCGCGTGCGAGGAATCGGCCACCGAAACGCCTGCTGCCGACTCGATCGTGTGCCAACCGTGATGGGCCTCCACCTGCCACTCGGGCAGTTCGACCGGATCGTCGAGAGCGAAGCCGGTCCGCTCGGTGATCTGGTCGCGCAACCAGTCGATGCCCTTCGCCTCGAGCAGGTACTTCAGCCGGGCGCGGCTGCGGTCGTCACGGTCGCCGTGGTCGCGCTGCGTCGTGACGATCGCCTCGACGACGGCACCGAGGTCACCCGGCGGCACCCATGCCACCGGCCGGGCGAGCACCGGGTAGGTGTCGTCGGGGCGGTTGTGGCTCATGCCCATACCGCCACCCGCGAGGACGACGAAACCGGTGAGGTCACCGTGCGTCCCGTTCGTGAGCGTGGGCACGATGCCGACGTCGTGGGTGTAGATGTCGACGCAGTTGTCGCCGGGCCAGGCGATGCCGATCTTGAACTTGCGCGGCAGGTACGCGCTGCCGTAGATCGGCTCGACGTCGTCGATCGCGTCGAGCACCGGGAAGTCGGCACGCTGCGGTGGGGGCGCCTGCTTCTCGGCGGTGACGGCCTTCTCGCCGTCGACCCACAGTTCCCAGTAGCTCTCCGTCTGCGGACGGAACCGGGCGATCATCTCATCGACGATCGGCTGGATGACAGCAGTGCGCTCGGGATGTGGGAGCGGGCAGGCCATCACGTTGCGGACGACGTCGCCGCACGCCCCGAGCGTGGTGAGCAACGACGAGTTGATGCCCGAGACGAGTTGGCTCAAGTCGTTCTTGTAGACGACGTGGTACTGAACGCCCTGGCGCGTGGTGAGGCGCAGCTTGTCGTCGGCCAGTGCTGCGACCCGGTCGAGGGCGAGCCACTGGTCGGGCGAGATCACGCCGCCGGGCACCGAGGCGCGCACCATGCACGAGTAGTCGAGCGGCAGCTTCTGCTGCGTGCGCGCACGGCGGACGTCGCGATCGTCCTGCTGATAGATGCCGTGGAACTTCAGCAGCATCTCTGCATCGTGTTCGAAGTCGGTGACGTCGGCGGCGAGTTCCTCGGCGATCGTCCCGGCGAGGTAGTTGCTCTCGGTCTTGATCTGTTCAGCTGACATGCAGTCCACACTCCGTCTTGTCGGTGTCGGCCCATCGGCCGGATCGGGGGTCGGCGTCGTCGGCCACCGGGCGTGTGCACGGCCAGCATCCGATCGACGGGTAGCCACGGTCGGCGAGCGGGTGCTCGGGGAACTCGTGGAGGGCGGCGTAGGCAGCGACGGTGTCGTCCGTCCACGCAGCGAGCGGGTTGACCTTGACGATGCTGCGCATCAGATCGGTGTGGACGAGCGGCGTGCTGGCCCGGCCGGCCGAGTCGCTGCGGCGCAATCCGGTCACCCATGCCGAGCGATCGGCGAGCGCTCGATTCAGCGGCTCGACCTTGCGTGCCGCGCAGCATGCTGACTGGTCGGTCTGCCAAACATCTCGTTCGAGGTCGGCCGCTGGGCGAACGATGCGCAGTGTGATGTCGTACCGGTCGGCGACGGTGTCGGCGAACCACTCGGTCTCGGCGAACAGGTAGCCGGTGTCGAGCAGCGTGACCTCGATTCCCGGCAGCGTCGATGCCGCGACGTGGACGAGTGTGGCGTCGCCGAAGCTGGCCGTGAGACACATGCCGTCGCCGTGGGCCTCGGCGGCCCACTCCAGGGCACGCCGTGCGTCGTGGACGACATCGTCGGTTTCGGTCGGTCGAGGGGTACTCACGAGCCACATTCAATCAAAACCCGACAAAAAAGGTCGGAATTGTCGGGATTTGTTCGAGCACTCGACCGAAGGAGTGTTTACGCTGGTGCGATGTCGTCGCTCGATTCCCGTCCGCGCTTCGCCTATCCGGTCATCCTCGACCTGAACGGTGTCTCGGTGCTGGTCGTCGGCGGCGGGCGGATCGGTGCGCGCAAGGCCGACGGACTCATTGCCGCCGGGGCGCGCGTCCGTCTCGTGGCGACCGAAGTGAGCGACCACGTCGACCGCTCACGCATGTCCGAGGTGCGCGAGAAGCCGTTCGACGAGACCGACCTCGACGGCATCCGACTCGTCGTCACGGCGACCGGTGACTTCGATGTCGACCAGGCGATCGCCACCGCCTCACGAAAACGTTCGATCTGGACGAACGCCGCCGACCAGCCGGTCGACTGCGACTGGATCCTCCCGGCCATCACCCGCACGGGTCGCGTGACCGGGGCGATCAGCACCGACGGCGCGAGCCCGGCGCTCGCCGGCTACCTGCGCGATCGCCTCGCCGAGATCCTCACCGATCGGGTCGGCGAGATCGCCGACATCCTGGCCACCGAGCGCGCCGAGGTCCAGGCGAACGGCGAATCGACAGAAGACATCGACTGGAAGCCCCGCCTCCGCGAACTCTTCGCCGAGTGACCGTCTCACGACGGGGCAGATCCGTCATGAGACAAGCGTCGGTGACGGGCGGGGTGGTGTCCGTATGGTGGGCGGTGTGATCCAGCGGGTGTCGTCGACCACGGGTGCGGCGCGTCGGCGCGGGCGGATCGCATTGCTTCTCGGCGCCTCGTTGCTCGCCGCTTGCTCGGTCAACCCCGACGTCTCGACGACCGAGTCGATGAGGTCGACGACCGTGCCGACCTCGGCGCCGGGGACCACCGTCGCTCCCGACCCGACCGGTCTCCCTTCATTGTCGACCCCCGACGCCGAGACGGTCACCGGAACGCTCGACAACGGGCTGCGCTATCTCGTGCGCCGCAATGACAACCCGGGCGGCAAGGCCGAGATGCGCCTCGTCGTCGACGCCGGCTCGGGGCTCGAGGACGACGATCAGGTCGGTGGCGCCCACTTCCTCGAACACATGCTCTTCAACGGCACCGAGAAGTTCCCGAAGAACGAGTTGATCGCCGTGTTGCGCAGCTTCGGTGCCGGGTTCGGTGCCGACATCAACGCCAGCACCAGTCGTGACGAGACGGTGTACGAACTGAGCGTTCCGAACGAAGCGGAGGTGGTCGACACCGGGCTCGACGTGCTCGAGCAGTGGCTCTCCCACGCGACGATCGCTCCCGAAGAGGTCGAAGCCGAGCGTGGCGTCATCCTCGACGAGTGGCGATCGCGCACCCAGACCTCGAGTGGTCGTGTCTTCGATCGAATCGCCGACTTCTTCCTGGCCGGGTCGCAGTACGAGGGGCACTCGCCGATCGGTGGTCGTGAGGCGATCGAGGCCCTCACGCCCGAGGCACTCCGCCGCTTCTACGACGATTGGTATCGCCCCGACAACGCCGCCGTGATCGTCGTCGGTGAGATCGACGTGGAGCGCGTCGAGGCCGAACTCATCGAGCGATTCGCCCCTGCCGTCAGCCGCGGCACATCACCTGCGCGCGCCGACATCTCCGTCCCGGTCTCCGACGAGGCGCGTGCGGCCATCGTCGGCGACGACGACCAGGCGGAGGGCTTCGCCTTCGTCACCCTGCCGGGGCCGGTGCTCGACCGCGGGTCGCTCGAAGCCGACTCGCAGTGGGACCGCCTCGAGGCGTTGGCGTTCGACATCGTGGCGACCCGGCTCGACAACGACGCGCTCCGAGGCGAAGCGCCGTACGAGGACGCGAGCCGCTCGTCGAGTTCGTTCGTGCGGATGCTGTCGGCACCCGAGATCTCGGTGTCGCTCGACGGCGACGCACTGACCGAGTCGGTCACGGCGATCCTCGAGGAGTACGAGCGCGTCGAACGGTTCGGGGTCACCCAGGTCGAACTCGATCGTGCCGTTGCCGCCCAGCGCAGTTCGACCCAGCGCAACCTCGACGGCAGTGAGTCCCGCCAGGACCGGTCCTACGCCGACGAATACGTTCGCCACATCCTCGAAGACGAGTGGTACGTCACGTCCCAGCAGGAGTTCGACTTCGTCACCGAGGTGCTCGATCGGGCCACGGTCGAAACCGTCAACCACGTGTTCGTCGACCGCTACACGACTGCCGCCGCTCACATCTTCGCCGCGCTGCCGACCGACGAGGTCGCCGACGCCGGCACCGCAGACGAGTTGCTGGCCGTCGTCGCGAGTATCGACGACCGACCCCTCGAAGCGCGCCCCGCCTCCGCCGCGGTCGGCGGCGAAATTATGGAGCGCCCGGCGCCGGTCACCGAGGTCGACACCGTCTCCTTGGCGACCGACCCGTTCACCAGCGCACTCGACCCGACGATGATCGTGTTCGAGAACGGCGTGCGGGTCGCATACAACACGACGACCATCGTCGAGAACCAGGTCGTCATGGAGGCGCGCAGTCCGGGCGGCTCGACCTTCCTCGCTGCCGACGACATCGCCGACGGCACCGCGCTCGCCTCGGTGCTGTCGCAGAGCGGGGTGGCCGACTTCGACCGGGTCGCTCTCGAGGAGTTCCTCGACGACAAGGCCGTGTCGTTCGTGGCGGGCGTCGAGCCCTTCACCGACACGATGGCCGGCGACGCTGCGACCCCCGATCTCGAAGTGCTCTTCCAGATGATCCACCTGATGATGACGGCGCCGCGGATCGACGAGATCGCGCTCGACCGATACATCGACGACGAGCTTCCGTTCGCCGAGGACCCGGGGATCGACCAGGGGTATGCGAGCTTCGACGCTCTGCTGAGGGCCCGCTACGGAGACGACGAGCGATTCCTCCTCCCCACCGTCGAGTCGTTGGCGACGGTCGACGTCGACGGCATCCGGCGTGTGGCCCAGGAGCGATTCGGCAACGCGAGCGACTGGACCTTCTCGTTCAGCGGCGACGTCGCGCCCACCGAGTTGATCGAACTCTCCCGCTCGTATCTGGGCACGCTGCCAGGTGGTGGAGTCGACGAGCGCTCCGATGCCACCGAGCCGCCACCACCCCCCGGCACGGTCGTGGTCGAGGTGCAGGCCGGCCAAGGTGAGACCGCAAGCGTCGCCTTCCTCTTCACCTCGGCGGCCACCGCCGATCGGCGCGACGACATCGTGGCGCGCGTCGTCCAAGAGGTCATCGGCAACCGGTTGACCGACTTCATCCGCGAAGAACTCGGCGACAGTTACTCACCCTTCGGACGCATCGACCTCGGCGTCGGTGCAACCCCCGCCGTCGAGACGTACATCTCGGTGACGACCTCCGACGAACTGGTGCCGGCGGTGAGCCAGGCGGTCCTCGGGCAGCTCGACGACCTGCGTGCGAACGGGCCGAACGACCAAGAGTTCACCAACGCCGTCGCCACGGTCAGCGAACAGCTCGGCTTCATCAACAACGGCCAGATCAACGACGAGGTGCTCGACGTGCTCGTCGATCCGCTCGGCAACGCATCGTTCGACGACTTCGTCGACCAGTTCGACCTCGTCGGGTCGGTGTCGTCGGCCGATGTCGACGCGGCGCTCGACGAGTGGATCACCGTCGGAGAGTACGTCGAGATCCGCGTGCTCCCGCGCTCGTGAGCGCTGCCGGGATCAGTGTCGAGCGTTGACCGTTCGCTGGGACACCTCGATGAGTTCGCCGCCGCGGATCTCGTAGCTCACGACGTGATCGACCGAGTGCTGACCCTGGCGTGCTTTGCCCGACACCACGTCGATCCCCGTTCCGTCGACCAGCGGGAGGAGCGCGACGGCGCGGAAACCCTCGTCGGTGCCGGGTGACGACCGCTTGTCTTCGCGCAGCAGCAACTGTGACTCCCAGATCCACGTGTCGTCGACGCTGACGAAGCGGCACTTGTGGCTCGTACGTGACTTCGACACCATCCCGCCCGGGCACACCACCACGTTGCCCTCGACCCACGGCAGTACGGCGAGCCCGTCGCGACCGAACGCCGATTCGAAGGCGTTGGCGATGATGGCGTCCTCGTCGCCGCTCCCGACCGCCTTCTCGATCTGGACCTGGCGGACCACCTCGGCGATGTGGTGCAATTCGTCGTCGCTCATGTCGCGGATCATCGCCACGACGGCATCGGTGAACAGCTCGTTCGACTCCATCGGGCCAGTGTGCCAGAGGGGTGCCACACTCCTGACGAACCCACACCTTCACGTCGGGGGTCTGAGCCGGGGCGTCACTCGAGGTGGCGAGCGAGGTCGGCGACGAGGCGGTCGGCGCCAGCTCGGGCCTCGGGGGTGATGCCGCCGAACGCGAGGAACGAGTGGGTGAGCGAGTCCTCGCAGCGGTCGGTGACCTCGACGCCTGCGGCGCGCAGTGCCAAGGCGAACGACATGCCCTGGTCGCGCAACGGATCGAACCCGGCCGTGACCACGATCGCCGGAGCCACCCCTCCGAGTTCGGAAGCCAGCGCCGGACTGAGCGACGGGTCGGCGCGATCGAAGCCCGTCGGCAACGCGATGGAGTAGAACCACTCCATCGTCGCCGCATCGAGCGGGAATGCATCGCCGCACGAGATCATCGATCCGTCGCTCGCCGTCGCGTCCACCAGCGGGTACACGAGTGCCTGGACGACGGGTTGCGGCCGGCCGGAATCACGCAGTGTCTGGCACAGCGCGGCGGCCATCTGCCCGCCCGCCGAGTCTCCGCACACGGCGAGGCGCGCCGTGTCGACACCGAGGGCCGCAGCGTGGTCGTTGATCCACGCCCACGCCATCTCGGCGTCTCGTGCGGCGGCCGGGAACAGATGCTCGGGCCCCATCCGGTAGTCGACGCTCACGACGATCGCGCCCAGATCGCTCGCGAGTTGCGAGCAGAACGTGTCGCACGTGTCGAGGTCGCCGATCACGAAACCGCCCTGGTGCATGAACAGCACGCCGGGTCGCAGCCCGTTGGTCGACGCCGGTCGGTAGATCCGCACGGTCAGGCCGGCGTGGTCGATCATCAGGTCGTGCGTGGACACGCCGGCGACTCGCGGGGCGTTCGACTGAGCGAACGCAGCGGCCGCACCGGCGCGAGCGGTCATCGGGTCGAGTGACGAGATCGGCGGAGAGTCGGCCGACTGTGCTGCCGCCAGCTGCAGACGGACGTCGAGCGTTCGCCCGTCGATGACGACCGGGTCGCCCGCCATCTTGCGGAGCGCCCCCGTCGGCAACTTGAGCACGGCCGTTCCGACACGCGCCTGCATGTTGTCCTTGATTCCCGAACCGATGGCCATGGCACAGGTGTAGTCGCCCGCAGCCTGCGCCGACGAGCGAACGAGTGTCGATCGGTCGAGTGGTGGACGCGCAGCGTTGCGTAGGGGTGGCAGCGGTCACATGACCTACTGTCGGGACCATGCAGACCAAAGCCGCAATTCTCTGGGAACTCGACACGCCGTGGAGCGTCGAGGAGATCGAATTGGACGATCCCGGCCCGGGTGAGGTCCGAGTGAAGCTCCACGCCTCGGGCATGTGCCATTCCGACGAACACGTCGTGACGGGCGACCTGCCCTTCGAACTGCCGATCATCGGTGGCCACGAGGGGGCGGGTGTGGTCGAGTCCATCGGCGAAGGCGTCAGCTGGCTGGCCGAGGGCGACCACGTCGTGTTCGGTTTCATCCCGTCGTGCGGCCGCTGCCCCAGCTGTTCCACCGGCCATCAGAGCCTGTGCGATCTCGGTGCGGTGCTCGGTCTCGGTAAGCAGATCTCCGACGGCACGGCGCGCCACCACGCGCGGGACAAGGACCTCAACCTGATGTGTCTGCTCGGCACGTTCGCCGAGCACACGGTCGTCAACGAGGCGAGCTGCATCAAGATCGACGACGACGTCCCGCTCGACCGCGCGTGCCTCCTCGGCTGTGGCGTGGTGACGGGCTGGGGCTCAGCGGTGTACGCAGGCGAGGTGTCTCCGGGCGACGTCGTGGCCGTGGTCGGTGTGGGCGGCATCGGCGCCAACGCGATCCAGGGCGCGAAGCTGGCGGGCGCGAAGCAGATCTGGGCGATCGATCCGGTCGAGTCGAAGCGGGAGAAGGCCATGGAGTTCGGCGCCACGCACACCGCGGCGTCGATGGCCGAAGCGATGGAGCCGCTGGGTGCGGCGTCGTGGGGAACGATGGCCAACAAGGTGATCATGACGATGGGCGTCGGTCAGGGCGACGTGATGATCGAGGCGTTGGCGCTCACTGCCAAGCGCGGTCGCGTCGTGGTGACCAACATCCATCCGGCTGCTGAGATGTCGGCCAACATGAGCCTCCTCGACCTGACCCTGATGGAGAAGCAGGTCGTCGGTTCGCTCTTCGGTTCGGGCAATGCTCGCGCCGACATCCCGAAGCTGATCGGGCTGTACCGCGACGGGCAGATCGACCTCGACAACCTCGTCACCAAGGAGTACACGCTCGATCAGGTGAACGACGGGTATGACGACATGCGCTCCGGAAAGAACATCCGCGGCGTCATGAAGTACGTCTGACCACCCCATACGTGAAGGGTCTGTCCCCTCACGTACATACGTGAAGGGTCTGTCCCCTCACGTATGGCCGCGCGCCACACGCACCGGGTCTTTCTGCGAACGGCACCTGTTGAGAAGCGGGTGCCGTCCGGCTTTTTCGGGGCACGTGTTCGCATCGCCGAGATCGCCAGATCACGTTCCGGAGGAGATTTCCGGATTGATGTGATCCAGGCCGCAGGAGTGTCCGAACGAACCGTGACCACCGCCACGCGACCGAGGGGAACCGCCGCACCGATGACCACGATCGAGACTCCACCGACGAACGACGAGATCGGCCGGAAGGGGGTGTCTCGACGGGGCTTTCTCGCCGCCATGGTGGCGGCGCCTGCTCTGACGGCTGTCGTGATGAGCGAGAGTGCAACGGCGTCGGCCGGATTGCTCGACGGGCTCGGTGGTGCTGCCGGCGACGTCGCAGGCGACCTGGTTCCCGACCTGGGGTTCCCTGAGACGGCCGACATCGTCGATCTCGGCGACCTGATCATCCTTGCCGACTTCCCGGCGCGCTACAACCTGCTCGTCGAGGTGACCCCGCAGAACCGGGTGCGTTTCGAAGTGCCCCGTCTCGAGAAAGGGCAGGGCATCTCGACGGCGTGTGCGTCGATTCTCGCCGACGAACTGGGCGCCCGTTTGAGCGACCTCGACGTGTCGCTTTCCGACGCCCGACTCGACCGTCCGTTCACGATCACCGGCTCGTCGTCGGCGGTCCGCTCGCTCTGGGAACCGATCCGCACCGTCGCCGCCGGGCTCCGTGCCCGTCTGATCACGGCGGCCGCGAACGAGTGGGGTGCGAATCCGTTCGACCTCGTCGCTCGCGACACGATGGTCGTCCACCCCGATGGCCGCACGCTGACCTTCGGCGAGTTGAGCGCCGCTGCTGCTCAGATCACTCAGATCTCGACCAACGCCGAGCTCAAGGACCCGTCGGAGTACACGATCATCGGCCAGCCGCAAGGCCGGATCGACGCTCACGACATCGTCACCGGCAAGGCCGAGTACGCGCTCGACCTGCAGGTTCCCGATGCCGATCCCGCCGTGATCGCCCGTGCACCCGAGATCGGCGGCACGGTCGCATCGTTCGACTCCAGCACTGCATCGGCCATGCCCGGAGTCGTGGCGATCGTCCAGGTGTCGTCGGGAGTCGCCGTCGTCGCTCGCACGTACGGCGAGGCGTTCGCCGCTCGCGACGCGCTCGACATCACGTGGAACGGCGGCCCGTTGTCGAACACATCCGACGCCGACATCCTCGACACGCTCAAGGCTGCCGACGTCGAGCCGCTGCCGACGGGCGGACTGCTCACCAAGGTCGTCGAAGACACCTTCGAGTTCCCGTACATGGCGCACGCACCGATGGAGGTCATGTCGGCCGTTGCCGACGTCAGGGCCGACAGCGCCGAGGTCTGGTACGGATCGCAGTCGCCGGTCATCGCCCTGCAGACCGTCGCCGCCCGCCTCGGCCTGCCCGAGAGCGCGGTCACCCTCCACGTGCCCCGCTCCGGTGGAGCCTTCGGTCGACGACTCTTCTACGAGCCCGTCGTCGAAGCCGCCGAGATCTCCCAGGCCGTCGGCCAGCCGGTGAAGCTGATGTGGAGTCGCAACGACGACACCCGCCACGGTCGGTTCCGTCCGATGTCGATCAACCGGGTACGTGCCCGCATCGCCGGCTCGAACGTTCTCACCTTTGATCACCGGATGACCGCCGCCGAACTCGACCTCGGCCACGGCTTCGGCGAGATGCTCAGTGCGGCGGCGGGCCAAGCGCTGCCCGCCGGGTTCAGCCAGACGGCGTTCCACACGACGGTCAGCGTTCCATACGATTTCGGAGCGGCCACACAGTTGCTCACCGAGGTGCCGATCCCGGTGCCGACGGGTTCGTGGCGTTCGATCTACTCGGGCACGGTCATCACTGCCAACGAGATCATGGTCGACCGGATGGCGACCCGACTCCGCACGGACCCGGTTGCCTTCCGTCGTGACAAGCTCGACGACGAGCGCGCGGTCGCCGTCCTCGACAAGGTCGCCGCCGAAGGCCAGTGGGGTCGCTCGATGCCGGCCGGACACGCCCAGGGTGTTGCCATCCACGTCGAGTACCGGTCGGTGTGCGCCTACCTCGTCGAGATCGACACCACGGGCCCCGAGTCTCGGGTCACCAAGGTGACCGTCGCCGTCGACGTCGGCCGGGCCATCAACCCCAAGGGACTCGAAGCGCAGATGCAGGGCGTCGTGTCCGATGCGATCACCGCCGTCCTGCGAGCGGGCAACCGTGTCGACGACGGCCGAGTCCGCGAAGGCAGCTACGGCGACTTCCTGTGGGCCCGCATGAACCACACGCCGTTCGAGGTGAACGTGCACGTGATGCCGCCGACCACCGGCGAACCGGGCGGGGCCGGCGAACTCGGGCTGCCGACCTGCAGCGCCGCCATCGTCAACGCGTACAGCCGGGCGACCGGAGAAAGCCCCAACAAGTTCCCGATCGAACGACCCAGTATTCCTGACTACACGGAGGTCACAGGATGAACGTCCAATCCGTCACCGTCAACGGCACGACGACCGATGTCGAGGCCGCCGACGACGCAGCGACGTTGTATCTCGTCCGTGATGTCATCGGAGTCACCGGCCCGAAGTACGGCTGCGGCGTCGGCATCTGCGGCGCCTGCACGTCACACCTGGACGGGGAGGCGTTCCGCCCGTGCGTCACCGCGGTCAGCGACACCGCGGGCGGGCAGATCACGACGATCGAGGGCCTCGCGTCCGACGACGGCACGCTGCACCCGGTCCAGCAGGCGTGGATCGACGAGGATGTCGCGCAGTGCGGCTTCTGCCAGCCGGGCCAGATCATGACGGCGGTCGACCTGATCGCTCGGATCCCCGACCCGAGCGACGCCGACATCGACGAGGCGATGAAGCACAACGTCTGTCGCTGCGGTACCTACCCCCGCATCCGCAAGGCGATCAAACGAGCCGCCGCCTCCATGCGCTGACATCGTCGACCGCACCAGTTCGCAACGGGTCTGTACGTGACGGGTCTGTCCCCTCACGTATGCACGTATGCACGTATGCACGTATGCGATCCGTACGTGAGGGGACAGACCCGTCACGTATGGCTGTTGGTCACCGAGCACGTCACCGCCAAGCCGGCCGCCCTCGTCTGAATCCGTATCGTCGGCGCGAACTACGGTTCCCTTCGAGGCGTCCAGCCGGACAGCGATCACGAAGGGGTTCAGTGATGAAGACCAGAGGAGCCGTGCTGCGCGGCGTCGGCCAGGACTGGGATGTCGTCGACATCGAGGTCGACGACCCGAAGGTCGGCGAGGTGATCGTCGAGTGGAAGGCCGCCGGGCTGTGTCACAGCGACGAGCACATGGTGACCGGCGACATGGTCCCCGACGAGGCGAACTGGCAGATGATGGGCATCGACAACCTCTGGCCCATGATCGGTGGTCACGAGGGCGCCGGCGTCGTCGTCGAAGTCGGCCCGAACGTCCGATCCGTCGCCGTGGGCGACCACGTGGCTGCGTCGTTCGTCCCGTCATGCGGACGGTGCAAGTTCTGTTCGACGGGTCGCCAGAACCTGTGCGACGACGGTGGCGGCACGTTTCTCACCGGCATGATCACCGACGGCACGAGCCGGCATCGGATGCTCGACTCGGGTGGTGAAGAACTGAACATGCTCGCCAAGCTCGGCACGTTCGCGCACTACACGTGCGTCGCCGAACAGCAGGTCGTCAAAGTCGAACCCGACCTGCCGCTCGAAGCGGTCGCGCTCGTATCGTGCGGAGTGGCCACCGGATTCGGCTCGGCCACGGAGCGCGCCGGCGTCGAGCCCGGCGACACCGTCGTCGTGGTCGGCATCGGTGGTATCGGCATCAATGCGGTGCAGGGTGCGAAGATCGCCGGTGCCCGCCGTGTCATCGCCGTCGATCCGCTCGAGTTCAAGCGCGAGAAGGCGATGGAGATGGGTGCCACCCACGTGTTCGCGTCGATGGACGAGGCGTTCCCCGCTGTCCAGGAGATGACCTGGGGCCACATGGCCGAGAAGGTGATCATGACGCCCGGCGTGCTGTACGGCGAGATGATGCAAATGGGCATGGCGCTCACCGGCAAGGGTGGCACCGTCGTGGTGACAGCGATCGCTCCGATGGATCAGGGCGAGTCGTCGATCAACCTGTTCGAGTTGGCGATGTGGAACAAGGAGGTCAAGGGGACGATCTTCGGTTCGCTCAACCCGCGAGCCGACATCCCGCGACTGCTCGGCATGTACCGCGAGGGCCAACTCAAGCTCGACGAACTGGTCACGACGACCTACTCGCTCGACGAGATCAACGAGGGGTATCGCGCGCTGCGCGATGGCGAGAACATTCGCGGAGTCGTGCTGCATGGGTGATGGCGTCGTCGGCGGTGGTCCTAGTCCTGGTCCTGGTCCTGGTCCTGGTCCTGGTCCTGGTCCTGGTCCTGGTGGGGTCGAACTGAGCGGGCTGGTCGACCGGTTGTCGTCCGATGTGGTCGGGCGCCGTCGGGAGATCGAGGTGAGCGTCGCGGCGATCGCAGCCGATCGCCACATCGTCATCGAAGGTCCCCCTGGCACCGGCAAGTCGACTCTGCTGCGCGCCGTCGCGCGCGAGTTGGGGATCGGGTTCGAGTTCGTCGAGGGCAACGCCGAGCTGACCCCGGCGCGCGTCGTCGGTCACTTCGACCCGGCGCGTGTCCTGTCGGAGGGGTACGACCCCGACGTGTTCGTTCCGGGGCCGCTCGCGTCGGCGCTCGAGAACGGTTCGCTGCTCTACATCGAAGAACTGAACCGAGTCCCCGAAGAGACCCTCAACGTGCTCATCACGGTGATGAGCGAGCGGGAGATCACGGTGCCCCGGCTCGGTCGGCTCGTCGCCGCCGACGGCTTCCGGTTGGTCGCGGCGATGAACCCTTTCGACGCCGTCGGCACCGCCCGGATCTCGGGCGCCGTGTCGGACCGGATGTGTCGGATCGCGGTCGGCTATCAGTCGTCTGACGACGAAGTGTCGATCGTCGAGCGTGTGGTTCCGGCTGATGGCGTCGACAGTGCGTTCGTCGAGAAGATCGTCGAGCTGGTGCGGGCGACCCGCTCGCACCCGGACCTGCGCGTCGGCTCGTCGGTGCGTGGCGCGATCGACATGGCGATGGTGGCTGCTTCCTTGGGCGAACTGCGTGGCTCGCCTGCCGATGCCGGTGATGTGTCTCTCGACTCGGCGCTCGTCGCACTGTCGGGACGGGTGCGGGTGCGCGAGGGGTGCCAGCAGACGCCCGAGGAGATCATCACGTCGCTGTGGCGATCGATCTTCGGTCCGTCGGCGTCGTCGGACGGCGGTGATGGCGAGGGAAAAGTGATCGCCCCGACGGGGGCCACGACATCCCCCTGAAGTCGCCGCCGGCGAAGGAGGGTGACGCTGCCGACGACGAGGTGTCGGCAGCGCGCAAGAAGACGACGTCGCGGCGAGAACTGGCGCAGCAACCGAACTTCGAGGAGGTGTCGCCCGAGGTCGGCGAGATCGACGAGACGGCGGTCGACGATGCCATGTCGGACGATCCCGACGAGATGTTGTCGATGCTCGCCGACCTGACCGGCGCGACCGACCCGAAGCTGCGCGAGCTGGCACGGCGCCTGGCCGGCCGGCTCTTCCTCGACGTCGCGAAGCGCGGCCCGTCGCAGCCGCGTGGTGTGGGGCGCCTGGAGACGCAGCGGTATCGGCCCGACGCCGGCGACATCGACCTCGACGCGAGCATCGATGCGATCACCATGTCGCGGGCGACCGGTCATGCGGTCGACCCCGACCAGCTCCGGGTCCGTCACTGGACCACGCCCGACACGGCGCTGTGTATCATGGTCGATCGCAGTGGTTCGATGGGAGGTCGGCCACTCGCGACGAGCGCCGTTGCCGCCTCGGCGGTCGCGTGGCGTGCGCCCGACGACTACTCGGTGCTGTCGTTCGGCAAGGACGTCGTCGCCGCGAAGTCGCAGCAGCATGCCAAGTCGAACGAGGCCGTGGTCGATGCGGTGCTTGCGCTGCGCGGGTTCGGCACGACCGACGTGGCCGGCGCACTCGTGGCGGCGCGCGACCAGTTGAGCCGATCGTCGGCGCGTCGCAGGATCGCCGTACTGCTGTCGGATTGTCGGTCGACGGTCGACGGCGACGCTATCGCCGCAGCGTCGGGCCTCGATCTCGTGATCGTGGCTCCGGAGGGAGACAGCGAGGAGGCCGAAGCGCTTGCGCGTGCCACCGGAGCCCGTCTGACCACCGTGTCGGGCCCGTCCGACGCCGCTGCCGCCCTCACCCGCGTCCTCGACGAGTGACGCCGGGCGTCAGACACCTACCATGACGCCGGTAACGGCCCGGGTCAGACCCGGGACGTTACGGGTCTGGCACCTGGCGTTACGGGTAACGGCCCGGGTCAGACCCCAAACGTTACGCGCAGGAGATGTTGCCGTCGGGGACGACGCCGATCTGGTTCTCCTCGACGTCGACTTCGGGGATGGTTTCGAACGGAACGGCCTCGACGGTCGTCGGGGCTGCTTCGCCGGTCTCGGGGTCGATCGCCGGCAACGTGGTCGTGGTGGTCGTGGTGGTCGTCGTCGTGGTGTCGGGGTCGACGACGGGGGTCGTGGTGTCGGGGGCGTTGCTGACTTCGACGGTGTCGACCTCGATGACCTGCTCGGGGCGATCGGCAAGGGTGACTTCACCACGGAAGAGGGCGAGGACGGCTTGCATGTTGTCGCCGCCGATCCGGGGGATGAGCACGGCGTTGCCCTGGATGTTGTCGTTCGTCGCCTCGATCTGATACGTCGTGATGTCGGCGGGGTTGGTGCCCTGGAGCACGCCGGCGAACTGCTGGATCTTGCCGAGGGTCAGTCCGTCGTCGGAGACGATGTACTGCTCACTCACGCTGAACAGCGAGGTGACGACGCTGGGGGAGAACACGTTCGAAAGCAGTTCGTCGCCCACCCGACGGATGAAGTCCTGTTGGCGCGAGATGCGGCCGAGGTCGGAGCTCACGTCCGTCTGCCAGCGCCCGTCGCCGTTGAAGAACTGCAGCTTGCGCGAGCGGACGTACGCGAGTGCGTGCTCGCCGCTGAACGTGAAGCACCCGGCTTCGGGGACTGCGAGCCCGGTCGCGCCGTCACGGACCGGCGTGTCGAACGGGACGGCCACGCCGCCGACCGCGTCGACGAGTTCCTTGAACGCACAGAAGTCGACCTGGACGAAGTGGTCGGTCACGATGCCGAAGTTCTGCTCGATCGTGTTGATCATTCGCGTCGGGTCGTTGACGTCGTACGCCGAATTGATCCGGTTCTTGCTCGACCGGCCGTCGATGTTGAGCCAAAGGTCGCGTGGGAACGAGAGGACGGCGACCTGGCTGGTCGCCGGGTTGACGCGCCACATCATGATCGTGTCGCTGCGCTCGCCCGAGCCGGCGCGGTCGCCGAAGGCGTTGGCGTAGATCGAGTCGGGGTCGAGGCAGGCGTTGTTGTCGGCGCCGGTGACCAGGATGTTGCGGGCGCCGGGCTCGGCCTGCGGGAAGGTCTCGACGGGCGCGTTCGGGTCGGGCGTGAGGGTGACCTGACCGTTCGTCCCGGACCCGCCGTCGGCTGCGCCGGCCTGGCCGCCCGACGAACCGGCGGCTCCCGAATCGCCGACGAACTGGTCGGTGCCACCGTCGAGCGCGACGATCTGACGGTCTTCGAGTTGCTGTTGCGCGAACCAGACCATGCCGGCGGTGGCGAGGCTGCCGACTCCGACGGCAACCGCTCCGACGATCAGCAGACGTTGCGGCCATGTCCGCTTCAGCAGCGAACTGGGTGAGGCGGATTCACTCATAGGACGGGGGCGACGATAGTCAGTTCAGCGGCGTGCTCACGCGCAGGCACGGGATACCACGCAAGGTGGCCGCGGGACGGCGGGCGGGTGTGTGACGGGGCGGCGGGGGTGAGACCGGACGGCGGGTGGGCGCGTCAGGGGAGGACGACGACCTTGGTGCCGACCCACGCCCAGTTCCACATCCAGATCGCGTCGGGCGTGGACTGGCGCACGCAGCCGTCGGACAGAGGCTGCCCGAGTTGCGAGATCGACTGGACCTTGCGGCCGTACTTGCTCGGGATCTCGTGGAATCCGATGTTGCCGCCGTTGCAGCCCTTGGTGAAACGGATCATGTAGCCCCACTTGACCTCGGGAGCCTGGATCGAGTGCGTGTAGCGCGAGCGGGAGAAGACCCGGTACTCGCCGATGCGGGGGTCGCACCACTTCAGCTTGCCCGAGATGCGGTGCGTCTTGAGGACGGTGCCGTCGCTGCCGACCGCCCAGACCCGCTGGCGCGACTTCGAGTAGACGGCGCGTCGACCGGTGCCCGAGTCGAACGGGAGAACCCATTCGGGGATCTTCGGGGGAGGGGCGATCGTGGTGGTCGTCGTCGTCGTCGTGGTGGTCGTCGTGGTCGTGGTCGTCGTGGTGGGGAGCGGGCGGGTCCGGATGGTCGAGCCGGGTCGGTCGGCGCGCTCGGCGTCGTAGGTGGCCGGGTCGCCGTACGGGTCGAAGAGAGTCGTCGTGGTCGTGCTCGATGTGGTGGTACTGGACGTCGGGGCGCTCGACGTGGTGGGGCTCGGTGTTTCGTCGAGGATCGTCGTGGTGGTCGTCGCGGCGGGAACGCTCGAACTGGTCGTGGTGGTGGTCGTCGTGTCGGCGGGTTCCGACGTGGTCGTCGGGTCCTCCGGCGCCTCGGTCGTCGTGGTCGTGTCGTCGGGCGCAGCGTCGGTCATCGGCGCGAGCGCGATGACCGACGACACGCAGATCGCGATCGACACGATCGACTTCCCCATCCCCCCTGGCGTGAACCGCATTCGAGCGACCATATCCGGCGCAGTGTCATTTGTCACGAAGTGTCAAACCACATCGATGTTGTTCGCATCGCCGTCCCACCCCAGCGTGCGGGGCATTCGGGACTCCGGGGGCCGACCCGGTCAGTCGGTCGGAGCGAGGGTGGTCTCACATCCGATTTGGCCGTCGGTCGCGTCGCTGAACGACACCGATTCGATGGTCCCGGCGAGCGCCAGGTCGGCTCGTCCGGCTTCGAGGGCGGGGAGCAGTGCGGCGGGTGCCGTCACCGATGCCGACTCGACGGTGGCGCGCTGGCTCACCTTGGCCTCCGACTTGGATCGGCGCACGAGCGTGAGCGCTTCGATGGTCGGGTCGATCAGTGCAGCGTCGCCGTCGAGTCCGGTCGGTGCCGGCCAGGTCTGGGCGTGGATGCTCGACTCGTTCCACCAGTTCCACGCCTCCTCGGTGGCGAACGGGAGGATCGGGGCGAACAGCCGTTGGATGACCGACAGCGCTTCGCGCAGTGCCCGCCGTGCCGACGCAGCCGGCTCGTCGCCCAGCGCTTCGTACGCGCGGTTCTTCACGAGCTCGACGTAGTTGTCGCAGAACCACCAGAAGAACGACTCGGTGCGCTCCAAGCCGCGGGCGTAGTCGAAGGCCTCGAAACCGGTGGTGGCCTCGGCGATCACATCGTCGACCTTCGCGAGCATCGAACGGTCGACCTCGTTGGTGACGATCTGGTCGAGCGGGGTGGTCATGTCGACGTCGCCGAACGACAGCACGAACTTGCTCACGTTGAGCAGCTTGTTGGCGAGCTTGCGGCCCACCTTCATCTGGTCTTCGCTGAACGTGGTGTCGACGCCTGGCCGGCCCGAGGCCGCCCAGTAGCGCACGGCGTCGGTGCCGAACTCTTCGAGCAGCCCGTCGGGGGTCTGCGCGTTGCCCGACGACTTGCCCATCTTCTTGCGGTCGGGATCGAGGATCCAGCCCGACAGTGCTGCGTGCTTCCACGGCGCAGCATCGAATTCGTGGTGGCTGCGGGTCATGGTGGAGAACAGCCAGGTGCGGATGATGTCGTGACCCTGCGGACGCATGTCGAACGGGAAGATGCGCTCGAACAGGTCGGCGCCATGCTCCTCCCACAGCCCGGCGATCTCGGGGGTGAGCGACGAGGTGGCCCACGTGTCGAAGATGTCGGGGTCGCCGGCGAAGCCCCCGGCCTGACCGCGCTGGTCGGCGGTGAATCCGGCGGGCACATCGGTCGACGGGTCGACGGGCAGGAGTGCTTCGTCGGGCACGAGCGGCTCGTCGTACATCGGCTCGCCGGCGTCGTCGAGGCGGTACCAGACCGGGATCGGCACGCCGAAGAACCGTTGGCGCGACACGAGCCAGTCGCTGTTGAGGCCTTCGACCCAGTTCTCGTAGCGGTGGCGCATGTGCTCGGGATGCCATGTGACGTCCGCGCTTCGGGCGACCAATGCGGCGCGCAGGTCGGCGTCCTTGCCGCCGTTGCGGATGTACCACTGGCGCGAGGTGACGACTTCGAGCGGGCGGTCGCCCTTCTCGTAGAACTTCACGTCGTGGTCGATCGTGCGGATCTCGCCGACCAGATCGCCCGACTCGGTGAGCTGCTCGACGACGATCTTCTGCGCCTGGTTCGGGTACTTGCCGACGATCGACTCGTAGGCGGTGGCGTCGACGCTCGCTGGCGTGTCGGGCAGGATGCGGCCGTCACGACCGATGATCACGCGCATGTCGAGGGCGAGTTCGCGCCACCAGGTCACGTCGGTGGTGTCACCGAAGGTGCAGATCATCGCGATGCCGGTTCCCTTGTCGGGTTGGGCGAGTTCGTGGGCGCGCACTTCGACTTCTTGGCCGTAGAGCGGCACCTTGACCGTGGTGCCGAAGTGCGGCTGGAAGCGTTCGTCGTCGGGGTGTGCGACGAGGGACACGCATGCAGCGAGCAGCTCGGGGCGGGTGGTGTCGATCTCGATGCTGCCGGATCCGTCGGTCTTGGCGAACGAGATCTTGTGGTAGGCGCCGGGACGGTTCTTGTCGACCACTTCGGCCTGTGCGACAGCGGTGCGGAAGTCGATGTCCCAGAGCGTTGGCGCCTCCTGGGTGTAGGCCTCGCCGCGAGCGATGTTGCGCAGGAAGGCGCGCTGGCTGATGCGGCGCGACCGTTCGTCGATCGTCGCGTACTTGAGCGTCCAGTCGACGCTGAGGCCGAGGCGACGGAACAGCTGCTCGAACAGTTCTTCGTCGATCTCGACGAGTTCGTCACAGAGTTCGAGGAAGTTCGGACGGCTGATCGGGATCGCTTGGTGCTTCTTGGGCGGGTCGCCGCGGAACGGGGGCTCGAAACCCTCTTCGTACGGCACCGACGGGTCGCATCGCACGCCGTAGTAGGCCTGCACGCGGCGCTCGGTCGGGAGGCCGTTGTCGTCCCACCCCATGGGATAGAAGACCGACTTACCGGCCATGCGCTGGTAGCGGGCGATCGTGTCGGTGTGGGTGTAGCTGAACACGTGGCCGACGTGGAGCGAGCCGCTCACGGTCGGCGGCGGGGTGTCGATCGAGAAGACGTTCTCCCGGACAGCCGATGCGTCGAAGCGGTAGGTGGCGTCGGTGTCCCACTGGGCGGACCAGCGGTCTTCGATGCCGTCCAGAGTCGGCTTGTCAGGAATGTTCGTCATGCGTGGCCGAGGTTACCGATGCGTGCTCGAGCTCGGCCTCGCCGCCGGGCGGGAGTCTGAGGAGTGACCGCCCCGGTATCGGTGCTGATCCCGGCTCAGAGTCCGAGTTCGTCGTCGGTCGGGGTTCGCAGCGGCATGGCGGCTCGGCATGACGGCTCGTCATCGGACGACGTCGTCGACGGTGAAGTGGCGCATGTCAGGTCGGATGAGCATGACGTCGTCGTTCGCGCCGTTGATCGACCACGATGCGGTCATCACGTCGTCGGGTCCGTAGCCGGCGGCCGCGAGATTCTGCTCGAACCGGTGCAGGTCGGATCGGTCGAACCGGTCACGCCATTTGACCTCGCCGGCGAACCGCCAGTCGGTGGGGCCGACGCCGACCACGTCGACTTGGGCCTGGGATCCCGAATCGCGCCACCATTCGCCGATCACCATCGATTCGAGAGCTCCCGATGCAACGAGCCGGATCGCATGCGACCGCGCCTCTCGTTCGAACGTGTCGGCGATGTGGGTGGTCCAGAGTGCCGATGCTCTGCGGATCACCTGTTCGCCCTGGCCGCTTTCGATGAACTGCATGTTGCGGTCGATCAATTGGAACCAGAAGCGGAGGTAGCCGTCGGTGAGTTCGTAGTGGACGTTCTTGCGTGCGGGTTCGCCGATCGGTGTGCGCCGTCCCACGAAGCTGGCGGCCTCGAGCACCGACAGTGAGTGCTCAGCGCGCTGGCCGGCTCGGTTGTTGATGTCGCTCAGTTTGGTGGCGCCTCGACCGACGGCGCCCAGAACGCGTCGATGACCCCCGATGTCGGCCAGGTCGATCAGGAGCACGCTGGCGTTCGCGGCGAGCGGACCGAATGGTTCGCCGCCGAGCCGGATCAAGTTGCCCGTGGCGTCTTGGGTGGTGTCCCAGCGTTGGAGGAGAAGCGGGTAGCCACCGCACGCTGCCTGCGCTTCGAGCGTTCGTCGGGGATCGGGTTCTCCGAGAAATGCGTGCGTCGTCGGCAGATCGAACGGGTCGATCCGCATCGTCGTCGTCGGTCGTTCGAAGAGGGCGCCGCTACTCGCGATCATCGACGTCATCGCGCTGATGGCCGAGCCGTTCAGGACGAGAACCAATCCGCTCGGCTCGGCGGGGTGGCGCTCGGTGTCCCAGACGCTCTGCAGGATGCTCGGCCAGGCGGGGTCACTGTCGATGAGGTAGGGAGCCTCGTCGATGACGACTACCAGCGGCTCGATTCGGGCGGCCTCGAACACCGTGGTCAGGAGCGCCCGCCAAGTGGCGGCCTGCTCGTCGGTGACGGCCACGCCAACCGATCGAAGGCTGTCGGCGAGCCCGGTCCGCTGTCGCTGGGCCGACTCGCGTCCCGGTGCGTAGAGCACTGCACGGGTCGTGGAAGTGGTCGCATCGACGAAGCGCTGCAGCAGCATGCTCTTGCCGACTCGGCGTCGGCCGAATGTGACGGCGAACTCTGACACACCCCTGTGCGCAGAATCGACGAGGAGATCGAGACGTGCGAGTTCACCGGATCGACCGAACAGAGTGCGATTCATGGCGAAACCATACGCATCATACGAAGAATGCGTACGAATTTACATTCGAGTGTTGCACCCTTATGTAGGGTGGGCGTGGCTGGCCCTCATTTCGGAATGAGAGTGCAGTGCGAAACGGCTCCATCACGACAACCTTTTCTGCCAGCGACATCACGAACGGAGATCACGGACATGACCAGCAAGCTGTACGACATCCTTCTCGAGGCTTGTACTCGACGATCGAAGGTGGGAGCAATCCGCATCTCGTCGACGTACGAGCCGGTCGGCGGGTTCACCAGCAAGGTGAACCCCCCGACCTATCCGGACATCGGCTACCTACTCGAGGAGAGGTACGTCGACGGTGCGCAACGCGATGTCGTTGCGCTCGACTCGGTGCCGAGCCAGGCGAACCGCGTCGAAGAGGCGCTGTTGGATGCAGCCGAAGCGGGTGAGATTCCGCTGCCGTACCTCGAGGTGTCAGCCGAGTTCGATGGCGGCTCGTTCCGGATCACCAGTCTCGACGCACCCCATCGATCGCCGGATGCGTACTTCAGGGACTCGGTCACCTCCGACGGCACCCCGTTCGACCGGTCCGAACTGGGCAAGCGTCTCCGGTCGGCCACGGAGCGCGATGCACGGGCGTTCTTCGAGCACTCACCCACCGATCTGTTGCTGGGTATCTGGGACAGCCAACGCGGCGGTCGGGGACTCCGTCTCCCGCGGGCGTACACGTCGGAGGTCATCGCCATCGATCCGGTCGTCGGGAAGCGCGCCGCCGGCCGGCTCGACCCGTACAACATGACGCACGGAGACGGCATCGTGTTCGACGAGAAAGACAAGTCGAATTGGTCGTCCGGTGCGGGAAAGTTGGCGGACGGCTCGAATGGCAAGAAGGCCCAAAAGCTCAGCAACATCAATCACGGCAGCGCTCTGTCGGGTGTCGACAAGACCCCGGGTGGCGTCTCTGTGACGGCGATCTCTCGGACCGCCGTCCTCAGCCTCGGGGTGTTGCAGCGGCTTCGCTTCCCGAGTGAAGACGGATCAGCGTCGGCAGACGTCGACGCAGCAGGCTGCGCGGTACTTGCAGCGATCGCTCTCGTCGGCGATCGGCTGGCCTTCTCCGGAGCGTCGACCTTTCTGCGTTCGGGCTGCGATCTGATGATGACGTCGGAACGTCTCGAATGGGTGCGCGCCGGTGGCGATGTCGAGACCTTCGAACTCGATGACGCGGCAGCGATCGCGCTGCTCGAGGCAGCTCTCGACGGGGCGTCGTCGCTGGGGTTGGCGTTCGCCGACGACATCGTGCGTCTGCAACCCGCCGACAACCTGCGCCAACTCATCGAACAGAACTTGGGTCGGCCGGCGCTCGCCGAGGCCGAGTGATGCTGGCCATCGAGGTCGAGTTCCTGCGCGGCATCTTCGAAGCCGGCGGAAACGTCGACGAGGCGTGTCCGGAGTGGCCCCCTCATCCAGCGCGACTCTTCAACGGGCTCGTTGCGGCGGCGGAGTCCGAAGACGAACGGTCGGCGTTGCGGTGGTTGGAGCAGCAGGGGGCTCCCGAGATCGTCGCCTCCGAAGAGATCGTCGAGGCAGGAGGGCGCGCCTCGTATGTGCCGACCAACCGCATCGAGAAGGCGCCCGACAGCTACGGGCGCATGCCGGTTCGTAAGGCACTCGGCCCTCGGACCTGGCGGGCGGTCTCGCCGTCGTCGCCGTGCGTGCGATTCGAGTGGCCAGGTTCGCCCAGTGCCGGGGTGCGCAATGCGCTCGGCGACCTGGCGACCCGACTCCCGTACCTCGGGCGGTCGACGTCTCCGGTGGTCGCCCTCGCAGCCGACGACACCGACGGCGACACGGGCGCAGCCGACGGCCGTGTTCGGTGGATCGCGGTCACCGACGCCACGATCGGAACGCCGCTGGAACTTCCCGCTCCGGGGTATCTGGACGCGCTCACCGACGCCTTCGAGAGCGGCCGAAGCGCGTGGGAGGTGCCGCGATCGATCGTCGACTATCGAGCGGCTCGTTCGGACCTGCCCGATATGAAGAACCGCATCACGTCGCCGTATGGCGAGATGATCGTGCTTGGTTTCGGCGGCCGCCGTTTCGGCGCCGGGCACGCACTGGGAATCGCAAGTCGGCTGCGTGAGGCGATCGAGAGCCATGTCGACGGCGGGCCGGTGGTCTTGCGAGGACTGCCGCCACTCCATCGGCGTACGCCGGCAGAACAGGCGATGGCGGTGCCACAGCATCAGGTGATCATCACGTGTCTGCCCTTCGTCGGAGCGGAGCATGCCGACGGGCAGCTTCGCGGTGTCGCCGTGATGTTGCCGACCGGTATCGACACCGACGATCGAGCCGTCATCCTGCGCGGTCTCCGGGGAGTTCTGCAGGGAGGATTGAACCTTGGCAAGCTCGGGAAGGTCGAGCTCGAAGCCACGGCTTCTTCGCTCGACACCTTGCGTTCGCAGCGATGGACGCAGCCGTCCACGCACTGGGTGTCGGCCACTCCGATTTCGGCCAATCGATACCACGGCGCGATCGATGGCGACGTCATGGAACGTGAGGTGCGTATCTCGTGTGGTCACATGGCGTTGCCGGATCCGTCGGCAGTCCGGGTATCGAAGGGACCGTTGATCAGTGGTGCCGAGGTGCTCGCCGCACCGTCTCGGATGCGCCACCCGAAGGAGAAGGTGACTGCTTCCTTCCACGCCTCGATCACGTTCGACGAGCCCGTCGGTGGGCCGGTGCTGCTGGGAAGTCTGCGACGCTACGGGCTCGGCCTGATGCTGCCGGTTCCGCATGCGTTGGCGACTTCGGGGCAGGTCTCTGCTGAGTCCGTCTCGTCGGGGTCCGTGCCTTCCGAGTCGTTGTCGGAGGGGCGGTCGTGACGGCATTTCCGTCGTTCGCTCAATTCTTTGCTGCGGTCCACGGCGTCGAGCCGTTTCCGTGGCAGGTCGCACTGTCGGATCGTGTGGCCGAGTCGGGCTGGCCCGAGCACATCGACGTACCCACGGGGATGGGGAAGACCTCGGTGGTCGATGTCGCCGTGCATGCGCTTGCGCGAGATCTCGCCGATCCGGCGACTCCCCGGCGTACGCACACGAGGATTGCGATCGTCGTCGACCGCCGCCTCATCGTCGATGCGACGCACGGTCATGTGGCAACGCTGGTCAATGCGCTCGACGACCCTGGCGAACCAGGCGTGAAGGCAGTTGCCGACGCGTTGGCGACGGTCGGCGAGCGTCCGCTGGTCGCGGAGCGAATGCGAGGTGGGTTGACATGGAGTTCGCGCTGGGCCCGGACCCCTGCCCAACCGATGGTCGTGGTCGGCACGGTCGACCAGATCGGCTCGAGGATGCTCTTCCGGGGCTATGGGACCTCGTCGAACATGAGCCCGATCGATGCTGGGTTGCTCGGCCACGACACGCTGGTGTTGCTCGACGAGGCGCACCTGTCTCAGGCGTTCGCCGAGACGGTGACGACGCTGAGCTCGTATCAACGCACGGCGTCATCGTGCCCGATTGCGGACCGACACAATGTGGTCGTTCAGATGTCGGCGACTCCGAGCGGCGGTTCCGACTCGCTGTTGTCGGCCGCCGACCACGCACACGAGGTCGCTTCTCGTCGGCTCGGCGCCACCAAGGACGCCCAACTCCTGGTGGCCCAAGGCGTGACGAAGCCGACGAAAGCAGCGGCCGACATGGGTTGCGTGCTTGCGAAGGTCGCGATCGATTCGGTCGAAGAGTTCGCCGGCGCGGCCCCGACGATTCTGGTGGTCGCAAACACCGTCGACGCCGCCCGTATGGCGTTCGATGTCGTGCACGAGCAGGGCATTGCGAGCGCACTGGTGGTCGGTCGGTGCCGCCCGCTCGACCGGGAGGTCCAGCTCGGCGACTGGATGCACCGGATGCGTGCGGGGCGGTTGCGCAGTGACGCCACCGAGCCATTCGTGCTCGTGGCGACTCAGACCATCGAAGTCGGAGTCGATCTCGATGCTGATATGTTGGTGACCGAAGTGGCGCCTCTCGATGCGTTGATTCAACGCTTCGGACGAGTCGACCGTCTCGGCGAGGTCGGACACACCTCGTCGGTCATCGTGGCGGCGCCGGGGAGGCTGCACGATGACCCACCGCCCTACGGCTCGGCGAGCGCGTCGACGTGGGGCTGGCTGACCGGCCTCGTTCCGGAGGTGGGCACTGTCACCGCACGCCACGGGGTCGACAACGCAGTCGGAGCAGTCGTCGACTTCGGATCGACGGCAATCCGTTCGCTGTTGGACGACCCGAGCACGCCGAGCGATCTGACGAGCCCGAGCGCCCTTCCGCCGGTGGTCGGTCGTTCGGCGATCGAGTGTTGGCGCCGCACATCTCCCATTCCGGTTCCCGACGAGAACATCGTGCCCTACCTTCATGGCGTCGGGCGCGGGCAACACAGGGTGTCGTTGCTGTGGAGGGCCGACCTTCCGGTTGACGTCGACGAGGACGCGCATCTCGATCCGCTACCTCAGCGCCACGAACTCGTGGAGGTGTCACTTGCTGCGGCCCGTCGGTTCCTGACCGCAGCAGTCGTGCCCGATGACGCAGATGTCGAAGGTGCAGCCCACGAGGACGACCCGATCGAGCGCACGGCGAGCGTCTCGGTCCGCGCGTTCGTGCGGCGATCGTCTCGGTGGGTTCGGCTCGCCTCACCAGGGGAGTTGCGTCCCAACGACGTCGTAGTGGTTGACACCAGTGCGGGCGGACACGACGAGTGGAGCTTCTGCGAGCCCGGTGCGGACGGGGCAGCGGCCGCCGTGGTCGACGTTGCCGACCTGACATCCGAGGGTGGTCCGACGAGCCTGCGCCTCGATCGGCGCGTACTCAGCGGCCTCCTGGGCCGGGCGCTCGACGATGACGAAGTGAAGTCGCTCGGTCTGGCGACCACCCCGGACAAGACGCTGGAGGGCGAACGCGGTCTGTCCGGCAAGGAGCGGCTTGACCAGGCGTACTCGCTGCTGGACAGCTTGCTGTCGAGTCTGGACGAGCAAGCGGGCAGGTTTCGCCGTGAGGTCGAACGCCTCTTCGCGGCGTTGGCGACCGCCGATCCGAGTGACCTTCAACTCGTCGATCATCCGGCTGCTGAAGCCGGTGGGCGGTGTTCGATTCGTCTGCGTTCGAGCGCGTTGCGTGTGGGCGGCGACGACGGAAACGATTCGTCGCTGGGTGCCGACGATGTCCTGCTCGATGAACACCTTGCGTCGGTGGGTGAACGAGCCCGTCACTATGGCGAACTCATCGGGTTCACCCCGGAGTTGGTCGGTGCTCTCGGATTGGCTGGACGCATGCACGACCTGGGGAAGGCGGACTCTCGTTTCCAGGCGATCCTGCGAGGCGGGCCGATGTGGTTGGCCGAATCGTTTGGTCCTGGTGCCGGGGAGTTGCTGGCGAAGTCATCGGGAGTGGTTCGCCGCAGCGGCGAGCGGCTCGGCACAGACAACCCGTGGCCGAGGGGCTATCGCCACGAGGCGATTTCGCTGGCCTTGTCAGAGGCGACCGACGATGAGTTCTTCGACGGAGTCGATCGAGCACTCGTCGAACATCTGCTTGCCTCGCATCATGGGCGAGCACGGCCGATGTTTCCCGCCGTCACCTCGACGCCACACGCGGCCGAGGTGAGCCTCGATGGGTGCACCTTCACTGCCAACGTTGCCGATTCTCATCCGGCGTGGGGTCAACCGAGCCGATTCTCAGATGTGTGTGAACGATACGGCGAGTGGGGTCTGGCGCTGCTCGAAGCAACGCTGCGGCTCGCCGACATCTCGATCTCGGAGGAAGGTCGATGACCGGCGTCGAGCTACCTGCGCTGCGGGGCGACAACGTCCTCGGCTTCATGGCAGCGCTCGGCGTGCTGCGGTTGCTCGATCAGGAGTTGGGTGCGGCCCGCTCCACGTTGTGCTGGCCGAACGGCGCCCACTCCGCAGCGGTGATCGAGACATCGGTTGCGACCGACGTCGACTCGTTGGCCGCTCGGCTCTTCGATGTCGTGGAGGGGTGCAAGGAGTCGGGTGAGCTCGTTCCCGGTGTCGCCGGCTTGCCGTTGAGTTCATCGGGGGGCGATCCCATGAACAAGCTGTCGTTTCGAGACGGTCGTGGGTTGTCGCAGTCGTTCGCCGACAACGATGTAGCCGCCGAGTGGTTGGCAACGATGGTCGGTGTGAGTGGCCCTGACGAGAACGACGAACTCAGTCGATCGCGATGGTGGTCGGTCGGGCCGGGGCCGGTGACGATTGCCGGCACGCTGGCCAAGGCGCTCGACGCCATCAAGACCCCCGATGATCTCGCTGGTGCGCTGCAAGCGTGGCAGCGACACGATTGGGTGGCTGGCTACTTCGACCACGCAGCCGATGTCGCTCAGGAGCGTCACCCAGGGAGCAGGCGCAAGGACGCCGGTGTGAAGGCCGGAGTTGTCGGTGCTGCGTGGCTCGCGCTGATGGCGACTCGAATGTTCCCGGTCCGGGCGCGGCCGGATGGCCGGGTCGAGACGGTTGCATGGCGCGTGGCGGACCGACGCTCGGTATTCACGATGCCGATCTGGGAATTGCCGCGTGGTCGTAGCGCTGTCGCCGGGCTGATCGACCACCCGGCGCTGTCGCGTGATGTCCTCTTGGATGCTGAGATGCGAGGGCTTGGGGTCGGGTCGGTATGGCGCTCACACCGAATGCGATCCGGCAACAACAACGCAGCGATGAGTCCTGCTTCGAAAGCCTGGCCGACGTCGACCGAGGCGTCGTAGTGGAGCACGAACCAGTTGCCGACGTGCCGCCCCTGGTTCCGGCACGGATGGTCAACGAGTTCGTCTACTGCCCGCGCTTCTTCCACCTTGCTTGGTCGTCGGGTGAGAGCGGGGAGAACGACTACACCGCAGAAGGCAAGTTCGAGCACCGCGTCGTCGATCGTGAGGCCGGGACGCCACCAGCGGCTGGATCGGCCGAGGGAAGTGAACGTTCGACATCGGTACTCGTGTCATCTGATCGCCTGGGTGTGATCGCCAAGGCCGACATCATCGAAAGGAGAGGGACCCAGGTGGTCCCGGTCGAGTTGAAGCGTGGCAAAGCGCGAGATCCGGACCATCCCGTCTGGGAGCCCGAACTGGTGCAGATGATCGTCACGGCGATGGTCCTGCGCGACAACGGTTACGACGTCCCGCACTGCGAAGTGCGCTTTACCGAGTCGACCACACGCGCAATTCTCGAGATCTCCGACGAGCGCATCGCGAATATTGAGCGCGTGCTCGCCGAACTCAGAAGCGTGGCAGCTGATCCGCTCCCACCTTCCCCCCTCATCGACAGCCCGAAGTGTCCAGCGTGCATCATGAACGGTGCGTGTCTACCTGACGAGCATCAATCGATTCGGACCGGTACGTCGGCTTCTGCGCGCCGCCTCATCCCCGAAGAATCTGCTACTTCGCCGCTCTACGTCACCGAACCGGGCGCTCGCATCGGAGTGAAAGGCAAACACCTCACGATCAAGAAGGGTTCGGACAAGCTTGCAGACCTCCGATTCCTCGACGTCTCCCACGTAGCGATCTTCGGAAACGTACAGATCTCAACGCAGGCGATGAGGGAACTCTTCTTTAGAGAGATTCCGATCTGCTACTTCTCTGGGAATGGGTGGTTCCAGGGGATCGCCGAAGGGCTGCCGGGCAAGAACGTCGAACTGCGGCGTCGCCAAGCCTGGTGCGAGGAGGGTGAGCGGCTCGACATCGCTCGCTCGATGGTGCGCGGCAAGATCTTGAATGCTCGAGTGCTCCTCCGGCGAAACGCAAAAGACGATGTCGCCGACGTTGTGAATGAGCTGAAGCGGATGAGTCGCTTCGCAACGACGGCCGACTCGTTCGAGCGACTCCTTGGCGTCGAGGGTGGTGCAGCGAGGCTCTACTTCTCGAGGTTTTCGACAATGCTGAGCGCCGAGCAGAAACCGACCTTCGACTACGTCAAGCGAACACGACGACCGCCCACAGACCCGATCAACTGCTTGCTGTCGTACGTCTACGGCCTGCTGGTGAAAGACTGCACGACCACGCTGTTGGCCGTGGGGTTCGATCCATACCAAGGGGTGTACCACCGACCCCGCTTCGGTCGGCCCGCTCTTGCCTTGGACGTGGCGGAGGAGTTCCGGCCGCTGCTCGCCGATTCGACGGTGCTGACGTTGGTGAACAACGGCGAGGTGACGGATCGGAACTTCGTTCGTCGCGCTGGGGCGGTCAGCCTGACTGCCGAGGGCCGACGGTCCGTGTTGGCTGCCTACGAACGACGCTTGTCGACCGAGTTCACGCATCCGATTTTCAAGTACAATCTCACATATCGACGAGCGATCGAGGTCCAGGCCCGCCTGCTCTCGGCGAAGCTGAGCGGCGAGCTCGATGACTACGTGTCGTTGGTGACCAGATGAAGCGCGTCAGGCACCTGGTTGCTTACGACATCAGGGACCCCAAACGGCTGCGACGCGTTCATCGCACGATGAAAGGATTCGGAATGCCCTTCCAGTACTCGGTTTTCCTTTGTGACCTCACCAAGGCGGAGAGGTTCGAACTGTGGACCGAACTCGAAGACATCATCGACCGTTCGGAGGACACGATTGCCTCGGTTGAACTCGGCGACCCGTCAACTTCGAAGGCCTTCACTTTCCTGGGTCCCCGTCCCGACATGCCGCGTCAGGGTCCGACGATCATTTGACTGTGCGAGCGGTGGTAGATTCGATGAATTCCGGGGAAGCCCTCGCAGTTTGTCTGAGCAGGTCAATTGTTCGCGGCTCCTTGACAATCGAAGAACAGATTCCGTGCCGTTCGATCACCTCTCGCACTACGCTCGACTGGGCGTGCTGCGCATGGTCCGCAGAGGGACCTCTCATCGGGGGCTTCGGCCCCCGACTTCACTGCGGCGTGATCGGTGCTGACGTTGCCGGCGGTTCACCTGACGGCCTCATCGGGGGCTTCGGCCCCCGACTTCATTGCGGCACCCTCGACCTGCTCACCCTCTGAACCCGCAACTACCTCATCGGGGGCTTCGGCCCCCGACTTCATTGCGGCCTAGTGTCCTGTCCGGTTGTTTCTTCGATTATTTGTTGAGTTCGGGAATTTTCGTGTTCGGGCCGCGTTCTTGATGGTGTCACTGCCAGCATCGAAGGGAACGCTATGGCCAAGCGAGGACGACCAG
>Ga0209303_1000084_pt1 | contig 114925 bp, 92 predicted proteins | sample SidtaG_3_FD_187449 | JGI IMG/M metagenome (GOLD analysis project Ga0209303, IMG submission 187449) | Marine algal microbial communities from Sidmouth, United Kingdom - Sidmouth_Asex1 metaG (SPAdes) (version 2) | ecosystem: Host-associated > Algae > Red algae > Unclassified | place: Sidmouth...
GTATTTCTTTTAAAATGACTCTTCACCAAAAAATCCTTAAATACAGTGAGTATTCGCGTCATTTTTGATTCGATTCATTTCAAAATAAACGTCAAAAAATGTAAATAAATTTATAAAACAGTGTACCAAGCATCAGGAACAAAATAAATGTACATTCTCAACTTGTTCTTTTTCCTTTACACTTTACCAAATTTTCCTTAAATACAGTGAGTGTTCGCGTCAAATTTGGTTCGTCTAAAGAAAAAATAACGACGCGAAGAATGAACATTTATTTAATTCCTGATACTAAGTATCAGGAACAAAATAAATGTACATTCTCGACTTGTTCTTTTTCCTTTACACTTCACCAAATTTTCCTTAAATACAGTGAGTATTTAAGGAAAATTTGGTTCTTCTAAAGAAAAAATAACGACGCGAAGAATGAACATTTATTTAATTCCTGATACTAATAGACTTTATTCCAAAATAATTTGTAAGCAGCTAAGTAACGATAAAACAATAACTTCAGATTTTGACTTGTTCTTTTCTCCTTTTTCTTCGTTGTGAAAATCTTTGCGTAGCTTGGCTATGCGCGGTTTTCATGCCTCGAAAAAGAAAAAAATAACGGCGTCAAAAAACTTAATTTATTTATGCCTCGTTCCTAAATTGTCTTTTTCCGCTACTCTTCATCTATTTCTCTTCCCGTACCGCAGGGTATGCGACTCGAAATGAGCTTCGATTAGCGAAAAAATCCTAATTTTCATACAATACAACTTATTTTAGAATAAAGTCTAATAAATTGCAGACAATAAATAGTTATAAAAATGATTGATACTTCGAATTAACCGAAAATCATACCAACTTAAACAATGTGACAATGTCATAATGATGAAATGCTATGGGTGGGTAAAACATTAGGGGGCAGTTATATGTATTCTCGCCAATGAGATGCGTTAGCATCGGCACCGTTTGTAGCAAAGTCTAAACAACAAGCTATTAAGGTACTACCGTACCTTAAAAACTAACATTAAAATTCCCCTAATATTTTACACACTCAAATGCTATAATCTCGCATCATCGTAGTCAGTCAAGTTAAGGGAACACGAAAAAAATAATCTACCCGTTTGAATTGCTCTTTTCCCTATGTGTCTCCTCAAATTTTCCTTAAATACAGGGAGTATTCGCGTCAAATTTGAGAAAACACATAGAAAAAATAGCTGCGTCAATTCGGGTAGATTATTTTCTTCGTGTTCCCTAATACTGCCGGGTATCGTTAGATTTCCAAAATGCAAGGCAAGTTTTAGCATTACATTTCCCTATTTCTTCATCCGTGAATGGACTAATTTTCATCACTCAAAAAAATACCCCTTACATTTTGAAATTGTAAGGGGTATTTTTTCATTCCACCAAAATATCAAAACACAAGAAAAAACATTTGGTGTTCCCAAACAAAATTTGAACTTGTGTTTGACACCTGAACTTTTCAGCTTACAATTTCACAGCGGTATCATAGGTCACTGTGATAATGTCGCCTGCGCCATCTGTTGCGGTATATTTTCCTGATTCGTTTGTACCGATTTTGAAGATGCGTCTATCGACTTCTGCTGTACCTCTTACACGAAGCGGTTTTTTATTGACTACTTCGAATGGTGTTTCGATGACTTGTTTCGCGCCTCTCATTTTGAGGGTCATTTCTGCTACGTATCCGTCGCCGCTTTTTCTGACATTGGAAATATTGGCGGTAGCCGTTCGGTATTCCTCAACATTGAAATAATCCCACGCTTTGAGGTGATTGGCGAGTTTTTCACTTTTTTCATTGACCGAAGCCAAGTCGATAACCAAGTCTGCATCAAGTGATTCGATTTCGCGTCCCATATCGACTCTCGAAAAGTTCCATGAAGCGAATCCGCCGTCGGCAGCATAATGCTGATTTGCAGCTTTCCACGATATTTTGCCTGGTGTAGTAGCTGGATTGATGACAAATGGAGCAGCAGTTTCCATAACTTCTTCGCCTGTGTCTATGGCGTCAGCAGTTTTTTTAGAGGCATCGCAGCCGATAAGCATTACGAGCGCGAAAAGCGCGAATACGTTGAATAATGATTTCATAATAAATTTAATTAAATAGTTGATTAGGTGATTGGTTGACTGGTTAATTAGGTGATTAGGTGGCTGGTTGATTAGTGAATTTCGCTTTGCGAAATTAGATACTAATTCATCTATCACCTAATTCACTAATTCACCAAAAGAAATTTCATGTAAAATTGTAAATTATCTTTTGCAGGCGAAGGACCGTCTGGTCCTGCTACCTTGAATACACTGTAAAGGGGCAGTTGAAAAGTGGTGCTGACTTGAAGGCATACCTTACCGTCGGCGTTGATGATGGGTTCGATTTGTGCGGGTACGTTGAGCGGTGTTTCGATGCCGAGCATGGTGAAAATGCCTTTTGCCATAAATTCGCTGGTCTTTCCTACTTGTAGTGGGGCGTTGTTTTTCGCTTCTATTTCGTCAAAGGTAAAGGTAGAATTGGGAAACAAACCCATTTTGAGCATTTTATTTTGAACTTCGTTGTCCAAATCATCTAAGCCCATCGTGATGTCCGAAATTTCGACTTCAAAACTTCCTTTCGCGCCCGCAAGTGTTCCGTTTTCGCCCAAATTAAATACTCCCGAAAGTGCTTTTGCTTCGCCCGAATAATTATCTAAAGGCGGTAAAAAGCTGAATATCAATATCGGTTGATTTTTATTTTTCGGTGCCTCTACCGTCCACTTTTGTCCAATTTTCGCGCTTTCGTTTTCTGTACTGACTTTAACTTCTGGTTTTTTCGGTAAATCTAAGCCCAAATCTTTCCAGCTTTTGACGGCAATATCATCAGAAATGAACGCTAAAGCATCACCATTTTCTAGATTTTTCATCTGGCGTTCGATTTCTGTTTCAATCAATTTTCCGGCTTCCGCAAATACCCTATCTCGATTACGCCAACTGCCCGATACCAAGCCGGTATCAAATTTTTGGAAAACAGGTTTTACGCAATTATATTGTGAAAAAATCTCTGCCGAAACGGTCAAACGACCTTTATATAGGTAAGGATATAAGTTGAAATAGAAACTCCGTGTAGTGCGCGTCTGCTCAAATTTGGGCATCAAAACGAAATCTGTCATGCCTTTCGCCACGCTTGCTTTAGCATTTTTGATAAAGTTGGCTTGGTCAAATCCCTTTGGCACATCGCCCGTTACTTCGGTGAGTTTGATGGGTGCGGTGACGGCTGTGCGTCCGCTTTTTGAGACTAAAATATTTTTCTTGGTATTGTCGGTCGCGCCCTGATGCGCGAGTCGTGCTGTACGCACAAAGTTTTTGATACGCGATGTTTTTTTGTAGCGACCATAATAAAACGAACGCCCTTCTGCATTCTGAAAAACAATGCTTGGCGTGTAGGTCACCTCTTGCGGCGCGCCTTCTACAATATCCATGATTTTTAATTCTACCTCAATTTCCTTCGCCAATTTTTTGAGGGCATCCAAATCATCAGTATTCAAAATCGGTGATTTGGAATTGGTAAAAACAATGACTTGCTCCTTGCTTGCCCACTGCATACCTTCTTCGTATGTACCTGTGTACGAGTTGGTTTCGGGGTTTTGCCCTACGTTTCCTAATAAAAAAAATATCGGTAGTATGTATTTTAAAAACATCTATTTACGCTCTAATTTTGTCTAATAATTCGTTTAATTTTTGGGCTTCTTTTCTGGTCAGTTTGGATACTTTTGCTTGAACACTTCCAACTGTTAGGTCGCCGATTTGATTGATGAGTGATTGTCCTTTTTCGGAAATCATAATATCCATTGCACGTCTATCACATTCACAAATCATCTTTTTTGCAAAGCCTTTTTTTTCTAAGCGCACGACAATTCGCCCTACATCTGAGCCTCTGTCCAACATCCGCGAGCGAATATCTTTGATAGAAATCGGCTTCCCTTGCTGCCCACGTAAAATTCGGAGGACATTATACTGATTGACTGTCAAATCGTATTGAGCAAAAAACTGTTTTTCCTGATATAACATCTCAAATACAGTGTGCAGCAGATTTAAATGTGCTTTTTGATATTCGCTTTTGAAACCCCGCATTTTGAGTTGTTGTTCTAAGCTCATGGACACAAAAGTATAAGTTTAAACCTCCAAATACAAGTTTAAACTTGTATTTTTGTTTTAATTAACAAAAAAAATTATCTCACTCCTTTTCAAGGGAACTTGTTGCATTGGAGTGTTTCTTTTCTCTAAGTTTTGGACTAACATTTGCTCGTTACTTATTTGCGCTATATATTTGTTAGGTTTTGAAATTTCGGTGGTGTTCGACAAAAATAGGGTGAGCAATTATACGCGAGTCGCAAGGCGAATTTCCTTGTTGAACGTGGATATTTGAGTATTAAAACACCCATTTTTCATAAAAATATTCGCCTTGCGACTATACCCTATTTTACTCGAACACCTCTGAAATTTCTCAAGTAAGGGAAGAGGAAGAAAATAATCTACCCCAAATGAAGAAGTTATTTTTTTCATATGTTTGGCTAAATTTGACGCGCATAGCCGAGCTACGTAAGTGAAAGAAATTAAATAAATTGTTCCATAATGGGGCAAGGTATTTATTTTCTTTCACTAAGGAAAATTTAGTGAAATATATGAGAAAAAGAACGATTCAGACGGGTAGATTATTTTTTTCGTCTTCCCTAATTTTAAACATGAAAAAATCAATACTTTTTGTTTTGTGTACTGTATTTGCTATCAGTGCATTTGCACAGAAAAATACCGTTCATATCACTTATACGACCAATGTAAAAGTGGATGGTTGGGGCTTGCTCGGCAATATCGAAACCGAAGAACCCGAACACCAAGAACCCAACCTTGACAAGCCCGATGCCGGCACTATTTTCAAGACGCAAGTTGATAAAATCGGTAAAAAGACGACCGAAACATACCGTGAGCGAATCCGTGATTACTATGTGGGCGACAGCCTCATTCGTATGGATAGAAACAGCAATAAAATGTCCGACGATGAGTTTGTTTTGATTGCGCCGACGGCGAAAAAAATGATGACCTATTACACTTCATACGATGATAAACCGACCTACACAGAAGCGCAACTTTTCAATCAATTTGTGGATTCGACATTAGTATTTCAAGTGGATACTTTTTTGAAGGATAAAAAAAATATTCTTGGTTACAGTTGTTATAAAATTGAAATTATTCGAGGGAAGAAAAACGCTGATAAGGAATTGATTGTGGAGAAAAAATATGAAATGTACGTGACAGATGAATTGCCCCTATCGGCAAATGTCGTCACGGGAATGTGGCAATTACCATTGAATATTTGCGCCCTGGAAATCAGAGAAAGTACGCCCGAAAATCCAACGACATTCATACTCACACAAGCCACCGAAATCAAGAAGAAACAAAAAAACGACTTACTGAATTTACCAAAAAAATACAAAAACGCTAAGAAGAAAAGTTATTTCTAATGAGTTGTTGTGTTGACAGACCGAGGGTGTGATGAAGTTTTTGCTTCGCAAAAAAAGAAAATATCCACGTCAACCCGTCGAAAGCATTCCTTCTTTCATGGCGTACATCGACACGATGATATTTTCCACTTCGACCAAATCTAATACATAATGAATCAGCACCAAAGCCACAACGATAAGTTGGGCGCGTTGGGTGGGAAGTTTATCAATTTTTAGGCGTTTTTCTAAATTTTCACTGACAATTTTTTTATAAATCGGATAAAAATCTTTAGCTTGAAGTGTAGCATGTAGTGGATGCGTTTTGTTCTTGACCAACATGGCTTCTAAGACATCAAAAGTCCCAGAAGCACCTACGAGTGCATCCACCTGATATGTGCCTAAAGCTGTTTTTAGCGGAGCTAATGTAATATCCAAAAACTGTCGAATATTCGCGGTTTCCTGTGGTGTGATGGGTTCGTTTTTATGAAAATCATTGTATAAAACCGCCACGCCTACGGGGAAACTCTGCGCCCAAAAGACGGTTTCATTATTTGCGACAATAAACTCCACACTTCCGCCGCCGATGTCCATTATCAGTATTGGTTTTTCGTTCATTGGAACAGCCAATCGCACACCTTTTGTAATCAGTTGCGCCTCCTCATCTCCACCGATAACTTCCACATTAATATTCGTTTCTGCTTTGATAGCCGCGCGAAATTCTGCGCTATTTTCGGCACGTCGCAAGGCAGCCGTTCCGAAGGCACGAACGTCTGTAACCTTATGTTTATCAAGGGCTTCACGGTATTCTCGCATAGCAATAAGTCCACGTTCAAATGCGCCTGCACCGATACGCTTGATGCCATCTTCGGCGAGTTGAGTGAAGATACGTTTGCGGTAAATTTCCTTTAAATGCCCCGTTCCGCTTGCTTCTACAATCAGCAAATGAAAGGTATTCGTTCCCAAATCAATGACCGCCTTTCTATTCTGGTTTAATTCATTCATTATTATCGCATTGACGCATTATCGCATTATAGCATTCCCAATTCATTCATTCAAAATTCACTCACTCATTCATTAAAAAGGTACGTCTTCGAAGTCATCATTCATACGAGATGGGCGCGTGATGATGTTGGCTGCGGGGCTTGCCATATCGTCATTCGAGGTCGGGAAGGCATCAAAACCATCGCCCCAATCGCTGAATTTTGCTGTTTCGCCCGTAAAGCGTAAATCGACTGTGCCGAGTGCGCCGTTACGGTGTTTGGCGATGATGACTTCGGCTTTTCCTTTGAGCGAATTACCTTCTTCATCTTCCATAATCTGGTAGTATTCAGGACGATAGATGAAAGTGACCATATCCGCATCCTGCTCGATTGCACCTGAGTTATGGATTATAAAATCGTTGGCAACGAAATTATGGTGGTCAGCAATGTGGAGGTCGTAGGTCATTTCTTTACCGATGTGCGTAATGGATTTTATTTTATCCCATTTGATGTCGCCTTGTCGTGCATCTTGTTTGGGTGGTGCTAAAATTGTGCTGGAATTTGAGCTTTTTTCCACTTCCCAACCCCTTCCAAAGGGGGAGATTTCTCGCTCTGCGAGAAACTTCTCGCGTATGTGTCCCCCTTTGGAGGGGGCGCAGGGGGTGGAAAAAAGTTTAGTCTCAACTTTCGGCTTGACCGCCACAAAATCCCCAACTTTCATATCAACCAATTGCTGCCAACCCAATACGGTAAAAAACGGGTGATTTAAGCTCGCAGTAATTTTATTACCGGATTGGGTGATGACTTCATACACTTCCTTTTCGCCTGTCTCCCAAACATCTAAACATTCCGCTTCTTGTAATTTATAAGCGTCATCCAAAGCCAATACATTAAATCCTTTTTGACCTATCAACTCATCTACACGCTTGTATTCGCCTGTATCTGCGATGTAAATTTTGGTGTCTCCAACAATACATTCCCTCAAATCCGACAACTGCGGACGCTTCGTTCCCCCACGAGTTTCCACCGCACGACTGAGCTGCGATAGCGCAATCACCGGAATATTCAACTCCTTCGCCAAGCCCTTCAAAGCCCGCGAAATAGAACTAATTTCTTGCTCGCGATTGCCGCCTTTATTGCCATCCATGCTACCCGTCATCAGTTGGAGGTAATCAATCATTACCATCTCTATGTTGTGCTGCATTTTGAGGCGGCGACACTTGGCGCGAAGTTCAAAAATATTAATCGCGGGCGTATCGTCGATAAAAATATTTCTATCACTCATGCGCTCAATCGCCGTATTGAGTTGCTGCCATTCGTAATCTTCGAGTTTGCCGTTTTTGAGTTTTTCACCGTGTATTTCGGTTTCCATCGAAATGAGTCGCTTGACCAATTGAATACTCGACATCTCTAAAGAGAAAAACGCAACGGGTTTGTTGAGAATGGAAGCGTTTGCGGCGAGGGCGAGCGTAAAGGACGTATTATGCGTCACCGTCATATCTTCTAATAAAAACAGTTTATTGCCGTCAATTTCAAAGCCATAATAATCACCAATACCATCATGTTCCAACTGAATACCTGTCACCGTCCAATCTATCAGGCTTGCCCATGCTTTCGCTTTTTTTCGTTCTATTTTAACAGGAATACGGTTAATATCGCCATAAATTCTTAGCCGATAAACCTCTGTTTCAAAGCCAATTGATGCGATACTTGCTTTTTTCTTTTTAAATGACGTTCTAAAGCCTAACGAATCACAAAGAAATTTAATTTGACGGGTCAATGCTTCTCTTTTCTGCACAATTTCATAACCATTTGATTGTACAAGATAATGACCGTCACTGTCAATCAACCCTGCTAAAAGTGCGAGGCGATTTTTCGTAGAATTAATTAAATAATCTTCTGGGATATGTTTGTTATCAATGAGATTTAGTTCGTGTAATTTGACTTTTGGAGATAGCGTCCTCATTTCTACAAAAGTAGAACCTGCAATAGTGTAATTATTACATCTATTTTCGGGTGTTTGTTCACTCAAACGTAAACCCAATTTATCTGCATAACTTTGTAGGTATTCAATAATTTCTTCGTCTTGTGTAGTAATTGTTGATGAAGTCTGAGTTCCATCTCCCAACCATAAACCAATAAAATACGGATGTAAATCAACTTTTTTCTCCTCAAATTCCACCGCTACACGATAGCCCTTATAATTCGACTGAAATTTATTTGATTTTGAAATATAATCTTTTACAGAAATGTTTAAAACTGCGCCTTTTGTGTGTCCGCCCCATCTACGGCTGCGTTTGAGCGATAAGATATGACTTTCATTAACCCGATAATCAATGCCTTTATTTTGGCGTACCCAGTACATATCTTCGCGTCCTCGTGCCAATGACAAGACAGTACGCGGCGTAGAATCATCGCCCATCAGCAAATCGCCGACTACTATATCTTCCACATTCTTCAACGTACCATCGTGCATTACAATTTTAGTACCTTTTCCGAGACATTTACCCATACCCGGACGCGCCGCAACTATCACTAAATCAGAGGGTTGCCAGCCCGAAGTCATGCGGTCTAAATCCACAAAACCAGTTGGCACTCCGGTGACCCCTTCGCCTTGTTTGGAGGCTTCTTCGACTTGCTTGACCGCCTGCCCCAAGAGCGAACTCATACTCGAATAGGAGCGACTCAGGTTTTTTTCGGTAATTTCATATAGTGCTTTTTGGGCTTTATCTATTTTATCAAAAACATCTATTGTATCATCAAACCCATCTTTAGTTATTTCTGCACCGACTCGTATCAATTCTCTTTCGAGAAATTTCTGTGCCACCAATCGCCCATGATATTCCAAATTGGCAGACGATGCTACGCGGTTAGTAAGTTCAACGAGGTAGTAGGGACCACCGACTATTTCAAGTTCGCTCGACTTTTTTAATTCCTCCGAAACGGTCAGTAAATCAATGGGTTGTGTACGTTCAAAAAGGCGTATCATTGCCTTATAAATCAACTGATGTGCGTTCACATAAAAGCTCTCGGGGCGTAAGGTTTCAATCACGGTCATCAAAGCATCTTTGCTTAACATAATCGCGCCCAAAACCGCTTCTTCTAATGCAGGAGCTTGTGGTGGCAGTTTGCCAAACATATAGTCCGACATGCCCGCCTCTCGCTTTTTTTGAGCGCGTGGATTGGGGATTTTATTTTTGATAGATTCTTTAAAATCAGGCATACTTCGTGATTCGTTAACTCGTTTATTCGTGATTCGTTTCGTATTAAAATGTGGTTCTGCTGGGACTTGGAATTTGTGATTTTCTTTAAAATGGGGAACGAAGTTAAGTTTAAATTTATGAAAAATAGAATTTGCTTTTTTTATTGAAAATGCTTGCTTGTTAGTGTGTTGTGAATTTGTGTGGAAAAGATGTGGAGATTTTTTTTATTTGAAAATAGACTTCTATTTTTTTACTTGATTTAAATGTAAATTAAAGCATAAAGTAATTGTAAGCGTGTGTTTTACGATTTATATATTTTTTTAATTTGAAATTAAATACGTTTTAGTGTTTTTTAATTATGAATAAAAAAATATGGTTAAAAAGTAAGTTATAATTTTATTATTATAAATTATACTAACACAGATATTACTACCTCTCTGTCATTCTGAAGTACAGGTAAGAGTGCCTGTGCTACGAAAATATCACGGGTTTATTAAAATCACCTACATGATACAAAATAATCAAATTATTTCATTTTTACAAACAAAAAAGTGTAAATTAACTTTATTTTTGACGAAAACGAACATCAAAAGGCGATTTAGGGCGTAGTTTATCTCGCCATTTGAAACCTTCTAAGCGGAGTGCGGCGTGGTTGGCTTGTTGCATCGGGGTGATATTGGCGTTAGGTTGGTCGTAAAATTTGATTTGGTCCACTTCATTATCACCGAAGTAAATCAACATATCATTGCAGGTCGTTTTGTTGACACCGATATAGGCATTATTGTCGTCTTTGGCATAATAAATCGTCTCGCCATTGGTGCGTACATCCATGAGACGTACTTCGTTGCTGTCGAATTTGACGTAGATATTTTTCCCTTTGATTTGATTGTAAAATTGGTCGTCCGTTTCGTTAATAATGAAGGCATTTCCCGTCAAATCAATCTTATGTATTTCGTCATTTTTTTGAAAAATAACGATCGTATCTGCCGAAAATTGGCTCGTATCTGACCACACGATAGGTTTTTCAAAGAAACGAAAGGTAGAATCTACCGTGCTATATTCCAACAAACCACTGACCGCCTGAAGGTCGCTTTTGTAGATCCGAGCGTTCTTTTTGGCAATCAAAATGCGCCCATCTGCCACCGAATCCGGTTTGATAGAACTCAAAGTATCTGCCGCCAAATAGAGCGTATCGCCATCCACGAGGGTACGCATGAGGGGGCGTCCGGTGGCGTAGAGGTAGTTGGTGCTATCGTTGTAAGTAGCATATTTAGATTCGAGGATAATATCGTCTTTGTGGTTGATTATCAAGACTTTGCCAGTTGCGGTGGCGGTGCTTTGATTGCCGTATTCGAGTTGGTCTGCCCAGATGGATTGCGTCGAATCTATCATAACAACCCTACCCCACGCGATGCCTGCTCCGACTTTCTCGCCGTATTGCAGACTGTCCGCCCAGATGTCGCGCTCGCGGCTTTGGATGACTACATCGCCCCACGCTTTCAGTGAGTCCAATTCTTCGTAATAATCAAGGCTATCTGCCCAAATGACTTGTATGGAATCGGCAATTCTGACATTATTGCGAAACTGCGAAATCTTGCGCTCCGAATCGTAGTAAGCATCGCCCGATTCTACGGTACGATTTTCGTCTTGAAAGTTAGTTTTTCCTTCAAAATAAACTTCGTCTTTATCACCGTCGTAAATAATTTTATCGGAAGTCGCGTATTGATTTTCGCCTTTATATTTGACGTTTTGTTCAAATTCGGCGTAGTTTTCTGCGGAGTTATAAAAACCTGCTTCGCAATAGATTTGCTTGTCGTCGGTCACGATGTTGGTGGGTCCGTGAAAGTAGGAAATTTGCTTTTCGGTGTCGTAGTGCAGCGTATCAGCCGTTAGCGTAAAATTGGAATCGACGACTTCGACATTGCCTTTAAAATAGGCTTGTTTGGTCGCGGTATGGTAGTAGCCGTGTGTGCTTTTTAGGTTGATATTGTCGCCTTCGAGGGTCGCGCCTGTGTGGTATTCGCCGATTTCTGTATCGAGGTTATAGTCCAATTTATCGGTGAATAGTTTTTGCTTTCCGTCCGATAAAACGACCTCGTCTATCAGCGTCGCTTTGCGCGTGTCTGCATTATAATTCAGTCGATTGGCATAAATCGTGGTGGTATCTTGCTCTATCACAACATTGCCATAAGCTCTGACATTCTGTTCCACTACGACCATGCTATCGGCATACATCATCGTTCCTTTTTGATTCAAAACGACATTGCCGACCAATTGTTTTTGTGTCTCTACGTCGGTTTTGATGTATTCTACAGAATCGGAATTTTCGATTTTGATGCGTTGTTTGGTGGTGTCGAGCGGTGGGGGTTCGGGGATGCCGATTTGGGCGGAGATTAATATGGGATTAATGATTGAAAATAAAAATAAACCTATAAGGTTTTTGAAAACCTTATAGGTTTGGTTGTGCGTATGTTTTGTCATTTTTTTTGTTAGAAATAATCCTAAATCAAATTTAAATCAGGTTTTTTTCAACAGCAAATTCAAGTCCAATTCAAAGTCCACTGCCACATCTTCACCAGAGAGTTTTCTGTCGAATCCTTTTACTATATCAGAAGTTCCATTATCTCTGTAAATGTAGGTCGTTTTATTTTTCGGGTCAATGAGCCACGCGAGACGTGTACCATTTTCCATCCATTCTTGTATCATATCCTGTAATTGTTTGAGGCTATAATTTTTTGAACGAACTTCTATGATAAAATCCGGGGCAATGGGTAAAAATTCATCTTTTTGTTCTTCGGTAATTGTGTTCCAACGTTCCTGACTTGTCCAACTCGCACTAAACGCACGAACTGCGCCATTCGACAATTGAAAACCTGTGGAAGAACCGCATGATACACCAATACTTGTTTTTCTTTGCCAATTTCTAAGTTCTACCGCGACTTCCAATTTACAATGTGCTACATAAGGAGAAAGCGGTGGCATGATGATGATGTTTCCATACTTATCGCGTTCGATTCGTATTTTTTTATTCACCATACAAAAATGCGTAAACTCCTCGTCTGACATTCCCTGTATCGGCAACTTTATATTAATCAAAGATGTAGATTTTGTCATAATTATACATTTTTGATGATGAAAAAAATCAGGGCAGTTCCAATAATGGTGCTAATTCCAACTCCAAACTGGGCATCACACCTTCACCGGAAAGCGTCTTGTCAAATCCTTCTACAACATCAATCACCCCATTTTCGCGGTAAATATGGGTCGTTTTTTCGTAAGGATTAATGAGCCAAGCCAATCGCACACCATTCTCTATCCATTCCAACATTTTTTCTTTCAAGGTCTTCAAATTACTCGTAGGCGTGACGACTTCCGCAATAAAATCAGGTGGCACATAAATAAATTTGTTATAGTCCTCTCTTGGTACTGTACGCCACCTTTCCGAACTTATCCAATTAGCATTTGCTGTGCGTATTGCTGTATTTTTCAATTCAAAACCTGTACTTGGTCCAAATGAAATGCCCATGCCGTATTTTTTTTCCCAATCCCAAACCGCACCACAAAGTTTCTTTTGACACCAAGCCACCGGAAAGACCAACAAAGGCTTGATAAGGATATTTCGGTCTTTATCCCGTTCAATCATCATATTATCATTCGCTCCGCAAAATTCGTGGAACTCCTCGTCCGTCATGTCGTCTTTGTACTTGCGGATTTGGTACTCAAAATGGTTCATTCCTTCTATGATGAGCATGATTGATAATTTAGCTTTGATTTATCTTTCAAATGTACGAAAAAATCAATCAAAACACAACTTCAAACTCGTCATACACACATACGGGCATATGATATCCTATGTGGTGATTTTTGGTGGTTAGTTTACGGACACACATAATATTAATATAAATTAATAGATGTTAAAATTGCTAAAAAATTTGCTTTATATATGGGGGGGGGTCTATATTTGTAAAAAATAATTTCATGAAATAGCAAAATTTTAAAACAATAATATGCCTAATAAGACCTTAACCGAGCTATGAAACATTAATATAAGAAACGGCCTTATCTATTTTATCTTCGATATTTCAAATTTATTCAAGAATAGGATTTTTGCGCGCTAATCCATTTCAGTGGGCTATCCCGAAAACCACTTTAAAAAGAAGTAGGGTTATTTTTTAAATTTTAATTGATATGAACAAAAAGCTGAAAAAATTAGCACTTCTATTTTGTTTCTTATTCTCTTTTTCATTGGTTCAACAAGCACATGCAACTATCATTGTGGTTTGTAATAATGGAGAGGTTTCCGGCGTTTATTATGATGACGACGGTTGCGGATTTGACGTAGAAACTTATGGATGTTAACCATTGAGTTAACACATTCAACGCGACTACTCAATTTACTTTGGGTAGTCGCATAATTCTTTCAATTTATTTCTTTCAATTACGCTATTATGAAAACTATATTTTCGATACTACTTATTTTCGCAACCCTTACTATGCTTAACGGGCAAAGTATTGAGGTAGAGTATATTTACAAAAAACATACTACGAAAGATGTTGATGCTTCAAATAACCCAATGGTAGATGAGATAAGGTCAATTCGAGCCGATAAATTTGTTTCTTTTACATTACTTCATTCTGAGAGACGTTCAACTTTCGAAAAATCGTCTCCCGAAAAGCAATATAATAATGGAATTAGTGATTTGACATTCACTTATGAGAATGATAAGTATTTTAAAGATTTCAAGAAAAACGAAATTCGCTCGGAACAGCACTTCATAAACGAGTATAAAATAACAGGTGAATTACCTAAATTTGAATGGAATCTAAGCAACGAAACGACTTATGTACTAGGTTATAAATGCTATAAGGCTACAATGTACGATTGTACAGAGGATAGGGAATGGGTAGCTTGGTACACCACAAGTATTCCTATATCAAACGGGCCTCTTCATACAGGAGGATTACCAGGGTTGATATTAAAACTGGAGTTTGGAAATGGCTCAATGTCTATGGTGGCAGAAAATGTTAATTATTTTAGTGATAATTGTTATAAAATAGATGTGCCCGATTATAAGAAAACAATTACCTTATCAGAATTTTGCGAGAAAAAAAGAACAATATTTAGCAATCTAAAGGAACAAGCTCTAAATGGAAACTAAATGAAATACTTCGCTTTATTTTTTCTACTATTTGGTGTATGTATATCAGCTACTGCCCAATTTCGTATATCGGGAGAGCTTAGAGATAGTATCTCACAGGCACCTTTAGAGACTGCAATTATTCAGGTAAAAGAAACAGGTGACAGCCCTATAGTTGCTTTTACGATGACCGATTCTTTGGGGAGATTTAGTGTAGCGCATTCGTTAAGCGAAGGTTTGGTGACGGCAAGTATATTGGGCTATACCGATAAATCAATTCAAATAGATAGCACAACAACAGTGCTCAATTTTGAGCTATCAAATCACGATTTCGACCTCAAAGAAATATCTGTGAAAGCCTACAAATCAGGCTTTATCAGAAACGGAGATACAATTACTTACAAACCCGAAGTGTTTACGAACGAGACAGAAGAAAACCTCAAAGATGTACTGAATCGAATACCCGGGGTCAGCGTAGAAAAAAACGGAAGTATTAGCGTAAACGGCAAACAAGTAGATAAATTGAAACTTGAGGGCGATGACTTTATGAATAGTAGTAGAAATGCTGCCTTACTCGGAATTGCAGCCGATAATATAGAAGATATTGATTATTATATCAATAAAGATGAAAGTTTTGAAGAAGAAACCATATTGGATATACACCTCAAAAAAGATTTTAAGAATAAATGGGCGGGTGAACTCGCAGGCGGTGCAGGAGCTATCAAGGCTTGGAGTCTAACCACAAATATCTATCGAATAGGCGGGCGTAGTAATTTTTTTTCTTCCAATAAATTCAATAACACCGCCAGCAACCCTGTATCTCTTTCCGATTTTTATCGGCTCAACGGAGGAATGTTAAAATACCTGCGTTCGGTAGAAAATCGGCAAATAGAAATTCCTCAAATCATCCAAAATAATCAACAATACAAAGAAAGTCAATTTGGTGTACCAAGTCTCAATTTTAGCCATAAAATTACAGAATACACAAAAATTACAGGCTATTTGATGGGGATTGGAGGCAATGCCTCTGAGGAAATCTCAAGTAGATTGATACAAAATAACGAACTTTCACCTAGCAATGAAGAAAATAGTACCAATAAGCACCGAAGTCTGTTTGGTCAGCTAAAATACGAAACAAACCTAAGCGAAAAATCAGATTTGAGTATAGCCTACACAGGTGCTTACACAGCTGATAGCGAAAACTCTGACGGCTTTGGTCGCACTCAAAACAATCCGGCTATCTCCTTGAATAGCCGCCGTAAAAAGCATCAATTTAGCAACTTTGGACACATACACTATCAAAGCGTACTCAAGGCTCAATTGTGGCTGCAAACTCACATCAGCTTTTTAAATACTCAACAAGAAGCATCCCAAAACATATACAGCAACCAAATTATTCCTTGGTCTATGTATGCTTTAGGAAACGAACGCTCTGAAGCGGATTTAGATAAAAGTATAAAAAGCCAACTGTATATTGGGAAAGTAAACCTCAAAAAAAAATGGACAAATGTAGAACTTAATTCTACCTTAGAATATGCTTCAGATGACACCGATATTCGTTCAAACTTGGCAGATTTATCTAATCACACAGCACGGCATACTCATAAAATAACGCTATCTGAAGCACTGAAATATTCAAAAAAACAGTGGGAAATCAAACTGGGGTTGTCTGCAAATAAATTTTTTATTACCGACCAAAATCCTGCGAATGACAAATTATTGGTCTTTCCAGACATAGGATTAAGTTACCGATTTGATAAAGGCTTCAGAGTCCTCAACATTTCCTACAGTTCAAAACATATATTAAGTCATCTCAATACTCCATACAACTTTCCTTATTTTGAAAATGCAACAACACTCCACACCAATCAAGTTCCAATAGACAATTTTGAGCAAAACCAAGGGTTCTCTCTTCTTTTTTACGATTTAAACATCTTAAAAAACCGTACCACATGGCTTTTTGCAAACTACAGCTTGGGCATAGGTAGTCAGGGAATAAACATAGATAATTTTAGCAACTTTCAACGTGTTGAACAAATCATTAATAACAATAAAAAAGTACTAATTGGTGCTAAATATGAAAAAAAGCTAAACCGCATTCGTTCCTCTTTTTCTTTCAAAATTAATCAAAGTTTTTTGCAGAATCCTACTTACATTGAGGGTATAGCACTAAGACAGAAAATATCAAATACTAATATCAATATTCAATATGCCACACTTCTTAAAAAACCATTTAATATCGAATTTGCCCTTGAATCAAGCCACTTCAACCTAAAAATATTAGATGTCAATCAGAAAAATACTGTCATACAACCTTCATTGAAAATAATATACCAAAAAGGGAAACACAAAATAGAATTTCAAAACACACTACTAAATAGAAAAATTGGTGCGGTACGTGATAATACCTACTATTCAAACTTAAATTTGAGAAGAAAAATCAATGAAAATTGGTTTGTCTTTATAAAAGGAAGGCATTTATTCCAACTCAAAGAAGATATTCAACAATCCATTATCACTAATGAAGCCGACCTCCATGAACAAATTATCTATTACAACACGCCCGGATATATTATTGGAGGAATAAAATACTTATTATAAAAACAGGCGCGTGAAAACCCAAACCAATCACGAAATCATCGCATCAAAAACATACTACGATTTCTATCCAATTCACGGAAAAACGGGTCGCTCAGGTCTTTAATAAAACGTATCGCTTCGCCTGTCGATTTCATTTCCGGTCCGAGATTTTTATCGACATTTGGGAATTTATCGAAAGAGAAAACGGGTACTTTTATCGCGTAGCCATCGAGTTGGTTGATCATTTCAAAATCGGTCAATTTATGCGTACCGAGCATCACTAAAGTTGCTATTTTGAGGTAAGGTTGTTGATAGGCTTTCGCGATGAAAGGCGTGGTACGCGAGCCACGCGGATTGGCTTCGATGACATACACTTTTTCATCTTTTATTGCAAATTGAATATTAATCAATCCCTTGATTTTCAGGGCAAAAGCCAATTCGCGGGTATATCTTTTCATTTGGTCAAGCACATCATCTGAAAGACTGTATGGAGGCAACACCGCCGAGCTATCGCCAGAGTGAATCCCTGCCGGTTCGATGTGTTCCATGATGCCCATGATGTGTACGTTTTCGCCATCACAAATCGCGTCAATTTCGGCTTCTTTGGCACGTTCGAGGAATTGGTCAATCAGGATTTTATTGTCGGGCATGTGCTTGAGGATGCCGAGGACGGAATGTTCCAATTCTTCATCATTAATCACAATCCGCATACGCTGACCGCCCAACACATACGAGGGGCGCACGAGGACGGGATAAGTCACACGATGCGCGATTTCGAGGGCTTCGTCGGCATCGTCTGCTGCGCCATATTCGGGGTAGGGAATGTCGAGTTCTTTGAGCAAATCAGAAAACGCACCTCTATCTTCCGCCAAATCCATCGACTCATAACTTGTGCCGATGATTTTGATGCCTTTTTTGTGAAATTTTTCGGCGAGTTTGAGGGCAGTTTGTCCGCCCAATTGGACGATAACGCCTTCGGGTTGTTCGAGTTCGATGATTTCTTCGATGTGTTCCCAAAAGACGGGTTCAAAATACAATTTGTCTGCCACATCAAAGTCGGTAGAGACGGTTTCGGGGTTACAATTTATCATAATCGCCTCATAACCCGCTTCTTTTATCGCCAACAAACCATGTACGCAACAGTAGTCAAATTCAATGCCTTGCCCAATGCGATTCGGACCGGAACCGAGTACGATTATTTTCTTTTTATCGCTCGGAATACTTTCGTTTTCATCGTCAAATGTCGAATAAAAATAGGGCGTTTGTGCTTCAAATTCAGCGGCGCAAGTATCGACCATTTTATAGGTGCGTGTGATACCGAGTTTCTTACGGTGACGCGTCACTTGCTCCTCTTTGATACGCATGAGCCACGCAATTTGAGCATCCGAATAACCGACTTGTTTGAGTTCTTTTAGAAAATTATAATCCAAATCTTCGGCGACATTGAAGCGAATAATTTGTTCTTCGTACTTCACCAATCGCTTAATCTGTGCAATGTACCAGGGGTCGATATGCGTCAATTTTTGAATCGTGCGGGCAGGCACGCCTAAGCGAAGCGCATCTTTTAAGCGATAAATACGGTCGTCGCTTGCCTGTTCCAATCGCTGCATAATATCGTCGGTGCGTATCCATTCTTTTTTGTCTGCGCCGAGTCCCATGCGTCCGTTTTCTTGCGATTGACAGGCTTTTTGTAAGGCTTCTAAAAAGGTGCGACCAATCGCCATGACTTCTCCGACGGATTTCATTTGTAGTCCTAAACGATGATCAGAACCGTGAAATTTATCGAAATTCCAACGCGGCATTTTGACAATGACATAATCTAATGTCGGTTCAAAATAGGCGGAAGTTGTCTTCGTGATTTGATTTTTTAATTCATCTAAGGTGTAGCCAATCGCTAATTTTGCGGCTATTTTCGCAATCGGATAACCCGTTGCTTTACTTGCCAATGCAGAAGAACGCGATACGCGCGGATTGATTTCTATCGGAATAAGTCGCTCATCATCAGGATTTTGTGCAAATTGAACATTGCAACCGCCGGCAAAATTTCCGAGTGAGCGCATCATTTGCATGGCATCATTTCGCATTTGTTGGTAGCCTCTGTCGGAGAGTGTCATCGCAGGAGCAACGGTGATGCTATCGCCCGTGTGAATGCCCATCGGGTCGAGATTTTCTACCGTACATATAATGACGACATTATCGTTATCATCCCGCAAAAGTTCTAATTCGTATTCTTTCCAACCCAAAACGGCTTTCTCTACGAGCACCTCGTGTGTAGGCGAGGCGTTGAGTGCGCGACGCAGAGCTTCCTCGAAATCTTCTTTGCGATGTACGAAGCCGCCGCCCGTACCACCGAGCGTATAGGAAGGACGCAAAACGAGTGGAAAACCGATTTTTTGTGCGGCTTCAAGTCCCTCTAAAAAGGAATTGGCGATGTGCGAAGGCGCGACTTCCATACCGAGTTTTACGACGTGCTTTTTGAACATTTCGCGGTTTTCGGTCAGTTCGATGGCGTTGATGTCAACGCCAATCATCCGCACGCCGTATTTTTCCCATACGCCGCGTTTGTCGGTTTCGATGGCGAGATTGAGTGCGGTTTGTCCGCCCATCGTGGGTAGTACCGCGTCAATTTGTCGCTCTTCGAGTATGTCGATGATACTCTCCACCGTAAGTGAACGGAGATAAATATGGTCGGCGGTGACGGGATCCGTCATGATGGTCGCAGGGTTGGAATTGATGAGGCTGACCTCAATTCCTTCTTCGCGCAAACTCCGCGCCGCCTGTGTGCCGGAGTAGTCAAATTCGCAAGCCTGACCTATAATAATAGGTCCGCTTCCGATGATTAGTACTGATTTGATTGATGTGTCGAATGGCATGTGTGCTATTTTGGGACAAATATAGGGAATTGAGGTTTTAGATTTGATAAGTGAAAGAAATTAAATAAATTGTTCCTTACGTAGCTCGGCTATGTGCGTCAAATTTAGCCAAATATATAAAAAAATAACTTCTTCATTTGGGGTAGATTATTTTCTTCCTCTTCCCTAAACTGCTCGAAAGTCTAAAACGTATTATTAAAACGACTTTTCGTTCCCCCTATGCCTGTCAACTATATTTTTTGATTTACAATGGATTACAAATTTAATTCATCAGCGACAGGTTTATTTTGAGTAAATATTTGTATCAAAATCGCAATCGTAATTACCAACACACACCCAATCATATTTAGCCATAAATAGGCGATAGTTCCGGTCGAAAAAATAGCGATGACGCTTGCCAAAGCGATTAACGCCGCTATAAATACCGCTTTTTCACCTATCCATTTAAAGAAAAATGCCACGAGAAAAATCCCCAAAATAGTTCCGTAAAAAAGTGAACCTACGATATTTACGGCTTCTATTAAATTATCAAATAAGGATACAGAAGCCGCAAAAATCAATATCAAAATCCCCCAGCCGAGCGTGAATAATTTTGAGGCGAGGAGGTAGTGGGCGTCGTTGCGATTTTGTACTATACCGCGTTTGTAAAAATCAATCGTAGTTGCCGTGGCAAGGGCGTTGAGTTCGGATGCGGTGGTGGACATTGCTGCCGAAAATATGACCGCCAATAGTAAGCCTATCAAGCCATGCGGTAGGTATTTCATGACAAATGAAATGAACACATAATCCGAATCTTTGGACTTGATATTGATACCCGATTTGTCGATGAGGGCGCGAACTTCGGTCTTGATGCGTTTGCCTTCGGCTTCCATATCTAGGAGTCGGGTTTGGGCTTGGTCGATTTGAGTTTCGTTGCCTGTATTCATCACATCAACGAGGTTGATGAGTTGCTGTTTTTTGATGTCAAAAATAGCGTCGTGTGCGGTTTCTAATTCGGAGAATTGAGCGGCGTATTCGGTGTTTTGAATTTGTGTAACCGCAGCTTGATTGAAAAATACTGGCGGTTTTTCGAATTGATAAAAGACGAATATCATTGCCCCCAAAAAGAGTATACAAAACTGCATCGGCACTTTGAATAAACCATTAAACAGCAAGCCTAAACGACTCTCTTTCAATGATTTGCCCGACAAATAACGCTGTACTTGCGATTGGTCTGTACCGAAATAGGAAAGGAATAAAAAGGTACTTCCGAAGATACCCGTCCAGATATTATATTTATTGTTCCAGTCGAACTCGAAGTTGACAACTTCGAGTTTACCCGTTTTTCCCGCTACGCGGACGGCATCATTGAAGGAGATATTTTGCGGTAGCAAATTTAATAAAATAAAGAAGGCGATAACCATGCCTACGAGTATGATAATCATCTGTTGTTTTTGGGTCTGACTGACGGCATCCGTACCACCGACGAGGGTATAAAATATGACCAATCCGCCCATTATTACTATCGTCACATTCAAGCTCCAACCCATGATCGACGATAAAATAATCGCCGGCGCGTACACCGTAATCGCCGCCGCCAATCCGCGCGATAGTAAGAATAAACCCGCCGTTAACATTCGCGTAGCGACACCAAATCGCGTTTCCAAAAATTCATAAGCGGTATAGACTTTGAGTCGATAAAATACGGGAATAAAAAACGCCGCAAGGATGACCATTGCTATCGGCATTCCGAAATAGAATTGAGCAAAACCCATGCCTTCTTCAAAGGCTTGTCCGGGCGTAGAAAGGAAGGTAATCGCGCTCGCTTGAGTGGCAATAATGGAAAGTCCAATGGTGTACCATTTGAGGTCGCGCTTGCCGAGTAGGTAGTCTTCTGTGGTGCGGATGCCATGCGTTTTCCATACGCCGTAGCCGATGATGTAGGCGAGCGTGCCGCCGAGGATGAGCCAGTCTAATGTGTTCATATGTAGCACAGGCTTCCAGCCTGTAAGTTTTGAGTAACACAGGCTTCCAGCCTGCACTCGCGTTAGTGCAGGTAGTACGCGAGTGCAGGCTGGAAGCCTGTGTTACTTTACGTATTTCCCAAAATCAGGGTGAATATAATTATATTTGTATTCTGACCAATGCGGTGCAATACCAATTTTGACGGGGTTATTTAACACGTAGTTAATCTTTTCTCCCAAATCCTCTCTATTTCGAATCACTCTATCAAAGCTTTCTTCTTGCCAAAAACGACCTTCACGACCAAGTACTTTATTAGCTTCATTTCCAGAGTAACTTTTCAACGAATGCGTAACCTTTCTAATTGACTGTTTTAATTGATAGAAGATAAAATGCACATGATTCGACATCACTGTAGAGCAAATAACTTTATATCGTTCATTGTCAAAGTATTTTAAAGCATCTACCCATATTTGAGCAACATTATTATCTTTCAGCCAATGCGGACCTGTTTTATTATTGTCTAACAAGTCATCAAATTTACCAAAATATAAATCACGAGACTGTCGGAGTGTTTTTTTTAGTTCTTCGTCAGATAAACCCTGTTCTTCGAGATGTTTTTGATATAACTCACGTTCTTCTTTCAGTGATAATACAATTTCTTTGGGCAGACTTCCGTGCAGTCGGGCAGTAACAAATAAAACAGCATTGTCAGGTTGCCAATGTGGTAAATTTCGTCTGTAAAATTCTTTTTTCATAAATCTAAAGTAACACAGGCTTCCAGCCTGAACTCGCGTTGGAGAGAGATTTGCGAAGTAACACAGGCTTCCAGCCTGTTCACGTTGAAGGAGGTAGTACGCGAGTTCAGGCTGGAAGCCCGTGTTACTTATAAATTTTCGTAAACCAATAAAATAACATAATCACCACTACATGGACGGTGAGGACGAAGATGTAAAATTGTCGCCAAGAACGGAAAATGGGGGGTGGTTGTTCGTTTTGCATGGTTTAAAGGTAAGGAAAAATCATAAAACTTTTGAACAAAAGTAACACAGGCTTCCAGCCTGTTCGCGTTAGAGGAGGTTTACGCGAGTTCAGGCTGGAAGCCCGTGTTACTTATAAATTTTCGTAAACCAATAAAATAACATAATCACCACTACATGGACGGTGAGGACGAAGATGTAAAATTGTCGCCAAGAACGGAAAATGGGGGGTGGTTGTTCGTTTTGCATGGTTTAAAGGTAAGGAAAAATCATAAAACTTTTGAACAAAAGTAACACAGGCTTCCAGCCTGTTCGCGTTAGAGGAGGTTTACGCGAGTTCAGGCTGGAAGCCCGTGTTACTTCATAGCGACTTTACAAATTTTCAGCTTTTTACCGTATTTTTCAAAGTCAAATACTTTTCATTTTCCAAGAAGTCACTTTTCACATTAATCTCTTTAATTTCCCGTTCAAACTGCTCAATAAAACTCGCTAAGTAGTGGGACAAAAATAGGCTTACAATTTTGACGTGGTTATTTTTTCGATAGTTTTTCTTACAAAAACCGCGCATAGCCAACGTTATGTAAGGGTTTTTGTAAGGAAAAATAGCGGAAAAAGAAACCGTCAAAAAGTAAGGATATTTTTGTCTCACTACTTAGTACACTGTTTCACAAATTTATTTACTTTTTTGAGTATTTCTTTTAAAATGACTCTTCACCAAAAAATCCTTAAATACAGTGAGTATTCGCGTCATTTTTGATTCGATTCATTTCAAAATAAACGTCAAAAAATGTAAATAAATTTATAAAACAGTGTACTTAGTGTCCGGTATTTTATTTTATCTTTAATGGACTTTATTCTAAAATATAATTTTCATTATCAATAAAAAATAGATATGCCAAACACTTATCGCAAAGTATATTTACAACTTATTTTTGCCGTTAAAAACAGAGAAGCTTTATTACATAAATCATGGCGACCTAAATTATTCCAATATACCGCAGGTATTATTAATCAAAGAAAACACTACTCTCTGGCTGTCAATGGTGTTAAAGACCATATTCATATATTTTCTTCCTCTTCCCTTATGAAATGACGGTTTTATTTATTTTAAAATGATTCAATAATTAGAGTGCGTAAAATATTGGGGGCAATTATATATAAAAGGTGCAGCGCACCGTCCCTGTTTGTAGCAAGAAAGCTCTCCCAAACTCATAAGGTGCGTTAGTACCGACTCCGTTTATACGCACCAACGGGGTCGGTACTAACGTACCTTATGAGCTTGTTATTCAAACTTTGCTACAAACGGGATCGGTACTAACGTACCTTTAATGCCACGAACTTATGATACATTCAAACAAATTAAAGTTTCCCTAATATTTTACACACTCCAATAATTACATTTTTGCGAAGCAAAAAACAATCAAACCATCCGGCAATCAAGCGATTACTCTCCTTTATTTGCTTGTTTTGCCAAGGCATCAATGTAGTAACGCAGGTCAGAATAAGTATCCACAAACTGCTCCATATCTTCTTTGACAAGGCGCGTGCCGTCGATATAAGGTACGACTATCGCCTCCTCAAATCCTTCTTGTACCAGTTGCAAACGCAAGCGTTCTGCTTGCGAGAAACGCTTTTTCAAGCCCGTAGTGTAGAGCAAATAAGGCGATGATGCGAAACTTTCGATGGTCGTATTACGGTGTCTGAGCAAAGCAGGGTCTTCAAATCGTTGGCGTGTGCGCTTGATCTGTACCTTATACGACAAGCCTTTGAGTGCCGTGCGGTAGATTTCAATCTCATTGGATTTGAATGAAGGGTTAATCGTAGGCTTGGCGGCTTCGACGCGGATAGGCGTGTTTTCGGTATTGAATACTCGAATCGTCACGCGCCTGTTCAGCGTTTTGCCTTGCGGATTGACTGTGCCGTTCGACATTTTATTCAAGGCTTGTGGGTAGTTGCTGCCGCAGCCTTTGACGCTGATTTGATTGGGCAAAACACCGCGCTCCATCAGGTACTTTGCGACTATCTGTCCACGTTTTGCAGAGAAGTATAAATTGTTGGCAGCCAAGCCGCTATCATCTGTATGCGCTGTTAGTTCGACTTGTAATGGCGGATATTTTACCATAATTTCTGCCAGTTGGTTTAAGTCCAATATTGCAGATGCCGAAAATTGTTGTTCGTTATTTCTATAAAAAACAGGACTAAATTGGTAGGTACGAATTTCCTCTGCCGACGTGATGCGTTGGGTTGGATTTTCTATGACTACTGCGCCTTCTTCTTCCGGCGTTGCCAATGCTTCTACTTCGTAGAATGAAAGGTTTCCAGCAATCAATTTTTGTTCTTTTTGATATTCGTTGAAGTATGCAACGTAAATATCCTGACCACCCATACCGCCATCTCTATTCGATGAAAAATGCCCTTTCAAACCTGTTTTATCAACACGAAAATAAAGGTCATCGCCCGGCGAATTGACGGGCATACCCAGGTTCGTTGGTTCATTCCATGTAAATGTAGAATCCACAAAATCGGCTTTAAATATATCGTAACCGCCAATACCTTTCAAGTTATTGGAACTAAAATATATCGTATGTCCGTTTTTTGCAAGGAAAGGAGTATCTTCGTCGTATTTCGAGTTGATTTTTTTGCCGAGATTGACGGGGGGCGACCATGCGCCCGTTTCGTCGTCGCGCATGGTGTAGTAAAGGTCTTTCCCGCCATATCCGCCCTCGCGTGTACTTGCGAAAAGTAGGATGTTATCTTTATACAAAAATCCGCTGCCTTCCCATTCGGGTGTCGTGACGGGGCGCGGAAGTTTGATGTAAGGCAGTGCTTCTTCATTGTCCGAAAATTCGCCTGTATATAGATTTCCTTTGTCCATCGTGTAACTACGGTACAAAACCGCGAGATCACCACGTTCGGAAAAGTCGGTCAAGATATCATTTTGGCGGCTGTTGTAGCGGATGCCAAGTGGCGCAGGTGTACTCCATTCGCCTCGTGCCGTATGTGCGACAAAAATGTCGGTACGCGGTTTTCCGGCGAGGGTGTCGTATTTGCCTTGCGTATCGCGCAAGCCGCCTTTATTGGTGCGGCGTTTGGCAGTAAAGTACACTGAATTGGCAGAACGTGGACTCACGATAGGCGCGAATTCGTCTTCTTTCGTACAGATATCAGCGATTTGTTCTACAAAAGCAAGCTGCTCTTGGTACTTCATTTTTTCGCCAAGCACACAGCGTTTGACATTGCCTTTGACCAGTTGGTAGAGTGTCTCGTCTCTGTTTTTTTCTTTTGTCAAACCCAAGTATTGTTTATAATATTTTAGGGCTTCGCCAAATTTTTGTTGGTCGTGCAAGGCTTTACCTAAGTAGTAAAATGATTCTACTTTGGGTTTTCTGCTTTCGATGGCTATTCGCAGAAAGTCCTCTCCTTTGGCAGGTCGGTTGGCATTGATGTAACACACACCAAGCATGTGTTTTAGCTCGCTATCCTTCTCCATGTAAGGCGAGGCTTGGAGCAAAAATGGTAGTGCATCATTGTATTTTTCATAAAAAAAATACATTTCTCCGCGCAGCTTTGCTTCTTTGGGACCTATTTGACTAAAAGCAAATGTAGCACTTAGTAGGAGAAAAATGGTTAGGATGATTTGTTGCCGTTTCATGTGAGAATGGATTAGATTGTGTTGTTGTGTTGTTGTATCGTGATATAGTGAAAAACACTACGACACAACAATACAACAAAACCACGACACTATTTAACTGATTATCAATTTATTTTATCGTAATAATAGGAGCATTTTATTAAATATATATTTTTCATGTAGAAAAATCATACCAAGATAAGATTGTTTTCTGACTGAAAGGATTTTTTGATGTTAAAATTCGCTTAAAACTTACATTTGAGGGGAGTAGTCCATAAGCGATAGTCGATAGCAAAAGTCGATAAGGGGAAGTCCATAGTCGATAAGGGATGAAAGGATAATAAACGTTACATCTTCACGCCGTTATTTTTTCTTTACACGAGCCAGATTTGACGCGAATAACGGGTTATTTAAGTAGAATTTGGTAAAGTATAAAGGAAAAAAATAAAGTCGTCAAGAACCTGCATTTATTAAAACCCTGTTCCTTATCGACTATGGACTATCGTCTATTGACTGCTTCTAAGGGAAGACGAAAAAAATAATCTACCCGTCTGAATTGTTCTTTTTCTTATATGTTTCACTTAGTGAAAGAAAATAAATAACTTGCCCCATTATGCTTGTTCTTTTCCCTTCTAAAAAACACAAAAAATAGTTCCGTAGCTATGGCTATGCAACGATTTTTTGAATTCTTTAGAAGGTCGCACTGAAATATAGCCATTTTTTGATTAATTAAAATTATTTTTTAATTTATTTATTATTAAAAATGAATTATTTATAAATATTTTTTATTGTAAAATAATTTAAAAATATCCTTATTTCAGTAGAACCTTAGAAGAAAAAATTACGGCGCATTATGGAACAATTTATTTAATTTCTTTCACTAAGCCAAACATATAAAAAAAATAACTTCTTCATTTGGGGTAGATTATTTTCTTCCTCTTCCCTAACTATATTTCTCTATTTACATCAAATGCTTCTAAGTAATCCCCTACTTTTCGAAGGAATGAACCGCCTAAGAAGCCGTCTACTATGCGGTGGTCATACGATAAAGAAAGGAACATCATCTGGCGAACTGCAATGACATCGCCGTATTCTGTTTCGATGACGGCTGGTTTTTTGCGTATCGCACCGGTTGCCATGATAGCGGCTTGTGGCTGATTGATGATGGGCGCACCCATGACGTTGCCGAATGTGCCGACATTTGTGAGGGTAAATGTACCGCCTTGTATTTCGTCTGGTTTGAGTTTGTTGGCACGAGCGCGTACGGCGAAATCATTGACTGATTTCGTCAATCCAAGTAGGCTCTTATGGTCGGCGTTTTTGATGACCGGAACTATGAGATTGCCACTGGGTAAGGCTGCTGCCATACCTACGTTGATGTTTTTTTTCCGAAGGATTTTATCGCCATCTACGGAGACATTTATCATCGGAAAGTCGTTGATTGCCTTTGCTACTGCCTCTATAAAAATGGGCGTAAAGGTGATTTTTTCACCGTATTTTTCCTGAAATTTATTTTTGACTTTGCTGCGCCAGTTGAATAGGTTGGTCACATCGACTTCTACGTAGGAGGTGACGTGTGGCGAGGTTTGTTTGGAGCGCACCATGTGGTCTGCGATGAGTTTCCTCATGCGGTCCATTTCGATTATTTCGACATCGCCACCCATACTCGAAACAGCTACAGGTGTAGCACTTGCGCTCGGCATGGTCGCTCTTTGTGGGATGGGCGCAGCAATGGCAATAGGTGCGCTACTGCGTCCGTTGATATAACTTAGGATGTCTTTTTTGGTGACTCGCCCTTCGCGTCCGGTGCCGGGTATGGTTTCGAGTTCTGCCATCGCGATGCCTTCTTTTTGGGCAATATTTTTAACCAATGGCGAGTAGAAGCGGCTGGCAGTCGCAGTTGCAACAGCCGTAGCGGGTGCGCTATACTGACCGTTGGTTTGAACAACGACTTGTGGTGCAGCAACATCAGCTACGGGCGCAGGTGCTTCGTGCGTGACTTCGACCGCTGCCGGAGCAGGTGCAGATTTTGTGACTTCGCCTTCTGTGCTGAGGATGGCTATCACCTCACCAACTGCTACGACATCGCCTTCCTGATATTTGATTTCTGCCAATACCCCATCTACGGGCGATGGCACTTCGGTATCCACTTTGTCGGTGGCAATTTCGAGGATGGTTTCGTCCATTTCAATGGTATCACCAACGGCTTTGTTCCATTTTAGGATGGTCGCTTCGATGATACTTTCGCCCATTTTGGGCATTATTAAATCTATTGTTGCCATGTATTAAGTTTAAGTTTAAGTCGAAGTTTAAGTTTAATCTTGTAGTATTCTTCCCCTTCAATGAAACGTGTTCCATTGGAAGTAGCTTTTATTATACACGATATTTGAGTTGAACTCAAACGACTGACCTAATACTGTTCAAATTTTACGCAAAAATAGGGTAATTATTTGGGCTTTCGTAATTCGTGGTTCGTTTATTCGTGTGTTCGTTGCTCGTTTATTTGTTATTCGTTTCTTGCGTGAGGGATAGGAGGTGTTGTTTGAACGTAATGTAGCGATAGCGGAATGAAGAGAGTGCCGGATAGCCCGACCCCCGACTTTGGGAGGGGGGCACGCCCAAATTAACTGGATTTGGGAAATTGGGTAGTCAGGGCTACGATTCGTTTTTGCACCCATTTTTGGTGTTTACATCAAAATCGTAAGAGGTTTGATTTTCACCAATAATAAGTAGACTTTATTTAGAAATATCCTTACTTTTTGATGGTTTCTTTTTCCGCTATTTTTCCCTACAAAAATCCTTATCCCGAATCAAGTACGGGACAGGCTGTAGCTAAGGCTATGTGCGGCTTTCAAAAAATCCTTAGACAAAAAAAATACTTCGCATTATGGAACATCTTATTTAATTTCTTTCACTAATATAAAACTTATTGACAGTTAGTTTTTATCTAATTTTTTAGCTCCCTAATTCTAATGTCCGGTTATGTTCATGCCACGGGATTTGTCAAAAAAATATATTTTTTACGTGAAAAATAACCTTGACGAGCAAGAAGCGAATCACGAATCAACGAATTTGCGTAGCAAATTGAGCGTTAGATTGGTGGTCAGTTGGATATTTCTTATGCGGTATTTGGTGAGAGTGAGTTTTTTTGTGATGATTTCCTGGCGGTTTCCTACGGCTGTCCATATGGTTCCAACGGGTTTTTCGGGTGTGCCGCCGCCCGGTCCGGCGATGCCTGAAACAGCAATAGCGTAATCGACTCCGAGCGCATCTAATGCTCCGGCGACCATTTCTCTGACGGTCTGTTCGCTGACTGCGCCGTGTGCTTTTAAGGTGTCAGGATTGACATTCAATAGCTTGATTTTCAATTTATTGGAATAGGTGACAACCGAACCGCCAAAGTAGGTAGAACTGCCAGCGATAGACGTTATTTTATGGGCAATATAGCCGCCTGTACAACTTTCGGCGGTGCCGAGTGTCGCGCCTTTTTGTGTGAGTATTCGCCCGATGACTTCTTCTAATGTTTCTCTTTCTTCGCCAAAAACAAATTCGGGAATGAGGGTTTGTATTTCGAATTTTTTCTCATCTAAAATTTGATTGAGGGCGGCTTCGTCGTTGCCTGTGGTGGTGAGGCGTAAGCGGACAATGCCGAGATTGGGGAGGTAGGCGAGTTTGACGAAATCGGGGAGGTTGTTTTCAAATGCTTCGATGCGTTGGGCGATGACGGATTCGCCCGTACCTGCGGTGAGGATGGTGCGGTGGAGGATGGGGCGAAGTCGGGTATTGCCACGCAATCGGGGGAGTACACGCTCGGTGATGAGGTGTTTCATTTCGTAAGGCACGCCGGGCATAGAGACGAATATGGTGTTGTTTTTTTGCATCCACATGCCGGGTGCTGTGCCCATGTCGTTGACGAGAATTTCGGCGTTGGCAGGCATGTAGCATTGCTCGCGGTGGGCAGGCGTGAGGGTGAAACTACGCTTCTCAAAGTAGGCAGCAATGCGGTTGTACGTTTTTTCATGAAAGGTGAGTTGGACGCCAAAATACTCGGCGAGGACTTTTTTTGTGATGTCGTCTTTGGTGGGTCCGAGTCCGCCGGTGAGTAGGACGAGGTCAGCAGATTGGGCAGCTTTGAGGGCTTCGAGTATCGCCTCGCGAGTGTCGCTGACGCTTTTCATCTCGGCTACAGTGATGCCCGCCATGTTGAGTTGTTGGGCTATCCAAGCCGAGTTGGTGTCAAGGATTTGTCCGATGAGGATTTCGTCACCAATGGTGATTATCTGTGCCTTCATATTCCTAATGAATGAATGTGTGAATTTTGAATGAATGAATTTATTGAATGTAAAATGTAAAATAATAAATGTAAAATGTAAAAGTGTCGATAGGACGTGAAGTAGTTTAGGGAAGATGAAAAAAATAATCTACCCGTCTGAATTGTTCTTTTTCTTATATGTTTCACTAAATTTTCCTTACGTAGCCCAGCTATGCGCATCAAATTTAGCCAAACATATAAAAAAAATAACGGCTTCATTTGGGGTAGATTATTTTCTTCCTCTTCCCTTACTTTGAAATAGCTTAATGTTTAAATCACTCAAAAACAAAGTTTTATTTAAAATTATTCGCACTACACCCTTTTACATTTTACATTTATTATTTTAAATTTTACATTTAAATATCCTTATTTCCCCCCACCAATTCCCACACTTTTGCTTGTATTTCTTTATTTTCTAAGAAAGGTGAAGTTCGGGCTTTTACGTATTGTTTTTTGTGTATGACGATGCCTTTTCGGAGTTCTTTACGGGTTTCTTCGGGGAGTGAATTGTAGGCTTGACAGGCTTCGGTGCAGCATTGGGCGTACTTGGTGGCACAGGCTTGGCATTGTATGAATAGGTGGTGGCAAGCTTCGTTGGCGCAGTTGACGTGGGTATCGCAAGGGTTGCCACATTGATGGCATTGGCTGATGATTTCGGTGCTGATTCGCTCGCCTAATCTGTCGTCAAATACGAAGTTTTTTCCCTTAAATTTATTTTCTAAGCCTTGTTTTTCGACTTGTCGGGCGTATTCGATAATGCCGCCTTCGAGTTGGAAAACGTTTTTGAAGCCCTTGTGCTTGTAGTACGCACTCGCCTTTTCGCAACGGATGCCACCGGTGCAGTACATGACGATGTTTTTGTCTTTATTTTCCGACAGTTGTTCTTCCATTAAAGGGAGTGCTTCGCGGAAAGTATCGACATCGGGGCAGATTGCGCCGTCGAAGTGTCCGACCTCGCTTTCGTAGTGGTTTCGCATATCCACGATGATAGTGTTTTTATCTTCGGTGAGTTGGTTAAATCTTTGAGCGTCAAGGTGTACACCGCGATTGGTAACGTCAAATGTTTTGTCATTCAATCCGTCTGCGACTATTTTGTTACGTATTTTTATTTTTAATTTATAAAATGATTTTCCATCGTCTTCTATCGCAATATTGAGTCGGATATTTCTCAAAAAAACTATGTCATTTACTTCTTTTTCAAAGGCTTCCCACTGCGTTTCGGGTACGGAAATTTGAGCATTTACGCCCTCGTGCGCTACATATATGCGCCCATAAACGCCCACTTCTGACCAACATGCATATATATGGTCGCGGAATACGCTGGTGTTGCCAATGTGTGCGTATTGGTAAAACGACAAAGTGATACGCTTTTGCGCCTCTTGTTCGAGTTGCTCTTTTAAGATTCGCTTGTCTATTTTATTGTGCAATTTCATTGTTGTTTCTCAATTTCTTGGCGGAGTTGTTGGATTTGCTCTATGTTCAAATTCGTAGCTTGGGCAATAAGGTCATCTGTCATACCCATTTTTGTCATATTTTGAACTAATTCTTTATCTTTCTCTTTTACTGCATCTTCTCTCTCCTTCAAAATAACAATCTTCCCCTCCGTTTTATTTTTGAGGTGCATTCGTTCGGTAGGCGTAAGATTATCAAAGTCAATCAACTCAACTGCCTTTCTAATGCCCTCATTATCAGTATTTAATGTTGGTCTTTGCGGATTATGAATAGATTGATAAATTAAATCCAACCAATCGCGAATACGTTTCGGAGTGTCATCGGCAGGGTGATTTGGGTTGAGACAAACGAATTGATGTCCGTACAAATCTCTGACTTTTCCCGCGAGTGTTTCGGGGTTGATATTGAGTAGTAGGACTTCATCCCGGATGGGTTTGCCCGTTTTTTCCTGTAATTTGTAGGGCGAAGTCAACACCACAATGACATAAACCGTTTGGTCGATACTGTATTTTGCAGCCGTTTTTTGTTGTTCGGCAATCAGCATAAAAAAGTAGTGCAAAAACCTATCGAAATGGTGGTCAAGTTCTACTCGTTGAATTTCAATAACTACACGCTTATCCACACTTTCTGCGAAAATATCCAACTCAAAATCAATATATCTAACCTTCGGGGTAAATTTTTTCTCCGTCTCAATCTTATCCACCTCAATCTCAATCCCCAGAATATCGCGCACAAATGCCTTGAACACAATTTTATTGGTGAACGCTTTTTTGAAGATAACTTCGTTGTCGAGATTTCCAAGCATAATTAATTGTTCTCTTTTTCGATTTCACGGCGGAGTTGTTGGATTTCTTCCATACTTAATTTAGTACCTTTCGCTATCATTTCATCGGATAAACCTAAACCAATAAAGTTCTTTGCGATTTCTTCTGCCTCATCTTTCCTCTCCTTCAAAATAACAATCTTCCCCTCCGTTTTATTTTTGAGGTGCATTCGTTCGGTGGGCGTGAGGTTGTCAAAGTCAATCAATTCAATTGCCTTTTTAATACCCTCATTGTTAGTATTTAATGTTGGTCTTTGTGGATTGTGAATGGATTGATAAATCAGATCTAACCAATCACGAATACGCTGTGGTGTGTCATCGGCAGGGTGATTTGGGTTGAGGCAAACGAATTGATGTCCATACAAATCCCTGACTTCTCCGGCAAGTGTTTCGGGGTTGATATTGAGTAGTAGGACTTCATCCCGAATGGGTTTGCCCGTCTTTTCTTGTAATTTGTAGGGCGAAGTCAACACCACAATGACATAAACGGTTTGGTCGATACTGTATTTTGCAGCCGTTTTTTGTTGTTCGACAATGAGCATAAAAAAGTAGTGCAAAAACCTATCGAAATGGTGGTCAAGTTCTACTCGTTGAATTTCAATAACTACACGCTTATCCACACTTTCTGCGAAAATATCCAACTCAAAATCAATATATCCAACCTTTGGAGTAAATTTTTTCTCCGTCTCAATCTTATCCACCTCAATCTCAATCCCCAGAATATCGCGCACGAATGCCTTGAACACAATTTTATTGGTGAACGCTTTTTTGAAAATAACTTCGTTATCAAGATTTCCGAGCATAATTAAATAATTATTCTCGTAGTGAAAGTAGGGACAGGGCGTGCCCTATCCCTACTTTCAATACGAGATTATCTTTCCTTACGGCGTTGTTTTTCCGCACATTCCTCAGAACAAGTCCCATAAAAATTCAGTGAATGACTATCAATTTTAAACCCATAAATATCCTCTACCATACTCTGAATATTTCGGATGCGCGGGTCGCAAAATTCGAGGATTTTATTACATTCTACACATATCAAATGGTCGTGCTGCTGGTAGCCAAATGACTTCTCATACCGAGCGAGTTTACTGCCAAATTGATGCTTAATCACCAATTTACACTCCTGCAAAATATCTAATGTATTATATACCGTAGCTCGACTAACTTTGTAGTTTTTGACCTTCATTTCCACATACAAAGTCTCTGCATCAAAGTGGTCATCGCGCGTATATATCGCCTCCAACAACGCAAATCGCTCCGGCGTTTTTCGCAGTTTTTTATCAATGAGGTAATGCTCTAATATCTGTTTGACCTTTGCTAAAGTATCAGTTTGTGTTGTTGTATTATTCATGTATAAGCTAATTCGCTTTTATAAAAATCAATTATCTCATTTAAAACACCTAATAATTCACCTACATCACCGAGGTAATATTTTCTTGTATCAATTAGAATTTCGTTATCAATATATTTCATAAATTGCCAAGCCTCACCGGTGGTTACACAGCCATATATCACATTCAAATCCATCCCTTTTTTTTCATTGAAAATTTTAGACGCAATCATCTGAGCGGCACATTGTGGGATGCCGATATCAAAATCATTTTTCTTGGCTTCCACTACTTGGAATATCGGTGCATTCACATTCAGAGAACCTGTATCTTTGGCAATGATGAAGTCGCATTCACCTCTCAGACCGCGTTCTGCATCCACATTTAGTGTATCGCCAGAATATATTGTAAAAAAGTTATTTTGCAAATCTCTCAACTCCAGTAAAATAGGAAACACAACCATTTCTGACCGTGCTTTTTCACTTTTCATAGGTAGTTTTGCTACATTATTTAGTAAACGTTGCAAAAAATCACTAACTGGAATTTCTTTAATCGAATTAAAGAGAGGCATCATTCGGTTTTTTATACCAAATTGAGCCTCAATTGCTTCTAAAGTAAAATGGCTATAAGAAGTCATAATATAAAATTTAATTGAAAAAAATACATATTTACAAACTAACCTCCAGCCCTCGCGCCAGTCGCGCATACTCCTTCGCAAAATAAGTCAAAATCACATCTGCGCCCGCCCTACGTATAGACAACAACGTTTCGGGCATCGCTTGTTCAAAATCGAGCCAACCATTTTGACAGGCGGCTATCAACATCGCGCACTCGCCACTTACATGATACGCGGCGATGGGCAGCGTTGTACTTTCTTTCAATAAAGCGATGACATCCAGATAGTTAAGTGCCGGTTTGACCATTAGATAATCTGCGCCTTCCTCTTCATCAAGCATCGCTTCGCGCAAGCCTTCCATGCGATTGGCGGGATCCATTTGGTAAGTTTTTTTATCGCCGGCTTTTGGTGCAGAATCCAGCGCATCCCGAAACGGACCGTAAAATGCACTCGCATATTTTGCTGTATAAGCCATGATTGCCGTTTCGATATAGCCTGCTGCGTCAAGTGCTTCGCGTATTGCGCCTACACGCCCGTCCATCATATCCGAAGGCGCGATAATGTCAAATCCGGCTTGCGCCTGTGCGACCGACATTTTCGTCAAAATCGGCAAGGTTTCATCATTGAGAATACGCCCGTTTTCGACCAGACCATCGTGTCCGTCCGAACTGTAGGGGTCCATTGCGACATCGCTAATCAAGGTACTTTCCGGAAATTTTTCTTTGAAAATACGCGCCGCTTCCAAATAAAAATTATCGGTTGCGTAGCTATATGTCGCGGTTTTATCTTTCAATTCTTCGGGTACGGCAGGGAACACGACAAAATTTCGCAAGCCCAATTCCATACATTCTTCCACCTCCAACAACATTTTATCCAATGACCATCGAAAATTTCCCGGCAGGGACTTTATCTCGTCTTTCACACCTTTTCCATCCACCAAAAAAAGCGGATAAATTAGGTTATCAGTTGTTATATGCGTTTCGCGTACCATGCCGCGTATCGCAGCCGTGCGCCTATTCCGTCTTGGTCTTGTCATAATGAATGAATGAATGAATTTTGAATGAATGAATATTTTTAATGCGCCAATGCTGAAATGCGTTAATGATAATGAATGAATCTATCACTTTTTCTTCTTTCTCCGTTTGCCATCTGCCGTCTGCCGTTCCCCCTTGGCTTGCCGCTTCGGGACGGGGTCGTGTCCGTGTCCTGCCCAGGGGTGGCAGCGTCCGATCCGTTTCAAGCCCATCCAAGTCCCGCGAATAACGCCCCATTCTTCAATCGCCTGTACCATATAATGCGAACAGGTCGGTTGATATCGGCAGTTTTGCCCCAAATGTGGCGAAATGAACGCCTGATAAAAGCGAACCGGCGCAATGAATATTTTTTTGATTAGACTCATTCTATGCAAAGGTAAGGAATTTCAATGAATGAATTTTGAATGAAAGAATGAATGAATTATGTCATGTGATTCATTCATTCTTTCATTCAAAATTCATTCATTAATTCTATGCAAATAATACATACCCAAACTCCCCAAAATCGGCAAACTCCCAATCACGAGCCACGTCATGGTGTAGTCGTAATTTTGTATCAACCAAGAAGTTATTAATGGTGAAATAATCAAAGCAACCGACCATGAAATACCATACAATCCCATGTATGCACCGCGATTTTCGGGCACGGCTTTGTTGAGTGCATAGGTTGCCGCAAAGGGAAAACTAATGATTTCGCCTATCGTTAAAAGGGTCATTGAAAGCACGGCGATACCTGCAAAATAAGTGGTTGATAAAACCAGATAAGAGGCACCGACAAGTGCCGTACCGAGCACTATCGCAGGGAGTTTTGTGTGCTTTCTTTTCTCATATTCATAGACAAAAGGCATTTCAAAAACAGCAATTATAAAACCATTGATACCCAACAAAATACCTATCCAATTTTCCTGTATAAACAAGACCTCGTTGAAGTAAATCGGCAGTGCCATCATAAACTGCACAAAGGTAATTGCCATACACATATTGCTGAATACAAACAGGATAAAATACGGGTCGCGGTATGGTGATTTGGCAGGAGAAACTGATAGGTCGGGCATTGGTGCATCAAGGATGTCCTGCGTATTTTGTGCGATTTCTTTATCCTTCGGAAGAAAAACACGAAACACCACCGCCGCCCCAATACAAGTCAGTCCGTCCAAGACAAACAGCCAATCATATCCAAACGCCACCGCCACAATACCACCCACCGCAGGACCGGCAGAAAAGCCCAAATTAATCGCCAATCGTACAAGACTCATCGAGCGTGTACGATTTTCTTCTTTACTATAAAAACCAATCGCCGCTTGATTTGCTGGGCGGAAAGCATCTGAAATCGCAATTACGATAAAAATCACCGCACACCATGCCCAAAAACCATTTATAAAAGGCATAAATAAAAAGCCGATACCCGACAACAACAGCGACCAAAATTGTACGCCATAATATCCCACCGCATCCGTAATCCTACCGCCAATATACGTTCCCAGCACCGACCCCAGTCCGATAAAACTCATGATATAACCCGTCTGCACGATAGAAAAACCCTCTTGCTGTGTCAAAAACACGCCTAAAAACGGAATCACCATCGTCCCGCTTCGATTGATGAGCATGACCGCCGAAAGCAGCCACACATTACGCGACAAGCCGCCAAAGGATGATTTGTATAATTCAATGATCTGCCGCATTATTTGTAATTCGTTGATTCGTGGTTCGTTGTGTTACGCATCCCAAACGTCTATTATTAGTGAATAGTTCTTATAAAACCGTAGCATAATGCCTCTAGCTTGCGCCGCATTAGTTTGAAATAGAACGCGGCGCAAGCCAGGGGCGTTACGCTACGGTTTCACCAAATTTACTATTTTAGGTTTCTTTTATTTTTCTTTAAAAATTGAATAACATTATACTCATAAAACTGTTAGTATATTTATGTTTCAAATAAAAAATAATGCGGTCGTTCTGTTAGCGGTTTTAATGATATTTCTAACGGGTTGCGGTGCGCCAAATACACCAAATAAATCGGCTACGCACGCCCCTAAAATCAAGCCTGAAACAACTCTGGTAAGCGATAATTTCACCATTCAAACATACGAAAAATTCGATGAATTTGAGCATCATTTGCATGAAAAAAATGATAAAATATACGTTATCAATTTCTGGGCAACATGGTGTAAACCCTGCGTAAAAGAACTCCCCTATTTCGAGCAAATTCAAGCAGAATATAAGGACAAAAACGTAGAAGTCATCTTGGTGTCGTTGGATGATATTCGCAAATTAGAAAGTAAAGTCATTCCATTTATCGAAAAAAACGAACTACAATCGACCGTCATTTTATTGGATGATGCAGATTATAATTCGTGGATTGATAAAGTCAGTCCCAAATGGAGTGGCGCGATTCCTGTCACCTTATTTTATAATAAAAATAAACGCGAATTTTACGAACAAGAGTTTGATTATCAAGAACTTGAAACTATCGTAAAATCATTTTTGTAAACAACGTAACACAGGCATTCTTGTCTGTTTTCCGAACAGTACAGACAGGAATGTCTGTGTTACGTTATCAATTTTAAAATATGAAAACACTTAATTATTTTTTGATGAGCTTGCTCATCATCGGATTAGTTGCCTGCAACAGCGGCGACACTACTACCCAAAAAGCAAAAACCACTGAAGGCAAAGCCGTAACAACGACCAATGTATCACCCAAGCCACAGAAGCGAGGTTATAATATTGGTGATGCCGTAATGGATTTTTCACTAAAAAATATCGACGGCAGTATGGTGTCACTCTCTGATTTCGAGGATGATAAAGGCGTGATTTTAATTTTCACCTGCAATCATTGCCCTTACGCAGTGATGTACGAAGACCGTATTAATGACCTGCACAATACCTTTGCCGACAAGGGCTATCCGGTACTCGCCGTCAACCCGAATGACCCTGAAGTCGTACCCGAAGACGATATGGCAGGCATGAAACAACGCGCCGCAGAAAAGGGCTTTAAATTCCCTTATTTGTTTGATGAAGGGCAAAAAATCTATCCGGTATTTGGTGCGACACGCACGCCTGAAGTCTATTTATTGAAAAATGAAGGTGGTAAAATGGTGGTCGCCTACTCCGGTGCTATCGACGACAATCACAAAAACGCTGATGACGTTAAAGTGAAATATGTAGAGGACGCTATAGAAGCGGTCATAAACGGCAAAAATCCCGACCCAAACTTCACCAAAGCCGTCGGCTGCACGATTAAGACGAAAAAGAGTTGAAATTAGTCCGTAGTTGATGGTCTATAGTTCATAGATGAACGTAAAAAAGAGTTGGAAATAGTCGATAGGTGAACGTAAAACAAGCTGCGTTTATCTATCGACTATCGACTATGTACTATCAACTAGTTTTCCTATGAAAATCCATTAAAAAACCGTATCTTCGCGGTCTTATGAGTGAAGATAAAAACAATCAAATTCCAACACCCAATGATTCCAATTACGATGCTAATAATATACAGGCATTGGAGGGCTTGGAAGCAGTGCGAAAACGCCCCGGCATGTATGTCGGTAGTACTGATACAAAAGGACTCCATCACCTTGTATATGAAGTCATTGATAACTCTATTGATGAGCACCTCGCCGGGCATTGTACCCACATTGAAACCATCATTCACGCCGACAATTCTATCACTGTAAAAGACGACGGTCGCGGTATTCCCGTAGGGCGACACGAAAAGCTGCAAAAATCAGCTTTGGAGGTCGTAATGACCGTCTTGCACGCAGGGGGAAAATTTGACAAAGACACCTATAAAGTGTCTGGTGGTTTGCACGGAGTAGGTGTATCATGTGTCAATGCTCTTTCCAAGCACCTCAAAGCAGAAGTTCACCGCGACGGAAAAATATATGTACAAGAATATAATAAAGGAAAACCGCAGAAGGATGTAGAGACTATCGGTGACACCGATATACGAGGTACTTATGTGACCTTCACGCCAGATGATGAGATTTTTGAAGAGCTCGTATATAGCTATACTGTACTTGCTTCGCGGATTCGCGAATTGTCTTTTTTGAATAAAGGCTTGCGTCTCACGCTGACAGATGAGCGTGCAAAAGACGAAAATGGCGAGTTTGTTTCTGAAGAGTTTTATTCGGAAGGTGGTCTGAGAGAATTTGTCTTGTATTTGGATGAAGGACGCAATAAAATCATTCAAAACCCCATCCACGTCACCGGAGAAAAAGAGAATGTACAGGTAGAGGTAGCGATGCAGTATAATGACTCTTTTTCCGAAAATTTGCACTCTTACGTCAATAATATTAATACACGCGAGGGAGGTACACACGTTAGTGGTTTTCGCCGTGCGGTCAATCATATTTTCAAAAAATATGGTGACGATAATAAGATGTTCAGCAAGCTGAAATTCACGATTGCCGGAGAAGATTTTCGGGAAGGCCTGACGGCTGTAATATCCGTCAAAGTGCCTGAGCCTCAATTCAAAGGACAAACTAAAGGCGAACTCGGTAACTCCGAAGTCGTGGCAATAGTATCGGGTTGTGTACGTGAGGCATTGGGACATTATCTCGAAGAAAATCCGAAGGAAGCCAAGCGTATTATCGACAAGGTAATCCTCGCAGCTACGGCGCGTCATGCCGCACGTAAGGCACGAGATATGGTGCAGCGCAAGAATGTGTTGACTGGTTCGGGCTTGCCCGGCAAGCTCTCCGATTGTAGCTCAAAAGACCCTGCAAAATCCGAAATTTACTTGGTAGAGGGAGACTCGGCAGGTGGTACAGCGAAGCAAGGTCGTGACCGTGTTTTTCAAGCAATTTTACCACTTCGTGGAAAGATTTTGAACGTAGAAAAAGCCCTGGAATACAAAATTTACGAAAACGAAGAAATCAAAAATATGTTTACCGCACTCGGTGTCCGCATCGAAGATAATGACGGTGAACGCTTCCTGAATACGTCTAAATTACGTTACCATAAGATAGTCATCATGTGTGATGCCGACGTAGATGGTAGCCATATCGTGACATTGATTTTGACCTTTTTATTCCGCTATATGAAAGAATTGATAGAGCAAGGCTATGTTTATATTGCTGCGCCACCGCTTTACCTGGTCAAAAAAGGCAAACAATTTCAGTATTGCTGGAGCGAGGAAGAGCGCGTACAAGCTGTAAGAATACTCGGTAAGGGCAACGACAGTTCTGTAAGTATTCAACGCTATAAAGGCTTAGGAGAGATGAATGCCGAACAACTTTGGGATACAACGATGGATCCGGCTACACGCACCTTGCGCCGCGTCAGCATCCACGATGCTGTCGAATCCGACCGCATATTCTCGATGTTGATGGGCGATGAAGTACCACCACGACGCGCTTTTATTGAGGAGAACGCCATTTATGCAAATGTGGATGTGTAAAACGAGTTAGCGGGTTTCGAGTTAGCGAGTTGCGGGTTAACGAGTTTCGGGTTAGCGAATAACGATTTTTTTTAGGAAAAATATTAAAGCCGTGCATTTTGTGCGGCTTTTTTTATGTCTAAAATTGAATCCACCAAACGATACAAAAAGCCGATATTGAACAAGTCATAAACATTATTAATAATCGACCAAGAAAGAGATTTGGTTTCTTATCCCCCAACGAAATGGTCAGCAAAAAAATTGACCAAACAGATAACGTTGCATTTATTACTTGAATCCACCATATAAAATTGATGTAATTATGAGCAAAGCCACTTTTATACCAAAAGACTTCAAAATTCCACTGCAATTGGAAACGCATCGACTTCGCTTACGCATGTTGAAGGTGTCTGATGTAGTGAAAGATTATGATGCGGTGATGTCCAGCGTTGAACATTTACAAAAAACAAAACCTTTTGGACCCAATCAAAAATGGCCCCAAGGTTTGACTTTTGAACAGAACTTAATTGACCTCGGCTGGCATCAAAAAGAGTTTCAGATGCGCTCGTCATTTGCCTATACCGTCATGAATCTTGACGAAAGCCGATGTCTGGGCTGCATGTATATTTATCCTTCTCCTAATTCTGATTATGATGCTATGATAGCTCTTTGGGTTAGACAAAGTGAAGCCGAATCCGGCTTAGATGAGCATTTATTTAAATCTATGAAACAATGGATTGCTGACGAATGGTGCTTTGAGAAAGTGGCTTATCCGGGGCGAGAGATAAGTTGGGAGGAATGGAGGAAATAGTCCATAGTCGGCAGTCCATAGTCCATAGATAAACGCGAACACATTACGGAAGCAACGTCACTAAATAAAAAGAAATAAAATATGAGAACCTTAATAACGTGTATCTTTCTGTCAACTATATTTTGGAGTTGTAAGTCTTCAAATAAGGAAGCAGATTCAGCACCCGATTCTATCGTAAATAAGATTACACAAAACCCACATCGCTTTGCCGAAGAAATTAAGAAAATTGCAAAATTACCTATTCCCAAAGGGAAAGGCTTAACGGTCTTTACGGGAAGTTCCAGTATTCGAATGTGGGACGGCATAGAAAAAGATTGTACTGGAGTTCCGGTGGTTAATACGGGCTTTGGTGGCTCGCATATGTCTGATTTGCTGTTTTTTATAGATGAAACCATTTTGAGATTTCAACCGGATAAAGTGTTTATTTATGAAGGAGATAACGATATTTCAGCCGAAAAAACACCCGATGCGATACTCAAAACTACCCAACAAGTCGTCGATGAATTACTCCAATCAAACCCAGATATAACCATTCATTTTATCAGTGCTAAACCAAGTCCTTCTCGTTGGAATTACAAAGAGCAATACAATCAATTCAATGCTTTATTGAAGCGTTATTGTGAGGAAAATCCCCAACTTTTTTATGTGGATGTTTGGGATAAAATGCTGGATGAAAGTGGTCGTCCGATTCCCAGTATCTTTATTTCAGATAGCCTTCACATGAATCGAAAGGGGTATTTATTGTGGAAGGATATTGTATGTGAGGATTTTAAGTAAATTCACTTTACAAATTAGAATATTATACCAAATAACATGAAAAATAACATCATAAAATTAGCCATAATCTCCACCCTACTATTCACCGCTTGCGGCGGTCATTCCGGCGAACACGGACATCACCACGGCGATGCCAACGCACACATGCACCAAACGAGTTTCGATGAATTGGTTCAGCGTTTTGAAGGAAAAGAACGAGATGAATACCAAAAACCGGAGAAAGTCATCGCTTATTTGGGTGATGTCAAGGGCGAAAAAATAATAGACATCGGTGCAGGAACGGGCTATTTTAGTTTCCGTTTGGCGGAGGCAGGTGCTACGGTCATTGCGGCGGATGTGGACGAGCGTTTTTTGGAATATATCAAAGAGAAAAAAGCTAAATTGGGCATGACGGACGAGCAAATCAGTACGCGAAAAGTGCCATACAATGCACCCAATTTGGCGGATGGCGAAGTGGACAGAGCAATCATCGTCAACACCTATCATCACATCGAAAACCGAAGCGATTATTTTGCCAAAGTCAAAAAAGGACTCAAACCCAACGGCGAATTAATTGTAATTGATTTTTTTAAGAAAAAAACACCCGTCGGACCGCCCGTTAAAATGAAAATTGCAGAGGAACAAATAGAAAAAGAATTACGCACGGCAGGATTTACGGATTTTACGATTGAACAGGAATTACTGCCCTACCAGTTTATTATTACTGCGAAATGAGGAGATTGATTTTTGGGTTCTTTGAGAATCAGTATTTTGCACACGTTCTTAACTCAACAAATACCCAAATTCCTGCAATCGCTGTTTGAATTTAGGCATATTTTTATTGGTCACGATGATAAGGTAGCCTTCCGCCTTAAAACAAATTTGTTGGAAAACAGGGTCTTTGGCTATCAGTTGGAGGAGTTCTTCGTTGGTGGTGGGAATGCTGAAAATTTTGACATTTTTTACCGCTTTCAAAGGGTCGATTTTTCGGTCGAGTTCCTCGAAAAACTTTGTCCAATTGGGCGGAACCTCCGTTTTGACGGATTGTTTGAACAGCGCGATTTTGTCGTCCAATTGTTTTTTATTGGCAACGCCTTTTAGGAAAAAACTAAAATCGGTACGAAAACGATTAGGGCTAACTCGTTGGGTATAAGGCTCTAAGACAATTGGCGCAGTCGTATCCGATTCATCAATAATAATCGTCAGCGAATCATCGGACAAAGAAATCGAGGACTGACTAATGGCGGCAGGTGTGGCATATTCGGAGGTCATGCCCAATACAAAAGCACCAAGTGCGGTGAGGCGTACATATTTCAAGTTGTCATAATAAGACTTACAACTTTCACCTATATTATCCACATTGGGTTCGCTGTGCGCCATATCCAACAAGCCCAAAGCCGCAAACAGAAAACAAGTACCTTTGATGAAAGGCACATGCAGCGAATCATAATATAAATTGCCTTCGATGTATGTTTTTTCAGTATATGTATGATGCGCGCCCTCAATTTTTTGGACATAAAACAAGCGATTGGCAGCTCCATAACCGGTGACAGGAGCTATATCATAAAAATTATACTTGACCACATCCTCAAAATTACTCAAACTCACCCATTCGCCGACAGGCAATTGCTTGAAAACTTTGAGTATAGTCGCTTCGGGTTGTTTCATTTCGCCATGCTGAAGATAGCCCGTACCTTTAAGGTAAAGCAAAATATTTGGCGCACTCTGAAATCTTTTACTTACATAAGTATCTTTTATCAGGTCTTTCAATTGCCCCACTACATCCGAACTCACCGTAGCCTCTCGGGTTGCAACCACCAAACCTGCCAACAAATGTGTCCGCAGATTGAGCAGTTCTTTTTCTTCTGCATCGGGGTAAAATTCTTTGATATTGAGCTTGCGTCGCATCTTATTGATGGTGCTGGCTTGGGGTCTGCCTTTAGTCGTTGTTTTGATTTGTTGCTGCCCTTTGTAGGCTATGATACGCGGCAATTCGAGCAAAATATCCTGTTCGCCTTCATAGATATATTGGGTATCTTCTAAGTCTGTAACTGCCTTAAAATTAGCCCCTTCCGGCTTATCATAATACTGACTCAACAGCTTGCGAAACTCAGGTTTGAGAAATAATGTAAAGCTGGCTTTTTTATGTGCATAGCCATGCGGATTGTGATTATAAAAACTGAAAAAACTATATTCAGGAAGCAATCCGTGTGTAGTGTTTGTATAACCGGACGCATATTTCGTCGTTTTTGTTTCGTAAATTTTGATGTCAAATTTCCGCTCAATAGTTTCATTGGAAAGCGTATCTACCCATATCAATTCATCCAAAATCAAGCGCACATTTTCCGGTAAAAACTCTCGAAATGCCTGAAACAGTGTTTTGCTCGAAAAAGGAATTGCAGCCAGATTTTTCCACTTAGCAAAACTCATACTACCACCGAGCGCAAGATTAACATAATCCTCTGATATACCCTCTTCTTCACAAAATTCTCTGTTTGCTTTCACAAATTTTTTCGCCACTTTACCCATCTTATGCTCTATCTCTCTTCGATAGTAATTTGAATCAAGTATGCGTACCACTTCTCCGTGTAAAAACTTATTTTTCATAGTTCTTGATGCAATAATATTATTTAGTGCGATAATGTTGAAATACGTCAATACGATAATGTTTCTGCTTCATTATCGCATCAAAAACATTCACTCCCCGAATCAAGTACGGGATTTCGTTTTACTCAAAATTCAAAATTCATTCATTCATTCACTCACTCACTCACTCACTCACTCACTCACTCACTCATTCATTCATTCATTCAAAATTCATTCATTCATTCATTCATTCATTCATTCATTCATTCATTCATTCATTCATTCATTGTTTCAACCTAAAATAAACTCAACATCTTCGGCGGTCATAGATTTGAGCGAAGTGCCGTCGGAGGAAATCACGTTATCAAAAAGTTCTTTTTTCATTTCCTGCAATTTCAGGATTTTCTCCTCGATGCTGCCTTGCGTTATCATTTTATATGCCAATACTTTGTTTTGTTGTCCGATGCGATGGGCGCGGTCAATGGCTTGATTTTCAGCGGCTACATTCCACCACGGGTCAAAAATAAATATCGTACTTGCGGCGGTCAGATTGAGTCCTGTACCGCCTGTTTTGAGGGTCATCAGGAAGGCGCGGCAGTTGGGGTCGTTCTGAAAACGATTGACAAGACTCTGCCTATCGCGCGTTGCACCCGTCATACTCACGAAATCGACGCCCATATTGTCGAGTTGCTCGCTGATGAGTTCGATAGCTGCCAAAAAATTGACAAAAATGAGGACTTTATGCCCGTTTGCCATCGCATCCATGAGTTGTTCTTCCAGCAATTCGCGTTTGGGAGAGATGATTTTTCCATCGCTAAATTGCTCCGGTGTGCTGGCTATTTGTCGCAATTCGCTCAAGGCTTGAAAGATAAAAAACCGCGACTGCTGCATCCCGCGCGTAGCTATCGAAGTTTCGATAGCGGCTTTGTAAAATGAACGTCTTTCTTCATACAATTTGCGCTGACTGTCAGACATTTCTACGAATAATGTTTGCTCTATTTTATTGGGCAAATCCTTTAATACATCCTTTTTCAGACGGCGCAAAATAAATGGATATATTTTTTTTCGCAACTGCTGAATCGCTTGTTTGTCATTATGCTTTTGAATCGGCGTGAGGTAATTTTCGTTAAAGCCTTTCAAAGTGCCAAACATCGCCGGATTCAAAAAACGAAACAGCGAGTACAGTTCGCCCAAATTGTTTTCAATCGGCGTACCACTCAATGCAAGGCGATGTGTGGCATTGAGCAACATGGCGGCTTTGGTGGTTTGTGCCTGTACGTTTTTGATATTTTGAGATTCATCCAGTATCACATAATGAAATTTTTCTTCTTTAAAATGCTGAATTTCAATACGCATAATGGCGTAGGTCGTGAAAATTAAATGGGCTTTTTTGGCTGCTTCGTGGTCGCGTGTATTGCCATAGAAGGTGTAGGTTTTGAGTTGAGGCGCGAATTTTTGGACTTCATTTTCCCAATTGAATAACAGACTACGAGGCATCACAATAAGGCTCGGTTTCTTTTCTGCCGGATAATCCGTAGCGAGTATGGCAATCGCTTGAAGGGTTTTTCCCAAGCCCATATCATCGGCAAGGCAGCCGCCTAACTTGTTGTCGTGTAGGTATTTAAGCCATTTAAAACCGTCTTTTTGGTAAGGGCGCAACTTGGCTTTGATGTCGGGCAGTCGATAGCGTTTTTTACCAATATCATTGAAGCCCTCGAATATAGCGCGTGATTTTTCAAATTTTTTGCCCGTCACCTTATCTTCAATCAATTCATCGACCAGCGGCAAATCGAAAAAACTCACCTGTACTTTTTTTCCTTTTTGTTTGAAAATACGCTCCAAACGTTTCAAATATGCAGCATTGACGAGGGCGTGCGTGCCGTCATTGAGGCGGACATAATTGTTTTTGCGAAACTGCTTGATGGCATCGAAAAGGTCGATTTTTTCGCCGCCAAAATCCAACTCTGCATCACCTTCCAAAAAGTCGATACCCGATGTGAGGTTGAGATTGAGCGAAGGTGGTACGGCAGATATTTTATAGGATTTTAATTTTTCCGAACCAAAGACTTCGTATTGCAATAGCAACTGCGACAGCTCATTATATATAAAATTTCCGGCGACTTCTTTCGGAATGATAAATAAATCATCTTCTAAAACCACTTCCATGCGGTCTTCTTTTTTCTTTTTGGGACTGTGTCTGCGTAGCAATTTGCTAATCTCCCGGATGACTTCTTCGATGGTTTCCTGCTCTACGTATTTGACGATTATTTCGCGCTCCAATTCGTTGATTTCGGCGTAGCGATATAGGTCAAATTGTTCGAGTACGCTTATGCCCATATTTGGCAGCACCTGCCCTACGCGCATAAAGAGTGCGTCGTCCACATCAATTTTCTCAAAAATCAGCGCAGGTTTTGCATAGACTTTTTCGGAACTGTGTCGTACTTTATAACCTTCATAAATGACTTCTACATTGTCCAAATACGAAAATAATAGGGACAAATAAACGGGAATATCTTCTTCTTTAATTTCGGTATTAAAAAATGAAATGCTACGAAAGCCACTACTAAGCGGTTGAATTTCAATGATTTCACGCCCGACTATGGCAGTGTTTTCATTCAAAAACTGTGGCGTATCGTATTGTGTTTCTCCATGAATGAGTTGGGTCTTGCCTTTCCAACGTGGTGTTTGGGAAGCGAGGTTGCTTTCTTCCTGTTGGACCTCATCAAGCGTAATGCGGATGTGACCGACATCGTTTGTGAAGGTGAGTTTTTGGTTGTCTTCATTGACGATATTTTCGACGCGGCGAAGTTGCTCTATGAGGTAATCGTATTCTGAAAAATAGAGTTGATTATTAGGGCGTTCCCAATCAATGACAAAGCTATTTTTGTCTTGAATCTGCTCGACAGAACGCAGCAAATTTCGCTTTGAGCCACTGTATGATAGATAGTTGGCTTCGATAGGATTTCCCTTTTTATCCACCACATCAAGATAAGCCCCGTAATCGTCAAATACAATTTGAAAAAATACGTCGGGATGTGTACGCACCTTACCGTCAAAGGTTTTTTTGCGCCGAAAATGGTCGAATATACCCTTTGTTTCCATGCGGTAAAGGTATACATTTTATTAAAAATTAAAGAGATAATTTAGCTGTTTTTGTTTGAAAATAAGCGTCAATATAATTTTATTTATATTTTACAAAAAAATTACGCTACCTTAGTATCAGGAACAAAACAAATGTATATTCTCGACTTGTTCTTTTTCCTTTATAATGCCAACTAAGAGTTAAATTTTCACTTACACGGCAAAATTTGATAAGTCATGGATAAATTAGGCTTTTTAAAAACTAAAAAAAACAGTCACCTCAAAAATCGCCAACTCAAGCAACAGCGAAACATCATCCGGTATTTGGCACAATCCAAGCAATTCCTAACCATACCGGAAATCGTCGAACACCTTAAAATTAGTTTTCCCACAGGTCTCAAACTTATCAAAAAACTCGTGGCGGACGGCTACGTACTGGAAAAAGGAAAAAGAGCGACCGACAATGGCAGACGACCTACGCTATACTCCCTCAATTACGAAAAATCGTATGTCGTAGGTGTCGAAATATTACCCGGATTTATTCAAGTCAGCATATTGAGATTAGACCTTCAGACCATACACAAATCACTAAATAACAAAGACTTTCAATTCACTAATACTACGGCTTGCCTTGATTATATTACAACATTTATTAAAGATACGATTAGAGAGGCGAGCATTGAGGAAAATCAGGTCATGGGAATAGGCGTGGGTATGATTGGCAACAATTTTTACGTTAAGCCCTACTATACCGAAACCGACCACAAGGAAAATAAAACTGCTAACTACCTCAAAAACAAAGATATTTCGCTACAAGAACATCTCGAAACTACCCTGAAACTCCCCGTCCTGATTGATAATGATACTCGCACGATTGCCACCGCCGAACAGGTCTTGGGACTCGCAAAAGGCGTAAATAATGTACTCGTTGTAAAAGTGAGTAGCACACTCGGTTTGAGCCTTATTCTCAATCGACGTATCTACAAAGGCAGTCTTGGATTTGCCGGAAATTTCAAACATACCCAATTTCACAAAAACAATCGCTTGTGTGTCTGTGGAAAAAAGGGCTGTCTCGGCACCGTCGTCGGTGGTTATGCCCTCAAAGACGACCTCAAAGAAGCCTTAAACGCAGGTGAAACTTCTCTTCACTTCCAAAAAGAAAATATTGACCAATACAGATACCACGATATATTGGATGCCGTGCTTAAAGGTGATGAGATTGCCATTCAAATTGTTCACAATCAAGGTATTAAACTTGGAAAAGCACTCGGAAATCTCCTCAATTTATTCGACCCTGACCTCGTACTTATTAGTGGCGAATACGTTATGATTCAAAACTTTTTTCTTGATGCCGTCAAAGTAGGTCTCCGAAAAACCGCCCTCCTACACGTCCTCAACAATTGCTCCGTTGAAGCCTCTACATTGGGCAGATACCTTAGCTCTACGGCAGGTGCTTGCATGTTTTTAAAGGATTGTGATATGATATAATACTGAGTAAAATGTAACGCGGTACTTCCAGTCCGCGCCCCGTAGAACGGTGCTTCCAGCCCGTTCCCTATCGTGAATAGCTAAACTAACGCAATGCGGACTGGAAGTACCGCGCTACATTTTACCACAAACAATAATTTGCCTTTCCTTCATTTTTAAAATTTAAACCATCATTTCTAAAATATTTCTTACAACATTATTTTATTCTTAAATAAATTTAATAACTTAGCGTTTCTAATTTATTTTTTTTGATAAATAGAAAACAAAAGACCAAAATTGAAAACATTCCCCAGCCTAATTATCTAATTCAGGTTACGGAGTGTTGGTTTCGAGTTGACGTGTCATCTGACGAATCTTTTTATTCAAGGCGAATATGCTTTAAGCTATCGGTGAATTTTGGAGCAATCTTCGTCCAACGACTACACCACAACTCATAACTCACGACTCGTAACTCGTAACTAAATACTATGAGACTTAAATTCCTCTCCATCTTGATATTGATGTGCATAGTGCAATTTGCCTATGCACAACGCACCATCACGGGAGTCATCGCAGACGAAAGTTCCGGCGAAACACTCATCGGAGCAAATGTACTCGTCACAGGCACACAAATAGGTGTCACCACGGACATCAATGGAGCTTTTTCTATCAAAGTTCCCGAAGGCGCAAAATCACTGACTATCAGCTATATAGGCTATGCAGACCAAACGATGTCCATCGAAGGACAAAACCAACTCAATATCGCTTTGAAACAAGGAACAGACCTTGACGAAGTAGTCGTTACGGCATTGGGGGTCGTAGAAAAGCGGTCAAGACTCACCTATGCGGCTCAAAAAATAGATGCTAAAGAATTAAACGTATCAAGAGTCGGAGATATCGGACAACAACTGTCGGGGCAAGTACCAGGGCTTTCAATTACCACCAACAATGGGTCGGGCGTACAGTCTTCCAGAATCATATTGAGGGGAGAATCTTCCTTAAATATCAATCGAAACCAACCACTTATCGTGGTAGACGGGGCTTTGATTTCCAACGAATATATAGGCATCGGAACGGATGCCCATACCGGAAGTTTGCCTATCGATTATGGCAACTCACTGACCGATTTGAATCCCGATGACTTTGAAGATATTACGGTTTTAAAAGGACCTAAAGCGGCGGCATTATACGGCTCGCGAGCATCAAACGGCGTGTTGGTCATTCGTACAAAATCTGGTCTTGAAAAGCAAGGTTTAGGTGTTGAATTTTCGACAGGAGCGCAGTTTGATGTCGTCAATCAGTTTTGGGACGAACAGTTTGAGTATGGCGGCGGCGGTTACAATTCAGCTAATGGAATGTATAATCAATATCGTTCAGATTGGGGCGGAAATTTTGGACCAATAACAGACGGCAGTGCCGTAGCGCAGGTGACTCCCAGCGAACCCAACCCCGAAGCCACACCATTTGAACAGCGTGCAGACCGCAAAGGCTTTTTTGATACAGGAATGGGAACAAATACAAACCTCGCACTGTCTTTTGCCAATGATGATATTTGGGGGCGTTTGTCAATTGGGCGTTTGTCCAAAGATGGAATTATTCCAAATACAGGCTACGACAAAAATAACGTTGGCTTGCGTTTGGGAACAAACATTACCGACAAATTACGACTTGATTTTTCAGGAAATTATATCAATTCAGGTTCGCATAATGTACCAGAAATTGGTTATGCTTACGGAGAAAGTTTAATGTTTCAGATGTTGTGGGTCATGAAGAATTTTGACTTGGATGCCTACGAAGATTATTGGTTGCCCGGACAACGCTACAAGGAGCAAAATTACTTCCTAAGTTGGGGCGTGAACCCGCATCTACTTGTCAATGAAAACCTCAATGCTTTTACACACAACAGAGCCTTCGGAAATGTAAAATTGACCTATAATATACTCGACAACCTCTCTGTTTTTGCCCGCATTTCAAGAGATGCTTACGATGATTTGAGAACCTCCCAAAAAGCACCCGGACAACCTACCGTTGCCAACGGAAGATACCGCGAACAAGATGCGAGTTTATCCGAAACCAATACAGATATTTTCATGACTTATGTAGAAAATCTATCGGATAGAGTAGAAGTGAAAGTCAATTTGGGTGGAAATTTATTCACTCAAAAAATCAATAATAAAATAGCCGAAACCCGCGACTTGGCGATTCCAGGCATTTATAGCCTATCCAATGCGGCAGATGTTCCTTTGATAGACCAATATGATGCTGAAAAAAGAATCAACAGTGTATATGGTGCAATTAATCTTGGATTTGACGAAAAAATATACCTTGACTTCACCGCACGAAACGACTGGTCATCCACCTTACCTTCCGACAATAATTCTTACTTCTATCCATCGGTTGGTGTGAGTGCGATTTTATCTAAAATGATAAACATGCCAACTGCCGTTTCCAATGCAAGATTACGCGCAAGCTATGCCGAAACAGGCAACGACACCGACCCATACCTGACCAATAGAGTCTTCGCAACAGGGCTGATTCCCGGCTCTATTTCCAATTCCGATTTACTCGTCAACCCCGAATTAAGACCCGAAAGAACAGGAGCTATTGAGGTTGGGTTAGATTTAGAATTTCTCAAAAATCGCATAGGACTTTCACTGGATTATTATCAAAACACCACTCAAGACCAAATATTGAGAGCCGATATTTCCCACGCTTCAGGTGCGACTGCCAAGCTGATCAATGCAGGTAAAATCCAATCTTCCGGCGTAGAAATCTTACTCACAGCCAAGCCCGTACAGACCAAAAAAATCGGCTGGAATACCATGTTTAATTGGCAAACCAATCAGGCACAAGTCTTAGAATTGGAAGAGGGCGTAGAGACGTTTATCATCGCACAAGGACCAGAAGGCGCCACCATAGAAGCACGTCCGGGCGGATTAATGGGCGATATTTACGGACGCGGATTTGCCCGTTCTCCCGACGGACAAATCATTTATGATACCTCCACCGGCATCGCTATCCCTCAAACTTCCAGCGAAAAAATCAACGTCGGAAACTATAATCCCGATTGGACTTTGGGCTGGATAAACAACCTGAATTTTGGAAAAGTAAATCTCCGCGTTCATTTAGATTACAGAAGTGGCGGCGACTTTTACTCCTTGACAGGTTCGCAATTATATCGTTCAGGTTCGATCACAGAAACACTCGAATACAGAGAAAAAGACATCACACCCGAAGGCGTAGTACAAAATACTGACGGAACTTTCTCCCCCAACACTGTCAGTTCGCCAGGCTACGACTATTACCGAAATTACTGGGTCAGAAGCAACATCGAAGCCAATACCTACGATGCCACATTTTTGAAATTGAGAGAAGTTGCACTCGGCGTAGATTTGGGCAAAGTACTGAATAAATCAGTTCCCACTTTTCAGGACGTTCAACTTTCAGTCTTTGCAAGAAACTTATTTACGTGGACAAAAACGGACTTTGTAAGACACTTCGACCCCGAAGTCATGACCTTCACAGGTGGTTCTTACATTCGAGGATTTGAAACAGGACAACTGCCCGGAACTGCCACCTTTGGATTCAATCTGAAAGTTGGTTTGTAGGAAAATATTGAATCACGAAGCGCACAAATCCCGATAGCTATTGGGAGAAAACTAAACAGACGCAGAGTACACAAAGTATTCCTAAGTAATTATTTAATTTTTATATAAAAAATATTTAATGATATTTTCATTTTAAAATAATTACAAATTAAAATATTATTTATTTTATTAATTTTATTTTATTAAAAATTATTTATTAGTATTTTATAAATTATTAAAAATTAAAATAAAAAATTATTTATTACAAATAAAATTCTTATATAAACTTAGTTTTCTTTCACGCTAATTTGGTTTCGTGTCCTTCGTGTCCTTTGTGTCCTTAGTGGTTCAGTCCATTTATTTCCCCTTAATTATGAAAAATAAACAAAATGAAAAATTTAAAATATATCATACTCGCTATTTTCATCCTGTCCGCAGTGGGTTGTACAAAAGACTTTGAGGACATCAATACCAATCCGAATGCACCTACTGAAACTAATCCCGGTGGCTTATTATCCAGCATTATTTTTGAGCCACTCATCTCTCATTTAGATTTACAAACTTGGCTGACCAACCAAACGATGCACTACACCGTCTGGAGAAATGAAAATAATCTAGACCGTTACGACATTGCTTCGGGCGACGGCTTTTTCTCTGAATATTGGAAAAACACCTATCGTGCCTTAATTGATTACAATGATTTGGCAACCAATGCAAGCGAGCCGGAATTTGCTGCCTACGCTTCAGTGGCTAAAATTCTCCGCGCATTTTATATGGCAACCGCTACAGAATTATGGATTGATGCACCCTTCACACAAGCTGGCTTAGGCTTAGACAATTTGCAACCTGCCTACGACAGCCAGCAAGAAATTTACACACAAATACTACAAGACCTCAAAGATGCCAACAGCGAACTCTCCGCAACGAGTAGTTTCCCACAAGGCGGTGATATCTTATTTAGTGGCGATGCAATGATGTGGAAACGCATGGCAAACTCCTTAAGATTAAGGTATTTACTCCGCCTATCCAACCGCGAACAAGTCAATGCCGCTTCCGAAATCAACGCGATTTTCGCAGATCCAATCACCCATCCAATCATCACCTCAAATGGCGAGGCAGCCATTTACGATTTTTCTGGCATCGCGCCAAATACCTCCAACTTTTCCAATTCAGTCGGTTCCATGAATGTTTCCCAAAGACTCATAACCACACTCGACGGTGCAGATGGCATAAACAATACGGCAGATGATGACCCGCGCTTAGCTTTCTGGGCACAGCTCCCCGATTGTAATTCCAATCCCACCCCCGACTCGCTTTGCACCGGACAATATCTCGGCGCACCCAATGGCGTTTCTCGCGAAGTCGCACAAGGTACAGGCGGCAATGCAGAACTTTATAGTTCCAACCATTCCGATTATTTCAGAAATGAAAGAGGCGCATTAGATTTCGTCTTTATTAGTCATTCCGAAGTCGAATTCATCTTAGCGGAAGCCGCCATGAAAGGTTGGATAACGAGCAATGCACAGGCGCATTACGAAGCAGGTATTCAGTCGAATCTCGATTACTGGGGCATTGCGACCCCAGCGGATTTCTACTCCAGAACCGATGTAGCATGGGACAACACGATGGAAAGCCTGATGAACCAAAAATGGATTGCTTTTCTATGGAATAATACCATCGAAATGTGGGGCGAATATAAAAGAACCACCTTACCCGACCTCACCACCACGCTCGGCGAAGTAGCCACAAGCGTTACAGGGGGCGAAATTATTACGAGAGTATTTTATCCGACTTTAGAACAATCTGTCAATTCAGCCAATTACAGCTCCGCCTCAAGTGCATTTGGTGTCGATAATGCCGCAAAAATTACCGCTAAGCATTGGTATCAAGATTGAGCAAGTGCAACTTCAACCTCAACCTCAACCTCAACCGCAATTTCAAATGAAAATGAAAATGAAAAATTCAAAAGTAATTTCAAAGAAGTTGAAATAGATATTTTTTTAATTTGCCTTTGTAATTGAATTTTATTTGAAGTTGAGATTGAGGTTGTAGTTGAGGTTGAAACACCGTAGCACATGCTTCCAGCTTGTGCTGCGTCCTACCATTCGTAGGAACAAGGCATGCCTGTCCCTACGAATGAGCGCGGCGCAAGCCGAAGGCATTATGCTACGGCAGTATCAAATTATTTATTTTTTGAAATTGTTTTTGTAAAAATTTGCAATTGAGGTTGAGATAAAATCAAAATGAAGGAGTCCTTAATCATGATACCGGGAACACTATGCGATGCGTCCCTTTTCAAACATCAGGTTTCGGGCTTGGCAGATATAGCGAATCCGCAAGTCGTCAGCAACAGTAGTTCGGATGATTTAGGCGAAGTAGCCGCGAATATTCTGCAAGAAATCAATGGCAATTTCTCTATCATGGGCTTGTCTTACGGTGGAATTATTGCCTTTGAAATGTGGCGACAGGCGCGACAAAGAATCAACAAATTGATACTGATGAACACCAACCACAAAAAACCTTCAGAGACAACTCGCGCCAATCAACAACGATTTTTAGGTATGTCGGCATTGGGTGAATTTAGGGAAATTACAACCGATTTCCTCAAAGATGCCATGCTATATGACGAACATGCCGAAGATGCAGCATTACGAAAAACCATTTTGCAGATGGCACTCAATACCGGACATGACAATTTTTTTAAGCAAATAAAAGCACAATTAAATCGTCCTGATAGTACCCCTGATTTACCAAACATAAAATGCCCAACGCTGATAATAACAGGCAAACAAGACAAAGTCTGCACGCCCAAAATTCATCAGGAAATGGCGCAATTGATACCAAATTCAACCATAAAACTAATCGAAAAATGTGGACACCTGAGTACACTCGAACAACCTAAAGAGGTTAATCGCATTATACGAGAATGGTGGGCATAGCAACCTCAACCTCAATTTTAAATACAAAAATACAAATTAAATAAAAATACATTCAGTTCAACTTCGTTGAAATCATTGTTGAGGTTGAGGTCGCACTTGTCAGGAATATGAGAAAAAATAGAATCAAAGAAATTTGGAAAAGCGGTAAAACTGCATTTTGCGGATGGTTACACATCCCTGATACATGGACGGCGGAAGTCATGGCAAATGCCGATTGGGACTGCGTGACGGTAGATTTACAACATGGTCTGCATAGTATAGAAACCGCGATTCGGATGCTGCAAGCCATTTCCACAACAGATAAAATTCCCTTAGCGCGAGTCAATTGGAACGAACCGGGCAGCATCATGCGAATGTTGGACGGTGGGGCTTATGGCATCATCTGTCCCATGGTCAATACGCGCGAAGAATGTGAGGCATTTGTCGGTGCATGTCGTTATCCACCAGAGGGTTATCGGAGTTTTGGTCCGACTAGAGCCCGGATATACGGTGGCATGGATTATGGCGAACATGCCAATGAAGAAATCCTGACTTTTGCTATGGCAGAAACCAAACAAGCCGTCGAAAACATTGATGAAATATGTGCCGTCAAGGGCTTGGATGCCATTTTTGTCGGCTCCGGCGACTTGCGCTTGTCATTGACCGGAACAAATAAACCGCTCGAAGACAATAGTTTATTTGAAGAAGCGATTGATAAAATCTTAGCTGCCTGCAAAAAACACGGCATTGTACCGGGAATATGGGTGCCAGATGTCGAAGCCGCAAAAGCGATGCAAAGCAAGGGCTATCGGTTCATCGCCCTAAAATCGGATAGTATGATTCTGATGGAATATGCCAGAAAATTAGCCAGCGAATTGAAAAAAATCTAAAAAATTCCATTGTCGTCAGACGAATCCACTTATGAATAGAACACATTTGAACGGTCAAACCACCAATTTTTATAAAACCCTTCGTCTGCCGACTATTTCAACGCTCACCCAAAAATTCGCGTAAACTTGGCAGACATTTTCAAAATGTCCGACAAGTTTAGACGAATACCCCGCACCGACGACTTTTAGCCGTCGCAAAATAAATACAAACATATTTTAAGTGAAATAAATAAAATATACCTGACGGCTAAAGTCGTCAGTACGGTAAAGCCAACATGATTTTTATAGAAACAACGGAATATACACTAGACGGTGCAAAACAGGAACTCCCCGGTTTTGATGAAAAGTATGTGAATATTGTAGATTACATTCTCAAAATCACTGATGAAATATGGGAAAAACGAGCCATTTGGGTGATTTATGATACTTACGAAAATGATGTTATCATTCATATTGGAGCTGGACAAATTCATGGCATTGAATCCGTTGTGTCGGGAACAATAAAAACGCTTTCCGCTTTTCCTGACAGAAAGATGGGTGGTGAGGCGGTCATCTGGTCGAAAGATGATGAAAATACCTTTTTCTCTTCACATCGAATTGCCTCTACCGCGACCAATCTCGGGGCAACAAATTTTGGCGAAGCAACAGGTAAAAAAGTCTTTTTCAGAACGATAGCAGATTGTATGATTCGTGAAAATCGAATTTACGAAGAATGGCTCGTTCGCGACAATCTCAGCTTGATTCAACAACTCGGTTTTGACCCCGTGGAAATGGCGAAGCAAGTGCAACTTCAACCTCAGCCTCAGCCTCAACTTCAAACTCAAACTCAAACTCAAATGCAATCGCAAGGGAAAATTCAACACGGAAATGAGGCGAGTGGGTTGATTTTTTCTTTATTTGAGAAAGTCTGGAAATCGCGTGATTTTGAAAAATTAAGCAATTACTATACACCTGCGAGTATCATACACGCGATTTGTAATAATGATTTGCAAAGCCATGAATTAGGTACTTATCTGAAAAATCTGTTAGCTTGTTTTCCCGATTTTCAACTTGAAATTCAGCGAATTACCTGCAATGAAAAATCCGACGAGATAGAAGTAGCCGCCCGTTGGAAATTGATCGGAACACATACCGGAGATGGTTTTTTCAGTCCGGCAAGCGACAAACAAATTGTCATGCCCGGCATTAGTCATTACATCATTAAAGGTGGAAAAATAGCGGAAGAGTGGATGGTTTTTGACGGTTTCGATGTCTTGTGCCAAATTCATTCGAACGAACAAAACCAACAACATAATTTCAGCACAAACGACACGACAAATTCAGCATTAAATAATAAAAAAACGACCTTGGCTTTTATCAACGAATTGAATAATGCAGCCAACGACCAAAAAACGATTATTGACATTTTAAAAAAATATATTTCAACAAATATTACCCTCGAAATTACCAAACCTTTTGAAAAAATATCAGGTATAAAAGGCTTTGCAGATGATTTCTGGCTACCGCTTTTACATGCCTTCCCTGACCTCAAAAACGAACCTTACATTCTCATTGGCGGACATTACGAAAACCGTGAATATGTAAGTTTTACCGGAAATTTTGTGGCTACATGGGAAAAAGATTGGCTGGGTATTCCTGCCACCAATCAACCAACTTGGTTACGATATTCTACTACTTTTTTATTTGAAAAAAATAAAATCATAAACGCTTGGTATTTCTTTGATGTATTGGATGTTATGCGTCAGGCAGGATTCAGTTTTTTCCCGAGCAAAGGCGTACAACATGTTCCACCCGCACCCACGACGGGCGACGGCATCAAAGCGTCATTCACCGACAAAAAAGAAGGACAAATCACGTTCGACCTCACCAATACCATGCTCAATGCACTCGGAGATTACGACAAAAAAACACTGGAAAGCATGGGACAAACCCGATTTTGGGATGTACAAAATATGATGTGGTACGGACCCGGCGGCATTGGTACGACTAGGGGTTTAAAGGGCTTTGAAAATAATCATCAAATTCCCTTCCTCCTGAGCTTTCCTGACAGGGGCATCACACCTAAAAAAAGAAAAAATTACTTCGCCCAAATCGGTGACGGCAATTACAGCTGCGATTTCGGATTCCCTGCCATGTACGGGACACATAGCGGCAACGACTGGCTCGGACTAAAAGCAACAGGCAAAAAAATCACCTTACGAGTAGTGGATTATTGGCGAAGAGAAGGTGATAGATTAGTAGAGAATTGGGTGATGATTGACATGGTGGATATACTCGAACAATTAGGTATTGATGTTTTTGAATTATTGAAAAAAGCTAAATCAACTTCAACCTCAACCGCAAATAAAAATTAAATTTTAACGAAGTTAAAACTGATATTTTTTTAATTTGTTTTTCGTTTTTGAATTTAAATTTGAGGTTGCAGTTGAGGTTGAGGTTGCAGTTGAAAAACCACGTTATGTCATTAAAAAAAAGACTCATAAAATACGACCAATTGATACCTTGTAAAGCGGCATTTATTGATGCTAAAACACCGGGTAGTCACCTCAAAGATAATTACAGCATCATTGGCGGTGGTGTTTCTGAAAACAAGCATCAGAAGGTTAATCTAAGTCTCAAACATGGCTTTTGTATCGGTGCGGCAGGGCAACCGCCAAAGATAAAAAACTCACCACATTCGCATTTTACGACAGAGGTATTTATGGTGTTCAGAGGTAGTTGGCGGTTCTATTGGAATAATGACGAAAAACAGGAAACGATACTCCATCCGGGCGATATTATTTCTTTGCCCATCAATATGTTTCGTGGTTTTGAAAACGTGGGCGATGTGTATGGGATGTGCTTTTCGATACTTGGTCACGACAACGCAGGGGGCGGAGTCGTGTGGGCATCTCGCGTGATTGAAGAAGCCAAAGGACATGGACTGATTTTGCTCGAAAGCGGAAAATTGGTGGATACAACGATTGGCGAAACCATTCCCGATGACCAACAAGCCATGCCACCACTGACCGAGGCACAAATGGCGACTTTCGACGAATACACCCTCGAACAAATGGCAATCCACGTAGGCAGGGCAGGCACATACACGCCCTCTGCGTACAAGGGTTTTCCCAACCAAACACCCGACACGCTAACCTACTACGACATCATCGGACCTATGGATAGCAAAGACCACAATTTTCAAGTAAAACCGGGCGATAAAAACGGCGACCAATTCAACGTTTACGGTATCGAATCATCGGGCGCAGGGCATACCGGAACATACAGTCGAGAAGCCGTAGAGGTCATGCTTGTACATCGCGGTGAGTTTGACATTTCCTGCAAACACGAAGGCGAAACACTCCATGCCACGCTCAAAGACGGCGATATTATTTCCTTCCCCAAAGGCGCGGTCAGAAGTATCTCGCCGCTTGGTGAGGGCTTTGCGTATTTGGTCGTGGGTGGTGATTATCCCGATGCGCCGATGCTTCATTCGTAGAGAAAAATCATGAATTTTCTCTACGAATGAAGGCGTTGCGATGCACCTGCAAAATCAACCGTCATTCCGCACTCCGATGCGGAATCTGTTGAGTCTTGGCAAAATATTAAACAAGAACTTCGGTCTGAAATGGTGCTAAAAGTCGGGCAGATTCCGCGTCGCGGCGCGGAATGACGTTATTTTTTTGAGGATTTTATTTTTATGAAAAAACTAGGTAAAATCAGTGCTTGTATTACGTTACTGTTCAGTTTGTTGTGGATAGCTTGCAAGGAAAAAGCGATGCCTGTTACAGTCGCTAATCTCGCCCCAATTTCCATAGAAGGACTACGCCAAAGAACCTACGAATCCACCCTGATTTTTGAAAAACAATCGGTAGGAACAGACGAATATGAAGCCGCGCTAATATCCTATCAATCAGATAGTTTGAAGATTTACGCGCTCTTGAATACACCAAAAACCGAGCCGCCGAAAGCGGGTTTTCCGGTGCTGATTTTCGGACATGGTTTTCACCCCGAACCCAAAAAATACGGGCTCAGCAACCAAACCGGAAAGGACTGGCGACCCGGCGATTATTATCGGGGCGTACCAGAGGCTTATGCAAAAAAGGGCTTCCTCGTCATCACGCCCGACTATCGCGGACACAATATTTCAGACGGATTTGAATATACGAAAACCGCATACCTCGCAAGCACCTATTATGCGATTGATGTATTGAATATGATTGAGGGGCTATCCGATTTGAAAAATGCAGATTTAGAAAACGTCTTTTACATGGGACATTCGATGGGTGGCGATGTGGGTTTGAAAATGCTGTTGGCAACCGACAAAATAAAAGCCGCAAGCATCTGGTCGGGCGTTACTGCAACGGTATGGGAACAAGCAATTTATTACGGAAAATGGACTGACGATAATTGGAATAGCATTACCCAAAATTCGATGAAAAAATACATGGCACGTACAGATAGCGTCATTCAAAATTTAGGTTTTGACTACGACATTGATGCCGGCGACCCGATTCATTTTGTGCAAGACCTTTCGATACCAATTATTCTGCATCATGCCACAAAAGAAACATCCGTTCCGTATCGCTGGTCAGAGAGTTTGGCAGCAAAATTATTCGCACACAAAAAGGAGTTTGAATTTTATAGTTACGAAAGTGAAAATCATTTATTTAAAGGTGAAAATAAAATAAAAGCCGTTGAACGAGATGTTGCTTTTTTCTCAACTTCAACTTCAACTTCAACTTCAACTTCAACTTCAACTTCAACTTCAACTTCAACCTCAACTTCAACTTCAACCTCAACTTCAACCTCAACCGCAAATTCAAATTCAAAATAAATTTCAACGAAGTTGAAATAAATAAATTTATAATTTGTTTTTCTTGTAATTGAATTTTATTTGAAGTTGAGGTTGCAGTTGAGGTTGAGGTTGAAACGACAACACAATAACACATACCATGGCAATACAATACATAAAAAGAGGCATCACAGCCCAAGATTCGGCAGCAAATCAGACCAAAACTCGTCAGATAGTAGAAGGTATTCTAAACGATGTTGCTACGCGGAAAGACGAGGCAATACGCGAATTGTCTCAGAAATTTGACGGTTGGAATCCCGAATCTTTCCGCCTGTCTGATGAGCAAATTCAGGACATTATCGCCACCGTTCCGCCAGAGACGCAGAAGGACATCAAATGGGCGCAGGCGCAAGTCCGCCGCTTTGCACAAATCCAAAAATCTGCCCTTCGGGATGTGGAAATTGAGACCATTCCGGGCGTGGTATTGGGACATAAAAATCTGCCCGTCAATAGCGTTGGTTGTTACGTACCGGGAGGGCGTTATCCTATGGTCGCTTCGGCGCACATGAGCGTACTAACTGCCAAAGTAGCGGGGGTCAAAAAGGTCATCGCTTGTACGCCACCCGACCCGAAAACCAAGTTGCCACCAGCCGAAACGGTAGCTGCCATGCACTTCGGTGGTGCGGACGAAATCTATATCCTCGGCGGCGTACAAGCGATGGCGGCGATGGCTTACGGCTGTGTCGGCATGGAGCAAGTCGATATGATTGTAGGTCCTGGCAATCAATACGTTGCAGAGGCAAAACGACAATTATTTGGACAAGTTGGGATTGATTTATTGGCAGGTCCGACGGAGGTATTGGTCGTGGCAGATGAGACGATGGATGCAGAAATGGCAGTCACCGATCTACTCGGACAAGCGGAACACGGACCGAATTCTCCCGCCATTTTGCTGACCAATCACAAGCCCCTCGCTATGGCAGTCGAGGCGGAAGTCAAACGCCAATTAGCCGTACTCCCAACGGCAGATGTGGCAGGCGCAGCATGGGAAAATTACGGCGAAGTCATCTTGGTAGATACCGTCGAAGAGATGGTACAAGTTGCCGACGACATCGCCAGCGAACACGTTCAAATCAACACCAAAAATCCTGGCTATTTTCTGGAGAATATGAGCAATTACGGCGCACTATTTCTCGGCAATCGCACCAATGTTGCTTATGGCGATAAAGCGATTGGCACGAACCATACCTTGCCGACCAAAAAAGCGGCGCGTTATACAGGCGGTTTGTGGGTTGGTAAATTTATCAAAACTTGTACCTACCAAAAAGTATTGACAGATGAAGCAAGTGCTTTGGTGGGTGGATATTGCTCTCGACTTTGTGAGATTGAGGGTTTTATGGCGCATAAAGCGCAGGCGGATTTGAGAGTAAAACGGTATGGAACTGCAACTTCAACCTCAACCTCAACCGCAAATTAAATTTCAATTTCAATGTCAATTATAAATTAAAATGAAACAAATTTGAAAATCAAAAACTGAATTAGATAGCTTCAACCGTGAGTTCAATTTCATAATAAATTTCAACGAAGTTGAAATAGATAAATTTTTAATTTATTTGTTTTGAAATTGAAGTTGAGGTTGAAAAAATAAATCATGGAAAAATTTGAAAAGATTTATGACTACGAAGATAGATTAGTACGATTTGCGGGAGAATCAGCTTTATTCGCCGAAAAATTACTGGATACCTATACCGCTGTTTATTACAGAAATCAACTTATCAGGTCATCTGGAAGTCCGGTATTGAATTACGGAGAAGCACAAGCTACTGTTACAGATAAGGATTTTATTCACAAAATGAGTATCTCGGTCAAAGAACTGAAAGAGTCAAGAGGATGTCTAAAGGTCTTAGCTTACCTGAATTTAGGTGAACAAAAAATGAGAGAATTACTTTTATCCGAATGTGAAGAACTCATCGCAATCGGATTTTCAATGATTAAAAAAAGGAAAGCAAAATCAACTTCAACTTCAACTTCAACTTCAACCGCAACTTCAAAATCAAAGTGAATTTCAACGAAGTTGAAATAAATATTTTTTTTGAATTTTTTTTTGAATTTAAATTTGAGGTTGAGGTTGAGGTTGAAGTTGAGGTTGAAGTTGAGGTTGAGGTTGAGGTTGAAGTTGAAAAACACATTATCATGGAACAAATAGGCACACTAAACTGGTCAATCATCATCATTTACCTACTTGCAAACCTATTACTGGGTTTTGTTTTGTCAAAAAAGGTAAAGACTGCTGAAGATTTTTATGTTGGCAGAAAAACCACGCCGTGGTGGGCGATTGGCATATCGGTCTTGGCGACTTATGTGAGTGCGATGACTTTTTTGGGTGCGCCGGCTTGGTCTTATGGTTCGGGGCTTTCCGTCATTGCCATTCACTTGAATTATCCCTTAGTGATTATTATCGTCATGGCGATGTTTGTGCCGTTTTTTATGCAGACGGGCGTGGTTTCTATTTATGAATATCAGGAAAAACGTTTCGGGAAATTATCGCGGGCGGTCATTTCGATAATATTCTTGGTGACCCAATTACTTTCTTCTGCGGCGGTCTTGGTGGCTTCAGCTTTTGTGATTTCATATATTACGGGTGTTGATGTGCTGCCGAGTATTATTATCGTGGCGATTATTACCCTGATTTATACTTCGCTCGGCGGAATTACGGCGGTTATTTGGACAGATGTCTTACAATCCGCTATCTTTTTAATCGGCGGTATTATCGTCCTTTTTGCCTTGCTGATAGATATTCCCGAACCACTTAGCGAGGTCTTATCCTCCTTAAAAGAAAAAGGAAAAATCAATCCGATTGATACGAGTATTAACTGGACAAAAGACACCACAGTATGGGCAGGAATCATCGCGATGAGCGTTTATCATGTGACCGTTTATGGTGCCAATCAAATGATGATGCAACGTACACTCGGCGCAAAAAACATGGGAGAAGCCAAAAAATCGCTCGCTTTGATGGGTTTTGCGGCATTTTTCATATATTTTATGTTTATCTTTATTGGTATATTATTTTTTCACTATTATGGTGGAAAAACATTTGACAATAATAATAATATAATGTTAGAATTTGCCCAAGAAAAAGCCTTTCCCGGATTTATCGGATTGATTGCGGCGGCGGTACTTGCGGCGAGTATGTCAAGTTTATCTTCGGCACTCAATTCCTTTTCGACCATCTCTACTGAAGGTTTTTATCAAAAATATTTCAGACCCAATGAATCGCCCGAACATTACCTGAAAGTAGCAAGACTATCTACCATTTTTTGGGCAATTATGATTATTATTCCCGCTTTTATTTTTTCGGACGATACGGAAAGTGTGTTGAAATTGCTCACCAAAATCGGCTCCTATTTCGTAGGCGCGAAATTAGCCATGTATGGATTGGGTTTTTACTCCAAACATACCAGCGAAAGAGGCTTATTGGTCGGCGTGGTGGTCGGATTTATTTCATTGGCTTTGGTTTCGCAATTCACCGATATTGCCTGGCCCTGGTATGCTGTCATTGGTGCAGTGGTCAATATCGCGGTATCCATTATCGCCAGCCTCTTATTGGATGGTCGTCAGGCAGAATGGTCGGCGTATTCCATTCCCGGACAAAAAGCGAGATTTAAAGCCGAAGGTCTGCCCGAAAAAGAAAATGGTTGGTACGTTGTTCCCGGCAAATTGGATAAAGTCAGCTATTATTTATTTGGATTTTTTGTAGTGACTTTGGTGTTTTTATTAGGATTTCAATATATGGTGTAACGCGGCACTTCCAGTCCGCGACCCCGTATAACGGTGCTTCTAGCCCGTTCCCTCGCACAGCAACTAAACTAACGTGGCACGGACTGGAAGTACCACGTTACATTTTTCATTATGTCAAAAAGTAAAAAAACAGCACTCGTAACAGGCGGAAGCGGCGGTATCGGTTCGGAGATTTGCAGACAACTGGCAGCGGCAGGTTATCAGGTCATTATCAATTATAACAGTAGTTTGGAAAAGGCGGAAGCGGCGATGGCGAACCTGAATCACAACGGTCACAGCCTCTTCAAAGCCTCCGTAACGGATAGCCGCGAACTGGCACAAATGGCGGATTTTGTACAAGAAAAATATGGTCGTTTGGATGTCTTGGTCAACAATTCGGGCATCACCAAACCCGTTCCGCATAATGATTTGGAAGGCTTGGAAGATGAGTGGATTGACCGGATTATGCAGGTCAATTTTCGGGGTGCATTTGCCTGTATTCGGGCGTTTGAATCGCTTTTACGCAAGGGAGAAAACGCTATTGTCATCAACATATCTTCGATTGCGGCACGTACAGGAGTTGGCAGCAATGTCGCCTATTGCGCCTCAAAGGCAGCGATGGATTCAATGACCCGTTCATTGGGCAGGGCATTGGCTCCGCAGATTCGGGTGGTGTCGCTCTCGCCGGGATGGGTGATGGGCGAATATGCCAAAACATTCCCCGAAACTTACATCCAAGAACAAAAAGATAAAACGCCCTTAGCACGAATTGCATTAGCGGAAGATGTCGCAAAGGCAGTCTTAGGAATAACCAATTCATTTACCTTCTCAACAGGCTGTATCTTTCCCGTTGACGGAGGAAGACCGCTTATGTGAAATCAACTGCAACTGCAACCTCAACCTCAAATTTAACTTCAAATTCAAATTAAAACGAAATCTCAAAAAATCTCAAAAAGTAACGTCATTCCGCACTCCGATGCGGAATCTGCCCGGCTTTTAGCACCATTTTAAACAGAAGCTCTTGTGTGATATTGTGCCAAGACTTAAAAGATTCTGCGTCGGGGCGCGGAATGACGGTTTAGTTTAGTTTTTTTATTTTTTTGTATAAAATTTATTTCTATAATTGAATTTGAGGTTGCAGTTGAAATCGATACTATGAATTTTCAAAAAGAAAAAAATATTGTCCGAAACTATATCGAAGCCTTCGACAAGGCTTCTGATTCGGATTTGGTAAATGTATTGAAAAAATACACGACCGAAGATTACCATTGGCGCGGCATGCACCCGTTTTACGAGCAATACGGCGCGAAAGATGTCATTCATACATTTTGGCAACCTTTCCGAGCGTCATTTTCGCCTATACAAAGGCGAGTAGATATTTTTTTCGCAGGAGCAAATGACTGTGACAAAGGGAAAACCACTTGGGTCGTGAATGTCGGGAATTTTCTCGGACTTTTTGACCACAATTGGTTGGGGATTCCGGCTACGGGGAAGATGGCTTTTTTGCGATATGCCGAATTTCACCGTGTCAATGCGGCAGGTAAAATTGCGGAAACTGCCTTGTTTTGCGACATTATCAGCATCATGCACCAAGCCGGATATTATCCTTTGCCGCCGATGACGGGCGCAGCGTTTTTGTATCCCGGACCGCGTACACATGATGGTTTATTGTTTGATGAAAAAGCCCATAAAGAGGCTGAAAAAACAATGGAAGTGCTCAACCGGATGATTGCAGATTTGGACACTTTGAATACAAATACCGCCGAAAAATGCCCGCCCGAACTACTGGCAAAAACGTGGAATAAGGACATGATTTGGTATGGCCCATTTGGTATTGGTGCCTCTTATACCATCGAAAGATACCAACATCAGCACCAATATCCTTTCCGTGATAACCTATATGATAAGGTATTCAATGGTCATATTGCCCGTTTTGCAGAGGGAAATTATTGCGGATTTTTTGGTTGGCCCAACTTGAAAAACAAGAACAAAGGCGGATTTTTGGGCTTACCCGCAAGCAAAGTTGATGCGCCTATGCGCGTGGTGGATATTTACCGTCGGGAAGGAGATAAATTAGCGGAAAATTGGGTATATATTGATTTGCTACATTATTTATACGAACAAGGTTTGGATATCTTAGAACGGATGCGACAGATTAATCGAATATAAAGCAACTTCAGCTTCTTCAATTGAAAAATAATTTCAACGAAGTTGAAATAGAAAAACACATAAAAATGAATAATAATGTCAATCAAAACAATAAAAAAATCGTTTGGGATTTTTGGGAAAATTTGGGAAAATCTGAATTAGGTGAAATAGAATCTGTCGTTGAAAATGCGATGCACGAAGATGTCATTTGGAACGGATTTGACCCGGTGAATCAACTACAAGGTATTGAATCTTTTTGCAATGATTTTTGGAAACCATTACTACATTCGTTTCCCGACCTTACTCGACAGACGCATATTTTTATGGGTGGAAAATCTAATGGTCGAATTGATGGTGACACTTCCAAAGATGGTAAAATGTGGATAAGCGGAACTGGGTATTTTAATGCTACTTTTGCAAATGATTACCTCAATATTCCGGCTCATGGAAAAAAAGTCAAGATTCGTTGGGGAGATTTTTCTCACATAGAAAATGGAAAAATAGTTGAGGTGTATTTCCTCTTAGATCTGATTGATTTGATGCAGCAAGTTGGACTTTATGTTTTGCCTCCAAGCAAAGGAAAAGATAATATTTATCCAACACCTAAAGCGAATGACGGTGTGTTATTAAAAATGAAAAATGAAAAAATATCCGATTACAGCTTAACACATATTCGCCAATTCATTTTTGAGGGATTGAATGTCTTTGATGAATCAGACTTAAAAAGTATGGGCATGGCAGATTATTTTCATCCTAATATAAAATGGTATGGTCCTGGTGGGATAGGAGCATGTTTGAGTTTTAAGGAGTTTGAAGACCTTCATCAAAAACCATGGTTGGTGGCTTATCCAGATAGACAAGTTCAGAATTTAAATGCCTTGATTGCAGAAGGAAATTATTCAGGCGGACCCGGCTGGGCAGGCGTAAAAGCAACACATGCCGGACAATATTTGGATTGCCCGGCTACACAGAAAAAAATTGATTTCAATGGTTTGGATTGGTGGAAACGAGAAGATGAAATGTATATCGAAAATTGGGTATTTGTAGATATGATTCATCTGTTTAGACAGTTTGGAATTGACTTATTCGAAAGAATGAAAGCAACTTCAATTTCAAGCGCAACCTCACTTCAAATTGAATAAAAAAATATTTTGAAGTTGAATTTGAGATTGAATTTAAAGTTGCCTTTGAAGGTTCTGCTGAAATAAGGATATTTTTAAATTATTTTATAATAAAAAATATTTATAAATAATTCATTTTTAATAATAAATAAATTACGAAATAATTTTAATTAATTAAAAAATGGCTATATTTCAGTGCGACCTTTGAATTTAAATTTTTTTTATGAAAACAAGTACAGACAGAATTTTGACGACACACGTAGGCAGCCTTCCGCGTTCGAAGGCGGTGACGGATTTGGTGTTTGCCAAAGAACAGGGCAAGGCAGTGAATGAAACGCAATTTGACGCAACGATAAAACAGGCGGTTAATGACGTGGTGGCACGACAAGTGCAGTCGGGCGTGGACATCGTGAGTGATGGCGAAATGAGTAAAATCAGCTACGCGACCTACATCAAAGACCGCATTACGGGCTTTGCGGGAGATAGTCCGCGTAATGCGCCGAAGGACTTGGAGGATTTTCCGGGCTTCCTGCAAAGAGCCGCAAAAGGCGGGGGAACGCCGACCTACTCGCGCCCTTGTTGTGTGTCGGCGATTGAGGTAAAAAGTACCTTACCTTTGGAGAAAGATATTGAGCATTTTAAGGCAGCTATCGGGCAGCACCAACCGCATGATAACTTTATGAACGCCGCTTCGCCGGGCGTGATTGCCTTATTTTTGCCCAATAAGCATTATGCTTCACAAGATGCGTACTTGGAGGCACTCGGAGAAGCGATGCGCCTTGAGTACGAGGCGATTGTAGAAGCAGGATTTATCTTGCAATTGGATTCGCCGGATATTGGCTTGGGCAGGCACATGATGTTTAAAAATGAAACGGAGGAGGATTATATCAAACTCGCCCATCAACACATCCAAGCACTAAACCACGCCCTGAGAAATATCCCTGCCGACAGAGTGAGAATGCACGTTTGTTTTGGCAATTACGAAGGACCGCACCACCACGATGCGCCGATGAGTCTGGTCTTACCTATCGCCCTAAAAGCTAAGCCACAGGCTTTACTTTTTGAAACATCAAACCCGCGCCATGCTCACGAATGGGTCGTATTTCGGGATGCTGATATTCCTGATGACAAAATCCTAATTCCAGGCGTCTTGGATTCTACAACCAACTTTATCGAACATCCCGAATTAGTTGCTCAACGCATCGAACGTTTCGCCAATATCGTTGGTAGAGAGAGAGTAATTGCAGGTACGGATTGTGGATTTTCTACTTTTGCGGGCTTCGGGGCAGTGGATGAGGATATTGTGTATGCCAAATTAAAGGCTATGTCGGAAGGGGCAGAAATTGCCAGTAGAAGATTGTGGTAAGGGATGACGAAGAAAATAAGCTACCCCACCCCAAATGAAGTAATTATTTTTATTATATGTTTTTTATCCATAATATTCTTCAATCCAGTGGATTCACCCTATCCACCCCACTCACCTCAATCAATTCAGTGATAAGAGAATCCGCCTTAACTTGCGAATATTGGATGGCATCAATACGTGCGACCATCGAATCACGGAGGTGTTCGTAGGCAGGAACCAGCTTAGTTGGTAGCGGCTCTGGCGGTGGAAATTTGAGGCGACGGTGATTGACTTGCTTACCATTTTGCCAGAAGCGAAAACAAACGTGCGGACCCGTAGCCATACCGGTACTACCCACATAACCAATGACTTGCCCTTGTTTCACTTTCTTGCCCACGCGCATTCCCTTCGCAAAACCATTCATGTGAAGGTACTGCGTAGAGTAGCGATTATTATGTCTGATTTTGATGTATTTTCCGTTGCCGCGCGTGCGGCTTGCTTTCGAAATTGTGCCATTACCGACGGCATAAATCGGCGTGCCGCGTGGTGCGGCATAGTCTGTACCGAGATGTGCTTTACGGCGTTTTTTGATAGGATGATAACGCATTCCATAACCCGACGAAATCCGTGAGTACTTGAGTGGCGCACGTAAAAAGGCACGTTTCATCGACTTGCCTTCGGCATCATAATAACCCACAAATTTTTCGACCTCCGGTTCGTAGTACATCGCATAAGTATCGTTGTTATAATGCGTAAACACACCGCCATGTATGCTGCCCACGCCTACACGTTCGCCTTCGATAAATTTTTCGTCGAATATCAACTTAAATTTATCGCCTTTCTGTACGTGGTGAAAATCAATCACCCAACCAAAAACATCTTCCATATTTGCCGCCAAATCCATCGACAAACCATTGTCCATCATAGCATTCCACATTGATGATTCGATGACGCCCGACGCTACACGCTCACGAGTTTCGACCTCGCGTTCTATCTTTTTAATGTTCAACGTATCTCGCAAATCAAAAATTACATAATGATAAGGATGCGGGTCATAAATGAAGTATTGCGCTGTCGCAGGCGTTTTTTTATCGGTCAAGATAGTGTATTTTTTACCACTTCTGAGGTTGCGAACATCAAAGGTCTTTTTTGATTTACGAGAGAGTTTATCTATGGTAGAGTAGGGGACATTATATTTAGTGAGAATGTTAGCAAGAAATTCATTTTTGCCAATTTTACGCTCAATAATATTCATCGAATCAACGACAATGTTATATTTCAACTGCGGCAAATCGGGCATATTTACCAAAGGGTCAATGACACCGGGCGCAGCTTTTGCCATCGCCATTTTGACATCATTCTTCCAATACAAATACGTTGTAGCCGCTACGGAACATCCCACCACCAATAAAACTGCCACTGCCCAAACTACTCTTTTTTTATTTAAAGCCACTGTGTGTATATTTCAAGTTGAAGAAAAGTGTTGAGTTGAAATGATATGCCAACTTATCACTTATGTTTGTTTTTTATTCGTAATTCCCTACTTATCCATAACTTATAAAATTTAAATTTGCACTTATACTGTACGAATATTTTTAAACAGATTGTAGGCAATGGATAGACAACAAATATAACGAAATTGAGACGAATGAAAAGCGATTTATGGTCAATTTTAATTAGGATTAACGTTTTTTTATGAACTTATTTTTTGATATTTATAAAAATTACATAAGATTATTCTTCATAATTTAAAACAAAAAAAGAAAGCAAACATTTTCAAAATGTTTGCTTTCTATCCTTTAAAATCGCCAAACAGTGTACTTAGTGAAAGAAATTAAATAAGATGTCCCATAATGCGAAGTATTTTTTTTTGTCTAAGGATTTTTTGAAAACCCCACATAGCCTTAGCTACAGCCTGTCCCGAACCCCGATTCGGGATAAGGATTTCAAAGGATTCTTAGACGGGAAAAAGACGAGTATAATGGCACATGTTATTTAATTTCCTTCACTTATGGTCTTCTGCATTGTGTGTCGTATATTTGTTGTCAATAATTTCTCACTTTTATCAATTGGAATTTGGTGCTTGTTTCCTCGAATTTTCTCAACGTATAATAACGTCTTTTAGAAATTCTTCACCTAACTCCTCATTAATCAGATTCAAAATTTTCTCTTTTCCGTAGGTTAATTCCTGCTTCAATGACGAAGAGTTAATTCGCAGGTATAAAATCCGATTTCTCACCACAATTTCGCTCGTATAGTTAGCAATTGCCGAACCCATCAATTCAGGCCACAAGCTATTGATTTTCGCCTGCCGCAATTTAGTTTTAAACTGCCGATCATTCGAAAACCGCTGCAAGGCGTCCTTCAAAGTTTCATCATTATTTAGTCGCATAATTGGTTGAATCCATAACACAGACAACTTGTACCGACAAATGACGGTATTCCTGTCTGTATTGTAAGGGAAGAGGAAGAAAATAATCTACCCCAAATGAAGCCGTTATTTTTTTTATATGTTTGGCTAAATTTGACGCGCATAGCTGGGCTACGTAAGGAAAATTTAGTGAAACATATAAGAAAAAGAACAATTCAGACGGGTAGATTATTTTTTTCGTCTTCCCTAAGTAGTAAGTCAATCTAATTATGATATGTTGCTTTGAGTGAAATTTTTTCGAGTACGAGGCGGAGGTTATTCAGCATAGCTGTAGCTACGCTGGATGTTCTCCAACAAAGTAATCGGACAAATTTCGCCAAATGAACTTATCATAATTAGTTTGACTTACTACTAAGCTCCACAGACAGAAATGTATGCATTAGGTTATTAAAAAACGGAAGCGCAAGGTACGCAAAAAAACACATTGATGCTCATACAGCAAATGTAAAAAAAACTAATTTTTGCAATCCGATGAAAATACATTAATTTTGATGAAAATTTGACGTATTCAATTTATATTTTTTTCGTCATAACAGATGAGGTATAAATACTTTTTGATTTTACTTCGAATTAATTTTGAATTTCATTTGTTTCACACAAAATAAGTATAAAGATTATTTAAATGTAAAATATAAAAAACACGTCAGTCTGCGTCCTACTACTTTTATATTTATTATTTTACATTAGTTCTACATTAAGACTCTTGATTTACTGACCTTCAGAGAGTTATATCAGTGCGATTTAAATGTTGTTTTTTAATAATAAGACGACTACAAAAACTAACCAATTCGTACAGTTTGTATTTTAAATTTATATTATTTGAATGTATTTATTTCTCATTTAAATGAAGTCAATTAAAACACACATAAATAACTGATAATCAAGTTCTTTTAGAGTCTTAATTTAAACTTCCTCTTATACTTTCCCGGTAATTATCGGAATAAACTTATATACCTATGCCCATCCGAATGGAAGATGACCCCAATTACAGAGATCAAAACAGAAATAATGACAACCGACCGCGCGACCCGCGCCAACCCCGAAATCCGGGCGGCGGTGGGAGAGGCGGCGGCGGTATCGGCAACATGTTGGTCATGTTTTTGCCGATGTTGCTTCGCAATCCTAAGCTGTTGATGATAGCTTTGGGGATTGGTGCATTCCTCTACTTTGGTGGCTTTTTTGGCGGCGGCGGCGGTTTTACCGACAATACCAACCCAAGCAATGTAATAACTAACGATAATGAAAACATCGTTTCGCCCTTTAGTACGGGTGGCTTTTTGGATGAAAAGAAATACGACAAAGCGATGGTTTATGCTGCGCTTGCCGACAATAAAAAAAATCCATTGCCGGAGCGTGTCTCTTTGGAGCAATATGCACCGCGCCGACTCAATCAGGGCAGACAAGGCTCCTGTGTAGGCTGGTCGAGTGCCTATGCTGCACAGACGATTCAGTACGCCAAAGCCTATGGTATAGAGCCTGACCGGGTGGCATTTAGTCCATCGTATTTGTACAATCAAATCGCACTGCGCGGCTGTCAGGGAACGTATATACATGAGGCAATGAAGGTCATGGAATCGCGTGGTACGTTGCCTTTGCAGGCTTTTCCTTACGATGAAAGCAGCTGTAGTGAAAAGCCGAATCGGGCGGAGCAACAAGAGGCATATAAGTACCGTATCAAGGGAAATAACCGCTTGAGCGAAGGTGCTAATAAGTATAAAACTGACCTCGTTGCGGTGAAACAACACCTTGCAGCAGGAACGCCCGTGGTCATTGGAATGCAAGTCGGCGGTACGTTTATGACAGCGATGCGCGGGCGCGAAGTCTGGAATCCGAGCCGCAACGATTATAATATGCGCGGCTTTGGCGGACATGCCATGTGCGTGATTGGTTACGACGATTATAAAGGTGGCGGTGCATTTCAGATTATGAATAGCTGGGGACCCGAATGGGGCAAAAACGGCATCGGCTGGGTAAAATATGACGATTTTTACCACTTCAATAAAGAGGCTTACGGCTTGCACCCCATGAGCGATGCCGATGAGAAAAACTCTAATGTTTTTGCTGCTGGGTTTGGGGTCATTGACCAAGCAACCGGACGGAATATTACGTTGGAACGCCGAGGTCCAAACCTCTTCGGTACGGTGCGTCCTGTGCGTCCGGGCGATAAGTTTAAGATAGAATTTGCCAATACGGTGGAGTGCTACACGTATCTATTTGGACAAGAAACAGACGGGTCGAGCTATGTGTTGTTTCCATACACGAAAAAGCACTCGCCCTACTGCGGTGTGACGGGTACGCGCGTCTTCCCACGCGATAAAAACCTCGTACCGGACAATATCGGCAACCGCGATTATTTTGCCGTCATCGTCACCAAACAACCCGTCGATTACGAAAAAGTGAACGCACTTATCAATAGCACGCCGGGCAGTTCTTACATAGATAAAATCACCCGCGCCATCGGCAGCGATCTGGTGAGTGACGCAGATTTTACAACCGCCGAAGGGAATGTTATTTTTCAGGCGCAGTCGGATAGGAATGTGGCTGCTTTTGTGATTGAGGTGGATAAGCGGTAGGGCAATAGAAAATATTTTTTGGAGAGCTAACGGGTTATCTGTTAGCTCTTTTTTTGTTGTTTTAACTCTGTGGTTTTTTCGAGTAGCCATCGTACATCGCTGATGTAATCAAAATCTTTTTCTATTTGTATTTTTATATCTTTCAATTTTTCTTTGTCCTTATCTCCTTTTTTTATTCTGTAGAGATTATGTAGAGCATTAATGAAATTGATTTGTGATGTTTTATCTACTTCCGAATTATGTGAGTGAGTCCTCATAAATTCTTTGGCTCTCTTACATTCCGAATTCATGAAGTTGAGGTCAGTTCCCAATTCGTAAAGGCATTTTAGCCGTAGGATTCTACAATTGTTTGAATACGATTGATGCTTTGTAAATAGCTCTACTTCTAAAAAAAGATTGTCGGCTTCCTCATATTCTTTTTGATAAAAGGCTATTTGCCCCAAATTGAATTTGTAAACGTTACCTCGTTCTTCTTTTAGGATATTCTCCCTATACTTTTCAAGTATATTTTTTGCCCATTCAAACACCTTCGCATGACAAGATGCGGTAATTGTGGCATTTAGTTTACCGATACGAATTCTGTTATCAGAAAGTAACAATCCCTTGTTGTGTAAACCTCTAAATAGTTGAAAAGCTTTCCACCCCAACATGAAAAAGCGCATCTCCCTGACTCACCACAGGCGCATTATTATGCCCGACGATGTACCCGTTGGAGTTCGCCAGTACGGGAGTTTTCTCTTGTGCTTGCGGGTCATTGATTTCTCCGAGTAGTGTGCCTTTAGTGATGTATTCGCCGGAACAATGATGCCATAGAAACAAGCCCGAACGCGGCGACCGTATCCAATGCGTATCCGTAAAAATATGCGTCGAATAATCGGCAGCAGGGGCGGTGTCAATCATCCCCAAATGGTGCATCACGCGCTTCAGACCGGCGATGCCGACCTCTACCGATTGGGTATCGTATCTTAGCGATTCGCCCCCTTCAAAAACGAGAATTGGCTTACCCTTTTTGAGGGCTTCTTTACGAAAACTCTTCGAAATAGGCGTATTGGCGATAGTATATGGTGCGGCAAAAACTTGGGCGAGTTCGGCAGCTTTTTCATCGCTCTTCGAATAGCGAATTTGTGGGTGATTATGCCTACTTGCGCCGCCTGTGTGGTAGTCAATGCCATAATCAAAAAGAGGGACTACTTTATTCGTCAGTATGTGTGCTACGCGCGAAGCGAGTGAGCCAGTTGGGCTGCCGGGAAAGCTGCGGTTGACATCTTTTCCATCTGCCAAATCGCGCGAAAAATTGATAAATCCATAGACATTCACAAGCGGAATAGCGATGACACTCCCGGCTTTCATATCTTTAAAAAGCCTCTCTCCCAACGCCCGACGCACGATTTCCACACCATTCACTTCATCGCCATGCACGCCGCCACAGATGAGCAGGGTTGGACCGGGATTCGCGCTGCGATGCACGTGTACATTCAGATGTATAGGCGTACCCGAAGGCAATCTGGCAATATCCAATTCGATGACAGAATTCTGTCCGAGTGGTATTTTTTGTCTTGCTATTTCTAAAATATCTATCATTTTACGTGTTGATGAGTTGATGAATTGGTGTTTGCAAAATTAAGGAAATGTGGGCAGCCTCTCTTTAGGAATCGGAGGTGCGCATGGGTAAATGTAATTGTATTTTGTAAAACAAACAACTAATTACGGATTACGGCATTGGTATGGCAATCGCATAAAAATATTTTGCTTAGTTTTTCAACCTCAACCTCAACTTCAACTTCAACTTCAACTTCAACCTCAACTTCAACTTCAACCTCAACTTCAACTTCAACCTCAACCTCAACTTCAACTTCAACCTCAACTTCCTTCAACTTCAATTTAAATTTTTAATTTGTTTTTGACAAATTCTTATTTGAAGTTGCGGTTGCGGTTGAAGTTGCGGTTGAGGTTTTTTATAAAAGAATCAAAATATTATTTTCATGCGATTGCTATAACGGCATTAGCTGTTAATTTGTTTTTCATGTTAAAAACGCTTATTTTAGCCAAAAAATAAAACAAATATGACGGTAAATTTAAAAGAAAAAAAAGAGCGAATTATAAGTATCATTATGTCCATGAATGACGAGGCAGCGATTGACGAGATTGAGGCAAAGATATTAGGACCATTCACCAAACTGCCCGAAGGCGAGGATGTACTCAAATATTTTGGTCATATCGAAGAGAAATTGGATATAGAAAAACTGGCAAGAGAGCAGAATTATACAGGGATTGATTTGGAGAAAATGAAGAGAATAACGGATGAATTAGACATTCCACAAACAACGGAGGAACTACTGGCAATGCTTGATTAAGTGACGACAAAATATAGAAATGAACTACGTATTTGACATTAATATTATACTTAAATTTTTGCGCGATAATGAATTTAAGAATGAACTTGAAGAACAATTCAATATGTCAAGTCCCGAAAATACCAACCTTATTTCTATAGTAAGTGTAGGTGAATTGAAGGCATTAAGTCTTAAAAATAATTGGGGTAGAAAAAGGAATCAATTATTAGATGATGCACTTGAAGATTTCATCATTATTGAGATACGGTACACCGAAATGGCTATAAAATATGCCGAAATAGACGCCTTCAGTCAAAGCAAACTAAAAGATAAACCCCTCAAAATGTCTTCCCGAAATATGGGCAAAAATGACCTTTGGATTGCTGCCACAGCAAGTCTCGCCGATGCCTGACTCATCACATTTGACCAAGATTTTGAACACCTCCACCAAGTGTATTTTGAATTGATATTGATGAGCAACCGATGACAACTTCAAAATCAACTTCAACCGCAACCTCAATTTTAATTTGCCTTCGGCAAACCCTTTACTACGTTTGAAGTTGAATTTGAAGTTGATTTTGCGCTTGAAGTTAAGAAAATGCTTAATTTTGCACTTCCTTAATCATCACAAAATTCAGTATGAAAACGAATATAGTCTTACTTCTCCTACTTTTGCCCTTATTTTTCCAAGCCCAAAGCAGCCACCTGCCACTCGGCAACGACGCCTATCACACCGTCGATAGATTGGAAATAAAATCGGGCGAGTTGATGCCCGCACACACTGCCTTAAAGCCTTTCGATAGACGCGACGTAGCGAATTTTGCCATTCAAATAGATACTTCGCAAGCGAATATAGGGAAACTGGACAGCTTCGATATGCGCTACATTTTTCGAGACAATAACGATTGGGTAACAAATGAAGCCGTCAGCAAATGGTACGCCGGAAAGGAATACGTTGATGAAGATTCAGTGTTTTACAAACCCGTCATCATACAGCAAGAAGGAGAAAACTACTACGAAGAAAGCAAAAAACCCTTTTTGAAATATTTTTACCGTACACCAGCCAATTTATTTGAGATAAATCAACCTCACTTTAAACTAAAAATCAACCCGATTTTTTATGCCAAATACGGTCAAGAAACGGGCGATACCAGCTTCGTTTATCTCAATCGACGCGGCGTGAGCCTGCGTGGTTCGATTGACGATGTGGTTTGGTTTCATACGAATTTGTACGAATCACAGGAGCGATTTCAGCAACACGTCATGAGTCGTATCGCCCAAGATAGCCTCCCTGCCATTCCCGGTGCAGGTTTTTATAAAGACTTTAGCACTGACTTATGGAATACGAATGGTTATGATTATTTACGTGGACAAGGCTACGTCGCAGCGCGAATATCCAAGCACATCAACGTGCATTTCGGACACGGTCGGCACTTTATCGGCGATGGAATGCGCTCGCTATTTTTATCCGATTTTTCCAACGATTATTTTTATCTGAAACTCAATACACGCGTTTGGAAATTGCATTATCAAAACCTCTACGGCGAACTGACTGCACAGCATCCGGCGGGTAGAAATCGCATTTTACCCAAAAAATACATCGCCGCACATCATTTGAGTTTCAACAATATATTACCCAATCTCAATTTCGGTATTTACGAAGCCGTCATCTTCGATAGGGGCAATACTTTTGAACTCCAATACCTCAATCCCATCATCATTTATCGCACTATCGAGCAAGGGCTTGGTAGTCCGGATAATGTGGTCACAGGGTTAAATTTTAAGTATAATTTCCTCAAAAAATTCTCGCTTTACGGACAAACTGTATTGGATGAATTTATGTTTGGCGAACTCTTTGGCGGCAATGGCTGGTGGGGAAATAAAACCGGTGTTCAACTTGGTTTGAAATACATCGACATGCTGGGTATCAGTCATTTAGATGGACAAATAGAATACAACACCGTTCGCCCTTATACATACACTTACGACGATGTGCCAATTAATTATTCGCATTACAACCAACCACTTGCACATCCGCTTGGCGCGAATTTTAAGGAAATTATCGGAAAAATTCGCTATCAACCCATTTATCCACTAACGCTGCAAGCGCGAGTGATTTATGCGGATTTTGGGACAGATAATGATGGTGAAAATGTAGGACATAATATCTTTGCAGACTACCGCGACCGGACCACGCCCGAAGGCAGTGATGACGATGAATTTGGTCATAAAACAGGACAGGGTGTCAGCAATCAACTGCTTATCGGACAATTGACGGCGAGCTATCAAGTTCGTCATAATGTGTATTTCGATGCTGATTATATTTACAGAAATCGAACGAGCGAAGACCCGACACTCGAATATACCCGCAATTATGTGGGGCTTAGTTTGCGTGTAAATATTGCAGGAAATACAGTGGATTATTAATGGCGTAACACAGACATTCCTGTCTGTGCCTCGTGAAACAGACAGGAATGTCTGTGTTACGTAGTCCAAATCCCAATTGCTACTTCTGCATCAATTGGAATTTGGATTTTGTTACTTGGAATTTTATTTATTTACTGAATAACCAATTTTCGCGTAGCGAAATACTCGCCTTGTTCCAATCGAATCGTATACATACCCGTAGACAAGTGATTGACATTCAGGCTAATGGTGTTTTTACCTGTTTGTGCTTCGTAATCAAGTTGTTGTACAGAACGCCCCATATTATCGTAGATAGTAATCAAGACAGGCGTAGCAATTTCCGTAAAGTTATCAAAAGCCAATACTGTCTCCTGATACGTTGGGTTTGGGTACACCGAAATGACCGGACCGCGATTGCCGATACGTGCACTCACCACATTTGAGTAGTCAAAACTACCATCAAAATCTCGCATTTGGAGACGATAATAATAGGTCTTGCTCGCGGTCGTTTCGCTATCTGTATAGGCATAATTCGCGCCTTGCGCTTCATTGCCGCGAGCATTGAGCCATGAGATGGTTGAGAAATTAGCACCATCTATACTACGCTGTATTTCAAAGCCTTCAAAATTAATTTCGGACTCGGTAGCCCATGCGAGTTGTATGTCATCATTGGTGGTAGATGCCTTAAAATTTACCAATTCTACGGGCAGTGCATCGGCAATATCAATATAACCATTAATGGTCTCGACTACTTGCTCTTCAAAAAATTCGCCAGCAACTTCTATCGGTGTAGGGTTGTTACTAAAACTAATTACCGCACGTTGACCTGTGGCATCTCCAGCGACCTGAAAGGTGAGGCTTATCAAGTCATTTGTACCCGGAAGTTGGGTACCGCCTCCATCAAACCAGACAAATCCAAGTTGGGCATCTTCCTCAGTATTGAAAGTCATTTGGGGCAAAGCCTCCGCCGTAACATTCATTAGTGTAATAAGGCTTTCATCCCAAGTCAATGAACCTTGAATAGAGGTTGTAATCTCTGGCAATTCACTTATTGTGAGGCTTACTGTGACCATTGTATTTGGTGCAGCAAGTTCTTGTGAAACTTCAATTTTCGCAGCATCGGTACGAACACCAATGAGTGTGAAAAGGAGTAAAAAAGCAAGTTGAGTAATGTGTGCTTTCATAGTGTAAATGTTGATTTAATCAGTGTGTATTTGCCAAATGATAAATTCATCATTCATCATTCATCATTCATCATTTGGCGAAACCATTAATGAATGTGTATTTTATGGGAGGACGAAGATACTAAGCTACCCCAAATGAAACATATAATGAAAAGAACAATTCAGATGGGTAGGTTATTTTTTTCGTCATCCCTAATCTAAAATAAAGGTAGGTGTTTTAATATGCTTATTTCACTAACAATAATTTTATGGTTTGTATATGCTGTTCAAACTGCAATTCGCAAGTATATATGCCTGCGGGAAATTGTGCGGCATCATTCCAATCTAAGCGGTGTGCGCCTTGTTCATAATATTGGTTGAAATGTTTAATTTTTTTTCCTAAAATGTTGTAAATCAAAACATTAGCTTCACCTGCTTGCGGTAATTCAAAATGAATTGTCGTGTTTTCGTTGAATGGATTTGGTATATTTTCAAATAATAAAACATTATTTTCGGAAGAAATATCGTCAACATCTGTTACCGCCTGAATTTCTAATAAACCATCAGTAGAAATGATATTAATTTCCTCAAATTCGGCATTGTACGCGATAGTGGGTGTGATGTCCGAATTAATGGAAATTTGTGTAGATGTACCTGTTTGTCCGATTACTTTGAACGTCAAATAATAGACGGGCGTAGCCTCATCAAATGTCGTAGAGAGATTTTCTGGATGCAGCCACATCGAAGTCAATTGTCCCTCAGTGGTCGCCTGTTCGCCGAAGGCGATACCATCCGTGAGTGCCTCGTTTATCATTTCAATGCCTTGAAATTCAATTGCATCTGGGTCCCATGTATGCGTCAATTGCCAGGTCATTATATCTGTTGCTTGCGAAACGCTGACGGGAATTTGAATAATTTCATCGGGAGAAGCAAGGGCATTTGCTATCGAAAATAGCATAGGCGCATTGGAGGTAAAACCGCCCGTGGGGTTGTAAGAATTGTTGACATCACCGATTTTCATGCCTATAAAATTTTGTCCCGTTAGGTTTGTATTTAAATTTTCATAAGACAAAAACTGCTCATAATCGCAGGGCGTATCGAGGTTGGGAAATTGAATATTCGCAGGTACAAATTTCCATGATTTCCCTTCGGGAAATTCATCCAACAAACCCAATATCACGGCTTGTGTAATAGACAAATCTATTGCAGAAAGCGTACAACTTTGATTGACATCCATCGCGATGACATCATACACGCTACCCAACTCAAAAAGCCCTAAAATATGCCCCTGCGAAATTGCCAAATCTATTGCTGTGACGCCATTGGTTATGCTGCTCGTTTTGGTGGGTGTGATGGTGTAATTACCGTTGGTTGGTATTTCAAAATTATAAGCTCCTGTGGTGGTCGTCAGCGCATCATTTGCATCGCCCGAAAGGACAATATCGACCTTCGTGAGTGCCGTTGTGCCGTCTTTGCCATATATCGTACCTATAATATCGACCGCAGGCGGTGGCAGTACATTGATAAAAATGGTCGCTTCATCACACAGACCATTACTTGCACAGATTTCGTAATCAATCGGCGTTACATTTCCTGAAAAATCAGCCGTTGGAGTAAAGCTCGTTAAGCCGCTATTGTTTATTGTAAGAACGCCTTCAGCGGCGGGTATAGTTGTCAAAATCGTCACCGTTTCTAAGCTCGCAGCCGACGGTGCGGCATCGTTAGCGAGTATGTTAAATACACCTTGAGTATTTGCATTTACAGTTACATTATCGTCGTTTGCGACAGGAAATTCACCCACTACTGTGATATAGATATTGGCTTGGTCGCAGAATCCGTTGTCGGTGCAAACTTCGTAAGTGACAGGACTTACATTGCCCACAAAACCAACTGCCGGAGTGAAACTCGCCAAGCCGCTATTATTCGTTGTGAGTATTCCTTCGGATGAAGGTATGGCGTTGAGTAATTCTATCGTTTGGAAGTTCGACCCAGCAGAGGTATTATCATTTGCCAGAATATTAAAAGAACCACTAGTACCTGCATTGATATTTACATTATCATCATTGGCGGTTGGCGATGTTGCTTGTATCGAAATGTAAATGACGGCTTGGTCGCACAAACCATTATCAACGCAGACTTCGTAGCTTATTGGGCTGACATTACCCGAAAAACCAATAGCGGGTGTAAAGTTTGTCAAGCCGTTGTTAGTCACCGTAATCGTACCTTCAGAAGCAGGCAGGTTGGTCGTAATAGTCAGATTTTCAACACTTTGTCCCGTGGGGATAATATCATTTGTCAGGATGTTAAAAACACCGCCCAAACTCGCTACGTTCACATTATCATCATTCGCAGTGGGTGCTTCTCCTTCTACTGTAATGTAAATAGCAGCTTGGTCGCACAGCCCGTTGTCAGCACAAACTTCGTAGTTGATAGGCGTTACATTGCCCACAAAACCAGTTGTGGGAATGAAGGTAGTTAAACCGAAATTATTAACGGAAATGATGCCTTGCGAAGTAGGAATATTATTGAGTAGCGTCACCGTTTCAAAACTCGCGCCTGTTGGTGCGGTATCATTTCCAAGGATATTAAAAACGCTTTCACTCCCTGCGTCAATACTTATATTATCGTCATTGGCAAGGGGCGAAACGGGTTCATTACACTCTGATAAACAGATGTTTAGATTTTCAAGCGTACCCATATTAGCGATTTGGAAATCAAAGTCAGATGTAGTTTCAGAGACGTAAACAGGCGGAAAAAAGTTGGGCGTATGCCATGTAAACGACAGGCAAGCCGTAGGGTCAATAATATCAAAACCCAAACGCCCGACTTTTACCCATTCGTCGGCAGATAATTCGTAACCAACACTACTCAACAGTTCAAAATTATACGAAACAATGGTATCTTGCGAGCCATTGAGGTCATGTGGAGAGTATAATACGATATTGTTGTCAACGAGGATTGTACCTGAAATTTCGAGCTCTTCTGAAATAAATGGGTTCGTTATTGTATTTCTTGTGTAAGAAAAACGGTAATTTTGATCGCCTAAAATAAAAGTCGTTTCGGTGTTACTTGCTTTGATTTCAATATCTATAAAAATGCGATTTTCGTCACAGTCATTTAAGTTGAATCTGAGGTCATACTGCCCATTTTGGGCAGCGATTTGAAAGGCAAAGAGTAATAAGCAGCAGGTAATAAGCTCTTTGGCAAAGCTGAATGGTTGATACATGGTATTCACAGTTAGTTACGGTTTAATTTTTTTTGTTATATTCTAAATACAAACAATACGAAACGAGTACACGAACTCATTACCTATTGGTATTACGTATTTGAATACTAAGTCGAAATTATCTATAAATAACTCTGAAATTTTATTTATACATAACTACGGCTCGGTACTTATAAGTATTAGGAAAAAAACTATCGTTTAATGAATGATAAAAGTCTGCTTATTAATTAGAAATAATCAATAGCAGAGATTGATAACGAGTGTATCTTTTGGAAAGTGAATAGCGGAGAACTAAAGACAAAGGCGTGTTTTATAGAACCGCAAAAGTAGAAGATAAAATTATAATTGTCAATATTTTCTTCCAAAAAGAAAAAACTATTACTATGTTGTGACAATTATGAAATACAAAATATCAAAATCAGACAAGAAAATAAAAGGCGAAATTACCTTGGATGGCTCAAAGAGTATCAGCAATCGCGCCTTGATTATCCGTGCCTTGTCCGGTTTGGATTTTCCGATTCACAAATTGGGGGATTCACAAGATACACAGACACTTATACGCCTATTGGAGAGCGATGAGCAAGTATTGGATACCGGACCGGCAGGCACGACTTTTCGGTTTTTGACCGCCTATTTAGCGTTTCAAAAAGGAACGAAAATTCTTACAGGTTCGGCGCGAATGAAAGAACGTCCGATTGGGATTTTGGTGGATTGCTTGCGCAAATTGGGCGCATACATCGAATATCAGGAAAAAGAAGGCTATCCACCGTTGAAAATTCATTCGCCGAAAGCGCAGCTTGCAGCTCCCGAACTTAGCATTCCTGCTTCGGTCAGTAGTCAATATATTTCGGCTTTATTGATGATAGCTCCTACATTTATAGGAGGGCTTCGACTGACCTTGAAAGGTGAAATTGTCTCGCGCCCATACATCGAAATGACGCTACAAACGATGGCGCGATTCGGCGTAGAACATAAGTGGGAAGGCAATACGATTTTTGTCGCCAAACAAAGCTATCAAGCACAAGAATTTACCGTAGAAGCGGACTGGTCAGCGGCTTCGTATTACTACGCATTGGCGGCTTTTTCGGACGAAACTGACCTGTACCTCAATGGTTTGCATCAAGAAAGCTGGCAAGCAGATTCGGCGATAGCGGCGATGATGGAGCAGTTTGGCATAATAACTACTTTTACGAAAAAAGGCGTTCACTTGACAAAAACACCTACCGATATTTCCAGTTTTCAATACAATTTTTTAAACTGTCCAGACATTGCGCAGACCCTCGCTGTGACATGCGCAGGCAAGCGTTGTGAGGCACATCTCGAAGGATTGCAGACCCTCAAAATAAAAGAAACCGACCGTATAGAAGCCTTGATAACGGAATTGAAAAAAATAGGTATTGAAGCAGGAGAGATTACAGAAAATACCTTGCACATAAAAGCGTCTTCACATAATTTTGAGCAAGTAAAAATACCAACTTTTGATACCTATCACGACCACCGTATGGCAATGATTTTTGCAACACTCGCCCTAATCGTCGGCGAGGTGCTGATTGATGACCCACTCGTAGTTGGCAAATCTTATCCCGCATTTTGGGATGATTTGAAAACGTTGGGTTTTGACGGGGCGACGAGTTGATGAGTTGACGGTTTTTTGCTTCGCAAAAATAAAATACAACAACTCGTCAACTCGTCAACTCGTTAACCTGTCAAAACCCCCATTTCCCTTTGGTTATGTTCGATTCATTAATGGTTTTGAGATGTTTTAAGAAATCATTTCGAGGAATAGGCTCTGCGCCGAGGCTGACAAGGTGCGACGTACCCTGTTGACAATCAATAAGTTCAAAGCCTCTTGCTTCAAGATTTTTCACCAATTGAATAAATCCGGTTTTGGAAGCGTTACTGACTTTTGCAAACATAGATTCTCCGAAAAAGAACTTGCCTAATGCGATGCCATACAGACCGCCGACCAGTTCGCCTTCCTGTCGCACTTCTACCGAATGAGCAAAACCTGCTTCGTGCAAATCGCAGTAGGCTTCGACCATATCTTCGGTAATCCAAGTGCCAAATTGCCCTTCGCGGCGCGTGTCACGACATGCTGTGATGACCGTCCGAAAATCAGTATCATAACTTACGTCAAAAATATTGTCACGTAGCACTCGTCTCATGCTTTTCGAGACTTTGAGTTGGTCAGGAAAAATAACATAACGCGGGTTGGGCGACCACCAGAGAATAGGTTCGCCTTCATTGAACCATGGGAAAATCCCCATACGATATGCCAAGATTAGTCGATTAACAGATAAATCTCCTCCGATTGCCAGTATTCCATCATTCCACGCATAAGCAGGGTCAGGAAACCATAGTGAATCGTCCAATTGATATACAGGCATATATGCGATTAAATTTAAGATAATGGATAATTCGGTGATAGGGTACTTGTTGGTTCACAAAATAGGTTGCCAGTCATAACATTCGTTATCATTTCTTTCACTTATATCAACCTAATTATTTTATAATCCACTTGCCCGATACCGAATTATACGGCATTTATATGAAAATGATACAAAAAAAGCGTGACAATTTCCACTTGTACCTCGTCACTATTCTGTATTTCTTTTGAGGAATATTGTAATAAAAGCAAAGAAATTGAAATTTGGACAGAAAGTACTGATTTCCATGCAACAAAATTCCTAAAAATCGACACTATATTATAGGAGATTGGTTAATTCAATAATTCGTGAAGTTCTTTTTAGAATAATATTTGGTTTTTCGAGAGGTTTTGGGGTATAAATTTAATTATTTGCGTGTGTGGGGATTCCCCACACCTCCAAATAATTAAAAACCTAATTATGGTTGAACCAGAATTTTCTTAGAAAAATCGTAATTATTTGATTATCAAAATTTTATGATTTATTAGAAAAATTGACTTCAAGTGATTTTTTGATTTTCACCCAAAAATCTTCACGAACCATTGTAGTTGGCATTATGTATAAAGGCTACACAGAATTTTATATTTTTAAATAGAGAAATAAATTTTTCAAATGACAAAGCATTTGCACTTAACTATCTGCTTGTTGGTACTATTATTATCGCAAGCTATCGCTCAGAATGGTCAATTTGACCTAAATTTTTTACTCAATCAAGTAGATTGCAACAGTATGAAAGTCAGCGCAGACATCACGCTCAAAGCTAGTGATGGCAGCTCGACTTTTTCCGTTGCGGAGCAAAATTACCGCATGTCTTTTCCAAGAAATGCCGTTGCCAATCCTGTGATTATGGAAGAGCTTGATTTGACGGGTTATACCCAATTACCCGATGGGACGAACGTCTTATACAGCCCGCACTCGCTTGTGGGTAGTATTGACACCGTGTTGTCGTATAATGTTGAATTACAGAGTACCGAAGGTATACCTGTTTCAGCCTCTGCATGGACAAGTGTAGGGAGAATAGAATTTGACATTATAGATATCACAAAATGCTTCAAACTCAGCTGGCGCACATATTCGGAAATTCATTATCCGAATACAGTAGTTTTAGAAAAGTATAACGGCAACTTGTATGTGGTAGATGAAGGGACTTATGTTGACCTCAATGTTTGCTTCTACGATTTTTGTTCGGTCGCGCCAACTGTAGCGGATGATTACATTAATGTACTACCGAATGAGTCGTTTACTTTCAACTTGTTGAATAATGATACGGACCTAAATAACGACTTAGACATGAGTTCATTTAGCCTTATCAGTACACCGCCTACACAGCAAATAAGCGTAACGCCCACCACCAATTCGGGAGAAATTGTATGCCAACCTGTCGCGGGTTTTATCGGTGAAGTTGCACCGTTTGAATATACTATTTGTGATATGGATGAGCAGTGTTCTACCGGTAAGGTATATATCACTGTAGACGATGCGGTTACAGGTATCAATGAGCCGGACAATCGCTACGATATTCAGCTTTTGCCTACGGCTGCAAGTGATTTCATCACGGTACAATATACGAATATCCCGACGATTACACAGGCACAAATTGTAATTACTGACGTGAATGGTCGCATCTTGCAGTCGCATAACAAGTCTATCGCCAATAATCCAAGTCATCGTTTTGAAGTGAGTACGCTGTCACAAGGCGTTTACTTTTTAAGCACGATGATTGAGGGGAAGTGGATTGCGAAAAAATTTGTTAAAATCTAAAAATAAAGCGAAAGTATTATTATATTTGAAGTTAATATGCCTCACATTAATCAACTGCGAACGTGCGAGCTTTGCTCGTGCGTTTTTTTACTGTATGGTTTATAAGATTTATAGAGTTTACGAAGTTGTAAATTTTACGAAATGAAATCACTACTTAAACTACATAAATATTATAAACCAATTATCGCTTGTCCCGTGCGTGTCCGCCTCTCACAAAGCGAGCGACAAAAAGGATGATGATAGCACCGACAGTAGCTGAGATAATTTGCCCAATATACTTTGGGCCTAGCGATAAATCATAACTGTTGTTGATTATCTTTACCACATTGCTACCGGGTTCTATATTCAAGGCTTGAAATAAAAAACCGCCTACTATACCGCCGCCAATACCTAATAAAGCATTGATGACAAAACCAAAAGTATCACCTTTCATAATTCGGGCAGCTAATGTCCCCGATAGTGCGCCTACCAAGACCATCGTCAAGATAGCCCAAAAATCACTTTGACTGATTGCGTCCATAAATTTTTCGATTTGATTAGTTGATGAAAAATTGCAGGCAAATCTACAAAAACTATTCCTTAAAACAATAAAAAGGCTGTTTCCCATTTGGAAAACAGCCTTATATATTTTATAATTTTCTCAGAAAAATCTCAAAAGAAAGAACTATAAATTCTTCATTCTCAATTCTCAATTAAAAAAATTATCCTTCCAACTTAAAGCGCACAGGCAAGTTGAACTGAACCCGTACAGGTTGATTACGTTGTTTACCCGGCACCCACTGTGGCATCGTTTGTACGATACGGAGGGCTTCTTTGCCACAACCTCCACCGAGGTCACGCAAAATTTTCGGGTCAGTCACCGTGCCATCTTTCTCGATAACAAAACTGACAACAACCATACCTTCGATACCATTTTCACGAGCGATAGTCGGGTACTTGATGTTTTTGTAAATAAACTCCAACATCTTTTTCTCCGCACATTTTTTCTTCTCGTCGCTTGTACCTCCTGCCTCTTCACAACCGGGAAAACGAGGCATATCTTGTACTATCGTAAAGATTTCGTCGTCAACTTCCGGCTCTGGCTCCGGTGGTGGAGGCGGTGGTGGTGGAGGCGGTGGCGCTACCGCTTTTGGTTTTGGCGGTGGTGGTGGTGGTTCTTCGATCACCGTTTCTTCTTCTACGGTTTGATCTTCAAACTCGATTTCTTCCTCTACCTCTTCCTCCGGTACTTCTTCGATGACCGGTGGTGGTGGTGGAGGCGGTGGAGGCGGTGGTTCTGCGGTACGTGGAGGCTCAATCTCCAAATCGTCCGGCATTTCCATCGCATCGTCAGGAATGACTACGTCGCGCTCATAAGTCGTCCAACTGAACGCCAATAACGATAGCAATATCGCGCCGACCAATCCAGTAAGGAAAAAGGTGCGCGACAAGCCAAAGGCATTGACCTCAGGGTACTGGCGAGCGAACATCACCTTCCTATTGTCGCCATACTTGCTGGCTAAATCTTGCTTGCTTGCATTGCCTAAGCGTGAGCGCACAATAAAGATAACCCCTATTATTACTGCTGCTATCGCTAAGATCGCTAAAACAAGTCCGATTCCAGTAACTTGTAACATATTAAAAAATTAATTTAAATTTAAGTTTATCAGTTTAGAAAACGCTTCTGAACATGAATTTTGCAAGGCAAAATTTATGTTGCACAAAACTATATGAACTTCGTAAACTCTATAAACTAATCACTAAACTGAATGCTTGAAAAACCTCAAACTAAGCAAGCCTATCAAACATCCGATAATATTAGCAAGAATATCTATAACGTCAAAATTTCTACCCGAAAAAAAGTTAAATTGCATAAATTCTATCGAAATTCCGTAGGAAATCGCGAATAAAACGACTATCGTAATCACATTTCGCGGTATTTTCTCCCGTTGACGCAAATGGTGAAATCCCCACAACATCGCACCAACCAAGACGGCATAAACCACTAAATGTCCTACCTTATCTGGTTGAAATAAATTCCAAAACATCAAATCCGGCATATGCCGACCCGGTGTAGCAGAAAGCGCAAAAATTAACGCAGCCCACAATACCGCAGGTATGAAGTATTTGAAATTCATTTAGATCGTTGAATTGTTAGATTGCTGTATTGTTTTACTGCTGTTTGTTTTTATTTTTCGCTACGCGAAAATAACAATAAAGCAATTCAGCAGTAAAACAATAAAGCAGTATAACAATAAATTTACGCTTCGGCGGTCAATGCAACATAAGCAGCAGCGTCCATCAAGTCATCCAATTCGGCGGTGTTGCCCATTTTTATTTTGACCATCCAACCTTTATCATAAGGGTCGCTATTGATGACTTCGGGGTCATTTTCCAAATCCGCATTGAATGCTTCTATCGTACCGCTGATGGGCATAAACAGGTCGGAAACCGTCTTTACAGCTTCTACCGTACCAAAAACTTCGTCTTTAGCGAGTTCCTGTCCTTCCGTTTCAATTTCGACGTAAACAATATCTCCGAGTTGATCTTGTGCAAAATCAGTGATACCTACATAGGCATATTCACCTTCCACACGTATCCACTCATGTTCTTTGCTGTATTTTAAATTGTCAGGCGCGTTCATTGTTAAGTTTAAGTTTAAGTTTAAGAATAAGTATAAATATAAAAAAATGATTATCAGGTAATTACGTGATTGTCAATTTAAATAAACGCCTTATTCCTTTAATATTAAAATGATACGCCCCAAAGTTAATAAACGTCACACAGACATTCTTATATGTCGTGAAAAATATTTCAAAAAATACATCAACTCGTCAACCCGTCTCACCCTTGCAATTTAAATTTTACAGGCATATTGAATTGTACTCTTACGGGTTTCGTGCGTTGATAGCCCGGTATCCAGTCGGGCATAGAATTGATGATACGCAATGCCTCTGCACCACAGCCGCCGCCAATATCCCGCAAAATTTTCGCACCACTGATAGAACCATCTTTTTCGATAATAAAACCAATAACAACCAAACCCTCAATATTACTTTCTCGTGCAATAGTTGGATATTTTATTTTGCTATAAATAAATTGCAGCATCTTTTTCTCCGAACATTGTTTCTTATCACTACTTGTGCCGCCTATTTCTTCGCAGCCTGCAAAACGGGGCATTTCTCGTACATTTACAAAAATTTCACTATCCGGCTTTTCTTCCACTACTATTGGCGGTGGAGGCGGTTCTGGTTTGGGGAGTTCTTTCAGAGTGGGCTTAGGCGGTTTTGGTGGTTCGGGGGCTTCCACTACTTCCTCCACATCCATCGTCTGGTCTTCAAAAATCACTTCTTCCTCAACTTCTTCGGGTTCTACCTCTACAATTTCAGGCAGTGGGGGTGGGGGAGGAGACGGTTTTGGTGGTTCGGGAGCGCGAGGTGTTGTTTCAATGTCATCCTCCCACCCATCTTCGATTGGCGGTATATAGACCTCACGCTCATAAGTCGTCCAATTAAAAGCAAAAATGACCAACAAAAGCGACAGCACCATTCCAAACCTAAAAAAAGTTGGTGTGTGTCTAAATACGTTCATTTCCCTGTGTTGTCGGCGAGATGTAGACGGTGCATCCGACTGCGCGAGTTGCTCACCTGTACGTGTCATCTGCCTTCGTATCGCCGTGATAATGCCTATCAGCACCACTCCAATGCCCAGCAGACACCACATAAATTTTATTCCGGTAATTTCTAACATGGTTAAGTTTAAGTTTAAGAATAAGTTTAAACCTCAATTTCAACCGCAATCTCAACTTTAAATTTCAAAAATTTGCTATGCAAATTCTATTTTATAACATTGATTTGGCGACGCCAAATGTATCATTCAAATTTGTGGTTGAGCTTGAAGTTGAAGTTGAAAAAATACTACGGATGCGCATTCGTAATTTAGTTTTTAGTTCATAGGGTTGATTAGGTTTATTTAGTTTATAAAGTTCGTATGATTTCGCTGTGCGAAACTCAATCACTCATAAACCTAATAAACTTCATAAACTCAATAAACTTTATACACCCAAACAGATGCAGCTTCATTTAAATGTGGTGTGTGGCAGGTATTTTTTTTTGAGAAAAAACTTTATAAATCGTTAAAGTATGTTATCATGTTGTTAATTAAATGATTGATAATCAGTTTTTTGTATCTTCGTAATGACTCGTAACGGCGATTTCAATCGCCAGCTAAAATATAGCGTGACATGGCGAATAAATTCGCCTGTACGACGATACTATGAAAAAAATCACACCTTTATTAGACTTTATTTAGGAATATTTTGTATGCATGGAACTTTTGTATTTTTTCGATAATAGAGCCTCATTTTGAGCCGCATACCCTACGGTACGGGGCGAAAAATAGGTGAAGAGTATCGGAAAAAGACAATTTAGCTGTATACAAAATTTTTCTAAATAAAGTCTATTATACGTCTTAATGTTCATCCTCACCTCCTGCGTGAATGAACAAGTCCCTACGTCGAATATCGTCCCCAATATTTTCAAACCTCAATTTGACACGCTGGCGCACATACGCGACTACGCATTATCACAAGAAAAAATAGCTGCGTCAATTCGGGTAGATTATTTTCTTCGTGTTCTCTTCGCTTGAAAAATTGAATGATTACCTCGCACGTCGCGGCGAGCAGGAAATATGTGTTTTGGGATTAGATTATCATGTAGGATTTGTGGTACGAGAAGGGGAGGAGATGTATTTTGTTCATTCGGATTACATCGACAGGTCAGGCGTAAAACGCGAAAAACTCAACGAATCTCGCGCTATCCGAGCCTCTAAAAGCTACGTCATTGGCAGCCTCACTGCCAATGAAAGTCTACTGAAAAAATGGAGGGAGAAGTGAGTTGTTGTGTTGACGAATTGATGAGTTGTTGTGTTGTTGAATTTACATCAATTCGTCAGATCAACAATTCGTCAACACATTAACTCGTCAACACGTTCTCACGTCGCATTTTTATTGAGTTCGTCTTGAAGGCGGCGCATAATTTTCTGTTCTTTTTTGAGGGTACGTTCGCGGAAAGAGTCAAACTCGTCTTGAGTACGTTTGAGTGCGATTTGCGTATTGGAAGTGACGTTATGACTACGTTTGAAGCTCAAGAATAGGACAGCTGACAAGAGTGCCAAGCAAGCCACAATGCCCCACATGATACTTTTATAGGTGTTTTTTCCGACATTGACACCAAAAAATTTGATGCTATCGCGGTCATTAGTTACTGTTATGAGATTTTCGTTCGTTCCGGCAAGTTCGGCTTTAAGTGCATCGACCTCTTTTTGCTGTGTGGAGATGGTGTTTTTCTTTTGCTCCAATTCGGCGCGTACTGTACTGAGGCTATCGGCTACGTGGTCGCGTATCTTGCGCACCCAACGGCGATTGACGACCTGAAACTCCTTGAATCGCTCTGATTCGTTAATCAAATATTCAAATTTGCTCTTAATCGTCCCCTCATCAAGCGGTGCACTAGATTTAGTCTGACCAAATGCAGAAGCAAAAGCTAACATGAACATAGCTACCAATTGAAGAATCCTTATATTTATCATCGTCTTAATCTATTGTTTAGATTTTTGACAATTTTTGCATTTTCTTCCAATGTGGCTTTAGCCCATTGTGGTAATTTGCTGATAAACAATGGGCTAAAGGCACATTGGAGGAAGAAAAATATTTTTTTGCAAAAATTGTCAAAGAATCTATTGTTTTTTTTGAACGTGTACTGTGAATATCGTTTATTTTTTTAGGGATGCAAAGCTAAGAAAATCGTCTCTTATTACAAATTAAAACATTATTTCGCAAAAATAAAAATATGTGCTGATTCATCTGCCATTTTATCTCAAAATTAACACTTTTAGTATCAGGAATTAAATAAATGTACATTCTTCGCGTCGTTATTTTTTCTTTAGACGAACCAAATTTGACGTGAATACTCACTGTATTTAAGGAAAATTTGGTGAAGTATAAAGGAGAAAGAACAAGTCAAAATCTGAATTTATTTTTGCGTCGTTCTTATATATATAACAGATTGCACTTTTTGTGTTTCTTGCGTGAGGGATAGGAGGTGTTGTTTGAACGAAATGGAGCGATAGCGGAGTGGAGAGAGTGCCGGATAGCCCGACCCCCGACTGATAAGGAGGGGGACACGCCCTAATCGCTATTTTGTGCAATTTGTTATATACACGTAGTCTATAGCTTACTGTTTGCCGTCAAGCGAAGCGTCCGTCAGCCGTCTATCGTTTACCGTTAAAAGCTTCGACCATCATGACGACTTTACTATAGCTTTTTGTGCCTTCGGCAATGCCTTGTGATTTCAGAAAGCGGTCATAGAGCCAATCGCGGAACTTTGGAAAGGCTTGTGGGTAGAGTGTCCAACTATATTTGAGTGCTTCGAGATCATTGCGGATGCCTGTCGGGAGTTGGGTTTCGAGTGTTTGGTAAGTTTCATTATCAAGATTGCGGAGTGCGCTGCGGAGGTATCGCCAATACGAGTACGTGCCTGCATAGCGGATGTACGGGTCTTGCGCACGCTGGCAAGCAAGGTAGGCGAGAAAATTGCACGTCCCTTCGTCGCCGTGACCGTAGCCGTGCGCCATTTCATGCGCTATGGTAAATGGAATCGACAAATGATGCAAACCACCGTCAATATTTCCCTCTCCAATAAAAGGAATATAAATACCCGATGCGCTGTTCCGAATTAGAATGCCCTTTGGGTAAATAAGCCGTCCGCGCACCCTGCCCGTCGTCGGATAATCGAGTTCCGTGAGTGTGGCGGTGAGGAGTTCGCGCATGGTGTTTTCGAGGTTTTCGGGCAAAAAATCTGCGCTCAATGCCGCTGTATCTGCATTAGGAATATTTTCGCGTAGCGAATCTAATAAAACAATATATTTGTCAAATTTCGTTTTAATCTCCTGCAAACCAAGCGGTTCGGACTTAAAATTGAGTTGCTGCTCAATAGGCACACGAATGTAATTGAAGCCCCAAAGCCACGTAAAAAAGAAAATAAAACCACCCGAAAAAGCCAAGAGAGAAAAGACCGTATTCCAGCCTTTTTTGCCCAAAGATTGTTTGTTCCGAAAAAATCGAACGACAGCCCAAACGAGCCACGCCACCAACAAAGCAAACAGTATGTACAATAGCGGCACAGGCGTAATCGTCAGCGTATGGTCAAATATCCAACGGACGCCCTGATAGATGCCACGAGCATAGAGGTTTTCAACCGCTTGCGGATAAAAACCTGCTACCCAACGAATTAGCATCGTCAGTAAACCCAATCCAATCCAGATGAGTTGCCTATGCGTAACGCGATTTTTCAAACCGCTTTTAAATGTATGTAGCGATTCGGAAAATCGCATAATGTAGTTTTAAAATTCGAGACGGAAATTATAGTAATAGACGTACAAAATAACCGAGAGAATAAAAAAGAAAGTAAGAATGACAAAAAGCAAAGTCATGCCTTTTTCGCCATAATTTTGGTCGCCGTGATCTGACATTTTTATTGATTAATGATTGACGGTAAATGATTAATAATTAACCAAAACCGTGAACCGTTTTATTAAACTATTTATTAAATGTTAATTTTGCTGCAAAGGTAGTCGGTATTAGATTTAATGTCAAACTTTAGGGCGGAAAGTTTGGTTGTTTGCCTGCTCTTAATGTGAAGCAACTCGCGTATCAACGGCGGACAGTGGACGGAACAACCGCCGACCTACTTCAGTATCGCATGACCAATCGCACATTGCAAACACTTTTTCTTATTGCAATATTCATTTTTCAGTTGAATAAGGGCTTGACTTTCATAAGCAGAATTGGGGCGTATATCAAGGCTGATCCAGTCACGTATGATGCGGTTGTTTTCCGACGGAAGGGCTTCCATAAATTGTAGGGCTTTTTTGGTGGCGGCTTCATCGTCGCGTATTTTTCCGTACAAAAATAAAAAAGGGACGATGGTGTTGATAATGAACAACTCAATGGTCTTTTTACCCAATGATTTCTTGATGTTTTTAGAATCTTTATCGAAGGTATAATGCGTCTGCCAGTAGTCGGACATTTGTACGTCAAACAATTCTTCTACATCTTTAATTGTCTGTACTTCAAGTAAATGACTGAACAAGCGATTGGAACGAAAAGTCAGCGCAGCAAACTGTGCAAGGCGTATGGTTGGAAAACTCGCAGGGCGCAAACGCAGGAATTGCCAACGCGCTTTCGGTATCGGTGTGAGTTGGTATTTTTTTTGTAAAAAACGATATTCTTTCTGCAATTCGCGTGGGTAATCATCCGATAAATCTTCTTGCAAAAAACCAGCCTGACCAAACAGCAAAGCCTCCAATTGAAGCTGACTATCACTATGTTTTGCCAATACTTTTTGGGGCAATGAATGCGCCACTTGCCGAAAAGGTTCAGCATTAATTTTTGCACCAAAATTCGCCGCTAAAAATTGATAAAAAACCTCCTCCCAATCGCTGCCCTGCGCTTCTAATTGCACCCGTACATCCGCCGATTTTCGCTCCAAACGCTCTACGATTAAGCGTTCGAGCCACATTGTTTTAGTGAATGTAGATACATCTAATAAATGTTGGGCGCAAGGTATGACTTCTTCATTATCAATGAGTTGTAAATACTTATCTACGAGTGCTTCATCAAATCGTCCTTTCAATTCCAAACAAGGGATCGCCTTGCCCGTTGTGCGAAAAGCAGGCGCGTTTTCCTCATAAACGACATGCAAAACTACCGAATCATAGGCTTTATTTTTCTGATGTCCGTGCAATTGCCAATCGTGTGAAAGGAGATGTATTTCTACATTGCCCGCCCATTTTGTATCGCCGATTTTCAGTCGTGCATTGGAGAAATCCGGTCCGCCATCGGTGTTATAAGTGCCTGTATCATAAAGGTCTATGGTTTCGCCTTGCGTAGTACAAAGGTCGGTGAGTGAGAATTTTTTCATACGCCACAGGTAGTGGAGAAATTCCTCTTTAAAGGGTGGTTTCATAGGTGACAATGCTTATATGTTGAAATGATGAAATGAGATAGTGATAATGAATGAATTTTGAGTGAAAGAAAGAATGAATGAATTATTCGCAGTCATTTTACCGCACAAAATAATATGAATTTTATTAAAATAATATCATTTTTCAATCAAAAAACAAAAATCACCGAATCAAAAAACATTTACTTCATCATTTCATCATTTCAACATTTAAGCATTGATACTGATTCATTCATTCAAAATTCAACATTCATTCATTCAATTTCGTATCTTTGCTGCTCATAAATGTAATTTTAATAAATGAATATTTTACTAATAGGTAATGGTGGTCGTGAACATGCTTTTGCGTGGAAATTGGTGCAGAGTCCCTTGTGTAGCCAATTATACATTGCGCCGGGCAATGCAGGTACGGCACAGCATGGCGTGAATGTAGATATTGCGGTAGATGATTTTGAAGGAATGAAAAAATTTGCCTTAAAAAATAAGGTGGACATGATAGTGGTCGGACCGGAAATACCACTGGTAAAAGGCATTTATGACTTTTTCACAGAAAATAAAAAAACAAAACACATTAAGGTAATCGGACCCTCGAAAGCGGGCGCAGAGTTGGAAGGCAGCAAGGCATTTGCAAAGAAATTTATGGAGCAATTTGAGATTCCAACGGCGAAATATTGCGAAGTGACCGACGAGAATGCAGAAGATGGTGTCGTGTATATTGCGACTCAAAAAACACCGATTGTACTGAAGGCAGATGGTTTGGCAGCCGGTAAAGGTGTACTGATAATCAATGACATAGTAGAAGCTACGCAGGCATTGCGCGAGATATTGGACGGCAAATTTGGCGAAGCAGGGAGTAGGGTAGTAGTCGAAGAATTTTTGGATGGCATCGAATTTTCAGTCTTTGCACTGACCGATGGCGAACACTACGCACTGCTGCCCGTGGCGAAGGATTATAAACGCATTGGCGAAGGCGATACGGGGCTAAATACGGGCGGCATGGGCGCAGTTTCGCCAGTACCTTTTGTGGATGATGTGCTGATGAAAAAAGTAGAAGAACGCATCATCAAACCCACGATACAAGGCATTAAAAAACGCAGAATGGACTATAAAGGCTTTGTCTTTTTCGGCTTGATAGCCGTGAAAGGTGAGCCGTATGTGATAGAATATAATTGCAGAATGGGCGACCCCGAAACCGAAGCCGTACTGCCGCGACTCAAAAATGATCTGGTCGAATTGCTCAATGCGGTACACGATGGTACGCTCAATATTCAAAATATGAAACACGACCCACGCACTACCACTGCCGTGATGCTCGTAAGCGGCGGCTACCCCGAAGCCTACGCGAAAGGCAAGCAAATAACAGGCACAGAGGAGGTGCAAGATAGCCTCGTATTTCATGCAGGAACAAAGGAAGGAAACGGCAAACTCGTCACCAACGGTGGGCGTGTCATCGCCATTACTTCTTACGGAAATACGATGGTAGATGCCTTAGCACTTTCCAATAAAAATGCAGAAGTAATTGATTTTGAAGGGAAAAACTATCGAAAAGACATTGGGTTTGACCTAACGTAACCCAGACATTCCTGTCTGGAGAACGCATCTATGCGTCAGACAAGAATGTCTGGGTTACGTGCTTAATAACCTCCGCATCTGCCGTCCAATAATCTACATCAAATGGACGTAACCCAGACATTCCTGTCTGGAAAATAAGTTTTTTAGCCGATAAATGTACTTCTTTGCTGCCGCAAAAAGTCGTCAGTTCGCGTACATTATCTGCGTGAATACCTGCACCCGGCATGACGATAATTTGGTCAGAGGCAGCTTCGGTCAATGATTTTATCAAGGCTCTGCCTGCCCACGCACTACCTTGCTGACCAGAAGTAAGCAAACGTTCAATTTCTAAATCAATCAATTGCTGCAAAGCCACAAACGGCTCATTTACAAAGTCAAACGCACGATGAAACGTAATGGGCAAGCCATTTGCATGAGCTAAAATATCCTCCAAAAAAGGTAAATCAATACCACCCTCAGCCGTCAAAGCACCGACGACCAAGCCATCCGCACCAGCCGCTATACTTGCGTTTATTTCCGCTAAATACTGATATTTCTCTTGCTGAGAATAATAAAAATACCCTTCGCGCGGACGTATCAGTACCATCAAAGGCGTATTGCTTTCCGCTTTAATCTGACGGATAAACGAAGGACTCGGCGTAAGTCCACCAAGTGGTAATGCGCTGCACAATTCCAAGCGTTCAGCACCGGCATCTATAGTAGCACGGGCAGATTCTAAATGCCCGCAGCAAATTTCGATAACCATATTTTTTATAATAAAATTTTAATTTCTTTCAGTCCAAATACCTCTATCACACCACGTTCATTCTGCACACATAAACGACCTTCGGGAGAAATACCCGTGATTATGCCTACAAATTGATTACCACCTGCCCGTTCGTATTTTGTTGGAATTTGGAACTTATATAAAATCTGATAATAATCATTTCTTAAGGCTTCGATTTTGCCTGCTTTGAGCTGAAGATAACGCACTTCGAGACTCAAACAAAGGTCTTCAATAAGCTTTCTTATGTCAAATTCGTGTTTCGTTTCCAGTAGGAGAGAGGTAGGGTTGGGTAATTCTGGTGAAAAATGTAGTTGATTGACATTCAGACCAATACCAACGACAGACGAAGCAATTTTTCTATTAGAAATAGAATTTTGAATCAAAATACCACCAAGTTTTTTATTGCCAATATAAATATCGTTGGGCCACTTTACATGTAGGTCAACATCAGTTGCATTTATACATACAAAATCAAACACCGCCAATGCAACGGCAATATTGAGGTCAAATTGTTGTGAAATATTCAAGAAAATAGGGCGCAAAATCACACTTAAAGTGATAGCTTTGCCCCCTTCGCTATACCAACGACTGCCATATTGTCCCCTTCCTGCGGTCTGATGATGTGCCGATATGACAGTTCCCTCGCTTGGTTTGCTTTTTGATAATAAATCAATAGCGTACTCGTTGGTCGAAAACAAAGTATCGAAGTTTAAAAAAACTTTTCCTACAAAAAGAGTGTTATTCACTGACAAAGACGTTTTTATTTTATAACTTTATAGTTGGCTCAATAATAAGTGAAAGAAATTAAATAATTTGTCCCATTATACTTGTTCTTTTTCCCTCTAAAAAACACAAAAAATAGTTCCGTAGCGATGCTATGCAACGATTTTTTGAATTCTTTAGAAGAAAAAATTACGGCGTATTATGGAACAATTTATTTAATTTCTTTCACTAATCAAATTCCGAACTGCAAATTCCAAATTTCAATTCATTATTTGAAATTTGTTCCCTAAAATTTGGAATTTTTATCGCTTGTACAACGTTTCCTAAAAAAATAGAGATAACAGGCACTAATACAGCAACACATTTACAAACATAAAGACTAAAATTTGAATTACGGTAAAGAAACCATTACAAAGTCAATTGATACCAAAGAATTACTTGAAAACATCATTGATTGTATTCAGGAAAAAAAAGGAGAAAACTTGGTGAAACTTGACCTGACCAAATTGGTCGAAGCACCTACTGACACATTCATTATTTGTCATGGAGATTCTACAACACAAGTCAAAGCTATCGCTGACAACATTCTCACACAAGTAAAAAAGCGAACAGGGGTACTACCCAGTCAGGTCGAAGGACAACAAAATGCTACTTGGATTTTGATTGATTATTTTGATGTGGTCATACATATATTTAGTGCTGAAGCACGCGAATTTTACCAATTAGAAGCATTGTGGAGCGACGCCGAAGTGAGTGAATTTGTAGATTCGTGAACAAAATTGATATTGTTTGATTATAAGTGTGATAGTTAAATCAGCCGGACTTTCGACATTAGGTAATTGAGAAATCAGGTAATCAGGCTAACACGAGTATAATTCACTGTTTATTAAGTTAATAAATATTTTAATATAATTAATAATATAGTGAAATATGATTATTATAAATAATTAGTAACGAGTGATTTCCCTAAGAGCATGTTTAAATTTTTGCAAACTGAAAATCAATCTCGATAGCTATCGGGATTGGTTTTCAGGCAGAAAAAATTTAAACATGCTCTAATCGTCTGGTTTCCTAATTTTTCAATGTCCAAAGTCCAGTTAGTATATGATTGTATAAGCTAATAAGTCTCTAATTATCAAGTACTTAAATTAAATTAATTGGCGGTTTCACAAACCTAAAAAATAGATTAAACCATTTGCTATCGACATTTTACATGTATAGCGAAATAAATTAACGAGTACGCGAAATTACGAACTGACGAGTACACGAATCACAAATTAGAAATGAGTAACGATTTAAATAATACAGATAATAACGATGGCAAAGACCCCAAAAGTCCAAAAATAAATTATTATTGGATTTACGGGGCGATTATCGTATTTATACTGATATCAAGTCTGATGACGGGTATCAACCGCACAGAGGAGATTAACCAAGACGAGTTCGTAGAAAAAGCACTTGCCGGAGAGGTGGGTAAGATCATCGTGCAGAATGAGAAGCTTGTCTTAGTCTATCTCGATAGTGCAATGATTGCTGACAATGAGGAAAGCGCACTCAAAAAAGCCCTTGTGCGTCCGGCAGATTACAGCTTTGAAATAGGAGAAATCGGGCGTTTTCAAGACAAAGCAAATGCCCTCAAAGACAGCCTCGCCAAAATGGACGCTGCCGACCCGATACCCAATAATCCACGCGTATTTTCCGGTCCCAATTATGAGACTAAAAAAGACTGGTACGGTTCTTTTTTCAGCATTTTACTACCTATTTTGCTGATTGTACTACTTTGGCTTTTCATTATGCGTCGTGTAGGCGGCGGAGCGGGTGGTCCCGGTGGGCAGATATTCAATATCGGCAAATCAAAAGCCACGCTTTTCGATAATAATACGAAAGTCAACGTCACATTTAAAGACGTAGCGGGACTCGACGAAGCAAAAGAAGAAGTGATGGAAGTCGTTGACTTTCTCCAAAATCCGAAAAAATACACTGCACTCGGTGGTAAAATTCCCAAAGGTGTCCTCCTCGTAGGACCTCCGGGTACAGGTAAAACCCTCTTGGCGAAAGCCGTAGCAGGCGAAGCAGGCGTACCGTTTTTTAGTATTTCGGGGTCTGATTTTGTCGAAATGTTTGTAGGAGTAGGTGCGTCGCGTGTACGTGATTTATTCAAACAAGCACGAGAAAAAGCACCTTGTATCGTCTTTATTGACGAGATAGATGCCATCGGACGTGCGCGTGGTCGCAACTCAATGCAAGGCAATGACGAGCGCGAAAACACACTAAATCAGTTGCTTGTGGAAATGGATGGCTTTAGCACCGACAAGGGTGTTATCTTAATGGCAGCTACGAATAGACCCGATGTATTGGATTCGGCATTGATGCGTCCCGGGCGTTTTGACCGCCAAATTGGTATCGACAGACCCGACTTAAAAGGTCGTACAGAAATATTTGAAGTGCACCTCAAACCCATCAAAAGCGGACCAGACATCAATGCTGCAGCACTTGCAGAACAGACGCCAGGATTCGCAGGGGCAGACATCGCTAATGTATGTAACGAATCGGCGCTTGTAGCGGCACGTCGCGGTAAGAAAGAGGTCGAAATGGACGATTTTCAGTACGCACTTGACCGCGTTATCGGCGGTTTGGAGAAGAAAAATAAACTCATTTCGCCCGAAGAAAAAGAAATTATCGCTTACCACGAAGCAGGTCATGCCATAGCGGGTTGGTATCTCGAACACGCACATCCACTCGTCAAAGTAACGATAGTACCGCGTGGTTTGGCGGCATTGGGTTATGCTCAATATCTACCAAAAGAGCAGTACCTTTACCGCACCGAACAACTCCTTGACCAAATGTGCATGACGCTCGGCGGACGTGCAGCCGAAGAGATTATCTTTGGTAAAATCACGACTGGTGCGCAAAACGATTTGCAGAAAGTCACACAGACGGCGTACTCAATGGTTTCGATTTATGGGATGAATGAAAAAGTCGGTCAATTGTCCTTTCACGCTCCGGAGGGTAGCAATCAATTTGTCAAACCTTATTCGGACGAAACGGCAACATTGATAGATTCTGAAGTGCGTACAATCGTAGAAAAAGCTTATGTACGTACCGTAAAACTACTCAAAGAGAAGCGAGAACAACTCGAAATTATCGCAAAACAATTGCTCGAGAAAGAGGTATTGCTGAAATCAGATGTAGAACGCCTCATCGGTGCAAGACCAGATTTGGAAGTAATTCCTGAGCCTTCGGCAAATGGTTTGTGAGAAAAAATGAGTAGATGAGTAGATAAAGAAATAAGTGAATTTTTAATATGTAAGTAGTGGGACAAAAATAGGCTTAGTGAAAGAAATTAAATAACATGTGCCATTAGACTTTATTTAGAAATATTTTGTATGCAGCTAACATTGTCTTTTTCCGATACTCTTCTCCTATTTTTCGCTCCGTACCGTAGGGTATGCAGCTCAAAATGAGGCTCGATTATCGAAAAAATACAAAATTCCATGCATACAAAATATTCCTAAATAAAGTCTATTATACTCGTCTTTTTTCCGTCTAAGAATCCTTTGAAATCCTTATCTCGAATCGGGGTTCGGGACAGCCTGTCCCGTGCTTGATTCGGGATAAGTGAAACATATAAGAAAAAGAACAATTCAGACGGGTAGATTATTTTTTTCGTCTTCCCTTACTCTTCACTCGTTTCTTCCCCTTGATTAGCTTCCGGCTTCATCTGCGGGAAAAACAGCACATCCTGAATCGAATTTGAATTGGTCATAATCATCGCCAACCTATCCATACCGATACCAATACCTACTGTGGGCGGCATCCCGTATTCGAGTGCGCGAAGAAAATCTTCATCGAGTGTCATCGCTTCCTCGTCACCGCGTTTTCCGAGTTCCAATTGAGCTTCAAAACGTTCGCGTTGGTCAATGGGGTCATTCAACTCAGAAAAAGCATTACAAAATTCTTTTCCATTACAAATGCCCTCAAAACGCTCCACCAAACCCGGCTTATCGCGATGCTTTTTTGCCAGCGGCGACATTTCCACCGGATAATCAGTGATAAAAGTCGGTTGTATGAGTTGCCCTTCGCATTTTTCGCCAAAAATTTCATCAATCAACTTACCGCGTCCCATCGACGGGTCTACCGAAACATGCAGCTTTTTCGCTGTTTCTCGTACACCATCTTCGTCCATTTCCGCGATGTCGATACCTGTAAAATGTTCAATCGCTTCGTACATCGTATAGCGTTTCCACGGACGCTTGAAGTCGATGACATTTTCGCCGACCTGCACCTTTGTTGTACCATTGGTTGCCATCGCTACTTCCTCAATCATTTCCTCCGTCATATCCATCATCCAGTTATAATCCTTGTACGATACATAGAGTTCGATTTGGGTAAATTCGGGATTATGAAAACGGCTCATGCCTTCATTTCGAAAATCCTTTGAAAACTCATACACGCCCTCAAAGCCGCCCACAATCAGGCGTTTGAGATAAAGTTCATTGGCAATTCGCAAATAAAGCGTCATATCCAATGTATTGTGATGCGTCTTGAAAGGTCGCGCTGCTGCGCCGCCATAAATCGGCTGCAAAATCGGCGTTTCCACCTCCAAATACCCTTTTTCGTCGAGGTATTTACGCATCGTAGAATATATTTGCGTGCGCTTTCGGAAGGTTTCCTTCACTGCCGGATTAATCACCAAATCGGCATATCGCTGACGATAGCGGAAGTCCGGATCGGTCACGGCATCATACACTTCGCCGTCTTTTTCTTTCACAATCGGCAATGGGCGCAGCGACTTAGACAGGAACGTAAATTCTGTAACTTTTACACTGATTTCGCCCGTTTTTGTGGTAAACGTATTGCCTTTAATGCCAATAAAATCACCAATATCAGAGAGCTTTTTGAAGACCTTATTATAAAGGTCTTTGTTCTCTTCAGGACAAATCGTGTCTCTCGCAATATACAACTGAATACGCCCTGTCGAATCTTGCAATTCGGCAAAAGACGCTTTTCCCATGATACGTTTCATCATGATACGTCCCGCGAGCGCCACTTCCTGGTAGTTGCGATCTGCTTCTTCTTCGGCTTTATTATAGTTTGCCTTGATGTCCGTAGCATAAGCATTCACGGGGAATGCAGCTGCCGGATATGGGTCTATGCCGAGTGTTTTGATTTGGGTTAAGGCTTCGCGTCTGACGATTTCCTGTTCGCTTAACATAGTATGAATTGCCTTAGCGAGTTACGGGTTGCGAGTTGTCGTGTGTGCGTTCGCGCTGCGTAGTCGCTTGTGATATTTAATTTATCGGTAACAATGAATTGCAAAAATAGTTCTTTGGGCGTTAAATTCTCAACTTCTCGTAGATTTTGAGATAAAAAAGTCAAAACGTAACACAGATATTCCTGTCTGGTTTCCAAAACACAGGTAAGAATGTCTATGTTACGGTTAAAACTGCGCTTTACGATTTTTCCACATTGAGCGAAACAATAAAAACAAAAACAGCACATTCGCTATCGTTGAATAAAATTTGAACTGCGTACTACCTTCGTTATGAAATGTATAAGTGGAAACAAGTGAGGCAACGAGTAAAATAGTATAGAGAAATTGTTGCCCCAAAATGTATATCAGTCGATTGCGTTCATCAGTGCCGGAGACTTGAATTTGCAACTCTCCACGCTGAATTTTCTTAATTGTTTTTTGAAGTTCGGCGGGCAGTGCGATTGCGCTCGTGAGGTTACTTTTTAGGAGGTCGGTGATGAATTGGACGAAATTACCTTGTTCACCAAGCATATATTTTTTCAAATAAGGTTGTACGACAGTGATAGGATTTAAATTAGAATCCAGTGTATTACAGATACCTAAGAGTAGCGGAACCATGCGATTGAGTAGTACAAATTCTTTGGGTACTTGCAAGGCGTTGGCGAGGTCTCTGATGCCGAGTTCGCGGACAAGATTGAATATACTGGTCTCAAAAGGATTTACTTTGATGTCCTTAAAATTCAAACCTTCTATCTGCACTTCATTTTGAATGAATTGGCGGAGGGCATCAATGATTTTATCCGCAACTTCTTCCGAATCTTGCCTGTCGGCAATAAAGCCCATAGACTGTAAAGCCACGATTATTTTTTCATTATCATTTTTTACCGCCGCATCTATCAAGGCAAGAAACCCTGTTCGAGTTTGTGGCTTTAGGCGTGCTACCGCACCAAAATCAAGAAAAATAATCGTGCCATCGGCTTGCACCATGATATTGCCCGGATGTGGGTCGGCATGATAAAAACCATCTTCAAAAACCATTTTGCAATAAGCACGTACAAGGCGATTGGCAAGGTCGGTTTGGTCAATATTCCATGCTTGGATTTGTGCGGTATTGCTGATTTTTACGCCTTTGCAATATTTGCTAACGAGTATTTTTTTGGTAGAATATCCTGAGAATAAATGTGGAATTTCGAGCGCAGGTTCGTCTTTCAAGTTTACGGCAATAGTTTGCATGGATTGTGCTTCTTGCTCAAAATCCAATTCCTCCTCAATCATTTTTTTGACTTGCGTATAAGTGTGTTCGATGCCTTTAATGTCGAAAAAATACGAAACCATACCGACAATACGCTCAATAACACGCAAATCAACGTCCGCAATTTGCTCAATATTAAGGTGTTGCACTTTGACAGCGACTTGCTCGCCCGATGTGAGGATGGCGCGATGTACTTGTCCGATAGAAGCCGAAGCAAGTGGTTTTTTGTCAAAATGCGCAAAGACGTTGTTTGGCAAATCACCCAATTCACTGACGATTTGTTGTTCGATTTCGGAATAGGGACGGGGCGGAATTTGGTCTTGGAGTGCTTCGAGTGGTTCGTGGAAAGCTTTGGGCAGAAAATTGGTGAGGATGGAGAGCATTTGCCCGACTTTGATGAATAAACCCTGGAGGTGCAAAATCGTTTTTTTGACCCGTTCTGCATTGCGAAGATGAAGGTCAAGTAGGCGTTTTTTTGCATAAGATTTACCAAAAAATTTAGCCTTAGTATACAACCAAACATAGCTCATCATCACAATAAAGGTTGTCCAATAGGCTTTGCGTATACGATAGCCGGGGCGAAATATTTTTTGGTCAGACATTTTGTATGATGATTTTAAAATTCAAATGTTTGTCTATAACTGGACTCATAGTAAGTGAAAAGACTAAACTAAGCGACACTTTAAATCGTCATAATTCACTGAAAGTGAATTATTTACTTAAACTTAAACTTACGCTTAAACTTGTACTTCCACTTACATAGGAACGCGAAATAAATTTTTTTCACTTATTATCTATTCATCCCTAAATGTTGATATTTTCTCCCGATAACTATCGGCATCAAAGTGCAAATGAGGGCAAAATATCCTGTCAAGATGGTAAAGTTATTTATTTCGCGTTCTATATCTTGCTGGACTCATATCATAAAATGCAGTCTTTTTCTCTCCAAATCTATGCACGACACAATATTTTATTTTTAAGAATTACCTTAGAGTACAAATAATATTAGTATTTTCTTCTATGAAATAAAAATTAAATAGTGATTTTTTTTCTTTTTTACAAATAAATTGATAAATTTGCATATAAAGAGTATTTTAATTGAAATTATACATGAAAAAAAATCGACAAATAAAAAGTGTCGGTTATTCACTCTTAGCACACTGTTTTATAAATTTATTTACATTTTTGGACGGTGTACTAAGTATCAGGAATTAAATAAATGTACATTCTTCGCGTCGTTATTTTTTCTTTAGACGAACCAAATTTGACGCGAATACTCACTGTATTTAAAAAAAATTTGGTGAAGTATAAAGGAAAAAGAACAAGTCGAGAATATACATTTATTTTGTTCCTGATACTTATATAAATAAAATTAAATGCCCTTGAACACAAAATTATATTTGGTTAAATCTGAAGAATTTAACTTTATCTTCACGAAGAGGCTGTATTTAAATAATTTTCTATAGCCTGTCGGGTATCTCTCAAATTGTTGCATATAGAGAAGTGAAAAGCATTACTAAGTTGATGTGAGGATTGATATTTCACTCAAAACCTTATAGGTTTATAATCAACAAGTTACCGTTTATTTTCTCTAATTTTAAAGAAAAAAAATACAGATAAACAACTCAACAAATAGTTACCACTACATTTATCAAAAAATCATTTTTTTTAATAAAACAAAAATGCGACAATTTGGGATGCACCCAGCCTATCTACTTGTGTTAATTTTTTACTAATCTTTATCTTATGAGAAAAATAATTACAATTTTATCTATTACATTGCTTGTACTTTCTGCTCATGCTCAAATAGAGACAAAAAAAGTACCACCAAGTTTTAACGAAAATATGTTGACTCCCATAACTCAATATGAGCTACCCGAATTTGATATAAAAGCAATGCTTGAAGAAGATGCAGTAGTTGCGAAAGGTGAGGGACCAACCCGTTTTGGTAAACGACATCTGGTAAATGTAACTCCGAACGATCACGGGACATGGGAAGAACTGCCCAATGGAGATCGTATCTGGCGCATAACCTTTCACTCACCCAAAGCACATTCGCTCAACTTCCTATTTAGTCAATTTTATATACCACAAGGGGCAGAACTATATGCCTACAACACCGACAGGTCTGAAGTGCGAGGAGCATTTACAACGTCTAACAATAAAGCTGACGGGATGTTTGCCATTACACCAATAAATGGTAGCAGCGTTAGTCTCGAATATTATGAACCCGCTGCCGTTGAAGGGCAAGGTATAATAGAGCTTTCATACGTTGTACATGCTTATCGTGATTTACACGCTACTGTAAAGGAAATTCTTGAGAAAGGCTATGGTGATTCGGGGGCTTGCAACAACGATGTTGCTTGTTCTGAAAGCGCAGGTTGGGAAGACCAGATTAATTCGGTAGCAATAATGATTTCAAATGGATCCGGATTTTGTACGGGTGCAATCGTGAACAACACAGCACAAGATGGTACTCCTTACTTCCTGAGTGCCAATCATTGCGGCACTAGTATTAGCGGCAATTGGTCTTTTGCATTCAATTATCAAAGCCCTTCCTGTAACGGACCTGATGGAAACTTCTCACAAAGTATTGTCGGAGGAACACTGCGTGCTAACAATGGGGAATCTGACTTTGCACTATTTGAACTAAGTTCGCTACCGCCCAGCAGTTATTCAGTTTATTATTCAGGGTGGGATAATAGAAATGAGGCAGCCACCTCAACCGTAGGCATTCATCACCCTGCAGCAGATGTCAAAAAAATCTCTTTTAGTAACAATGCTGCTTCTGATGCAGGCAATTTTTGGAGTGTTGACAACTGGGACGACGGAACAACTGAACCAGGCTCCTCCGGCTCACCATTGTTCAATCAAGATAAATTGATTATCGGTCAACTTTGTTGTGGCACTGCCTCCTGTACGAACCTCGGAGGCTTTGACGAATATGGTAAAATCGCATCTTCTTGGGAAGGAGGTGGAACACCTGCTACTCGTCTGAAAGACTGGCTTGGCGAAGGAGTAAGTTCTTTGGAAGGGACTTATTTTGGTGAAGCCGGTACCTGTGATGATAATATTCAAAACGGTAGCGAAACAGGCATCGATTGCGGTGGTTCTTGCCCCGCCTGTCCTTGCGATGGCAACCCAATAGTCATCACCATTAATTTAGATAATTACCCTCAAGAAACCAGTTGGGTAATTGAGGATGAAAACGGCACTACAGTAGTCTCTGGTGGTACTTATAACAATCAACCAAACGGCTCAACGGTGGTTGTAGACGACTGTCTCACAGAGCAATGCTATACTTTTACCATTAATGATATTTACGGTGATGGTATTTGCTGCGGTTATGGTAATGGTTCATATAGTGTTACAGATGTCGATGGAAATGTACTCGCTTCAGGTGCCGATTTTGATAGTACAGAGTCAACCAATTTCTGTTTTACTGATAGCGGTTGTGGCGATGAGGGAACAACCTGCGACGATGGTGACCCTTGCACTACAGGCGAAACATATAATGCCGATTGCGATTGTGTAGGCGGTACATTCCAAGACACAGATGGAGATGGCACATGTGATGCCAATGATGTCTGTCCAAACTTCAATGATGATCTGATAGGAACAGCCTGCAACGATAGTAATGTCTGTACCACAGGCGAAACCTATGATACTGATTGTAACTGTTCAGGCGGTACATTTCAAGATGCAGACAGTGACGGTATTTGTGATGCTAACGATACTTGTCCCAACGACCCAACCAATAACTGTAGTGACGATTACTGCGATGCACAAGGCACAAATAGCAACTACGAATTTATACAATCCGTAGAACTAAATGGTCAAATCAATAACTCCGGCAACGACGAAGGCTATGGCAATTATACCGATACAACGTTAGCTACGCTCACTACTACAAATACGATTACACTCACGCCCGGTTTTACAAGCAATTCTCGCGGAGAAAACTGGAGCATCTGGATAGACTTCAACAAAGATAATGATTTTGATGATGCAGGCGAACAGGTATATATAGGTACAAGCTCAGACACCACGGCATTGACAGGTACATTCAATGCTTCTTTAGCAATGGGCACAACTACCATGCGTATAATGATGGCTTGGAACGCCACCCCTGTGCCCTGTGGCTCATTCGGATTCGGAGAAGTCGAAGATTACACGATAGCGTCAAGTACACCTTGCACACCCGGCATAGCTTGCGACGATAAGGATGATTGCACCGCAGGTGAAACTTACGATGCCAACTGCAATTGTATAGGCGGCACATTAATTGATTCGGATAATGATAATGTTTGCGATTCGGATGATGTTTGTCCGGGAGTCAATGATAACATAATAGGTACGGTTTGCGACGATAACAACGATTGTACCACAGGTGAAACCTACGATAACACTTGCAACTGTACAGGCGGCACACTCCAAGATGATGACAACGACGGTGTCTGTAATGCAGATGATATTTGTCCTGGCGGAAATGACAACATAGATACTGACGGCGATGGCACACCAGACTTTTGTGATACCGACGATTGTACATCAGGCGGAAGCTGTGATGACGGGAATCCAAATACCATTCAAGACACGCTGGATGCCAACTGCGACTGTATAGGACAAGCTATAACACCATGCGTCAATGGTTCTTCAGGAGGCTACCCTTGCAGTAATGTTGATTTGGTGGGTTTCATGCCAAACAATCAGATGGGCTGTTCAAGAGCCAATGATATATGGGGTTGGACTGACCCACTAACCGGAAAAGAATATGCTATTTTTGGCTGTACTGATAGAACTACTTTTATCGACATTAGCTCACCGACCAATCCTGTGTTAATTGGTTCATTATCCACTAATACGACATCTAGCACATGGCGTGATATGAAAGTCTATGACGACCATGCTTTCATCGTAAGTGAGGCAGACGGACACGGTATGCAGGTCTTTAACCTCGAACGACTCCGTAATGTCAATAATCCTCCCGTCAATTTCAGTGCAGATGCTGTCTTAACCAATCTTGGTGGGGGAGTTAATTTGGGTAATTCTCACAACATTGTTATCAATGAAGAATCCGGTTATGCTTACACTGTAGGAAGTAATACTTGTTCAGGTGGATTGACAGTGATTAATATTAATAATCCAACTTCACCGACTTTTCAAGGTTGCTTCTCTTCGGATGGCTACACACACGATGCCCAATGTGTCAACTACACCGGACCTGATGGTCAATACGTAGGCAGAGAAATCTGTTTCAATTCTAATGAAAACACCTTGACGATTGTAGATGTCAACGATAAGTCGGATATGACGCAAATCTCAAGAACGGGTTACGCCGGACAGAGGTATACGCATCAGGGCTGGCTAACAGAAGACCAAGAATATTTCTTGATGAATGATGAACTCGACGAATCTGGTAATGGACACAATACCCGTACCCACATGTGGGATGTACGTAATTTGGATAGTCCAAGCTATTTGGGATATTACCAAGCTGCTGTAGGTGCTATCGACCATAATTTATACATCAAAGGTAATTTGGCTTATATGGCTAATTATCGTAGTGGATTACGAATAGTAGATGTTAGTAATGTTGGAAATGCTAATTTGGAAGAAGTTGCCTATTTTGACACCTATCCTTCCAGCAATTCTGCCAGTTTCAATTCTGCGTGGAGTAACTATCCTTATTTTGAAAGCGGCTATATCATTATCAGTGATATAGAGCAAGGTTTATTCATCGTCAGATACAATAATCCAGATAACGACGGCGGCGGTGGCTGCAATGATGCAGACAACGACGGTATCTGTAATGACAACGATCCTTGTCCTAATGACCCTACTAATACTTGTGACAATGGTGCACCCACTTACTGCACTGCTAACGCAGACAATAGCGATTACGAGTACATCCAACAGGTGATATTTGCTAACATCAACAATACTTCGAGCAATAACGGCGGCTACGGTGACTTCACTTCACAAGTTGCTAATGTAGGACTTGGTGATGTGGTACCAGTGGGACTCGTACCTGGGTTTGCCGGTACTGCATACGACGAAACATGGAGAGTTTGGATAGATTTCAATAGAGATGGTGATTTCAATGATGCGGGCGAAGCCGTCTATTCTGGTATAAGTTCAGGTACACTCTCCGGTAATATCACCATTCCTAATGGTGCTTCAACCGGACTTACGGGCATGCGTGTAGCAATGCAATGGAATGATCCGGCAAGTCCCTGTGGTACATTTACCTATGGAGAAGTAGAGGATTATACCGTCAATATAGGCACCGTACCACAGAACTATGATATAAACCTACCGCGTAATGAAGACCAGCTTTTAGCAAGTCCGTCAATACGCATTCAGCCGAATCCGGCGAATGATTTCATTGAGATAGGTTTACAAAATACACGCGACAAGAGTATGATTCAACTCTATGACTTGACAGGCAGACCTATCGGTCAACAAATCCTATCAGCAGAGTCAGACAACCTGCGTATCGAAATTGGTCACTTACCTGCGGGTGTATACATTATTCGACTACAATATGGTAGCAACACCTACGCTACCGAACGGTTTATCAAACTTTCTAAATAACAACAGACGAAAAAATATGGTCAAACCAATCATATTTTTGTCAAAATACAAAAGGGGCAATTCATTTTTGAATTGCCCCTTTTCTTATTAGACTTTATTTAGAAAAATTTTGTATGCAGCTAACTTTATCTTTTTCCGATACTCTTCACCTATTTTTCGCCCCGTACCGTAGGGTATGCGGCTCAAAATGGGGCTCGATTATCGAAAAAATACAAAAGTTCCATGCATACAAAATATTCCTAAATAAAGTCTATTCTATCCAATGGTTTACTGAGCTTTGAACCTAATATCTAAAGTCCGGTATCGTAAATAATACACTGTTTCACAAATTTATTTACTTTTTTGAGTATTTCTTTTAAAATGACTCTTCACCAAAAAATCCTTAAATACAGTGAGTATTCGCGTCATTTTTGATTCGATTCATTTCAAAATAAACGTCA